>OATA01000007.1_pt1 | contig 368455 bp, 299 predicted proteins | sample 1516451 | NCBI WGS metagenome assembly OATA01 (sample SAMEA2579905, study PRJEB22360) | human gut metagenome | biome: human gut; feature: human-associated habitat; material: faeces | place: Denmark | collected 2008/2010 | reverse complement strand
CCACAGCTGTGGTAAGAAAAGAACATTGCTGTGGAAAGATTAGTTTTTAGAGAAACAGACTCAGAAAGTAAAGAGATAGCAATTATATCTGGCATTTTAGAAACTAACTATCCATAAAGAACGAAATGAAATACTTCAAAGATAAAAGAAAAGAGAATGAAATCTCCCATAATACTGTGACAAACCGAAAAACTCAGCGACAGATAGGGTAAATATCAACCTAATTATTTATCTTTGTTAGCTTTTAAAAGTTAGCATACTAAAAACAATAAAGTGCAATGAAAGATTTTCTGAAATTTACGTTTGCCACCATTACCGGCATCATCGTATCAGTCGTTGTTTTAGTTTTCAGCAGTATTCTGGTGGTTTTCAGCATGGTATCATCTTCGGAGTCAGAAACGCAAGTACGCAAAAACTCCATTATGATGCTGGATTTGAATGGTGCACTGGCTGAACGCAGCCAAGACAATCCGTTCGATGCCCTTATGGGAGACAATTATAAGACTTATGGCCTGGATGATATCCTCTCTTCTATCAAAAAAGCAAAAGAGAATGACGACATTAAAGGTATCTATATAGAAGCGACTTCGCTGGGTGCAGGATTTGCTTCACGCGAAGAAATACGCAATGCATTGAAGGATTTCAAGGAATCGGGAAAATTCATCGTGGCTTATGGTGACAGCTATTCCCAAGGTCTTTATTATCTGTCAAGTGTAGCCGACAAGGTGTTGCTGAACCCGCAAGGTATGGTCGAGTGGAGGGGCTTGGCCGCTACCCCCATGTTCTTCAAGGATTTGCTGGCCAAAATCGGAGTAGAAATGCAGATATTCAAAGTAGGTACCTACAAATCGGCTGTAGAGCCTTTCATCTCTACCGAAATGAGCCCTGCCAACCGTGAACAAATCGACGCTTACCTGACCTCCATCTGGGGACAAGTGACCAATGATGTTGCAGAATCACGCAAAATATCTGTAGACTCACTGAACGCCATTGCCGACCGCATGTTGATGTTCTATCCCGCAGAAGAAAGTGTGCAATGCGGACTGGTCGATACATTAATATATAAGAATGATGTGCGCAACTACCTGAAAGCGATGGTAGGCATCGACAAAGACGACCGCATGCCCGTACTTGGTTTGCAGGACATGATTAACGTAAAGAAGAATGTTCCCAAAGACAAAAGTGGAAATGTGATTGCCGTATACTATGCCTATGGAGAAATTGACGGTGGTTCATCTTCTGCCTCCAGCGAAGAAGGCATCGACTCTAAAAAGGTGATTAAAGACCTGCGCAAGCTGAAAGATGACGAAGATGTAAAAGCTGTAGTATTACGCGTAAACTCACCGGGCGGAAGCGCCTATGGTTCAGAACAGATATGGTATGCCGTCAGCGAATTGAAGAAAGAGAAACCAGTCATTGTTTCCATGGGTGACTATGCAGCTTCAGGAGGTTACTACATTTCTTGTAATGCAGACACCATCGTGGCCGAGCCTACCACACTGACGGGTTCTATCGGCATCTTCGGCATGTTCCCCAACGCAAAGGGGCTGACTGATAAAATCGGGGTAAATTTTGATGTAGTGAAAACCAATAAATACGCAGACTTCGGCATGCTGACACGCCCGATGAATGACGGGGAAAAAGGGCTGATGCAAATGTATGTGAACAACGGATATGACCTCTTCCTCACCCGCTGCTCCGATGGCCGAGGCATCAGCAAGGAAGACCTGGATAAAATTGCCCAAGGCCGTGTATGGACCGGAAGCAAGGCCAAGGAACTAGGACTAGTCGACGAATTGGGTGGTTTGGACAAAGCTTTGGACATTGCCATTGCAAAGGCCGGAGTAGATGCCTATACCGTGATGAGCTATCCGAAAAAGGAAAGTTTCTTTGAAAGTCTGATGAACACCAATCCGGGTAACTACATCAAAGCACGTATGCTGAAAGGCACAATGGGCGAGATATACCAGCAGTTCAGCGTCCTGGAGAATTTTGACAAATGTGACCGTATACAAGCACGTGTCCCCTTTGAACTGAATATTCAATAAATGGAGGAAAACTTTATCAAGATATATCATTGGCTATATCCCCTATCATGGCTTTATGGGATAGGGGTATGCTTGCGAAATAAACTCTTTGACTGGGGCTGGCTCCGGTCAAAGAGTTTTGACGTTCCAGTAATATGCGTGGGCAATCTTGCTGTGGGCGGAACTGGCAAGACGCCACATACCGAATATCTGATAAAGCTATTACAAAAAAACGGAGTAAATGTAGCCACCCTCAGTCGGGGTTACAAGCGTAAAAGCCGAGGCTATGTATTGGCCGATGACAAGAGCAATGTACGCCAAATAGGTGACGAGCCGTATCAAATTAAAAATAAATTCCCCAATGCACGGGTAGCGGTAGACGAAAACCGTTGCCACGGCATTGAGCAACTGCTGAAACTGGAAAATCCCACTGTAGAAGCCATCATCCTGGACGATGCCTTCCAACATCGCCATGTAAAAGCTGGGCTGAACATTCTACTAACTGATTTTCACCGGTTACTGTGCGATGATGCCTTGCTCCCTGCCGGAAGACTCCGCGAACCTTCAAGCGGTAAAAACCGGGCACAGATGGTCATCGTTACCAAATGTCCGGATGATATCAAGCCGATAGACTTCAACATCATAGCTAAACGGCTCCACCTCTATCCATACCAACAACTGTATTTCTCCAGATTCCGCTATGGAATGTTGACACCGCTATTTCCCGAGAAAACGAACAGCCGGAAAGTGCTCTCCTCCCTCACCGGAGACGAGCAAGTACTGCTGGTGACAGGCATCGCCTCCCCCGCCCCCTTACAGAAAGAAGTGGAATCTTACACGCCACACGTCAAATTGCTGGCATTTGATGACCATCATGACTTTACTCCCAAGGATTTATTGCAAATAAAGGAACAATTCCAGCACCTGGAAGAGTGGAAAAGACTGATAATCACCACGGAGAAAGATGCGGCAAGGTTGAAACTCCATCCCGCACTGGACGAAACACTAAAGCCGTACATCTACGTGCTGCCGATAGAAATAGAAATCTTACAAAATCAACAATATATATTTAACCAAAACATTATTGGCTATGTTAGAGCGCATTCAAGAAACAGCAGCCTTTCTGAAGGGAAAGATGCACACCCAGCCTGAGACAGCAATCATCCTCGGTACCGGACTCGGCAGTCTTGCCGGTGAAATCACTGAAAAGTATGAGATAAGGTACGAAGAAATCCCCAATTTCCCCATCTCTACCGTAGAGGGACACAGCGGAAAACTTATCTTCGGCAAACTGGGCCATAAAGACATCATGGCGATGCAGGGACGTTTCCATTTTTACGAGGGCTATTCCATGAAGGAAGTAACCTTCCCGGTACGTGTAATGCGCGAACTGGGTATCAAGACCTTATTCGTTTCCAATGCCAGTGGCGGCACAAATCCGGACTTTGCGATCGGTGACCTGATGATTATCACCGACCATATAAACTACTTCCCCGAACATCCATTGCGTGGCAAAAACATACCTTACGGTCCTCGCTTCCCGGATATGAGCGAAGCTTATGACAAAGAGCTGATTCGTAAGGCCGACGCCATTGCGGCAGAAAAGGGCATCAAGGTTCAGCACGGTGTCTATATCGGTACGCAAGGTCCCACATTCGAAACACCTGCGGAATACAAGATGTTCCATATTCTGGGTGCCGATGCAGTGGGCATGTCCACCGTGCCGGAAGTCATCGTGGCAAATCATTGCGGAATCAAAGTGTTCGGCGTATCTGTCATTACAGACTTGGGGGTAGAAGGTAAAATCGTAGAAGTCTCTCACGAAGAAGTGCAGAAAGCTGCGGACGAGGCGCAACCGAGAATGACAGAGATTATGCGTGAATTGATTAATAGAGCATAAGAAAGCATGAGAACAGAAATAGCTACCCTCGGTGAATTCGGCCTCATCCGACACCTCACCGAAGGCATTGAACTAAAGAACGAGTCGAGCCGATATGGTGTCGGAGATGATGCCGCCGTCCTCTCCTACCCGGCCGAAAAGGAAGTGCTCGTTACTACCGACTTGCTGATGGAAGGCGTCCATTTCGACCTTGTGTATGTACCGCTCAAGCATTTGGGGTATAAATCGGCCGTAGTCAATTTCTCTGATATCTATGCCATGAACGGCACACCGAAGCAGATTACCGTTTCCTTGGGCATATCCAAGCGTTTCAGTATAGAAGACATGGAGGAACTCTATGCCGGCATCCGTTTGGCTTGCGAAGAATATGATGTTGACATCGTGGGAGGAGACACCTCCGCTTCCTATACTGGGCTTAGCATCAGCATCACCTGCATAGGCGAGGGTGAGAAAGGAAAAGTGGTCTACCGCAATGGTGCCCGCGAAACCGACCTGATTTGCGTCAGCGGCGACTTGGGTGCCGCCTACATGGGACTACAGCTTTTGGAACGCGAAAAGGCGGTGCTCAAAGGAGGTGACAAAGACTTGCAACCGGACTTCTCGGGGAAGGAGTATCTTCTGGAACGTCAACTGAAGCCCGAAGCACGCCGTGACATCATTCAGAAACTGGCAGAAGAAGGTATACAACCCACCTCCATGATGGATATATCGGACGGACTTTCTTCGGAATTACTGCATATCTGTACCCAAAGCAAAGTGGGTTGCCGAGTTTACGAAGAACATATTCCTATCGACTATCAGACGGCTGTAATGGCAGAAGAATTCAATATGAACCTGAGCACTTGTGCACTGAACGGAGGCGAGGATTATGAGTTATTGTTCACCGTCCCCATTGCCGACCATGAAAAGGTTGCCGAAATGGAAGGCGTCAAGCTGATTGGCCATATCACCAAACCGGAATTAGGCTGCGCCCTAATTACCCGTGACGGTCAAGAGTTTGAACTCAAAGCACAAGGATGGAATCCTTTGAAGGAAGAAGAAGCGGAAAAAGCATAACTATAAAACTTTTTCAGTATTTTTTCTCAAATCATAAACGCTGATAATTAGCCATATAGCCAATTATCAGCGTTTTTTATTATGAAAGCTATTGCATAGTCCAAAAGTTTCACTACCTTTGCAACCGCAAAAGAGATAAACATGGTGCCATAGCTCAGTTGGTAGAGCAAAGGACTGAAAATCCTTGTGTCCCCGGTTCGATTCCTGGTGGCACCACTCAAATAAATACTCCCATTGAAATGATAATATTTCAATGGGAGTATTTATTTACACCCACTCCCCCTATCCCCAGCAACATGCTTTAAGATAGACTTTACTATTATCCCATGAAAAGGTCTGATAATAAAGAAATATGCCCTTCCCAGCCAATTATTGTACTTCACAACAGTAGTAATCCGAAGTTCTTGTTTTCCTTCGTGATATTCCCCGCACCACATGGACACATGGAAATCAAGATGCTTATCCGGCATTCCGAGAATTTCTTCATGCAGATTTTTATCCAAGACCATATCTGTAAATCTGGTTGCTGTATCCAGTCCTAATGGCTTTACAATCGCATTCCTGAAATTCATGAGCCAACCAATCCACTTAGGAAATCGGCTGAAGGCAAGATTGCGAAAATCTTCCGGTGTCAAAGCCTGCCCAGTGACCATCACTTTAGAAAAAGAATCTATATAATCTACAGGAAAATAATTCTTTATTAAGCTGTCTGCCGGTATATCTTTCATCTTATCACATATTGAATTTATTACTCGTTTGCTTTTCATTCACGGCGTCCCCAATGACACGGCCTACAAGGGTAGCCACTTAATCCAACCCTACAACATATTCTTAGAAATAATATTATCCCGTAAAAGATAAAGCTCAAAAGAAAATTATCAGTTATCTTTGTTCCATGACTACCAACAAGACAACTCCCAAAGAATTATGGGCAAGACAGCAGATTAGCGGTCCCGATGTGGACTATGATTTATGGAACAAGAAAAGAATATCCGTGCAAGCGTTCTCACAAATGAGTCAGAGCTGTATTTTTACAGTTGACGTATTTAAAGAGAGATACGATTTTGCATCCGACAGTTTTGCCCATCTTTTCGGATACAATCCCACTTGGATAAAGACAATCAGGCAACAAGGCGATTTACTGGAAGAGAGAATACACCCTGATGACAGAATGCAACTCACGGAATGCCAAATCGAGCATGGACAGTTCATCTACTCACTCCCACCGGAAGAAAGAAATGACTACCGGCAAATATTTCAATTCCGTATGTTGAATGCACGGCAACAGTATATCAATGTAAGTAGCCGGCAACAAGTCATAGAAACAGACCGGAATGGTAAAGCCTGGATAATCATGGGAGTAATGGACATACTTCCCGACCAGACCCCTATCGAAAGAATCAAACGGACGGTGGTGAACAGAAAAACGGGAGAGATGCTTCCAACATGCACTGTTTCTCCTGACAAACAATTATCCAACCGGGAGAAAGAAATATTACGACTCATCCGACAAGGTTTTCTAAGCAAGGAAATCGCTCACCAGCTGGGAGTGAGCATCTATACTGTGAACAATCACCGGAAAAACATCCTAAGCAAGTTAGATGCCAACAATATAATGGAAGCCATCCATATAGTAGAAAATCTTGGTATCTACCTCTAAGATTACGGAAGCCAACCGAGACTGTCCGCCAACTGATTTGTTTTGCGCCACTCTTCAAGCTCCTTATAAGTGCGGACACCTCCCGTAAAGACAGCATGATAAATCTCTATACCTGGAATCGTTACACCATCCGGCACATCGAATTTGATTTGCAATATCGTTTTCCTAATTTCAGGAGTAAGGCGCTCCGCAATAGCGGCAGTCACCTTTTCTACAACACCATCATACCTGGAACCTTTCCGGATGTGAATCATATCAAACTTCCAAGTATTCTGTTCTCTATCCTTATATAAAGCATGCCACTCCATGCACTCTTCCTCCGTATGGATAAGGTTCCTATATTGTATTTCCTGCAAAGGCAACCGTTCCGCAAGTTCCCGGATGACCGAAAAGCTCTCTCCTACATCCAACCTATCGGTATAAATATGGATATCTATATCCCTACTTTTCGCCAACAGCCCGGTACGGAGTGAGCCCACCAAACGAACGGTTGCTCCAATGCGCTCCCATGCTTCAATAATACGGGTATCTTCCAATACTTTCCATGCAGATTGCTGATTCTGCCTTGCAAGCTCATGAATGTCCATTTACCTCCACTTTTTTGAATGTGCAAAGATATAAAACTTCCCAGTATATAGCTATAAATAGCCATTTCCCTTCCCGATACAATACACTAATTTTGCACACTGTCTTATCTTTTAGCAACAACTAATTATGGCATTCAATCAAACAGAGAAACAAGAGAAAGAATATTTAAAGCAAATAATCAGTTTTCTGAAAAAGGTTATCGGTAATACCGACGCATCAGTGAAAGACCACGTCGACACCTTGGCAGAATACAAAGACTATATCTGGTCCAACAAAGACATCGACCCGCATGAGATACGCTCCATGCGCGAAAGCATCCTAAACCATTTTGCCTTGGGGGAAAGTGTAATCAACAAGCGTAAGCGGCTCACCAAGATACTTGCCATTCCTTACTTCGGACGAATTGATTTTTTGGAAAAGAAAGAAAACAGCAAAGTGATGCCTACCTATATAGGCATCCATACCTTCTATGACCCGGAAAGTCGAGCTACCCTTATCCATGACTGGCGAGCACCCGTTTCGAGCATGTTCTATGACCATGAATTAGGAGAAGCAGGCTATCGGTCTCCATCGGGAGAGATTAAAGGAGTAATTTCCCTAAAACGCCAATACAGAATTCGGGGCGGCAAAATGGAATTTATGATTGAAAGTGCCCTGACCGTCCATGACGACATTCTGCAAAAAGAGTTAAGTTCCAATGCAGATGACAAGATGAAAAATATCGTTGCCACCATCCAACGGGAACAGAACCGGATTATCCGCAACGAAGATATCCGCACGCTTATTATTCAAGGAGTGGCCGGCTCTGGAAAAACATCCATCGCCCTGCACCGCATAGCCTACCTGCTCTATACCTTCAGAGACAGCATCTCGTCAAAAGATATTCTGATTGTCTCCCCCAACAAAGTGTTTTCCGATTACATCTCCAACGTCCTCCCCGAACTTGGAGAAGAAACCGTGCCCGAAACCAGTATGGAACAAATACTCTCCGGAGTGTTGGAACACAAATACAAGTACCAAACATACTTCGGGTTAGTGAATGAACTGTTAGAGAAGCCATCCTCAAGCCTCATCGACAGAATAGCCTATAAAGCCTCTTTCGGTTTCATTTCAGAGCTTGACAAGTTTATCCTCCACATAGAGAACACCTACTTCAAGGCAGCAGACGTGAAGCTGACCAAATACATCACCATACCTGCCCCGTTTATCGAAGAACAGTACCTACGTTTCAACCGTTATCCCATACGCCGACGATTTGATGCTATGGCTGATTATATGCTGGATATGTTGAAAATACAATACGCCTTTACGGTAACCACCGCCGGCAGAAACCTTTTGAAAAAAGAAATCAGACTAATGTTTGCAGGCAATAACGACATTCAAGTCTACAAAGATTTCTTTAAATGGACAAATAATCCCGGAATGTTCAAAATGCGAAAGGGACATACACTCGAATACTCAGACTTGGCACCGCTGGCATACCTACACTTGGCATTGGAGGGAAACGGGAACCAGCCATTCAGAGTCAAACATCTGTTGATAGATGAGATGCAGGACTATTCGCCCATACAGTACAAGGTAATACAGAAACTCTTTCCATGCCGGAAAACCGTGTTGGGCGATGCAGGACAGTCCGTGAATCCTTATGGCTCATCCACAGCAGAAACTATCCAAAAGTCACTGACTGCAAGTGAAATCATGAAATTGTGTAAGAGTTATCGTTCCACCTTCGAGATTACGGATTTTGCGCAAAAGATTCATCCTAACGCAGAGCTGGAACCGGTTGCCCGGCATGGAGAAAAGCCACAAATCCTGCAGTTCGGCAGTGCCGTAGAAGAACTGTCCGGCATTATGGGGCTAATCTCCACTTACCGGAAATCCGGATATAAGTCTCTTGGCATCATATGCAAGACGGAGCAGCAAGCCAGGAAGATGGCAGACATGCTGAAATCATATGCCAATGATATCAGCTTCCTATCAAGTCAAAGCTCCGCATTTGTGCAAGGCATCGTCATCACCTCTGCCCACATGGCAAAAGGGCTTGAGTTTGACGAAGTCATTATTCCACAGACGGATGAGAGAAATTACCGTTCGGAAATTGACAAGAGTATGCTTTATGTAGCTGTAACCAGAGCTATGCACCGCCTAACCTTGACATTTCACGAGGCAAGACCGGCAACTCACTGATGATGGATTATTAAGGAAATCTATCCCAACAGCCTTGTACAAGATGCGGCAAGTAACAGCGTATCTCATCAATCGACCAATCCCACCATTGCAGCCGCAATAATTTCTTCACCACATCCTCATCAAAACGTTTCCTGATTTCTTTGGCAGGAGTTCCCCCTACAATTGTATAAGGGGGAACATCTTTAGTCACAACAGCACGTGCACCAATAATCGCCCCATCTCCTATATGAACACCAGCCATTATCACCGCTTCATAACCAATCCAAACATCATTACCTATTATAATATCTCCTTTGTCATCCCATGCATCCGTTATGTCCGATTTCTTCAATCCCCACTCTTCGTAAAATAAAGGAAATGTATAAGTAGACAGAGATTTCAACGTATGATTGGCACAGTTGAACAGAAATTTCGTACCGCAAGCAATGGAACAGAATTTACCAATAACCAGCCTCTCCTGATGGATGGGGTAATGATACAGCACATTGTTTTTCTCGAACAACAAAGGGTCAGCTACAAAATCATTATAAATAGTATAGTCACCAACCTCTATTCGAGGATCCTTTACAACAGCATTAAGATATACGGTTTGCTTATCTCCCGTACGCGGATATATTTTAGTCATCATAATTCGATATGTTTCTAATATTGTTTACTTCTTAAATAGAAAACCGATTGCAATGCCAGCAAAATCACAAAAAGGTATTCTGCCGTTAAGTAAATAGCCAAGGATGCATGAGTGCAAGCGCTTAACCAATAAAGATACCCCAGATACACGACAGTGGTAGTCACTTGGAAAAGAAAAGTAATCCGGGTTTTACCGGTCCCTCCAACTGCGTTGAGATATACATAGCCTGGCAAGGCAAAGGTATAATTCAGCAACGTCACAACAAAAGGGATGAAAGCCTGCTCCGTTAACAGTTCGTTATCTGTATAGATTCCTATTATCAAGCGATTACAGCATACAGCTACCCCTATCAGTGGAAATCCAGCAGAATAGCCCAACCTCAGTATCTTACGGCAGATAATGAAAACAGCCCTCCTTTCTCCAGCCCCAATCGCATTACTAACCAGCGAACCCGTAGTGACCGCAAAAGAATTGACTATTACAAAAAAGACAGCAGATACACTTCGCGTAATATTGGAAATGGCTAATTCCGTTTTACCCAAATGTTCCACCGCCACAAAAAACAAGAGCCACGGAGCCACGCTGATAAAGGCATGAAGCATGCTCCATACCGACAAGCTCAGCACATCTACCAACAGCTTTCCGTCATATACCGGTTTCAATCCATATTTCCCTTTATCTATTTTCAGCCATACATAGAAAAGAAGCATCGCCAAAGAACCCATCTCTGCCAGAGAAGAAGCAATGGCAGCTCCCGATATTCCCAGTCCTCCAACGAATATCAGAATATAATTCAAAGGAATATTAATCACTACTGCAACGGCTGCAGCCCACGATAATGCCCGAGTGCATGTTATTCCCACAAGAAAAGAACGGATAGCCAAAAACGGAAACGAAAACAGCAAACCGAAACTGCGCCAGTCCAGATACTGAATTACAGCCCGATAAATCTCCGGTGAGGAAATCAACCTTCCCAATATGAAAGGAGAACTTGCCTGCATCAGCAGACAAAGCAAAATGGCCAATCCCGATAAAAAGAAGAAACCTTGAAAGAATATCTTTCCAGCCTTACCATAGCCACATTCTCCATTCCTTCGAGCAATCATCACCTGCAATCCGATACTAAACCCAAACCCAAGCATGTAGACCACCAAATAATAAATCCCCGCAATGGCAGATGCTCCCAATTCCACCTCGCCAACGTGACCTAAGAAAACAGCATCGGTTATATTTATCAGCTGCTCCATCAAAATGCTCATCATTACCGGAAAGTTGATAAGCCATATCTGTTTATATGTATAATGCATTGCTCAACAATAAAATAGCACAAAACAACACACTGTACAAGTACAGCATGCCATCCTGCAAATTCATGAATAAAAGGATACACAATCTCTGTGGCAAACGGGTCATCGTTTGCCAGATAGCTGAATAGCTTTATCAAGCAGGGCTATTCGTTGAGCGTAGCTATATACAGAGCTTCATAAAAGGTGAATATGTTTGTTCATTCAAGATATAGTGCAAAAGTACAGAAAAAATGTGCCAAAGTTCAGTTTAGGGCATAAAAAAAGGAGTACCGCTGTACTCCAACCTTTGTTAACCTTAAATCTAATACTATGAAAAACACATTGCAAATGTACGGACTTTTGGGACATTGACAAACTTTCCAAGAAAAAAAGCATGTTTCATAACACATTTTAATAAGATTAATGCTCGTTTTCACGTCCTTTTTCACTTTTTCTGCTTCAAAGTAGAAAAGAAGGTATAGCATCACGTAAAAAAATGAGCAAGTTCTTTCCATTATACTCCCAGTTTGCATTATCTTTGCACTAACACGAAGATAAGCTGCACCTCAGCATAAAAAATGAACGAGTTCATTTTATTCTGCATTCGGTTTGCACTATCTTTGTAGTGAGATTAACAAGAACTTATATATGCCAGACTATGATTTAATCGCCATATTAGGGCCTACCGCTTCAGGAAAGACTCCATTTGCAGCCGCCTTGGCCGCCGAACTCCATACGGAAATCATCAGTGCCGATTCACGGCAAATCTACCGGGGGATGGACCTAGGCACCGGCAAAGACCTTGCTGACTATACCGTCGACGGGAAACAGATTCCCCATCACCTCATCGACATAGCCGCCCCGGGCTATAAGTACAATGTTTTCGAGTATCAGCGTGATTTCTTGAATGCTTACGAGACTATTAAACAAAAAGGTTGCCTGCCCGTTGTATGTGGAGGAACCGGAATGTATCTCGAATCAGTACTGAAAGGCTACCGTCTGCTGCCCGTACCCGAGAATCCCGAGTTGCGCACCCGTCTGGCAGACAAATCGCTGGAAGAACTGACCGACATACTGAAAGGTTACAAAAGCCTGCACAATACCACGGACGTGGACACAGCCAAACGTGCCATACGAGCCATCGAAATCGAAGAGTATTATGCCCATACCCCAGTAGACGAACGTTCCTTCCCCCAGATGAACAGTCTCATCATAGGTGTGGACATCGACCGGGAATTGCGTCGGGAGAAAATCACCCGCCGCCTGCACCAGCGCCTGGAAGAAGGAATGATAGACGAAGTGCGACGTCTGATAGAGCAAGGCATCCAACCGGATGACCTCATCTATTACGGACTGGAATACAAGTATCTGACACTTTATGTCATCGGCAAGTTGACCTATGAAGAGATGTTCACGCAACTGGAAACAGCCATCCACCAGTTTGCCAAACGCCAGATGACCTGGTTCCGCGGTATGGAACGGCGTGGATTTACCATCCATTGGATGAATGCCCGGTGGCCGATGGAAGAAAAGATAGCTTTTGTAAAGAAGAAGTTGGAAGGATGATGAAATGATAAAGTGACCGGGTGATTTAAATCGTAAATAGTAAATAGTCAAATTGTAAATAGAATCATGAGTGCAGAACCCGAAAAGTTGGGAGTGATATACAACCCCAAAGCCGGAACACGGAAAGTGCAGAAACGGTGGAAAGAAATCAAAGAATACATAGACAGCAAAGGTGTGCCTTACGACTATGTGCAGTCCGAAGGGTTCGGTTCGGTAGAGCGTCTGGCAGGCATCCTCGCCAACAACGGCTACCGCACCATTGTTGTAGTAGGCGGTGACGGCGCACTGAATGACGTCATTAACGGCATCATGCTTTCCAATGCACCAGACAAGGAGAATATAGCCATCGGCATCATCCCCAATGGTATAGGAAATGACTTTGCCGACTATTGGGAAATGAGTTCGGATTACAAGAAAGCGGTGGATTGCATCATCAACAACCGCCGCCGGAAAATAGACGTGGGTACCTGCTATTATTACGACGGTGAAAAGCATCTGACACGCTACTTTCTCAATGCCATCAACATAGGCCTGGGAGCCCGTATCGTGAAAATCACCGACCAGTGCAAGCGTTTCTGGGGAGTGAAGTTCCTCTCTTACTTCATGGCACTGCTATCCATTATCTTCGAACGGAAGCTGTACCGCATGCATCTCAAGATAAACGGCGAGCATATACGCGGACGCATCATGACTGTCTGCATAGGCAGTGCGTGGGGATACGGACAAGCGCCTAGTGCAGTGCCCTATAACGGCTGGCTGGATGTTTCCGTCATTTACCGTCCCGAATTGCTGCAACTATGGTCGGGATTGTGGATGCTTATCCAAGGGCGGATTCTGAACCATAAGGTAGTGATGCCCTACCGTACGCAAAAAGTAAAAGTGCTGCGTGCGCAAAATGCCTCTGTCGATTTGGACGGACGTATTCTCGACCGTCATTTTCCACTGGACATCAGCGTACTGCATGAAGCAATAACATTGATTATACCCAATTGAAAATACTTAATCAGTAACAACCTATGATTGAATTAAAGAATAATCCTGCCGGAAACTTCTTCCTACTGGCAGGTCCATGTGTCATCGAAGGAGAAGAAATGGCAATGCGCATTGCCGAACGTATCGTGACCATCACAGAAAAACTGCAAATCCCATACGTATTCAAAGGGTCGTACCGTAAAGCCAACCGTTCGCGTCTGGATTCCTTTATGGGTATCGGTGACGAAAAGGCGCTGAAGATACTGCAAAAGGTACACGACACTTTCGGAGTACCTACCGTGACCGACATTCATGCCGCCGAAGAAGCCACCATGGCTGCCGAATATGTGGATATTCTGCAAATTCCCGCCTTCCTCTGCCGGCAGACAGACCTGCTTGTAGCCGCCGCCAAAACCGGAAAAACCATCAACATCAAGAAAGGGCAGTTCCTCTCTCCGCTTGCCATGCGCTTTGCGGCTGATAAAGTAGTGGAAGCAGGCAATAGGAACGTCATGCTGACAGAACGCGGAACTACTTTCGGTTATCAGGATTTAGTCATCGACTATCGCGGCATCCCCGAAATGCAGACCTTCGGTTTCCCCGTCATCCTGGATGTAACCCACTCCCTGCAACAGCCCAACCAGACCAGTGGCGTCACGGGAGGTATGCCGCAACTTATCGAGACCGTAGCCAAAGCCGGTGTTGCCGTAGGTGTAGACGGACTGTTCATCGAAACCCACGAAAATCCCGCCGTAGCCAAGAGTGACGGCGCCAACATGCTGAAACTCGACCTGCTGGAAGACCTGCTGACCAAATTGGTCCGCATCCGGGAAGCAGTCAGATAAATTCCATTTATCCGGAATGGAATCCGAAAAAAACAACAGAAGTTGTGATTTATCCAAGGGCTGTCCGACAGATAGTTCAAGAACAATTTAAATTCATAATAATATGAAACATCTATTACGTGGTTTATGGATTGTAGCGTTAATTCTTTGCTGCAATTTTCAGCAGGTATTTGCACAGCAAATGCCGCCTATCCCGGTCGACAAAAATGTCCGTATCGGAAAGTTGGACAACGGATTGACCTATTATATCCGCAAGAACAGCCAGCCTGCAAACCGGGCCGACTTTTACATTGCCCAAAAGGTAGGCTCCATTCAGGAAGAAGCCGACCAGCGCGGCCTTGCCCACTTCCTGGAACACATGTGTTTCAATGGAACGACCCACTTCCCCGGTGATGCACTGAAGCAATACCTGGAGCGTATCGGGGTGAAATTCGGTGAGAACTTGAACGCCTATACTTCCGTAGACGAAACCGTATACAACATTTCCAATGTGCCGGTCACTACTCCGGGAGCCATCGACTCCTGCCTGCTGATTCTGCACGACTGGAGTAACGATTTGACCCTGGACCCGAAGGAAATAGACAAGGAACGCGGAGTCATCAACGAAGAATGGCGCACCCGTATGAGCGCCATACAACGCTTCCAGGAGAAGATGCTTCCAGTCATGTTCGAAGGAACGAAGTATGCCACTTGTTTCCCTATCGGAACGATGGAGGTCGTTATGAACTTCAAACCGCAAACTTTGAGAGACTACTATGAAAAGTGGTACCGTCCGGACCTTCAGGGTATTGTGGTAGTTGGCGATATAGATGTGGACGCCATCGAAGCCCAAATCAAGAAAATGTTTTCTGATATTCCCGCCCAGCCCAATGCTGCCAAACGCGAGTACTATCCGGTAAACGACAACAAGGAGCCTATTGTATTGGTTTATCAGGACAAGGAACAGTCCAATGTACAAGCCCTCATCTTCAACAAGCACGAAGCCACTCCTGACGAGCAGAAAGGCGACATGGGCTATCTGGTACAGAATTATGCAACCACGCTCATCAACAATATGCTGAATGCGCGTCTGAACGAATTGGTACAGACCGCCAATCCTCCTTATATATATGCCGCCACTTATGACGATGATTTCTTTGTTGCCAAAACCAAAGATGCCTTCACCGGTGTCGTTGTCTGCAAGGAAGATGCCATAGAAAATGGAATAGCCACTCTCCTGCGCGAAACAGAACGCGCCCGCCAATTCGGCTTTACGGAAACGGAATACAACCGTGCCCGTGCCGAATATCTGCGCCAACTGGAATCTGCTTATAACGAGCGTGACAAACGCAAGAATGAAGAGTACGTGGATGAATATGTCCGTCATTTCCTCGATAACGAACCGATTCCGGGCATCGAAAACGAATACGCCATCATCAATCAGATAGCTCCCGCCATTCCGGTTGCCGCACTGAACCAGATGATGCAAGCCCTCGTGACAGACAGTAACCAGGTAGTCGCAATTCTCGGTCCGGATAAGGAAGGATTGAAAATGCCGACAGAAGATGCAATCAAGAAGATTCTGAAAGATATTAAAGCTGAAAAACTGACTGCCTACGTAGACAAGGTGTCGGATGAACCTTTGATGGCCGAAGCCCCGAAAGGCGGAAAGATTGTATCCGAGCAGACAGATGATACATTCGGCACTACAACGCTGACACTCTCCAACGGAGTCAAGGTCATTATCAAGAAGACAGATTTCAAGGCAGACGAAATCCGCATGAAGGGAGTCAGCCTAGGCGGTAGTTCCCTGTTCCCCGACTCGGAAATCATCAACATCAACGGACTGGATGCAGTGAGTGTCGGTGGTCTGGGTAATTTCAGTGCCGTAGACCTGGAAAAAGTTCTGGCCGGCAAGAAAGCTTCCGTCAGCTATGGTATCGGTGACAAGACAGAAACCGTCAATGGCAGCTGTTCACCGAAAGACTTCGAAACAATGATGCAGCTCACTTACTTGACGTTCACCGCTCCACGCCGTGACGACGATGCCTTCGCATCCTACAAGAACCGCAACAAAGCTGCTTTGCAGAATATGGAAATGAATCCCCAGGTGGCGTTCAGTGACTCTGTCTCGGCCGGTATTTACATGCACCATCCCAGAAGAGCCAGAATAAAGGCGGACATGATTGACAAGATGGATTATGACAAGATTCTGTCCATGTATCAAGACCGCTACAAAGATGCCAGCGATTTTACCTTTATCTTTGTAGGAAATGTGAATGTGGAGGAAATGAAACCACTCATCGCCGAGTACCTGGGTTCACTGCCTGCCATCAACCGCAAGGAAACATTCAAGGACAATAAAGTCGACATGCGCCAGGGAGTTTATAAGAATGAGTTCGTAAGGAAGCAGGAAACTGCTAAAGCGTCAAATTTTGTCCTGCTGAACGGTGACTGCAAGTACGACCTGAAAAATGACATCCTGCTGGATATGACCAGCCAGATTCTTGACTTGGTTTATACAGCCAAGGTACGTGAAGACGAAGGTGGCACTTACGGTGTATATGTAGGCGGCCAGTTAAGCAAATATCCGAAAGAAAAGGCCCTTCTGCAAATTATATTCGAAACCGCTCCGGCAAAAAGAGAAAAGTTGATGCAGATTATCTTTACAGAACTCGACAACATCGCCAAAGCAGGTCCGTCGGAAGGAGACCTGAATAAAGTGAAAGAGTTCATGCTGAAAAAACACGCCGAAGACCTGAAGGAAAACAGCTACTGGCTGGGAAGCATTGACGAATACCTGTTCACCGGTATGAATCCGATAAAGGATTACGAACAGATTGTCAACAGCATCACCGTGAAGGACATCCAAAAGTTCACCGACGACTTGTTCAAGCAGAAGAATGAGATTGAGGTATCAATGATCAGTCCTGAAACTCCTGACAAAGAATAAGAGAGCCATACACACAGAAGGCTGCGTTGTTCGATGAAAGGCAGCGCAGCTTTTTTTATACAAACTCTATATATACAAATACTATGAGTCTTTTCTTAGATCTGCGCAAGCACGGAAAACTGGCAGAAAAACGAAATCCTATGTACGAAAAAAGTAAATTCGGAAAATTCTGGATGTACTTCATGTTCGTCTTCTGGGCCGGTTACTTGATATTCTTCGGTACGACCTTTGCATTCGCCTTTGACGGTGGTGCCACAGAAGCCTATCACGTAATGAACTCCGGATTGATATTTGTCCTTGTGCTGGATTTCCTGATACGCCTGCCTTTCCAAAAAACACCCACCCAGGAAGTGAAGCCCTACCTGCTGCTTCCCATCAAACGGAATCGTCTTATAGACTTCCTGCTGATCCGTTCCGGACTGGATGGCTTCAATCTGTTCTGGCTGTTTCTGTTTGTTCCGTTTTCCATCATCACCGTCACCAAATTCTATGGAATCAGTGGTGTGCTGACCTATTGCATTGGCATCTGGCTGCTGATGGTATTCAATAACTACTGGTTCTTGTTGTGCCGCACACTGATGGGTGAGCGCATCTGGTGGCTGGCATTACCGGTAGTAGTATATGGCGGCATTGCCGCCGCACTATTCATTCCGGACAACAGTCCGCTTTTCGACTGTTTTGTCAATCTGGGAGAAGGGTTCATTACCGGCAATATACTGTCATTCATCGGTGTACTGGCTGCCATCGCCCTCATGTGGTTCATCAACCGCACCCTGATGCAGAAACTCATCTACAATGAACTGAACAAAGTGGAAGATACACGGATAAAACATGTATCCGAATACAAATTCCTCGACCGCTACGGCGAAATAGGCGAATACATGAGACTGGAACTCAAGTTATTGCTACGCAACAAGATTTGTAAGCGTTCGCTCTATTCCATCACCGGTGTAGTGATAATGTTCAGTAGTATCATTAGCTTTTCCGATGTGTATGACGGAGGTCTGAGAGATTTCTTCGTCCTTTATAATTACATTATCTTCGGCATCATGTTCCTCAGCACACTGATGGGTTACGAAGGCAATTACATTGACGGACTGATGAGCCGCAAGGAATCTATCTACTCGCTGCTGCGTGCCAAATACATACTGTACAGCATTGCATTGCTCATTCCTACGATTCTGATGATTCCCGGTATGGTTACCGGGAAGGTATCCGTACTCGGTTGCATTGCATGGCTGATATTCATTCCGGGAGCCGTATACTGCTGTCTGTTCCAACTGGCAGTCTACAACAACAAGACTACCGACCTGAATTCAAAGATGACCAGCCGGCAGAATATAGGCACCGGTCTGCAGAATCTGATTTCAGGAGGTGCTTTCGGCATACCTTTACTGCTGCTTTTTGCACTGAATGCCATCTTTGGCAAAGAGGTCACCCCCTGGATACTTATCGGCATCGGCGTGGCATTCATCGCCACTTCCAAATTCTGGCTGATGAATGTATATCACCGACTCATGAAACGCCGCTACAAGAATATGGAAGGCTTCAGGGACAGTAGACAGAAATAGAAATCATTAAACATCAATCACTAACATGATACGCATCAACAATTTACAAAAGAATTTCGGCACAAAAAAAGCCGTAGATATAGAGAACTACACCATCGGGCAAGGCGATATGCTGGGACTGGTAGGCAACAACGGTGCAGGCAAGACCACCCTCTTCCGGCTTATTCTTGACTTACTGCAGGCAGACCGGGGCAATGTAACCATCAATGACATTGACGTCAGCAAAAGCGAGGACTGGAAGAACTTCACGGGAGCCTTTATAGACGACGGTTTCCTGATAGACTACCTCACCCCCGAAGAATACTTCTACTTCATCGGTAAGATGTACGGTCTGAAGAAAGAGGAGGTAGACGAACGCCTGCTTCCCTTCGAACGCTTCATGAACGGCGAAGTGATGGGGCAGAAAAAATTCATACGCAACTATTCTGCCGGAAACAAGCAGAAAATCGGCATCATCTCCGCTATGCTACATCACCCGCAACTGTTGATTCTGGATGAACCGTTCAACTTCCTTGACCCCAGTTCACAGTCTGTAATCAAACACTTGCTGAAAAGATACAATGAAGAGCACGGAGCCACCGTCATCATTTCCAGCCATAACCTGAATCACACAGTGGACGTTTGTCCACGTATTGCATTGTTAGAAAACGGTGTTATTATCCGCGATATACGAAATGAGAACAACTCTGCCGAGCAGGAATTGGAAGCTTACTTCAACGTCGGTGTGGAGGAAGAAGCCGTGGTAGAAGAAACGGTAGTAGAAGCAGCCGTAGAAGAAATAACGGAAAAAGAAGATAAAACGGTAGAAGAAAAAAATTCGGAAGCATGAAAAAATATCTTTCTTATATAGTAGCTCTTACCATCATATTGATAGGCTTAAGTTCCTGCCATACTTCCGCGCCACGCCTGGACTACAAAGCCCTGGCGCAGGCATCCGTCCGTTTGGGAGTGGATATTGAACTGCAGGACAACCACAAGCTATACATCCATGCCTCCGAATGGATAGGCACCCCCTATCGCGCAGGTGGCGACAGCAAACGTGGAACGGACTGCTCCGGACTGGTATCGCAACTGTATAAGAAAGTTTACCACACCCGTCTGTCGAGAAGCACAGACGGGCAACTGAAAGAGAGCAGTAAAATCTCCCGCCGCAACTTGCGTGAGGGAGATTTGGTGTTCTTCACCAGCCGTGCTTCCCGCAAAAAAGTGGCACACGTAGGCATCTACCTCAAGGACGGCAAGTTTATACATGCCAGCACCAGCCAGGGAGTCATAGTCAGCAACCTCCGGGAAAAATATTACACCCAACACTGGCTCTGCGGAGGAAGAATAAAATAATACTAATTTTTCCCTTCTTGTGATTTTCTTTACTCTGTCCCGACTGATAGTCCAGAAACTATTAAAAGAAGAAAACAATGAAGAAACTTTTAGGCATCCTCTTATTCATCAGCATTGCGCTGAGCGCCAATGCACAACTTTTATGGAAAGTATCCGGTAAAGGATTAGAGAAACCATCCTATATTTTCGGTACTTATCACCTCTCTCCACTCAGTATAAAGGACAGCATTGCCGCCATGCCGCAGGCCATGAGCGAAACCGCCCAAGTCTACGGGGAAGTTGTGATGAGCGAAATGGCGACTCCCGCCTTCATGCAAAGCATGCAACAGCAGATGATGATGCCCAAAGACACCACGCTGCAAAGCCTCTTTACTCCCGAACAATACGAAGAAGTAGGCAAAGCCATCAAGGAAAACATGATGGTGGACATTGCCATGCTGGCACAACTGAAACCGGCTGCCATCAACCAGCAGCTTGTCGTCCTGCTCTACATGAAACACACTCCGGGCTTCAACCCGCAAGAACAGCTTGACACTTACTTCCAGCAGCAGGCCGCACAGCAAGGCAAGAAAATTGGCGGTCTGGAAACAGCCCAGTCACAAATAGACATTCTGTTCAACAGCCAGACGCTGCAACGCCAGGCAAGCCTCCTCTACTGCGCCATCAGCGACATTGAGAAAGGTATCGACCAAAGCAAACGCCTGATTACCGCTTATGAAAAGCAAGACCTGGACGCCATGTTGCAACTGATGGAAGAGCGCGACGGCAATTCATGCGACCCGCTGCCCGGTGAGATGGAAGCCATGCTGGATAACCGCAACAAGGCATGGGTTGAAAAGATGCCTGCCATCATGACGGAAGCCCCCACCCTTTTCGTAGTCGGTGCCGGACACCTGCCCGGAGACAATGGAGTGTTGAACCTTCTGAAACAACAAGGATATACCATAGAAGCCATGAAATAAATCCTCTAACAATTCTCTCTAACAACAACTTTTAATGGCAGACTATACAAAGCGTGACGGTCAAATACCATCACGCTTTGTTTGCATATACACTTTATTGTCCTCATCATACCGTACATCCCGAAAAATATACTACTTTTGCACCAAAGTCTTGGCTGTTATAGTGATAACGTCACTTTTGACTCGATTCGATAAGAACGCAAGAAGCGAAAGTTATTATCCCTGCTATTCGGAATCTGGAAAATTCTCTTAAACACCGCAGGATAATAGCAACAGTTTCTTCACGTCTATGTTATTATATACTTAGGCGTGGGGGCTGTTGTCTATTAACGGTGTGGGCATTTTCCAGAGCCTCGAATGCAGATAGACAATAACAGTCCTCGCGCTTTTTATATAATAACCTTCGTCAATGGGGACAGACGAAATGAAAGACACCGCGTATGCATCTTACATTATTTGGAGAAGTACAGTTATTTCTGTTAATTGCCGTTACATCTGCAAGCTTTCTATACTGGATAAATCATAAATACAAAAGTCTGAACAGACAGATTATCCGGGCAATAGACATTCCAGTATATCTGCTGAACAGACAAGGTATTGTCGTAAAACTACTTAATACACCTACCGAAAAGGCAAACAGACTTCCGTTCCTGAATCCGGGAGTTCTAAATATCAATAATTTAGTGACAGACGCCGATGAATGCCGGAAATACATGACGTCGCTGTTACGCGTACTGAATACCCGCACTTCGGACAGCCTGACCCTAAAGATAAGAATAGAAAGTGGTGAGAAACTATATATCGCAGTGCGCATGGTCTACCTCAACAGAAATTATGTCATAGCCTTCATACGCGACATTACGGAAGATGAAGTCCAACGCCGGGAAAACGAAAAATACCGTTTCTTCCTTGAAAGTATTCTGGAGAACCTCCCCATCGCCACTACAGTAAAAGATAAAAACGATGAAGGACGTTACCTGATATGGAACAAAAAAGCGGCAGAGATGATGGAAGTCCCCGCTGAGGATATTGTGGGACACTATGAAGAGGAGTTCAAACCCCTAATGCAAGATAATTTCATCCAAGAGACAGACAAAGAAGTTGAAGAGTCGGAAATTCCCCAGTCCTACATCAAACACTTTGTCAATCCCAAAGGCAGAGAGTATATTCTGTCGTTTCACAAAACGCTGGTGTCCTACAACAAAGGAAAAGAGAGGTGGATTGTCAGTTCTGCACTGGACATCACCGAACTGCTGGCAGCCAAAGAGAAAGCAGAAGAAGCCAACCGCCTGAAATCGGCTTTTCTCGCCAACATGAGCCACGAGATACGTACTCCGCTAAACGCCATCGTCGGATTCTCCTCCATACTTTCCGATTATATACAAGACGAAGATACAAAGGAATACATACATATCATCGAAGAAAACACCCAACTGCTGCTGCAACTGATTAATGATATTCTCGACCTGTCACGCATCGAAGCTGGCATTCTCGAATTCACAGAAGGAGATATGGATGTAAACAAGACGCTTGATGAAATGCAGACGATGGCAAAACTGAAACTTCCGTCCGAAGTCAGTATACGTCTCCTGCCCGGTGCGGATTACTGTATTATTCACACAGTCCCCAAACGGGTAAGACAAGTACTGAACAACTATCTGTCAAACGCCCTCAAGCATACGGAAGAAGGTTTCATCGACATTGGTTATCACCTGCCGCAAGAAGACAGGATTCGCTTCTTTGTCCGTGATACCGGTTGCGGCATTCCTCCTGAAAAGCAAAAGGATGTATTCGAACGCTTTGTCAAGCTAAACAGTTTTAAACAAGGCACGGGTCTCGGACTCTCCATCTGCACCATGATTGCCGAGAAAATGAACGGAAAAGTGGGCGTCAGCTCTATTCCGGGGAAAGGTTCCGAATTCTGGTTCGAAATACCCTATCAACCTACCGGAAGCCAACCTGCATAAAAAAGCCCGCCACTGACATGAACTCTGTCAACGACGGGCAACCTAAACCATCACCGATGCTATCCTGACTCACAATACCTATCGAAGACTAAATCGCAGTTTTCCACTCTGCACCAGTTCTTCATGAGTGATACGATATCGGGACAGTTTTTTTCCTCCTAGTTCCATTTCACGGATATAAAGCGACTCTGCCGACGGGCGTTCCGTCTCTATCACCAGTTGGTCGCGTCCCCAATACTTAGGGTCGAGCTTTATGGTCACCTTATCAAATACCGGAGTAGACAGCGTATAAGCCGGTTCTCCGGGACAATCCGGATAAAAGCCCATCATATTGAAGATAGCCCAAGCAGACATCGTTCCGGTATCATCATTGCCGGGAATTCCGTCGGGGGCATTCTTGAAATACTTCTGCAAAAGGCGGTGCAGCTCTTTCTGCGTGCGCCACTCCTCACCCTTGAAATAAGAAAAAAGATGGGCGTATGCAATGTCCGGTTCGTTGGCAGGGTCGTACAGTCCTTCGTCGAACACACGCTGAAGCTTGTCTACGAACGGCTTCTTTCCACCCATGAGCCGGGCAAGCCCTTTCACATCGTGGGGAACATAGAAAGTATAGTTCCAGGCACAACCTTCGTGAAATCCGGGGTTCGGCTCAAAGTTCTCTCCCTGCCTCGGGTCGAAAAAAGCATAGAATTCACCGTTAGGCAGGATAGGACGGAAAGTACCGTACTCCTTACAGTAATAATGCTTGTAGCCCAGCGAACGTTCGTGGAACAGACGGGCATCCTCCTTCTTGCCAAGCGCAGCGGCTATGCGCGACAAAGCATTGTCGGCAATATAGTATTCCAGGGCATGCGAAACGGAATTGTCATACTGCTCCCGCAGGGGCACATATCCCAATGACACGTAGTCGTCATTGTCCGGTCGGAGCAGATTCTCCGCTCCCGGCAGGGTGGCTCCCTTGCGCATGGCTTCGTAGGCCAGTTCTATATCAAAGTCGCGCAGACCTTTCAGCCAGGTGTCGACGATGACGGGAATGGAAGGGTCACCTTCCATGGTCAGCGTCTCACGTCCGTAGAGTTCCCATTTGGGAAGCCAGCCGTGTTCGCGGTACATGTCGAGCATGGAGCGCACCATCTGCAATTGCCGTTCGGGATATACCAGCGTAAGAAGCTGGTGCACATTGCGGTAAGTGTCCCACAAAGAAAAGACGGTATAACGGTCGCCTTGGGTAGTCAAAATCTTATCACTCTCCATAGCGGGATATTCCCCGTTCACATCCTGCAGGATATTGGGATGTATCAGCGTATGATAGAGTGCCGTATAAAAAACGGTTTTCTGTTCCTCCGTACCTCCTTCTACAAGGATGCGCGAAAGGTCATCGTTCCAGCGGCGACGGGCTTCTTCCAGCACTTGACCGAAGTTCTTTCCCTGCTGCTCGGTATCCAGATTGAGGCGGGCATTCTCCATGCTCACAAAAGAGACTCCCATCTGTACTTCCACCTGCTCGCCTTCTTCGGTATCGAATGTAAGATAGGCGCCGATATCATCTCCCGCCAGTTCCTTCTGGTAGCGGGTGTAAAGTTTGTAGCGTCCGTTATCGGGGTCCCATTCGGCCTCTACACCGGTCATGGGGCGCTGCTTCTTCCAGTAGCCCGAAGCGGCGGGCTGCTTGTTGACACGCATCACAAAGTAGATGGGAAAAACGGCTTGTGGGTTGTAGCAGAAAGTACCCAGCAGCTTCATACCTTCAAACTCGCATTTACCCGTCTGGCGCAGAAAAGCTCCCGATTCATTGGTCAGGCCTTCGCCCAGGTTCAGCAGCACATGGCTCTGCCCGGCAGGAAAGGTGAAACGCGCCACACCCGTGCGAGGAGTTGCCGTCACTTCCGTCTTCACATTGTAGCGGGTCAAGAAGTTGCTGTAATATCCGGGGGATGCCTGCTCGTCCTTATAGCGGCTTCCATATTCCTTATAATCTACGGACAGCTCTCCCGTAGTGGGCATCAGCAGCAGAGAACCCAATTCCGGACAGCCCACACCGCTCAAATTGACATGCGAGTATCCGGTGAAGAAACAATTGTGATACTCATAGGGAGTGGACCACCAGCGGGCATCTTTATCGTATTTGTTGTCCTCCGAACCCATCACGTTGAAGGGCACTACGGACATCATTCCATTGGGACAGACGGCTCCCGGATTCGTGGTACCGAAGTTAGTGGTACCGACAAAAGGATTCACATAGTCCGCAGGATGCTTCTCCGCAGCCATAGATGCCGTGAGCATTCCAAAGGAGATGATACAGAAAGTAATCAGTCGTTTCATAATATAGTAAGGATTTGTTCTTTATTAGTTAGTGAGCACGCTACCCATGCCGGTGTCATTGCATGCACTCTGCAAAGTTATTGCAAACGGTCTGCAGTGACACTGCAAACTACTTTGCAGTAGCGCTGCAACAGTTTTGCAGTGACGCTGCATCAGCTTTGCAGTGGCGCTGCAACGGCTTTGCAGTAGCACTGCAAAAAGCATGCAGTATCTTTGCAGTGATATTACACTAAGTATAAGGCAGTTACGGCAGGCGCTTTTCAGCAATACCGAGCGCCTGCCAACTGCTTGGTACTTACAAAATACTTGTGCGCTTCGTGAACTCCAGAATCTCGCGGATATACCCAAAGGCAAGCCCCACTACCGTATCGGCTGCACCGTAGTATACAGCTACACGTTCTCCATCTTGCAACGCTGCGCAAGGGAACACCACGTTGGGAACATCACCTTGCAACTCATAAGGAGCAGCAGGCGCAAGCAGATACTCACGGGTGCGGTAGAGCAACTTGGCAGGATTGTCCTTATCCAGAATAGCTGCTCCCATGGAGTAACGGAAACCGTTACAAGTGGTTATCACGCCATGATAGAACATCAGCCAACCCTCGTCCGTGAGGAACGGTACCGAACCTGCCCCTATCTTGGTACACTGCCAGGCACTTTCGGGGAAAGGCGTAGGAGCCATCACATGGCGGTGTTCGCCCCAGAATTTCATGTCAGGGCTGAAGCTAATGTAGATGTCGCCAAAAGGAGTATGTCCGCTATCGCTGGGACGGCTCAAGAGCGCATATTTGCCATCGAACTTCTGAGGCAACAACACACCGTTGCGGTTGAAAGGCAAGAAAGCATTCTCGCACTGGAAGAACTCCTTGAAATCGAAAGTATAGCCGATGCCGATGGTGGGGCCGTAGTAGCCGTTGCACCACGTAATCCAGTAGCGGTCCTCAATCCATGTCACGCGCGGATCGTATTTATATTCGGACTCTATCATGTCCGTATTCCCGGCCTTGAACTTGATTGGCTCATGCTCTATTTCCCAGTGGATGCCGTCCTTGCTGAAACCGGCAAAGATATTCATCTGCACCGCCCGGTTGTCACAACGGAACACACCGGCATAACCATCCTTAAACGGAACCACCGCACTGTTGAAAATGCTGTTCGACGACGGAATATGGTAGCGGTCTATTACGGGATTCTCCGAATAACGCCACATTACATCCTTACAGCCTGCCGGCCGTTCTTCCCAAGGCATTGTGATTTTGTTGCTCATAATTGCTCTATATTATTAATTGGTTATTGTTGTTTCTTCTCATCGGCATACGTAAATGGTATGAAGTACGTAATGAGGAACGCCGGAATGGTGGCAAACAGCGTGAAGGTAAAGAACGCCTCGTACCCCAACCAGTCGCTGACAAAACCGCTGATTGTGCCCGGCAACATCACACCCAGATTCATGATGCCCGAAGCAAAGGCATAATGTGCCATCTGGTGCTTTCCCGGCGCCACCTGCTGCATCATGAACAAAGTCAGTCCCACAAAACCAAAACCATAACCGAAGTACTCGAGCACGATGGCACTACCTATCAGCAACCCGCTTTCCGGCTGGTACATGGCAAGCAGGGTATACGCTACAAAAGGCAGATTGAAGATGCAGCACAGAGAGAACAGCGTCCGCCGCAATCCCCGGTGCGAAATGTAATAGCCTGCCAACAGTGACCCCAGCACAAAGGCTGCCGCCCCATAAGTGCCGTAGTACAAACCTATCTGCTGCTCATTCAGTCCCAAGCCACCTGCCGAACGCTCCGCCTTCAAGAAAAGAGGGACAATCTTCATGACAAAACCCTCGGCAAGGCGATAAAGGATAATGAACGCTATATAGTACCAGATGTGCTTCTTCAAGAAGAAATCCTTGATTACCGCCACCAACTGCTCCCACGTCTCTCTTGCCGACTTGGCGCCGGATGCGGCCGCACCGCCCGATGGCAGCATGCGCATGTGGTAGAAGCCAAGCAGCAGCATCACCGCCGCCAATATCAGCATCACCGTCATCCATGCATGCCGGGTAGCCTCGTGGCGGACTGCCTCTGTGGCACCCTCCACCCCACCGAAACCTACCAGCAAGGCACCTGCCAGCCAGACCAACCCGCCGGACGCCACAATCTTCGCTATATTGTAGAAGGCTCCCTGCCAACCGATATACTTGGCCTGGTCCTGCTTGTTCAGTTCCGACATGTAGACACCATCCGTAGCCACATCGTGCGTGGCTCCGCTGAAAGCAATCACTGCCAGCAGCGCAATGCATATCGCAAAAAAGAACGGTAACTGCAACGCCAAAGCCACCAGAGCAAAACCTGCTCCGGTAACCATCTGCGTCAGTACCACGAAAAACTTCTTCGTCTTGAACATTTCAAGGAACGGACTCCAAAGGAACTTCAGCGTCCAGGGCATCATGATGAGCGACGTCCACAGAGCAATCTGCGCGTCACCGATACCCAGCCCCTTGAACATCAACACAGAAACCATGTTCAGCACCACAAACGGCAATCCCATGGCGAAATATACGGTGGGGACCCACGATATAGGATTATGATTTTTTCGGCTCATCCCTTCTGTATATTATCTGTGTCACTTTAACGGTTCACTGCCCATAGTCAGCTCCAGCGTACCGCCGTCCACTATATCCTGATGCGTGAAGAATGGAGTCTCCAACTTATTGCCGTTCAGCACAATGCTCCGCACATACTTGTTGTCGCGGCTGTTGTTGTGGGCTATCACCTTGAACGACTTGCCGTCTTTCAGATGAACGGTCGCCTCGTTGAACAGCGGGCGTCCGATGGAATATACCGGCTTGCCGGGGCATACCTGATAGAAGCCCATCGCATTCAGAATGTACCATGCAGACATCTGTCCGCAGTCTTCATTGCCCGAAAGTCCGTCGGGGTTGTTGAAGTAAAGCGTATGCAGCACCTCATCCACAATCTCCTGCGTACGCCAGGGCTGGCCTACGTAGTTGTAGAGATGGGCAATGTGATGGCTTGGCTCATTGCCGTGGGCATACTGGCCTATCAGACCGGAAATATCCACCGAGGTCGATTCACCTTCCAGCTTGGAATCGGCCGTGAACAGAGAATCCAACTTGCCGATGAAGGCGTCGCGTCCTCCCATCAGTTCCACCAGTCCGTCCACATCGTGGGGAACGAACCAAGTCCACTGCCATGCCGTACCTTCGCAATAGTCATCATTACGGTGATTGGAAGCGCGGGGGTTGAAAGGCGTACGCCAGTTGCCCTCACTGTCCAGTCCGCGCATGAAGCGGGTACTCGGATCGAAATAAACTTTATATCCCTCGGCAAAGGCCGCATACTTATCGCGGTTGGCTTCGTCGTCCAAGGCACCTGCCAGTACGGAGATACACCAGTCATCGTAAGCATATTCCAAAGCTTTAGCCACAGATTCATTGTCTTTATCGCAAGGCACGTAGCCAATCTTGTTCTTCCAGTACTTGGCCTGCGGCATCAGATGCGGCACAACCAAAGGATGGGTGATAATACCCGTCGTATCGTATTCTGCCGTACGGAGGCAAGCCTTGTAAGCCTCCTGCACGTCGAAGTTACGGTATCCCTTTACATAAGAATCCGCTATGAGGGAGGCTGCATGATAACCAATCATGGTACCCGTATAGTTTCCGGCCAGTTCCCACATAGGCAGGACGCCGCCCTCGCGGGACTTCTGGATGAGCGAACGGATGAAAGCCTCGTTCAGTTCAGGATCAATAATCGTCATCAGCGGATGATAGGCACGGAAAGTGTCCCATAAAGAGAAAATGGTGTAGATAGGCTCGTCCACCCTGCCTTGATGGGGCTTCAAGTCCATACCAAAGTAACGTCCGTCAGCATCGGTAAACAAGTTGGGCTGCATACCCGTGTGGTAAAGTGCCGTGTAGAACATGGTACGCTGGTCGTTGTCCTTCGTATCGATGTCAATCTTGGAAAGATAAGTGTTCCACTGCTGGCGGGCAGCACGGCGCACACCGTCAAAATCCCATCCGGAGATTTCGGCTTCCACATTCTTGCGGGCACCGTCCATATCCACGGCAGACACACCTACCTTTACCAATACCTCCTCATTGGGCTCCGTCTGGAATTGCAGTAAAGCTTTAGCTGTAGGCAGAAGCGGACCGCCTTCGTCCAATGCCATGGAGTCCGTGACCAGCGTATAGGTAAATGGTTTGGAGAACTTGGCATAGAAGTTGATATACTGGTCGAAAGCCCAATATACAGTCTTCTTGCGTCCACGGATTTCAGTATCGCTGATTACTTCCAGCTCCATCTGTTCATTCTTCTGGCGCTGGATACTGTAATCCAGGTCGAGGATAAAACCTGCATCTTCCGCTTTCGGGAAGGTATAGCGATGAATCGCCGCACGTTTGGTAGAGGTCAGTTCGGCTTTCACCCCGTAGCGGTCCAAAAATACGGAATAATATCCCGGTTCGGCTGTTTCATTCTCGTGGGAAAAGGCAGAGGCGTACGCCATCTGCTGGCTCTTCGAGCCCATGGAGTGGTAATCCTGCCGACCTACAGTGGGCATCAGCAGCACATCCCCGTAATCGGCACAACCCGTACCGCTGACGTGGGTATGTGAAAATCCGTTGATAGTAGTATCTGCATAGTAATATCCGGAGCAGGCATCCCACTCGTAGATACGCGTGTCGGGGCTGGGCTGAATCATCCCGTTGGGAACTACCGCTCCGGGATAGGTATGCCCATGTCCACCCGTACCGATGAACGGATTGACGTAAGACGCATAGTCCGGTGCCGTCTGGGTACAGCTGCAAACCGCCCCCAGCAGAAAAAGTCCGCCCAACAGTATGGAACTAGATTTCATGTTTTTCTTCATATTGTTTATTGTATAAGTAGGTGTATAGCTTCATAATAGAATCTTGTTATATGAGAATGCTTGAGGAGGGCCGCCCTATTACTTTGAGCAAAGCCCTCCTTTGTTTCATGTATGAAAAGGTTCAAGCATCCGTTTTCCGAAACCTCAGTTTACGGAAAACACGGCATCAGCGTACCTTCTTCATCGTATAGTTCTCACTCACGAAGTAAGGAACATCGGGGAAGATGTCGGTCTCAATCTCACCGCCTACATACTTATAGGGATTGATAGCCCATCTGTTGCCTAAGCCATAGATATGCATATCACCGTTAGGAGCAATAGCACCATCCATATAGTAATCATCATAGTTAGGATATGCTTTCCACTGGAAATTCTTGCTGTAAGTACCGAAATGCATCTTGTAGGTAGCAGGGTCTTCAGCATCGCCCTCATGAATGGTTTGCGGATAGATGAGCAGTGCACCGTTATAGTAATCGCAATGCATCGGATACTTACCGGTGATTTCGGGGAAAGTACCCCAGTTGTAAACCACATATCCGGTACCTTCTTCATCCTTCTCTATAATTACATTCTTCTCAAACTCCTGACTGCCTTTCCAATCCCACCAGCGAGGATTGCCTTCTTCATCCACATAGGTAAAGAGAGAGTTACTGGAAGTTACCTTCCACTCGCCGACCAAATCTTCATAACCCAACATTTTGCCCTGATAAGCTTCACCGATACGGCTCCAGTACTTGCCGCTCCACTCCACTTCATCATCAAAAAGTACTTTACTTATTTCCGAAAGCAACGTATAATACTGATACACCAGCGGTTTGGGATTGTAGAACATCTGAATGCCATAACCTTCATCTTTCACTTTCTGGAATTTGCTCTTGTCAAATCCACTCCAACCTCCGTTCAACTCATCATTAATCTTCCAAGGCAGCGGAGCATACTTAGATTTGGGCAGGTTCTCAAAATGAGACTCTTCACGGCCAAAGGCTCCCTCGGGATTCTGATTCTGGTAGTAACCGTAGGTCATATAGTCCACAATGTCACCTACCTTCATACCCTCTACCTCACCATCTGGAGAGTCGAGCGAACCATATTCATACACACCGATCAGCTTGTCTCCAAATACCTGGCGGCACTCATAAACCAAACGCGCGAAGTTGGCACGTGAGCGTGTTTCGAAGCCGGGGCTGGGATTGGAGTTGTTGTAGTTGGTGTACTCATCATCAAAGTCGATGCCATCCAAACCATAAATATCCAAGTAGGCTTTCAGTTCCTTGGCAAAGTCTTTGGCAGCAGCTTCCGAAAGGTTACCCATACCAGCCTCGTCATGGTTGCCAAGAATAGTCATAGCCACCTTAATGCCCTTAGCCTGCAAAGGACGGATGAACTTATCCGCATTTCTCAGCAAGAAGGAAACCTGGTCATTGCAGAAAACATGTACGCGACCGGTCTTGCTATCCACATTGATGTTGGCAGCAAAAATGCTGACTACATCAAAGAAAGGCTTTCCGTTGCTCTTCATGGTATATTCACCCATATTCAAGATGTTCTCGTCATTTACTTCCACAAAGCAATGTGTAAGTATATCACCCTTACTGATACTCTCAGGAATAGCAGCCAAAGGCTTTACCAAGTAAATATATTCCTGATTGTTTGTAGAAACTTCCACACCGTTATTGGCAGATGCAGAAACGGCAACAGCATAAGTCTGTCCGATTGTGCCTCCGGCATTGATATTCAGTTCCACAGAAGCCGACTTCTGTTCGCCCGCCTTGATAGTGGCAGTTCCACCGTTCGCCAGGCTCAGCTTATCGGCGGGATACATTTTATAGCTTGTTCCATTCTTCTTATTGTAAGCCTCCAAAACGTCTTCGTCCACTTTGAAGGTCACCGTAACATCCTGCTCTGCAGCTTTGCTCAGTTCAAAATAGAGATGTCCGGTAGCAACCTTGTCGCCAAAAACAGAAATCGGAGTAAGTTCACGTGCACCGGCGGCAGACTTTACATAGCCATACACGCCATCCACAGTATCCAGCTTGTCACTGTTGCCGGTGTTGATGACAACATCATCTTCACAACCGGTGAAGCATATTCCTGCACATGCAAAAGCCATTGCCAGCAAGCCTGATTTTACATGATTCATATATTTCATAATCAATATCTTTTTATTTGAATTAAGGTATAACTAAATTATTTAGCGGGCAGTTCCACAGCAGTCCAAGTCAATGATTCCACTGCAGTAGCATTGTTCTCATTTCCGCTATAATCGTGAATGGCAGTACCGGCGCCCTCATCGAACTTCCAGTAAGAAACCAGTCCGTCAGTATCCGGCTCTACCTGGTAGAAGTGGTCCTTTGCATTGATTTCTGCTGATGTCAACACCTTGTTCCAAATACGCACCTCTGAGATATTACCTTCCAACCAACGGTCACGATTGTATGAATGGCCAATCCAGAATCCGTTACCTTCATCGGTCATGGTCTGGCCCCAGTTCACGACTCCGCAGTCCAAAGTAGTCTCCAGCATATTCTTACCATTGATGTAGATTATAACTGTTTTTGCATCCGCATCGTAGGTCACAGCGATATGTGTCCATTCGTTTGTCGGAATAACCAGACTCTCATCGGTCACATTGCCGCTACTTGTAGCCACCTGCAACTGGTTTTGAGGAATTCCGGCATCACCGATGCGGAGCAGGAACTTACCTTCGATACCCATAATGGAAGTCAGCATCTTGTCAAACTTGCTTACACGAATCAACGCTTCTGCCGTCAGCTTATTCATATTATTGGCTACATCTGGATTGGTCCAAGTTACGTAAACCAGATTCTTGGTAATATCAGGAACCGTATTAATCAATGCGGCACCCTTCAGCACGTAGTACATGGTACCGGAGCTCTTCAAGACTCCGATGCTTGCCTGGTCTACCGTAACCGGCAATACATATACCTTCTCACGGTCCAGCTCCGTCAAGTTCTTGAAGCTGACAGTGATGTCGTCTGAAATGACAGCACCGGCCAAAATGGTAGCCTGCGGAGTTTCTACCGTATAATAGTTTTCCGGCAGAGCCTCGGCTGTGTCATAATAGGTAGCGTTATAAGTAGCTACCAGTGAAGGGTCCGCCTTCAAGGCAATAGTTATATCCTGCGATTCAGGACGAGCCATTGAAATCCGGAATGAACCTTCCGTATCGGAAACAGTGTTTTTCAACAACACAGTACTGGTCATCGCCGAGCCGTTGATATACACCTGATTATCGAAATTCTCAACGTCATTATCATTACAAGCAGCAAATACACCTGCCAATAATGCCATCGATACTAAATATATACTTTTCAGTTTCATGATATTCTTTTATTTTTTAGGAGCAGGATTCATAATATTGATAGCTTCTCTCACGTATTGATAGGTATTGGTAGCATTGTAATAATCATTCTGCATGTTCTCAATAGCCAGACCAGCTTTTGTAAACTCTGCAGACGGTTCTGTCACCCAATAAGCAGCTTCCGACAGAGCTCTCAAAGCATTGTAATATCCGGTAGTCTTATCTGTTGTATCCAGAGAGACGGTAGATGCCGATACAATGAAGCGGTCAGCCGGAACACCGTCTGCCATCAAGGCCTGAAGCGCTTCTATCCCCAGTTGGGCAACATCCGTGACATCATTTGTAATCAAGATGATATGGTCACAAGAAGAGAGCACAGACTGGCCTATCAGGTTGGCAGGATACCCCTGGAACACCAGTTGCTTACCTGAATTGGCACTCTTCCAGTTGGATATCACACCGAAGAAAGTATCCTGATTTGCCTTTGCTTCAGCCTTGTCGGCTTCGGACATGTAGATAGGATTGCTACCACGATACTCGGCTACAATACCGTCGAAAGGTGCTTCAAGAGCTATCAGTCTGTTCAGCTCAGCCGACAGATAAGCCGAGAATGCAGATGTTTCTGTTCCTTCTTTCACCTTGTCGGTATGTTCCTTCAAGATATTGTCATAGCTGATGGAATAGAATACTTTCGTTCCCTTCTCATGTACATTTGCAATATCTTCCAATTCGAATTCCGCCAAATCGGGAGTAGTTGCGATAATTACGTCCAGGCTGTCGGGAACATCCGACATGTGCTGCCCGCGGCTGAAAGGAACTTTCTCACTATTATCAAACCAGCCGTATACAATCTTATGGTCAGAATTCTTGTATTCCTGCAAGTTCTTCAGATACTTGGCATACAGTTCGGGAGACTGTTCGTCGATTCCGGGTTCTTTCAGTTTAATACTCTCTGAATCCGTCCAGTCGGAGCAGGCAGACAATGCCAATACGGAAAAAGCTGCCAGCGCGATTCCTTTGAATGATTTCTTATATAATTTCATAATTATTCAGCATTTATTGTTATTATTTGCGTGCCCACCATACGTCAGTAGCCATGTTGTCCGGTCCACCCAGATAGCTGTTTACTGCCTCTTGCACGTTTTCAGTATTACTTGTATATTCTTCAGAAGGATAAGGCATACGGCGTGCACCTTTCTCGCTATCAACAATTCCACCACTCAAGTTACCTTCACTGGTTGCAGGCAACAGTTTGGGATAGCCTGTACGGCGATAGTCAGCCCAAGCTTCGTTACCTAACGGCCAATTCGCAATCCACTTCTGGGTAATGATACGTTCCTGTTTTTCTTCCTTGGATGCCCCTTCATTCCACTTGACAGTAATGGCTGAAAGGTTCTTTTCATAAGTATTAAGACCGGCGGGATCTTTGTAAAGAGCAGGTACACTGCTTTCATCAGCCAGATAGCTGTCTACACCGGTAGCTCCCCACTGTTCGAAAGAGAGACGGACACCTTGTTCATAAAAATCAGCAGCGGTTCCTTTCATGTTGAAACCATAGATTGCAGTGGCTTCAGCACGCAAAAAAGCAACTTCTGCCGCATTCATCCAAAGCACGGGATCAGAAGAGGAAATCTTCACACGTGAATAATTGATGAAATACTCCTTCATCTTACTGAGGTTGATACCGCGACGTAATCCTACATAAGTCTCTCCAGGCCATTTTGATTCCTCAAAATAGCTGGCACGACGATTGTCGTTGTAACCGTTCATGTAGCAGATGATGTCGGCAGCAGGATGGGTATCACCACCTGAAGCTTCTTCATTGTAACGTACTGCCACAAACAACGGATTGCTAATTGTACCGAAATACTTCCATGTAGCATTGTCTGCATTTGTTTCAATCAGACCCAACTCGTGATTCACTGCACTTTCAGCCATTTCTTTAGCCTTAGCAGGGCTTACATTGGCAATACGGATAGCCAAACGCAGTTTCAATGAATTGGCAAACTTCACCCACTTCTGTACATTACCACTGTACACGAAATCTGCAGAAGCAACCAACGCCGCATTTCTGTTTTCAGTCAGCACCTCGATGGATTCGTCCAGTTCCTTGAAGAATGCGTTATATACTTCTTCCTGCGTATCATAAGGAATGGTAATCTTGCCATCCTGACCGATTTTAGAATAAGGAATAGGACCATACGCATCAGTCACGCGACTCATGGCAGCAACCTTTATGATTTGAGCAATGGCATAAGGAACCGGATTATTGGTATTCTCCGATACTTGTTTCACTGTGCTCAAGTTACCGTAAAGTGTTGAAATGATACGGTCACTTATCAAGAACACACGCGTCCAGTCATTTGTAGCATTAAAATTGGATATTGTATTGGACCAGCCGGCATTTGAATCGGCAAAATAACCTCCCAACGGTCCACCCAACAAACAATCAGTAAACTGTGCCGTATTGACATCTGATGAGATAACCGTACTTGCCAAGTTACTCATGGCAGAACCCAGTGCATAATCATCCGGAGTCAAATCACCCGGTTGATAAGGATTGGAGTTGATATCCATATAATTGCCGGTACAGGACATAAAGCCCATAACCAACGGAGCAACAATCAATTTATTTATAATATTTTTCTTTTTCATATCGTTTGGTATTAAAATTTAAAGCTCAAGCTAAAGCCGATGTTACGCAAAGCCGGCATCATGAAATAGTCTATTCCCTGATAAAAGTTATCGGTAGAAGCTACACTTTCGGGATCGAAAGGAGCCTTGCTGTAAATCATCCACAAGTTGCGGCCTACCAACGAAACCTTGATATCGCACACATCATTCAACAACTTTCTGGGGATGGTGTAACCCAAAGATACTTCCTGCAGACGAACATTGGTAGCAGAATAAGTGTAGTATTGGGGAACAGACGTGCCGCTACCTACTACACCGTACCATGTTTCGGGGTTTACCTTATCTCTACCATTCACCAACACGTAACCTAAATCACGTGCATCGGCAGAAGCCTCGGACACACCGTAATAGTCCAACATAGCTTGTGTACGTGAGTAAACCACACCACCCAAACGGGCTGAAATCAAGAAACCTGCTGTGAAATTCTTCCAAATGAAGTTATTACGCCAAGCCAAATTACCTTTAGGAAGTACGCTTCCCAACTTGATGTATTTATCCGGGGCCGTTATGGCTTCCGTAGCAACCGTTCCATTTTGGTCCACAAAAATCTGTCCATTGGCATCACGTTTCATATCTCGCAGTGAGTAAAGGTCACCCATGCTCCCACCTTCTTTCAGCAAGAAGCGGGCATCACCTAAGCCACCCATATTCAACGTGCTCAAAGAGAACAGCTCACCGGTAACGGGATTGATGGCATTGTCTGCCAAAGTCAGGATTTTATTCTTGTTACTGGAGAAGGTTATACCGGTATCCCATGTAAAATCTTTCCAGGTATTCTTGTAATTCAGCGACAACTCAATACCGGAGTTACGTACGGCACCAGTCTGGATATACATAGCCGACCAACCGCTGACAGGCAACTGCGGGTTGAATGTCTGGTTCATAGTCTTGGCATTGTAATATGTCACGTCCAATTCAAAGTTCTTGAGGAAACGCATGTTCAAACCGATTTCCCAAGAATTGGTACGTTCAGGTTTCAAATTGTACAACGGATATTGGGTCGTGATACTCCACTGGCCGGAACTTGAATTCCATTCATAGTGGGGATTAGCCAAATATCTGGAGAAAGCACTACCAACAGATGCCCATGAACCACGAACCTTTATAAAAGAAAGATAATCTTTGTTCAAGTTAGGCATTAACTCAGACAGTACAACAGAACCACCGACTGAAGGATAGAAGAATGATTTGCTGTTGGAGTTGGGACCTGCCAGCTGTGAAGGCCAGTCGTTACGTCCGGTCAGCGTCAAGAAGTAAGTGTTCTTGTAACCAAGCTCAGCCGAAGCGAAGAGAGACTGGGTCTGTTCACGCCATCCTTCCTGCAAACGCTGTGTCTTGCTGGCACTCAGGTTCTGGATGGCAAAGTAGTTGGTCAAACCTACCGATTCGCCGCTGAAGGCATCGCCACCATCAGCAATCGGACCACGTGTTTTCATTGCATCCGAACGTATATCGGAGAATGAACCACCGACGTTGGCCTGGAGTGACCAATCTTCACCGAAATATTTGTTGATACTCACCAGGAAGTCTGCATACAACTGTTTGTCCTGCGTCTTGGTAATACCATAAAGACCTCGTGAAGAGCTCTCGGTGAGCTGTGTATTGGTAGAAGCATAGAACTTTTCTGTATAATCATTGTTGGAGTTATCCAAACGTACACGTCCTGAAACAGTCAGCCAGTCCAGAATCTTATAGCTCAAACCGGCATTCAGCATATAGCGGTCCTTCTTGTTCTGGCGCAGATTGCGGTAGTTAATCCAATAAGGATTCTGCATTACCATACCTTCGTCACCTACCGGCCAGTATTGCGTATAAATTTTACGGGCAGCGTCATAGCGCTCATACATGCTGATATCAGACCAGTCGTTGCTGCGCGGGAACAAATAAGCACCCACCAACGGGTTGTTGTAAGTACCCTGGTTCGTCATGTTCTGGTCATTCTGCAGAATATAGCTTGCACCGAAATCCAGAGTCATCTTGTCGTCCAGGAAAGTAGTGGTGTTACGTACCGTAAAGTTGTAACGGTTGTATTTGTTGTTGGGAACAATACCCTTGGAGTTTACAGCAGCAGCCGATGCATACGTCTGGTTTTTCTCTGTACCGGTTGACAAAGAAATGCTCTCTGTTCCTACAATACCCGTCTGGAAATAATCATCTCTCGGGCTGTAATTGTAGTTATTGGCTGCAGACAAAGGCGCTCCCCAGCTCATGGCTCCTGAAGTGCTCATCACACCACCGGTTCCCGTACCGTAACGGTTTTGGAAGCTCGGCATCACAAACGGATTGGTGAATTCAGTATTACTGCTGACAGTAAGGCTCACCTTACCTTCTTTACCTTTCTTTGTAGTAATGACAATGGCACCGTTGGCAGCTTCCGAACCATACAAGGCAGCAGCGGCGGCACCAGTCAGGACTGACATTGACTCGATGTCTTCCGGGTTGATATCGGCAATCGGTTCTGAAGATCCCTGGGAGTCGAACTCCTTACCTCCGGCAGTACCACGGCCAGAGAAAATAGGCACACCGTCAATTACATAAAGTGCATTGGAAGACTGCATGATAGATTTCGTACCACGCATCACTACCTTTGATACACCACCTACACCGGATGAAGAAGCATTGATGTTCACACCCGCTACCTTACCACTCAATGAGTTCACAAAGTTGGCATCTTTATTGGAAGTAATGGCATCTGTATTCACCTGCTGTACATTGTAGGACAATGCCTTTTCCGAACGCTTGATACCGAGTGCAGTAACCACAACTTCTTCAAGCTGTTGGGTATCTCCGGCCATCATTACATTAATCGGCGCATTACCTTTCACGGGGATTTCCTGCGTAGTATAACCGATATAAGAGAATACAATCACCGGATTCGCCTCCGTAGTGGTCAGCGTAAAGTTACCGTCGAGGTCGGTAATACACCCGTTGCTGGTACCTTTTATCAATACATTCACACCAATCAGAGGTCCCATGTCATCTGACACGACTCCGGTAATCGTCCGTTCTTTCCCTTGTTGGTTGCCCTCTTGAGGAGCAGCAGACTTTTCAGAAAGATAAACGATGTTATCCTCCACTTTATAGGAAATGTCTTTCCCTTTGAGAATAACATTCAAAGCATCTTCTATAGACGCATTGTTCACTTTGACGTTTTCTACCGGCAACGCAGCCAGTTTGTCGTCATAAAAAAATTGATACTTGGATTGAGACTTGATTTGTTCAATGACTGTCCCCAATGTGCCGCGAGACACATTCAGGTTTAACTGGGCAAAGCCCCACTGGATAGAAACTGCCATGAACAACAAAACTAATAAAGCCCGCATGAACGTCGAACTCCGAAAAGCATAATTGTCTTTCATAAACACAATTTATAGGTTATACAATAAATTACTTCGAGAGATTCATTCTCTCGCATTCCTATATAAAACAACAGACAATGAAAATACACTTACTGAAAAAGTATCTTTTTTATCATTAATCCTAAAAAAAAGAGTTACCCCGAAAACAAGTTGATATATCATTTTGCTCAAGATTACTAACGAAGTAAATAATTATTTCCACCTGATTCAAGAAAAACACCTATAATACAGATAGTAAATAACAAAATGATATATCAACTTATTTTCGAGGCAACCCTTTTCTTACTATATTATTACTATTCTTTACTTCTTCAGTTCATTCGAGAAAGAATAAGGATAATCTTCCGGCTGCGTACCTCTCTTCATATTAGGCTGGCTGCCCATATCAAACCTCAAGGTACCGCCATTCAGCAAATCGCCATGCGTCAGATAATTCCTGGAATAATCCACGCCGTTCACCTTGAGAGACTCAATATACATGTTCTCCGGTGAGTTATCCGGAGCGTCAATTGTCAGGGACTTACCGTTCTCGAAATGGAGGGTAGCCTTACGGAACAGAGGGGCGCCCAGTACATACTCGTCCGTACCAGGGCAAACCGGATAGAAACCAAGTGCAGAGAAGACATACCACGCCGAAGTCTGACCGTTGTCCTCGTCACCGCAGTAACCGTCGGGACCGGCAGTGTACATGCGGTTCATAACCTGACGAAGCCAATATTGGGCCTTCCAAGGCTCCCCAGCATAATTATAAAGGTAAATCATGTGCTGGATGGGCTGGTTGCCATGGGCATAGTTACCCATATTCATCACTGTCATCTCACGGATTTCATGGATTACCTGGCCGTAGTAGCTGTCATCGAACAAGGGCGGGACAATAAATACAGAGTCAAGCATCTCTACGAAAGACTCTTTTCCACCCATCAGGTCTATCAGACCTTGAGGGTCGTGGAATACAGACCAGGAATAGTGCCAGCTGTTACCTTCAGTAAAGGCGTCACCCCACTTCAAAGGAGAGAAAGGAGACTGGAACTGGCCGTCTTGATTACGACCACGCATCAGCTTGCTTTCCTTATCAAATACATTCCTATAGTTCATGGCACGTTCCGCAAAGAGTTTCTGCTCCTTCTTCGGACGGTTCAGTTCTTTTGCCATGCGGTAGATGCACCAGTCATTATAAGCATACTCCAAAGTACGGGCAGTGTTCTCGTTGATTTTCACATCGTAGGGAACATAACCAAGCTTGTTGTAATACTCATAGCCGAGGCGACCCGTGGAAGAAACCTCGGGATGGACATTCTTTGTACCGTTGATGAGACCTTCGTACAGTGTCTGCACGTCCTCCACCTTCACGCCTTTTAGATAGGCATCTGCCAGCACGGAAGCAGAGTTGTTGCCAATCATACAGCCACGGTGACCCGGACTTGCCCATTCGGGAAAGAAACCGCTTTCCTTATAGGTGTTGACAAGGCCTTCCTGAATCTGCCTGTTCACCGACGGATACATCAGGTTGAGGAATGGGAAAAGACAGCGGAAAGTGTCCCAGAAACCGGTATCCGTATACATATAGCCGGGCAACACTTGCCCATTGTAGGGACTGTAATGAATCGGATTTCCCGCCTCATCCAGTTCATAGAATGCACGCGGGAACAACAAGGAACGATACAAACATGAGTAGAAAGTACGGTACTGGTCAAGGGTTCCGCCTTCCACATCAATACGGCCCAGCACCTTGTTCCAGGCATCCTGACCTTTCTGAACCAATGTTTCCAAATTGTCATTGCCAAGCTCCTTCAAGTTACGGTCAGCCTGCTCAAAACCGATGAAAGAAGAGGCTACACGGGCATGTACCACTTCACCCTTACGGGTTTTGAAACCGATAACAGCACCGGCATGTCCGGCTTCCTGCTCAACCTTATTCTCGCTCAAGACGCCATCGGCTACAGAAGCCTTATAAGTAAAAGGCTTGTCGAACTCTATCACGAAATAGTTCTTGAAGTTCTCGGGAACACCGCCGCTGTTACGGGTAGTATAACCGATAATACGATTCTGCTCCGGAAGTATCTTCACATAAGAGCCCTTGTCAAAGGCATCGACAACAATGTATGAATGATCATTTTCAGGGAAAGTGAAACGGAACAATACGGCACGGTCGGTAGGGGTGAACTCGGTAACCACATCGTGTTCGGCAAGATATACCTTATAATAATGAGGAAGTGCCACTTCGCCCTTGTGGGAGAACCAGCTTGCACGCTTCTCTTCATCAAACTCGGGTTTGCCAACCACCGGCATAATGGAGAACTGCCCGTAGTCGTTAATCCAAGGACTGGGCTGGTGTGTCTGCTTGAAACCACGGATCTTGTTCGCTGTATAGACGTATTGCCAGCCGTCACCCATCTTACCCGTCTGAGGAGTCCAGAAGTTCATACCCCAGGGACGTGCGATCGCAGGATAGGTATTACCGGTGGAAAGCTCGAAAGTAGACTGCGTGCCGACAAGAGGACTGACATACCGGGTAAAGTCTTTGGCATGCAGCCATAAAGCACTGCTCACAAAAAAAAACAATAGGATTAATTTTCGCATAATATTAGAAAGTTGTTAGTATTAAATAAATTCTTCTCGTCATATCTCGAATTTGTGCAGCCTTCCTACTTCGTTGAGGAGAGGAAAACACTGTTCCCCACAATTTTATACTCCAATGGAATGGCATTCTTTATCAGATTCAGCACAGCCCCTACACTCTCTTTTTTCTTCAGTGTACCCGAGTAAGTCTTGCTTACATCTATGTTCGGTGCCAGAATTACCCTCACCCCATACGAATTCTCCAATGTACGCGCAATGGTGTATAGGTCAGCCTTCTCAAAGACAAACTCATTATTGTGCCAGTTTTCGATTCCCGTATCCACCTGCTTCACCACCAGACGCCTAGTCATTCCGTTCAGCTCGGCTTTCTGTCCGGGGGCAAGGATAATCATACCCTCGCCATGATTACCTTTCACCTCTACTTCGCCTTTCAAAAGGGTAGCTACTGCAGACATCTTAGCCTTGTCAGACTTGAGGTTGAAAACAGTTCCCAATACTCTGACCTGCATGGCCTCACTCTGTACGACAAACGGTTTTTCCAGATTCCTCATCACCTCAAAATATCCTTCTCCTTCCAGATAAACCTTTCTTCCCTTCCCTGCAAACTCATGTGGATATTTCAGGGTAGTGTTTTTATTCAGCCAGACTTTGGTTCCATCCGGCAGTTTCAGTTCCTTAATCTTATCATGAGTGGTGACAGCCAGTAATGTTTCCGGCTGGCTATAAGTCTGATAAAAAAGATAGCCGAAAGTTCCCAAAAGGAAGAAGCCCACAAATACGGCCGCATACCGCATCCACCCAACCATCCTCCGTACCTTGTATTGTTTCGTCTTCTCTTGTTCCAGCCTTTTAAACAATCGCTTTTCGGCCTTTTCTATGTCTTGTGTATTCGAAGTATCCCCCAGTCTCCCCAAGTGGTAAATCTCCTCCAGCCTGAACAATTCGCGTGCATTCTCACCCGACCCTTCCAGCCAGGCGTTCACCTCACGAAGTTCATCTTCCGTACATTCACCCATAAGGAACTTGGCCAATATCTCCTCATTCAACTTATTCATTCTTTCCTTCATTATGATAATAAAACAACGCTGCTCGCAAAAACACTTACTTTCCCGATGAAAAACAGAGCCAACATCAGGTTCAGATACCCCAGTTTATCGCGCAGTAACTTCAAAGCTTTGTACATGTGAGCCTCCACCGTACGCAATGACACTCCCATCGTATCAGCTATCTCCTTATTTTTCATATCATGCAGATAGCTGAGTTTGAATACCATCCGGCACTTGTCCGGCAATTCATTGATGGCATCGGACAGCTTCCTCCTGAGTTCGGCATCCTCTATCCGTTTCACCACATCATTGCTGTCAGGTTGATAGAACTCAACCCTCTTTTTATGGATTTCGAGCATGACAGCCTCATAGCCACTCACAATGTCCCGATGCTTCAGAACGTTCAAGGCACGGGTATACACCGCCCTATACAGAAAAGCCTGAATCTGCTCTCCCACCTTCATGGTATCTTTCCGCTTCCACAGCTCCACGAAAACATCCTGTACCACATCTTCCGCATCTTCTTCCCCCACAATGCGTGTGGCATAGAACAGCAGGTTGGTATAATACCTGCGGAAAAGGGATTTATATGTCAAGTCGAAATGTTCATTCATATGTTAGCCGGTTATCGGGGACTGTACCATGCCTGACCTGGCTTATCCCCCATTTCAAATTCGAAAACACTTCCATCCATTATCTGTTCATGCGTAATATAACTTTTGTCATAGTTCTTACCGTTGAGTTTGACAGATTGAATGTAGCAATTTTCCTTGCTCACCGCCGGCGCCAGTACCGTAAAGGTCTTTCCACCGGGCAGGTGCATCTTCATTTCCGGATATAGGGGGGTACCGATTTCATATTTTCCACCAACCGGGTCTACCGGATAAAAGCCCATCGCACTGAACACATACCAGGCGGACATCTGTCCGCAATCCTCGTTGCCGCACAAACCGGCAGGAGTGTTCTGGTAGAGTTCACGCATCACCCGGGCTGCATATTTCTGGGTTTTCCAAGGTTGATCCACAGCATTGAACAGATAGATGACGTGATGGCTAGGCTCATTTCCATGCGCATACTGGCCAATCATCCCGGTGCTGAAAATAGGCAACTCATCATCTGCAGAAGGATTGTAAGTAAACATACTGTCCAGCTTCTGGGCAAACCGTTCCTTACCTCCGGTCAAAACTATCAAACCGTCAATATCCTGCTGCACAGACCAGAAGTATTGCCAGCCGTTGCTCTCGCAGATGTGCGGAGTATAGTCGTCCGGCGAGAAGTTCCGGATAAACTCTCCCTTGTCATCACGGGGCTGCATGAAAGAACTTACCGGATTGTAGACATTCCGGTAATTACGGGAACGCTTATAAAACTCGTCCGCAACCTCCTTATCGCCCAGCTTCTCTGCCATACGGGCTATACAATAGTCATCATATGCATATTCCAGTGTTTTAGAAAGTGACCAGTTTTCCGAATTATACTGATCCGTCACATTATAAGGAACATAGCCATATTTCTTATATAACCCAATGCCACGATAGGAATCGATATTGGCAGTAGCTACACAAGCCTCCAAGGCCTTTTTCGCATCGAAGTCCCCAATACCTTTCAGATAGGCATCTACAATAACCGGCACAGAGTGGTAACCTATCATCATATCTGTCTCGCCCCCCTGAAAATTCCATACGGGAAGGCGGCCGTTCTGTTCGAAGAAGGCGAGGAAGGACTTCACCATATCATTCACCCGTTCCGGCTCAATAAAAGTATAGAGAGGATGAGCCGCACGGTAAGTGTCCCACAAGGAGAAAGTACTGTAATTTGTCCAGCCCTCTACCCGGTGCACTTGCTTGTCGGGACCGTAATAGGCGCCGTCCACATCACTGTAAATGGTAGGAGCAATCATCGAATGATATAAAGCTGTATAGAACTTGACTTTCTCATCGCGGTCATCGCATTTTATTTCTATCCGGGACAATTGTTCGTTCCAATCATCCTGCACAGCAGCCAGGTATTTGTCGAAATCATCATCAGGTACTTCTGCTGCCAGATTACGTGCCGCCCCTTCCATACTTACACCGGAGATGGCAGTACTGACAAGAATCTGTTCTCCTTCCTTAGTCTGAAAGTCGAATCGTGCAATGACAGATGTCCCTATCCGCTTGCCTTCTTTCTCTATGGCAGCTGTATCGAGCTGCATCGCAGCAAACGGTTTGGAGAAACGTGTACGGAAGTAGAGGCGCTGGTCGCGTGCCCAACCGTCAGAGTAACGGTAACCTTGCACCGTTACCGAATCGACGGCTTCTATGTGAGAATCATTGGTAAAATCCCAATTCATGGCTTTCCGCAAATTCAGGAAAACGGCAGCATCGGCTTTTGGGAAAGTATACCGCTGAATGCCACAACGCTCGGTGGCCGTCAACTCTACATTTATATTATAATCTTTCAGACGCACCTGATAATATCCAGCGCTTGCCGACTCTTCCGAATGAGAGAACAAAGAGTGAATGCCGAGCGGAGCTTCCGCCTCCTTATAAGGCAATGTCACCGGCATAAAAGAGATGTCATACAAGTCACCAGCGCCGGTTCCGGAGAGATGGGTATGGCTGAAGCCTGCAATGGTACTGTCCGGATAAAAATATCCGGAAATACGGTCCCAGCCCGGCAGTCCGTTGTCAGGACTGAGCTGCACCATGCCAAACGGCGCCTGGGCACCCGGATAGGTGTTTCCAGTAAAATCTGTACCGATAAAGGGATTCACAAACTCTGTATAAGACACACTCTTCACATCCGACACCTGCGAGGTGCATGCCAGAAAGGATGAAAAGACCACAAACAAACAACAAGATTTTATCAAATTCATAACATTATAGGGTTAACGTGTATAGTATAACAACCTAACCGGATAAAACACTTACACATCTTGTCACTTTTCTACAGAATTCATGCAAACAAAAGTAATACAAAATTCCGATTAATCCTCTTTTTTATTTTGTAAAAATATACTTTACACTATCTTTGTCACGGATAATCAAAAAACTTATATCTGATTGAGTATCAGATTAGAATGAAGGAGTTGCGGATTTATGGTAACGATTTAGCGAAAGTGCAAGTGCACTGATATTCTGTGATTTACTTCGCCTCACAACTCTGTATGCAAAGGTACACTTTTTATTCGGGTACTCCAAGGAATTGCTCATTTTTCTGTGTTTTGAGCGTGATTTCTTGACCTGTTCGTTACTGTTCTTCCGTAAAAGTGAGTTTTCATGTAGGAAAGGCGTTGGCTGAAACGAGTTCAGACAACCTCTTTCCTACTATGGCATATCCGAAAGGAATGTCCGCTTTTGAAGCCTAAACTCTCGTTTAGACAATCGGCAAGCGGACAACCCTTTCATGGCTATGCGAGAGAGGTACTTTTACGGGGTCTTGCCGCTTATTCTTTTTTGTAGTTCCTCTTGTCGCAAGTGAAACCGTGCTGATGATTCACCCTTACATGGTAAGGGTCGGCCATCGGCACTGGCGGCATGGCAGAAAGAAAGTCCGCATATCCGCATCAAACCGAGGGTTTGACGATGGATGTGCGGATTCTCTTTCTTACGGCACAACCGCCTTTACCACTTGCGCCTTTTGTTTCTTGTTGAAAGCGGAACTGGGATAGGTACAGCCAACCACTTGCCACTCACGAGTGAGCCACAAAAGGTTGTCCGTACAGCCGAAGCCTGAGAAGAATGTCCGTATGTGTCTGTCCGAGCAAGTCGGATAGGCATATACGGACACACTTCTTTTGTGGGGCTTCGGCTTTTCACGCTTTCATGCTGTTCCCTCCGTGCCTTTTCTTTTTGTTGAAAGCGGAACAGGGATAGGTACAGCCAACCACTTGCCGCTCACGGGTAAGCCACAAAAGATTGTCTGCACCGCCGAAGCCGGAGAAGAATGTCCGTATGTGTCTGTCCGAACAAGTCGGATAGGCATATACGGGCATACTTCTTTTGTAGGGCTTCGGCTTGTTCACGCTTTCAAGCGAGTCTCCAAGTTAGAGGGCGTTTTCTTATCTCATGCAGTTCCGCATTTTGGAGATGTTCCATTCAATCTGCCTCTTGTTACGCTTACCTCCATTTTTGCGACTTCCAGATGACGCATCAGGTGGTCATTCTCGTTCGGCTGCAAAGGTAACTCCGGGATTTGCCGGAAAAGCAAGGTCAAGCCTCCTGTTTTGCGAGAAAAATCTCCAGCCCTACGGGTAGTATTTTTCCCGAAAAACCTTGCATTTCCGAATCCCTACCTTGATGGGGCAACCGAAACGAAAACGACCGATGCGACAGGAAGACGCATAAAAAAAATGTCGGATAACCGAGAGGCAGATAAGAAGTTTTGAAACTCAACTCCCTCAGCTCTTGGATCCGCATATAAAAATTAAAAACAGAACAGATATGACAACAACAATGGCAACAAAATTCGTCGAATGGGAAGTTCCAGAACTGGACACCCTACAAGACAGCAAGGTTTACAGACTCCGCCACAAACTCAACAACGGAGGCAAGATGAACCGAGAGGAGAAGGATTGGCTCACGCAAAACGTGAACTTCAACACCTACTTCACGACCGCAATACCCCTTATGGGGTGGAAATTCGACTTCTCCGATGTGCTCCGACCCTACCTTGTGTGCCAATACGGAAAGTGGAGCGAGTATCAGGCAGCGGACAAGACGGCACTGAGAAACGTGATTTACGGCAGGATAGACAACATCGTGGAACTTCAAAACGGCAACAGACAATGACAGCAGCAATGGACATCAGACAGACGGCACACTATATGGCGGTGGCGATATGCACCCTCATCGTGCAGGCGTTCCTTTGGCTCATCGGCATCCTTTGGAACGTCATCAGAGAGATTGTGAACGGAGTGTTCCGAGTAGTGGTAAGCGTGATAGTGCTCATGCTCTCCCTCATCACCTTCTTCGGACTTCTCCTTTGGTTACTCACCCTTTAACACCCTACGGCAATGGCAAAGAGAACAAGCAAGACGGCAGCGCAGCAGTGCAGGTATTACGAGGTGGACAACATCTTCGAGTACATGGTGGAAACCTACATCAACGGCAACCACAGCACGTTCAGCGAATTATACCACGAACTGAACAAGGAGGCACGGCAGGACTTCGTGGAGTTCCTTTTCAACGAGGTCAATCCGCAGTACCACAGAGAGATTATCAAGCAAATGTTATAACCCCAACAAATTGACAGCGATATGAACAGGACAACAGAGAAGATACCCACATGGAGTTTGTGCTACCTCATCAATGGCGATGCAACGGCACTGACAGATGATGAAATCCGAATGGTGGACGAGTGGGTCAGCCAATGGCAGGTGGAAATCGTTTCGCCCCTCATGGACGAGGACGGCAGCACGCACCCCTATTTCAGCCACTACCCCCTCTTCGGACTGCCCACCGAGGTGGAGGACTGCGAGATACTTTACAAGAACAATAACCTATAAAACAGCAAGCGACATGAAAGGAACAGACCATTTCAAGAGAACGATACAGATGTACTTGGAGCAGCGTGCAGCGGAGGACGAACTCTTCGCCAAGAACTACCACAACCCAGCCAAGAACATCGACGACTGCATCACCTACATTCTGAACTACGTGCAGAAGAGCGGCTGCAACGGCTTTTCGGACGGAGAGATTTACGGACAAGCCGTACACTACTATGACGAGAACGAGATAGAGGTAGGCAAACCCCTGCAATGTCAGATAGCCGTGAACCATGTGGTGGAACTCACCGCAGAGGAGAAGGCGGAAGCACGGCAAAAGGCAATCCGCCAATACCAAGACGAGGAACTGCGCAAGATGCAGAACCGACAGAGAGCAAGGGCAGCCAAGCCACAGAAACCCCAAGTTGAACCCTCCTTATTCGATTTTGAAGTATGAGACCGAGAAACAAGTTTGAGAAAGCGGTGCTTGCCGAGAGCAGGTACCTGCGCCCCATCAGCAAGCGACAACTGAAATGGGCATTCCGTGAATGTGTGGACCACTATGCCTACCGGCTACCCAAGGGACGAACCACCTGCATGGACTGCGGACACACATGGCAGACAGACGGCACAGCACGCACCTGCACCTGCCCCCACTGCAAGGCACGCCTGCAGATGAAGAACACCTTGGAGCGCAAGTTGCAGCAGAAGCAGTATTTCACCCTACTCACCACCTGCGGAGAGTATCAAGTGCTGCGCATGTACCTCCTCATCGTGGAAATGGAGAAAGGCTGCAAGGCTACTCCCACCGCCCTTGAAATAGGCGGCTATTGGTGGAACAGGCAGGGCAAGCGCACCATCGTAGCCATACAGCGCACGTTAGGCAGGTACATAGACACCTTCACCTTTGCCTCCCCCATGGCAATCCGTGGCGACAACCTTGCCTACCAGCATATCGCCCACATGCCCATCTGCCCCGAATACAAGGCGGTGGACGAGCTGCGCAGGAACGGCTTCCGTGGCGACTTCCACGACATAGTACCCACGAAACTTATTCCTGCACTCTTGTCCGACAGCCGTGCGGAAACGCTGATAAAGGCAGGGCAACACCCCATGCTGCGTCACTATCTCAACTCCTCCTGCAACATCGAAAACTATTGGGCATCCGTGAAAATCTGCATCCGCAACGGCTACACCATTCCCGACGGCTCTCTATGGTGCGACACGATAGACCTCCTGCGCCACTTCGGCAAGGACATCCGTCAGCCGAAGTACGTCTGCCCGACCGACCTCAAAGCCCTCCACGACAAGTTGGCTGCAAAGAGGCAGGAGCAGTTGCAGCGAGAGCGGACAGCGGAGGAACGAGAGCAGGCTATCAAGGACGAGAAGAAGTTCCTTAAAGAGAAAGGCATGTTCTTCGGACTTGTGTTTGCCGATGAACTCATCTCCGTCAAGGTAATAGAGAGCGTAGAAGAAATGATATTGGAGGGCAAGGCGATGCACCACTGCGTAGGCACTTACTACAAGCGAGCCGACTCCCTCATACTTTCAGCCACCATTGACGGCAAGCGCATCGAGACAATAGAGGTGTCGCTGAAGACCCTACAAGTGGTTCAGAGCCGAGGAGCGTGCAATGCCAACACCGAGTATCACGACCGCATCATCAATCTTGTAAACAACAACATCAACCTTATCCGTCAGCGGATGAAGGCAGCGTAACGGACAATCCAATAACAGCAAAGCAATATGGAAGTAAGATTTGAAAGTATGGTATTCTTTTGGGACGGACAAATTCCCGAAATGCTCCTCAACCTTGTCAACGTTCTCACGTTGGCAAGGAACGAGGAGGAACTGAGACAGAGCGTAAAGACGTTTGCCGAGAAGCACGAACTTGACAAGTTCTTCGCTTACGGCTATGGCTCACACCATTTCTACCTGCATCAACGCTACACGAGTAACCCCGAAATGGTGATGCAGAACAGAGTGCTTTCAGTACATTTCTAACAGATAAACAATGCGATTATGACGACACAAATGACCATCAACGGACTCAGTACCTGCCGCTGCGCAGGTACTGAGAAGTACGAGAGATTTCAATCGGGTATCGGCAGACGCAAGCGTACCCTTGTGCAATACGACTACCGCCACACGGACGGAGAACTATTCTCCTGCGTGAAGCCCACGTTGGACGAGTGCCGACAGAAACGTGACGAGTGGCTGAAAAGGAAGGAGAAGAGACTATGAGCGAAGCCTATCAAACACTGATTGTCAAGTTCAATGAGCCAATCACAACATTGGACGGAATGTTTGACGATGCCGAAGCATGGGGAGTTTCCACCTTGAAAGGGTGGATAGACAACTACGAGAGTAGCCGTTTCACCGCTATTGACAGCCACACGGCAGTCATCACGAGCGAGTACAACATGGAGTGTCTGAAAGAGTGGTTGGAGAAGTACACACCCATCACTGAGAGATTAGAGTATTGAGAAATTTACTTGCGTTTAGGCGGTGTCCGCACCGCCTAAACCTAAAACCAAAAGGCAATGAATACGATAGCACGGACTATATTGGAGCAGATAGGCGGCAAGCGTTTTACCGTCATGACAGGCAGCAGGGACTATGTGGATATGGGGAACGGACTGCGCATGAGCCTTGCGAGGAACAAGACCAGTGCCAACCGCCTTGACATCATCTACGATGCAGGGACTGACCTCTACAATATGCGTTTCTACCGAAAGACGTTCAGTAAGAAGACCTTCGAGAGCAAGGCGAAAGACATCGAAATGCACGAAGGCATCTTCTTCGATATGTTGGAAGAGGTCTTTACGCAAGTGACGGGACTCTATACACACTTTTGATATGTGGGCGGCGCAAGCCGCCTACTTTCTTTCATGAGCAGAACAAGCGGAAAAAGAAAGTAGCAAAGAAACCTTTGTGCCAATCTACGATAGTATTCACAAAAACAAATTTTAATCATGGAAACAATCAGACAGAACGAAAAAATCATCTTGCACAGCAATGACGGAATAAGCATAAAGATGATTTTCAGAAACCTCACGGGAAAGAATTTTCAAGGTCAGAAATATTTGGAGTATATCCGGTATATCGCAATCAGGGACATGGGATTTTCGCCCGGTATCATTGAGCATTGCAGGAACGGTGATGTAATCGACATGGGAACAATCCCGAATGTATGAAAGCGGAAACTCCGATGAAGTTGCGGCTTCATCGGAGTTTCTTTTGGGGATATGGACTGAGCGTGTCTAATCTAACCCTTTCGCTTCTCGCTCGGTAGTGTAAAATAAACTGTGTCACGCATTATTTCCTATTAGAAAACTCATCGGTCGGGGAACGGCCAGCGCCAAGGGGCGGGACCACCCGTCCCGACGAGCGTAAAATTACAATAATTTAAATCGTTCTCCAAACTTTATGGCCAGTTGCTGTGAGATTGTAGCCCAATTGGCAAGTGGCATAGTCCACTTCTTCCGTATATTACGGTATGCAAGATAAACCAGTTTCTCAAGGGCCGTATCCGATGGGAACACACCTTTGTTTTTTGTCACCTTACGGATCTGACGGTGATACCCTTCAACGGTATTTGTTGTATATATGAGCTTACGGATAGCCGGAGTATACTGGAAATATTCTGACAGCTTATCCCAATTCTCTTGCCAGGACCTGATAACGATAGGATACTGCTCGCCCCATTTCTCTTCCAGCTTAAGAAGTTCATTTTCTGCCGATTCTTTATTTACAGCCTGATAAACGCATCTCAAATCTTTCAGGAATTCCTTTTGATTTTTAGAACCTACATATTTGATGGAATTACGAATCTGATGTACGACACAAAGCTGTACGGCAGTATTGGGATAAACACTTTGGATGGCTTCAGGAAAACCTTTCAAGCCGTCTATACAGGCTATAAGAATGTCTTCGACTCCACGGTTCTGAAGGTCTGTCAGAACACTGAGCCAGAAGTTTGCTCCCTCATTTCTTGATATATACATTCCGAGGAGCTCCTTATGTCCTTCTCTGTCAATACCCAGCACATTATAGATTGCACGTGTAACAGCACAACCACGTTCATCCGTTACCTTATAATGGATTGCATCCATCCAGACTATAGGATAGACAGAATCAAGCATGCGTGATTTCCATGCCTTTATTTCCGGAAGAACACGGTCTGTAATGGAACTGATTGTATCTGCCGATACACGATTACCAAGATTCTCTTCCATCCAATCACTAATCTCACGTGTGCTGTTACCAAGAGCATACAGGCCGATTATACGGTCAGCAACACCTTCTGCCAGAATGGTCTCACGCTTCTTAATAAATTGTGGATCAAAACTTGAATTACGGTCACGGGGAGTGGATACGGTGACCTCACCCAATGGCGTTTGGACCTGCTTTTGCATTTTTCCGTTACGGCGGTTGCCCATCTGACGTTCTTCTTCCGTAAGATGTGCATCCATCTCACCCTCCAGAGCTGCATTCAGGATACTTTCCAATAAAGGGGCAAAAGCACCGTCTTTACCTAACAAGGGCTTACCTGCTTTCAGCTGTTCAATAGCCTTGTTCTTGATACTCTCGAAATCAAACTCTTCTTTCATAAAAAAAACTGTGTTAGCAAAGTTAATATTTTATTCTTTGCTGACACAGTTTAATTTACATCCTCTCTCGCTCTTCATCTCGTTCTTGTGCGTACTTCATTCCATTGAATGACTCTGCATCCATTCCTTCCATTAGATTGCTTTCAATCCACCTGGGCAAAATCTTTGCTGCGTCTGGTGTTAATCTTAGAGCATAATTCATCGGCTCATGTACAATCATGGTATCTTCGCTACCATTTGCTGGCTCCACTCTGAAAAAAAAGATTGATTCTGTATTGCCAACAGACGCTTGATAAAATTCGTATATCTCATGATAATTCATATCAATCGAATCAACGAAGCCTTGAAAATCTTTTGTTACGTTTGAATATGACATAAGTTGAGTTTTTAACGGTTTTCTTAAAAGAAGTGCAAAAAACGTGCCAATAGGAATTTGACACGTCTTTTGTCAGTTTGTCAGTTCTATTACGGAATATACAGCAGTGCAAACTCTGCTTTCCTGCGTTTGAGCAGCATCTTGTGCCGTTTCCCCTTGTAGTTGCAGAAAGCGATGTACTCCTGATAGATGTTGCGGTCGCCTGCCTCTAACTTCCTTATCAGCGTGCTTTTGGGTATCTTGTCGCTTCCCAAAAGCCGATATGGGCCGACATTGTAGGCCAGTGTGGCAAGCAAAAGAGAATCTTTCCCGAACTTGCGGAACATGGCACAGAACTTTTGCAAATCCTTCCGCAGCAACGCCTCGCCCTGCTTGCGTGTCATAGTCCTTGCAGAATACCTTTCGCCTGGCTGCAACTGATGGCCATATGCTACATACGGATGGTGCCTTTCGGTATGCCAGCCCTCGAAGAACTTGATGCAGCGCACCGCCCGCTCAAACCGTGGCAGGCGATAAATCCTTGCCGCCTCTGTGCGGTCGCCCTGTGCAAGCAGAGGGCAGACCGTCAGGAGCGCACAGCAGATTGCCATGAATATCCGCATCATCACGACAAGGGCTTGAAGTTACCGATGGGGACTACGGACAGCGTCTCGTCCTTCACATTCTGGTTGTTGAAGTCAAACTCCAGCTCGTAGGCATTCCCGAAATTGTCCTCCACCACCACGATGAAGTTTTGCGCCTCACTGCATCCCGATGTGTAATATAGGCGGAACTTTTCGTTTTCGAGCAGGTAGCGGTCGTTGGGCAGGAACGTAATGCCGTTGTCCATCTTCAGCGTGCCCTCACCCTCAAACTGGAAATAGCGAATGGTGTAGAGCGCATTGTCATAGTTGCCCTCCTTCTTCATCTCGCAGCGGATTTCTACTGTCTGCCCCTTCGTCACCTTGTTGGGCACGGGCATCGTCTCCACCGTGAACGGATAGGACTGCTGGATGTCCAGATTGTCGTCGCAGGAGGCGAGGAAACACCCCATCAGCCCCACGAACAGGACGGTTGCCATACTCATAAGTTTCACTCTCAGGTTCTTGATATTCTTGATGTTCATTGTCATTCTTTGTTTTGATGGTTACTGATTTTCTGTTTGGCCACAAGGTACTCGTTCAAGTCCTTGTAGCCCGAATAGAGTCCGGAATGGTCTGTCACACGCTCCCCAAAACGCTTCCGCAAGACTTCCACCGTCCTGCGTCCGGCATCGTCATGGTCGAGGTGGCAGACTATCTCTTGGTAATCCTCCAAGGCAGGTATTGCCTTGTCCACATTGGCTACGGAGTTCAGCACAAGGCTGTCCTCCGTAGTTCCAATGCCCAAAGTCAGCGCAGAAAGCCAATCCATAAAGCCCTCGTAGAGGTGGCAGCGACTGCTTCCCTGTCTGAATGAAGAAAAGTCCTTTGGCGGTATGCAGCCCTTGAAGAAGCGGTTGCGCAGCTCAAATCCACCGCAACGATTTCCGTAACCGATGGCAAAATACCGCTTGCCGTAGAGCCAGAAATGGATTTCCTTGCAATGTTGTTTGGCAATCGCCAGAGCAATTCCACGCTCTTCCAAATACGAGAGCAATGCCCGATGATTTAACGGCCTTATCTCCACCTCCTCAAAGGCAGGCTTCTTTTCCACGGTCTTATGAGGACGAGATTCTATCTGCGGAAGCGGAACGATACCCGCTTCCGTGATAAATCTTGCCTGCTCCATGAAGTCGCTGCTACGCACAAACTCGCCTGCCAGCGTGAAGATGTCACCGCCCTTGCCCAGACCGAAGTCATACCAGAGTTGCTTGTCCACGTTCACACGTAACGAGGGAGTGCGCTCCGTGCGGTAAGGTGCAGCATACCACCATTCATTGCCTCGCATCCTCAGCGGCTCGTGTCCGAGCCTTGCAAGAAAGTCCGCCAGCGGTATCTGCCTCAATGCGTCAATCTCCATGCGCTCCGTCAGTTGCCTTTGGCTTCTTCCGTCACGATTCGGAATAGCCCGAATAAATTCGGTCTCTTCTCTCACTGCTCCGTCAGTTAATGATGAACTTCACGCCCACGCCGAACTGCGTATGGAAATGTCCTGTGGAGTTGCCCCAGAGACACCGTTCCCGAAGGTTGGCGAGCAGGGCTACACGGTCGGCCACATAAAACTCCACATCGAGTGTCAGCGCACCGCCATAGATGAAGGAATCTTTATCGTGGAGCATCGCCCCCTCGTACAGCACCTTGTCGCCCCAGTTCACCGTCTCATAGCCTGCGAGAGCCGAAGTCCCAGCATAGACAAAGAGCACCTTCCTTGCGTCCGACAGCACTTTCAGATAGTAGCCACCCTCCGCCGTAAACTGCGCCACGGGTATCTTCTTCTCCTTGTAGGGCTGGTTCTTCAGCAGGTATTCGCCACCGAACACCCACTTGTTGCCACCCTTGGTATAGGTGGAGAGAATTGCACCAAGACTGTACCCGCCATCGTTGCCACCAAGTTTGAAGCCGTCCGCCATGTTCGCCTTCACCTCGATGCCCTGCATTTTCGGGAGGCATCGCTGGGCGTGCGCCTGCCCCGTGAAAAGGGCAAGCGACGCGATGATTATTACGATGTACTTTCTCATGGTCAGCGCACTTGAAGTTCGTTGATGGTATTGGCACGCACCAAATCCTCGTTCTCAATCACGAAGGATTGGTGACGGCCACCGTTCTTCTCGTTCAGTTCCACCACGAGGTACTTGTCATCAGGTATGGTGAACTTCGCCATTGTGAACACGGTGCGCTCGCTCTTCTTGCCCGGCACGCAAGTGGTGTAGTTCTGCGCACGGAGCGGCAGGATAACCTGCTCCTGCACGGCGGTGCGCTTCGCTACCTTCTTGTCCACAATCTTCCATGTCACGTAGTCCACATCAAACGGCACGTTGCTCTGGTTCTTGATTTCCGTGTGGAAATACAGCAGTCCGTTGTGCGTATAGATTCCTTTCAGTAGGTACTGTATGCCGAAACGCTTGCAGCCGATGTGCTTCACCTCACGCTTGTTCTGCTTGTGGATGGACTTCATGATAAGTCGCACCAGCATCGGACTCTCGCTGCCCAGTTCCTTCAGGTAAATCTCCTGCGCATTGTTCGGACGGTTCACCGCCTCGCCGTCGTGGATGAAGTCGCACATCTCCACGTTGAGCAGCAGCGGCTCCTTGGCATACTTCACATTAAAAGTATAGAAACTGCCGTCCTCCGTGATGACGCTCATGTTCGTCTCGTTCTTGAAGTTCTTCACGGTCGCCTTCACACGGATCACGTTCTCCGCACCGTCCGCCTTGCCCGCTATCAGGTTGGGCGAACCCAAATCCACATAGCGCACCTCTGCCGGGAAGATGATGTGGACGGTCTTGTCGTACGTCACCTCCAGCCCGTGGGGCGGAATCATGCGGTCGAAGGTCAGCTTCTTCGTCAGCCCGTGATACAGGTCGCCCTCCGTCTCCTTCTGCGGATAAACCTCCTTGGTCAGGGTCGGTTGTCCGTCACTCCCGTTACTTTCCTTCACGGTCTTGTTCTCCTGCGCATTGGCAGTTACGATGCCCACCAGGAGGGCAAAAATCATGATTGCTTTTCTCATTTTACTTTGGATTTTAGTGGTGAATAAAAAATGGATTGTTGTTATTTATTCTGTTTTCAATATCTATCTTGATACAGCATCACCTTGTAGCCCGCCTTCAGATGCACCTTCACGGTACGCATCTTCTTGGCGATATACTGACTTGTGCCCTGTATCAGCTCCTTGCCGAGGTCGGAGGCCAACTGTGCCCCCGCATTGGTGGAGATGTTGATGCTGCTGCCGAGCGAGCCGCCCATGTTGGCGGCAACCTCCCGCACCGCATCCATCTCCATCGAGCCGGGGATGAAGATACCCTGCTGCCCGTCCGTGTCATAGACCGAAAGCTCCACAGGCAAGATAGTCCCCTCATGCTCTATCGAGGTGATTTCGATGCCAAGGCGTTCGCCCTGCACACGTGCCGCACCTACCACCACGGAATTTCGGGGGATAATCCGTTCGGCCACGGCCATCGGCTCCAACAGGCGCAGCTTCACCGCCTGCCCGTCCGTCACGCTCTGCGCTCCATAGACACACGCCGATATGGTGTTCTTGTCCGATACCCCGACCTTGCCCACAGCGGTGTTGAAACCATAGTTTCGCTCCTGCGTATGGGCGGTGATGAAATCCTCGTTGCTCATCGGCTGTCCGAGAGCGGTCACCACCTGCTTCGTCACCTGTTTCACAGGAGTGACGGTGTTCTTCCCGGTCTTGCTCACAGTGGCATGCATTGCCTCCTGTTTTGGCTGTCCTCCATTCTGACCGCCCATATACTTTGCCGCCAGTTCGTATGATTTCTCCATGAGTGCCACTTGGTCGTCCATATTGGAAGCCTTGCCTTTCTCGCTTTCAAGTTCTGATTCCAGCGAGGCAATGCGCTCCAGCAGTTCCTCCATGTCCGCATTTTCCTCCTTTGGCTGCTCATAAAAACTGCCAAGTGTGGTGTTCAAGTCACGGTAGGCGGTGGCAGACGAACGGATGCTTTGCGGCGTTACGGGCTTGCTCTTTTCCACACTGTCATTGGCTGTCAAGCTGAAATCTGCTGATGATTCGTTTCCAGCCACTTCACGGTCGAACATATCGCCCAGCTCCATCATCGAGCGGTTGCGGTTCTCCTTGCGTTCCTCCATCGCTCCCTGCTCATAGGCTTTCGCCTTGTCACCGATAATCTGCCTGTCCGCCTTGTCGGCATCCGGCATCTCCATGTTGTAGCCGTCCATGCCCGGCTCTTTCGTTCCGTCAGACGATGGGGCTAAAATCAGCCACATCGCACCGAGGAACACCAGCACCATGGCAGGCAGCACAATCATCTTCTGCCGTCTCAGCCGTTCCGCCTCCGTGAGTGGTGTGCGCTCCTGCTTGGGCTTTTCCTTGCCTTTCTCCTTGTCGGGAGTCTTGTCCTGTACTTCAATCTTCGTCTGTTCCATATAAACAATAAGGTGTTGTGTGATTACTAACTGTGGGCTTGATGGACAGATCCACCTGCCCAGCATGGTCTATCTCCATCTTCCGGCTTTCGTCCCTTCCGATGTCATAGACGGCTTTGCCGAAAGTGTAGAGGGTAAGCACCGCAAAGACGGCGAGCATTCCCAATACGATGCGTCTCTTCGTCCGATGTGGCAGACTCTCCAGCCGGTCTTTCGCCGACTTTGTCATCTGCTTTCTTTTGTCGCGGAGACCCCAGAAGAGCCTCCACGCCGTTTTTCTGATACGATACCTTGTCATTGTTTTTATCTTTTAATCGTTTGTAAATCCTTATTCTCAATGATGGTGAACCCTTCGATGGTGAAGCCGTTGGGATTGTCGTCCGAGCGCGAGGCGTTCAGCAGGCGGCACGTCGTCACGAGGCTGCGCTCCGTAATGTTACTCTGACGGATAATCTGCTGCCGTGCGTAGGTGGTGGCACGGTAGGGATAGCCGTTGAAGTCGCATACCACGCTGTCCACCTTCAGCACCTGGTTGATGTTGCCTGCGATGATGCGGTTGTAGTAACCCTTCTCCGCAAAGTCTGAGTAGTAGTTGTACACACTACGGTCGGCCAGCAGTAGTGCCCGCTTCACGTTGTGCTCAATCGCACTCTTTTCTGGCGAGAGCGTGAAGAATAATTCGTGGAAGCGGCGCACATGTTCCCTCGCCTCCGCCGGACGGTTCTGCGACAGGTCCTGCGAGAGTGCCAGCATCAGCGACTTTCCGTTGTCCAGCACATAGATTTTCTCCCGCTGCTTCTCCGCAAAACGGTAGGAACTCCACACGCTCCACACCGTCACCACGGCACACAAGGCGAGGAACACCATGCTGAACAGGCGAATCTGCCTGAACGATGTCTCAATGTTCTTTAATGACTTGAATTCCATTTTCTTGTTTTCTCCTTGTTTTGATGTTACACATACTTTTCTTTATCTCAGCAGTTTCCCGACACGTCCGGCCACATTGCCAGCGGTTGCACCCGCCACACTGCCGGCGAAGCCGCCAGCCTTGCCAGCCGTCTGGTTCACGTTGCGCCCATAGTTGCCCATGCCTCCGGCCTGGATAATCCAGCCCGACACGGTGGGGATAGTGAAGTAGCCGATGATGCCGATGATCATGAACACGATATACACCCCGTCGCTCGAATCCAGCGAGAAGTTGGGGTCGGCCTGCATCCGCTCGATGTCGCTCTGCAGCATCAGTACCTGTATCTTGGCCAGTATGGTGCTGAACATGTCCGACGCGGGCAGCCACAGATACACCTGCACATAGCGGCATATCCACTGCGTCAGCGTGCTCTGGAAACCGTCCCACACCGAGATGGCGAAGGCTATAGGCCCCAGTATTGACAGCACCACGAGGAAGAACGTCCTCAGCGTGTCTATCACGAGGGCAGCGGCCTGAAACAGCAGTTCCAGCAACTCGCGGAAGAAGTCGCGCACGCCCTTCTTCATCTGGTACATGCTCCGCTCGATGTACATCCCCGTCATGGTGACAAGGTCGTCGGGCGACCAACCCAGTTCCTCCAGCTGCTTGTCGAACTCCTCGTTGCTCACAAGGTAGGCCGTTTCGGGATTGCGCTTCATCGCCTCGTACTCCAGCTTGTCCTTCTGCTCCCGGTACTCGTTCATGTCCAGCGTCTCCGCCTCCAGCATCTTGGCCGTGCCCTGCACAATCGGCGAGAGCACTCCGCTGAGCGTGCCCAGTACCACCGTGGGGAAGAACATGATGCACAGCCCTATGGCAAACGGACGGAGCATCGGGAACACGTCTATCGGTTCGGCACGCGCCAGCGACTGCCATACCCGGTAGGCCACATAGAAGAGTGCGCCCAGTCCGGCGATTCCTTTCGCCACGCCCGCCATGTCCTCGCACAGCGGCATCATCTCGTCGTAGAGCGACCGCAGTATCTGGTGAAGATTCTCGAAGTCCATAGGCTACCAGTATCTTTCGTTGGCACTGCCGTAGAGCCCCATCACACGGTCGAGGTCGTTCTTCTTCTTCGCCCGCAGGTAGCTCACGCTGATGTTCTTGTTGGTGTAGTAGCTCACGAGGTTGCGGTAACGCTTCATCTTCGAGTGGCAGCGTTCCACCACGTCCATGCGCTCCTTGTCCGTCATGGAGAGCGTGGTGATGTTCACCACGTTCTTCAGCTCCGTCAGCACGTCGCCCGTCTCCTCCAGCAGCTTGGTGTAGCCGAAGGCGATGGCTGACAGCTCCTCCACCGTGAAGTTCTCGTCGCGCATCATCTTCTGGAAACTGTTCACGTAGATGTCCGTGATGTCGCCCACCATCAAGATGGTCTGCTGCACCTTGCGGGCATCCTTGACGAGATTGTTCACCGACTTCAGGGCATCGTAATACTTCTTGCCCTGCTCGTAGATTTTCACCGTCTCCTGAAAATTTTTGACCATGTGGGTCGCCGTTGTGGATGTGTGCGCCACGTTCTTGGAGGTGTTCACGATGCTTTGCGCAATGTTGGACGGGTCGATGACCGTCCACTGTGCGCTCGCCTTGCCCGCCGTCAGCAGGCACAGGCAGATAAGGATTGTCATTCTTGCTTTCATTGCTCGCTATTGTTTGGTCGGTTCCTGTCTTACTCTTACATAGTCCCCGTTGGGCGAGAAGGTCAGCACGTCCGTCTCCTCGTTGTAGGCCACGTCGATGCGGAATCCCGTATTCATGAAGAGGTTGCCGTTCTCCATCTGCAGGAGGTAGGTCTGCGGTTTCAGCTCGCGTCCCAGCCCCTTGCGCTTGAACACCGTCACCTTGTATGCCTTACCCTCCTTGTAGATGAGCACGTCGGGCTTGCCCTCCACGCTCTCCCAGTTGCCGCAGAGGGCGGGACGGTCGTCCCTCGCCGCCTCACTGCATGACTGCATGGCCATACTCGCCATTCCCAGCACGATGCCGCACAGGAGCAGCATCTGCCTGCTTGTAGTCTTCAATCTTCTTCCCATGTTCTGAATCATTGTTGAATGTGATAAAATCTGGTTGTGATAAACATTATGTCTCGCTTGTCCTTCTTTTCTCTGCCAGCTGCCGGATAGCGGCTTCGATGTCGCCGCCCAGTTGCTCTGCCAGCCGATAGACCTCCACCTTCTCCGTTTCCTCGGTGGTGTAGGCAAGGTATTCCTCCGCGCTCACCTCGGTGGCATAGACCGCCGACTGCGTGCCGCCCAGCCCGACCCACACCTCCTTGTAGAGCCGTGACGGGTGGTTGGCCATGTTGATGGAGAGAATCTGCGACTTCTCCTTCTCCGTCAGTCCGAGCAATGCCTGTATCTGGTCGAACTTGTTCATGTACTTCCGTTGGTCGAGGAGTATCTTGCAGTCGGAGTTGTTGATGATGCTCTCCTTGACCACGGGCGAGGAGATGATGTCGTCCACCTCCTGTGTCACCACGATGGCCTCGCCGTAATACTTGCGCACGGTCTTGTACATGTACCTCAGGTATTCCGCCATGTTTGCCGACGACAATGCCTTCCATGCCTCCTCCACAATCAGCTGCTTGCGCACGCCTTTCAATCGGCGCATCTTGTTGATGAAGGCCTCCATGATGATGATGGTCACCACGGGGAACAGCTCACGGTTCTCCTTGATGCTGTCAATCTCGAAGACAATGAACCGTTTGCCGAGCAGGTCGATGTTCTCCGTGGAGTTGAGCAGGAAGTCGTAGCGACCGCCCCGGTAATACTGCCGCATGGTGGTGAGCATGTTGTCGATGTTGAAGTCGGACTTCTCCACCTTTATCTCCCGTTCCGCCAGTTCGCGGCGGTAGTCGTCGCGCATGTATTCGTAGAAGGTGTTGAACGAGGGCGTGATGCTCCGGTCTGCCCTGATGCGCTCGATGTAGGCGTTCACCGCACTGCCCAGCTCGCCGCTCTCCGTCTTCGTCACCTTGTCGTCCTCCGACTTCCAGAGCGTCAGCAGCAGCGTCTTGATGCTGTCCTTCTTCTCCACATCGAACACATAGTCGTCGGTATAGAACGGGTTGAACGAGATAGGCTTCTCCTCCGTGTAGGTGAAATACACGCCGTCCTCGCCGTGCGTCTTGCGCCGGATCATCTCGCACAGTCCCTGATAGGAGTTTCCCGTGTCCACCAGCACCACGTGCGTGCCCTGCTCGTAGTACTGGCGCACGAGGTGGTTCATGAAGAACGACTTTCCGCTGCCCGACGGACCCAGCACGAACTTGTTGCGGTTGGTGGTGATGCCCCGCTTCATCGGCAGGTCGCTGATGTCGAGGTGCAACGGTTTTCCCGTGAGCCTGTCCACCATCTTGATGCCGAAGGGAGAGAGCGAGCTGCGGTAGTTGGTCTCCTCCGTGAAGAGGCACACGGCTTGTTCGGTGAAGGTGTAGAACGACTCCTCCGCTGGGAAGTCCGCCGCATTGCCGGGCATCGCCGCCCAGTAGAGCGTGGGGCAGTCGATGGTGTTGTGGCGCGGCATGCACTCCATGCTTGCTAGCTGACTGCCCACGTCGTTCTTGATGTGGCGCAGCTCCTCCGCATCGTCGCTCCATGCCATGACGTTGAAGTGCGCCCTCACTGAGGTCAGCCCGTAGGAATGCGCCTCGTTCAGGTATTGCTCTATCCACTCACGGTTGATGCTGTTGCTTCTACTGTATCGGGAGAGCGACTGCATGTTACGGGCGGACTTCTCGAACTTCTGCAGGTTCTCCTCGCTGTTGTCCAGAATCACATACTGGTTGTAGATGTGGTTGCAGGGCAGCAGCAGTCCCACGGGACTGGCGAAGGAGAGGCGGCAGTCAGAGCGGTCGGTGGAGAGTTTCTCGTAGCGAATGTCGGTTGCCACCTTTCCGGGCAGGTCTTCCGCATCGGAAAGGGTGTGCAGGCACAGGCGGTTGTCGCCGATGCGCATCTCCCTTGCCGAGAGGTCGATGTCCTGCAAAGTGCGGTCGCCTTCGGGCATGAGGGAGAAGTAACGCTCTATGAGTCCGGCCTTGTCCTCTGTACCGACAATCTCATCGGTGGTGAGGCGGCGCAGCCTGATGAAGCCGCTGTCGTTCATGATGCGGGCGAACTGTTCCGTAGCCTCCATGAATTTCTCCGCCGTCTCCCTGTCCAGCTCCTTCGGGATGATATGCCCACGGCACAACGTGCTGAAGTTGCTCTGCATACGGTTGCGCTCCTTCGTGGTCTTCGTCAGGAAGAGGTAGCAGGTGTGTTTCAGGTAGGGACGCTCATTGAAGTGACGCTCAAACGAGCGGCTCAGGAAACTCATGTCGTCCTTGTGCAACTCCGGCTTGTACTGTTCCTTGATGAACCAGTCCTGCTTGTGGACGATGGAGTAGTCGGGCAGCACCTTGATGGCCTTGCACCAGCAGCCGTGTATCGCCTCGTATTCCGCACCCGTTACGGTGTAGAGTTCCGGCAGCTCCACCTCATAGGCGACCGTGAGGTCGGCATCCTTCGAGACGATGCAGCCGTGCTCCACCGCCAGCAGGGGAAACTTGTTTTCCAGTGTTGTAATTTTGGATATGTTCCTCATTCTTGTTCCGTTTTCTGTTTGTTCTTGAATAATCGGGTTATCCGCCGTCGGTTGATAAGGTATCGGGGATGGTTGCGTGCCGCTCCCAGCTTCATCAGTCCGTGCTCGCCGTACCGGGCGTTCAGTGCGAAGGTCTGCCATACGAGGATGGACGACGACACCGCACCGAAGCCGATACATATCCACTGGCCGATACCGACCATGTAGAGGATGACGAAGAGGATGAAGAGAGCCAGCAGCCCACCTGCGAAGATGAAGAGGTATTGCGCCTTCAGACCCTTGAACTCAACCGGACGGCCGATGCCCTTGTTGATGGGGTATTCAGCCATACATTATTATATTATAGGAAGAACGAGCGCAGGATGGTGGCTGCCACGATGAGGAAGATACATGCTCCGAACCAGCTTGCGGCGGTCTTGGAGGTGTCGGGGTCGCCCGACGAGAACTTGCCATAGACCTTCACGCCGCCGATGAGTCCGACCACTGCGCCGATGGCGTAGATGAGTTTCGTGCCTGGGTCGAAATACGAGGTGACCATGGAGGTGGCTTCGTTGATGCCTGCCAGTCCGTTGCCCTGTGCGAATGCGGTTGCGCTTGCAGCGATGAGGAGTGCTGCCGAGAGGATTGTTCTGATACTGTTGTTCTTGTTCATATTGATGTTCTGTTTTGTGCCCTCGAAGGGTGGATAGTCCTTGTCGGGCGGGTTGATAATGATTTACTTTATTCGGATATAGTGGTGTCGCCCTTTTGTTTCTACGGACTTAGGCTGTCCGTTTGCGGGCTTGCTGTACCTTGTACTGCCGTGCCGCTTTGCTATCATATTACTATCTGCTCATTCTTTCTCATTTATATTGTTATACATAGTCCCGGATGTTGAAATCCTCCAGTTTGTCGGGGATGACGAACGGTTTCCTTGCCTGTTTCACGGCATTGCCGATACTATCCACGTAAGCCGTGATGGCACTTGCCAGCCGTTCCGCTAAAACCTCATCCGTCATGATGCTCGTAATCTTCTCGAACAACTCCGTACCGTCCAGTTCAGTCATGACCTCTCCGGCCTTTGTCAGTTCCTGTTGGGTCGGCTCGTCTTTCTTGATGGTCTGTACGGCATCGGCTATCTCGTCGAAACTGCATCCCGAAGCATGGGGCTTGTATTCCTCCTCCAGTTCTTCCTCAGAATATCCAAGTTCATCCGGTGTCAGGCTGCTGAACGTTTCATCCAGTTTTTCTGCCGGAACTTGGGCGGACTGATTGCCTTTTTCCTGATTTCCGACATCAAAGGTAGTGTCGTTTTCTGATATGGCATCGCCTTTTTCAGAAGTGGAATCCTTTGGCACAGGGGTGGCAGCGGTTGACTTCGCGACACTCATCTTGAACTTGCTTTTGCCGATAACATCGGGGATTTCCTTACTGATTTCTGTCTCTTCTTTTTGTGGGGAAGGCGGATTGCCTGCCATCGACTTCCACAGCTCGGAGATACCGCACAAGAATCGGACAAGTTTGGTTTCCTTGATCTGCTCTTGCAGCAACAGGAGTATGAACCATACGTTGCAGAGAAGCGACACGGTCAGAATGATTCCTTTCAGTTCCATCTTCAAAACAGTTTGGCATTCTGGATACTCTGGTAGTAAGCCTCCTGCAGTTCATTCTGGTATTGGCGCAGGTGCTCATTCAGCACGTTGTCGATGTAACGTCCAAGGGTGATTCCGTTACCCATGTATCTGATAATGTTGGCATACTTGTCGTGTGTCTCCTTGTCGATATAGACACATTGGCGCACTTTAATTTCCGATGCCTCCATAAAGGCGGACAAGGGTTTGCGCATTGTTCTTTGTTTTCCTGCTTGCAGGTTGTCAGCATTGCCGTTGTTCTTCTGATTCTTCTTCATGATTTCTTGTTTTTGAAATGTTGATAAAATGTGATTGCTGTCTCAATTATAATTTCTCGATTTCTGGACAAACGATGCCTCGGCTCTTGAACTCGTTTCCGATAGTCTCCTTGTATTGAGCAAGATGTTCGCGGAGGATGCCATCCACGCAGAAACAAACCGTCCCATCGTTTGATGACTGGGGAGCGTGTTCTGCAAGCATATCGTAGGCTTCCGAACTGACATATACCAGTTTCACACCGCTCTCCTCAATCTTTCGGTCTATCTCCTTGCCGTAAAGGGCACAGTGGTTGGCAAGCACATTGTCAATGTACTGCTGCACTGTCATGCCGTTGCCCACGTGTTCCACGAGTGCCGATATTCTATCGTGGAAATCCTTGTCAATGAGGACGGGCATACCGCGACCTTCGCTGCCTTTCGGCTTGTTCAGGAAACCTTCCTTGCGGAGTTTGTTCACTGCTTTCTGAAACTTACTCATACCGTTGTTCTTCTGATTTTTCTTCATAATGTCTTGTTTTTGAAATGTTGATAAAATGTGATTGTTATGATATTAAAGATTGTATGATTTGAGATGACGGTTGAACGCTTCCACAATATCATCCTGAAACTGCTCGAAATGATATGTAAGGACATTGTTCAGATAGCTTGCTATGGTCACCTCGTTGCCTCCGACTACATGGAGTATCTTCTGTATGCGGTCGTGAAACTCCTTCTTGATATATACCTGCTTGCCAAGTCTGGCGGTAACATTGGACTCGCATACGAAGGTACTCTCATAGTCAGGCTTGCCATTGCCGTCCATACCTTTCTTCGTTGAGGTGGCGGACGTGGCAGTCTGCTGCCCAGGCTCTTTTGTCTTCGGCTGGCGGCTGCTCTCCGTGCTTCTCGCCTCCAAGGGAAGGCTGGTATCGTCCAGACGGAATGAGTTGATGACTGCCGCACTGTCAATATCGTCGATTCGTGTCTTTTTTGCCATACCATTCAGTTTTTGATTATTTCAAGTATCTCGTCCGCAAGTTTGTCGAGGTTGCTGCCTCGCACCAGTGTCTTGTCTGCAGGAAACGCCGTAGAACGGAATACGGTCTTTCGCTCTGTGCCTGTCTCCTTGCGGAAGCGTTTGCTGTCGGGGAGGAACGTGTTGAGTATAGGAAGGGCGAACTCCGCACATACCTTGTCGTAAGCCTTGTACAACTCCGACTTCTCACGTCCGTCCACCATGTTCCACACAAGGTACAGTCCCTTGATGCAGGACTTGCCCGTGCTTATCATCTGTTCGTTGATGACAGTGGCAAACTTGATGGAGCTTTCCATCACTACACGGTCTGCGATGATTGGAGTGAAGATGTAGTCCATCTTGGCTATGGTTGTCACCACATCCACATTGTTGATGGTTCCCGGCAGGTCGAAGAACACGAAGTCGAGGTTCGGATGGCTCTCGCAGAGCTGCTCCGCCGTCTTGATGGCATCCTCGGCACGGCTGCACTTGATGGGATAAGGATTCTTCTCCAACCGTTTCAGCTGTTCGTAGGCCATGGACTTGTAATACTCATCCTCCATGATGGCTTTCAGGTCACGCTTGCGCATGTCGTGGACGCTGTACTGCGGAAAGTCGCAGTCCACCACCGCTACATTGTAGCCTTTCACGTAATGCAGGTAACTTGCCACCAGCACCGTGAGGGTTGTCTTCCCGGCTCCTCCCTTTTGTGTGGAGATAGCCACATACTTGGTTTCATTCATACTTTTGATAATTATTATTGTTATACATAAGTCGGATTACGGAAGCGTATTGTTAATCACACGTACGTATATCCGTTTTCATTCTCATTCGTGACTTCATCCGTTGGTCTGGCTTCAAGTGCGTCCGCAGTTTCAAGTGTTCAAGCAGATAACCAGCTCTGCCTGCCAATGACTGTGAAGACGTATCTGGGCAACCTTGAATGGTCCTTCATTCCTATGTAAAACCAGTCCCGTTTACAGTCTTTCAAAAGCACCTGTTTTCAGTCCTTCATCTGAATCACGATGCAAAAGTATAGGCATTTTTTCATATCCGTATCACTTTCGGAATGAGTGGCAGCGAGTGGCACAGGGTGGTAGCGGTTGGCACAGCAAAAACGCTGATTCAGAGGCGGAAATAGCCGTAATTTTGCACCCAAGCGACAGGGCTTGCCCTTGGACACTGCCACCAGGGTTATCAGGCAACACACCAATCCGTCCGAAGGCGGATTTTTATTGGCATTAGCCAATAGCAAGATGTCTTTTCAGTTACTCAAAAGGATTTGAGTTACCCGAAAAGCTCTTGCCCCACTGGCGGGGGACGGGCTCTTCCTCCGAAGTCGGGAAGCCTGATGAAAACCGATGGTTGGAGTTGGGAAAGGGGGCCTTGGCGCATAACCACTAAATCCAATCAATGATGCAGAAAGAGAAAAGAAGGACGGGGCGATGCCCCAAGTTAGACACGAAGACGCACTGCGTGATGGTGCGTTTCGACGACGGCGAGTGGAACAGGTTCCTCGCCATGCACGAGAAATCGGGTGTCTATGCCAAGGCGGTGTTCCTGAAGGAGCAGTTCTTCGGCAGGACGTTCAGGGTCGTTACGGTGAACAAGGGCTTGGTGGATTACTACACCAAGCTATCGGATTTCCATGCGCAGTTCCGTGCCATCGGCACGAACTACAACCAAGTCGTGAAGGAATTGCGGTCGCATTTCTCCGAGAAAAAGGCGATGGCGTTGCTCTACAAACTGGAGAAATGCACGGAGGAACTGGCGGCGTTGAGCCGCCGAATTGTAGAACTCTCAAAAAGTATGGAGGAAAAATGGTCACCAAAATCAGTTTAGGAAAGTCGCTCTACGGTGCGCTCGCCTACAACGGGGAGAAGATCAACAAGGAGCAGGGACGGCTGTTGGCTACCAACCGCATCTTCAACGATGGGAGCGGCACGGTGGATATTGCCAAGGCGATGGAGGGCTTTCTCGCCTTCATTCCCGCCACGGTGCGCACGGAGAAGCCTGTGCTGCACATCTCCATCAATCCGCATCCCGACGATGTGCTGACGGACACGGAACTGCAGGAGATAGCACGGGAATACCTCGACCGTATGGGCTACGGCAACCAGCCTTATATGGTCTATAAGCACGAGGACATCGACCGCCACCACCTGCACATCGTCACCATCAATGTGGATGAAAGCGGCAGGCGGCTCAACCAGGACTTCCTTTTCCGCAGGAGCGAGCGCATACGCAAGGACTTGGAGCGGAAGTATGGACTACATCCGGCAGAACGGCGAGGCGAGCGCATAGAGCGTCCGCTGCGCAAGGTGGACACTTCGGCAGGCAACATCAAGAAGCAGGTGAGTAACATCGTGAAGGCGGTGAACAGGCTGTACCGCATCCAGTCGCTGGGCGAATACCGTGCGCTGCTGTCGCTGTACAATGTGACGGTGGAGGAAGCGCGGGGCATCGTGCGTGGACGGGAATACCACGGGCTGGTGTTCTCCGCCACGGATGATGCGGGCAACAAGACGGGCAACCCGTTCAAATCCTCGCTCTTCGGCAAGTCAGCCGGATATGATGCGCTGCAAAACAAGTTTGCACGCTCCAAGAAAGAGATAACGGACCGGAAACTCGCTGACATGACGAAACGCACCGTATTGGCGGCTTTGGAGGCAACGCACCACCAAGACCGCTTCATCGCCCTGCTCAGGGAGAAGGGCATCGACACGGTGCTGCGCCATACGGAGGACGGGCGCATCTACGGCGCAACCTTTATTGACCACCGCACGGGTTGCGTGCTCAACGGCTCACGCATGGGCTGGGAACTTTCGGCCAATGCCTTGCAGGAACACTTCACGCTGCCATACGCCAACGAGGAGCCGATAACGATGACTGTACCTTCTGAAGATAGAAACGCTGTCACGCCAAAGGCGGAGGAATACACCGCTGACGACTTCCATATCTCAGGTGCAGGGCTTTTTTCGCCTGACGGCTTTGGTATCGCCCCCGAAGAGGAGGCGTTTATCCGTGCCATGCAGCGGAAGAAGAAAAAGAAGAAGCGCAAGGGACTGGGAATGTAACATCGTATTTTTTATTCACTTCAAAACAAAGGAACAATGTCACAAGAAGACGATTTGAGGGCACTGGCGAAAATCATGGATTTTCTGCGTGCCGTGAGTATAATACTGGTAGTGATGAACGTGTATTGGTACTGCTATAGTGCCATACGGCTGTGGGGCGTGGACATCGGTGTGGTGGACAGGATTCTGATGAACTTCAACCGCACGGCGGGACTGTTCCATTCCATCCTCTACACAAAGCTGTTCGCCGTACTCCTGCTTGCCCTTTCCTGCCTCGGCACGAAGGGCGTGAAGGGCGAGAAAATCACTTGGAGCAGGATTTGGACGGCACTGGCCGCAGGCAGCGTGCTGTTCTTCCTCAACTGGTGGGTATTGGCACTGCCATTGCCCACGGAGGCTGTGGCAGGACTGTACATCGCCACCATCGGCGCAGGCTATGTCTGCCTGCTGATGGGCGGGCTGTGGATGAGCCGTCTGCTGAAGCACAATCTGATGGAGGATGTGTTCAACACGGAAAACGAGAGTTTCATGCAGGAGACAAGGCTGCTGGAGAACGACTATTCCGTGAACCTGCCCACACGCTTCTACTACCGCAAGCGGTGGAACAGGGGCTGGATCAACGTGGTCAATCCCTTCCGTGCCTCCATCGTGCTGGGCACGCCGGGCAGTGGTAAGTCGTATGCCGTGGTGAACAACTTCATCAAGCAGCAGATAGAGAAGGGTTACTCGATGTATGTGTACGACTTCAAGTTTCCCGACCTCTCCATGATTGCCTACAACCATCTTTTGAACCACCCGGAGGGTTACAAGGTGAAACCGCAGTTCTATGTCATCAACTTCGATGACCCTCGCCGCAGCCACCGCTGCAACCCCATCCACCCGGACTTCATGACCGACATTTCGGATGCCTACGAGAGTGCCTATACCATCATGCTCAACCTCAACCGCACGTGGGTGCAGAAGCAGGGCGACTTCTTCGTGGAATCGCCCATCATCCTCTTCGCTGCCATCATCTGGTTCCTGCGCATCTACGAAGGCGGCAGGTATTGCACCTTTCCCCATACCATCGAACTGCTCAACCGTCGCTACGAGGATGTGTTTCCCATCCTGACGAGCTATCCCGAACTGGAGAACTACCTTTCGCCCTTCATGGACGCTTGGCAAGGAGGAGCGATGGAACAGTTGCAGGGACAGATTGCCAGTGCGAAGATTCCGCTCTCTCGCATGATTTCGCCGCAGCTCTACTGGGTGATGTCGGACAGCGAGTTTACCCTCGACATCAACAACCCCGAAGAGCCGAAGATTCTCTGCGTGGGCAACAACCCCGACCGCCAGAACATCTACGGGGCGGCCCTCGGCCTCTACAACTCCCGCATCGTGAAACTCATCAACAAGAAGGGGATGCTGAAATCGTCGGTCATCATCGACGAGTTGCCCACCATCTATTTCAAGGGACTGGACAACCTCATCGCCACGGCACGAAGCAACAAGGTGGCGGTGTGTCTGGGCTTTCAGGACTTCTCGCAGCTGGTGCGCGACTATGGCGACAAGGAGGCGAAGGTGGTGATGAACACCGTAGGCAACATCTTCTCCGGGCAGGTGGTGGGCGAGACTGCCAAGACGCTTTCGGAGCGTTTCGGCAAGGTGTTGCAGAAGCGGCAGTCCATCTCCATCAACCGTCAGGACGTTTCCACTTCCATCAACACGCAGATGGACTCGCTCATCCCGCCCAGCAAGATTTCCGGCCTCACGCAGGGCATGTTCGTGGGTGCGGTCTCCGACAACTTCGACGAGCGCATCGAGCAGAAGATTTTCCATGCGGAGATTGTGGTGGACAATGCGAAGGTCGCCGCCGAGACGAAAGCCTACAAGCCCATTCCCGTCATCACGGACTTCACGGACGAGCACGGCAACGACTGCATGAAGGAGAAGGTGCAGGAAAACTACAACCGCATCAAGGACGAGGTGAAGCAGATTGTCAAGGACGAGCTGGAGCGCATTGCCAGCGATGAAAGCCTGAAGCATCTGCTGCAGAACAAGTAAGAACGATTAAGGGAGAGCCAATCCTGCGTTGACTCTCCCTTAATCTGTATATTTAGAGGGTTCCCTTATCCCATTCCGTTGATTCGTTCATTCAGCTTCCGAATCTTTTCTATCAGTTGGCTGAACGGCAATGAATCCCCGTAAATCATGGTTTCCTGCATCACCTCGTAGTCCTTCTTCCATTCCTCCACAATGCTTTCCGGCGGCACTATCCGCAAAGTGGCAGGCTGCAAAGTGTCATAGTCGAAGCCTCGCAGACCGATAAAGGTGCGGCGATGGTCGATGACCGACTGATAGAGTGCTTTGTCCTGCAAGGCTTCCTCTGCAATCGGTGTATCCATCATCTGGCCGATGTCGTAGAGGTGTCTCGACATACGTTCGGTACGAATGTTCTCTTTCGGCTTAGCAAATTCCTCGTGCAGCAGGAACACCTTTTCAAGGAAAGTACGTTGCGGCAGCACGGCACGGACTTCAAACTCTTTTTCCGTGAATGGAGCCTTTGTGAAGACCTCGTCGATGAACGACCGCAGTTTGACAGGAGTGACCGGCTCGCTCATGGAACGACCACTGACCTCAATGATAACTTTGGGACGGATATAGGTATTGTCGTCAAAAGCGGGATGATAGGCCACCTCGATGATTTCAGGGTCGGTCGTTGTCACGGGGGTGATGTTCACGGACACCGTAAACGCATCCTTGGAAATGCCGTCCCGGACGAGTTGCTCCGCCAAGTCATATTGCAGCCTTTCCCTGACAAACGAGCAGGAGGCACGGCGCAGTTTGTCGCTTATCTGAGTCTTTGACAACTTGCCGCTGAAACCAAGATATTCACGGTCTATGGCAATGTCGGCATCCTCGGACATTCGGCTGATGAGATGCCAGCACTTGCTCAGATTGGTACCGCCCTTGAAGGAGATGTGCTCCGCATAGGGCAAAGCGAACAATGCCCGCAAGACTGCCGTCACCCACCAGTCTTTTTCGATTATCTGAAGGTGCAACCCGTTCTCGGCTTGCACACGGCGTATGATTTCCTGTCGGTCTTTTACGGATAAATCTGCAAATTTCATAGCTATGAGAGTTTTTTGCGCACCCATATCGGTGCAAGTTGGATGTCTTTCTGATAGTCTTCCTCAGTCACATGTTCAAGATGTTGCCTGATGATGGCCATCTGTTCTTCGGTCACATTCTGTTCGCCAATCTCGCGTAGAGCAGTCACGATAAGCTGCATCAGGGTGGAGCGGAAAGCGAAAATTCGCATTTCCGACGTATGCTTGAACAGGATGCCCTTGCCCTTCCCGATGGACACGCGACGTCCGGAACCATCCGTGACAAACACGACATTGGCCGGAATCTGGGTGGATAGTCCCAACTTGTTCAATACGTATGCTCCGGTAGGGGCAATCCTCACCTTGTCGCGCTTGGCGATAGCTTCGGCAATCTCTTCAATGGAGGGCGGTATGATGCCGCTGCCCCATTTCCTGTCCACTTTCGGATAGCAATAGATGCCCTGGGCCACACGCATAAGGTCGCCCGCACGGCACAGACGAACCAAGGCCGACCGTACCGCATCAGAAGATGCCGGGTGAAAGTCATCGGGAAAGAAGAGTCTTCCCCTTTTGGATTTCTCCACCCTTCTTTTTATCTCATTATAAACACTTTGCGCTGCCATTTCTTCTTTAATTTTGCCACAAATGTATAACAAATTTGTGACATAGCAAAATAGATAGACCGTTTTCATTCAAGAACATACGTTTTTCTTGTCCTAAAACAATTTTCAGCATAGAAAAAGCCGCTTTTTATGTCCTTTTACCTCCTCATCTGCTCCAATTCCTCATCCCTGCGAATCTTTTCGTTGAGTTTCTTCTGCATCTTGTCGATGAAGTAGGTACGGCTGGGATTCTTGCGCAGTTTGATGGCGGAGTAGTAGCGGTAGCACTCCTTGGTGTCGAGCCCAAAGAACTCGTAGAGGGCAGGGGCGAGTACCTTCAGGGGTGTCTCGCCGTTGTCGATGCAGCCCATCTCACTCAACCCGTAAATCAGTTCTACGAGGTCGAGGGTGTTGCCCGTCCATTGCAAGGACTTCTGCGTTTCGCTTTTGACAGAGGGAACATTTGTGGGATGGATGTTGGATGTAAGTGGTGGCACTTCGGTGTGAAGTTGGCTGGCGAGCTGCATCATCTTGCGGATGAAGGCAATCGCCTTCTTGGCATGGATGCGCAACTCTTCCTCTACGATGTCTATCAAGAAACGAAGCTCTATCTCGGCGAATGCCAGAGCGACATGCACGTTTTCCACCGCACGCCTGCCCATGCAGCACTCGATGATGTGTTCCACGAAATCATGGTATGCCTTGTGGATACATTCGCTTGCCAGTTCCGAGTCACCGTTGAGAATCCCGAAGAAGTCTGTCCTTGTCAGTATGGAGTATTCTTTCATTCTGTTTGTTGTTATGAGTTTGACACTTGATTGTTTATGTGATCACACTCTATATTGTGTCAAATCAAGTGCCAACGGATGCCAAACGGTGAAACGAAGAGCGTAACAAGCTGATTATCATTAAGGAATAAGAATCATCATTTCCAGAGTAAACAAAAAGAGGTGTAAGGTTTCCTTACATTCCGTAAGTTGGCCTTACACCTCCCGTATTACATTTCTTTCCATTTCAGGTTTTCCCCAGGTCGTATTTCTCTATCTTCTCATAGAGTGTCGGACGACTGATGCCCAGCAGTTCCGCCGCCTTGCTCTTGTTCCATCTTGCCCGTTCCAATGCAGCCAAGATGCGCTGACGCTCCTCCCAGCCGTTCTTCAACGTCAAGGGATTGTTCTGGTTCTTCAAGGACACGTCCAACTCCAGCAAATCGGGCGTGATTTCTCCACCATCCGCCATCAGCACGGCTTTCCTGATGCAGTTGCGCAGCTCACGTACATTGCCCGGCCAGCTGTAAGAAAGCAACATCCTTTTGGCCTCTTCGGTAAAACCGCCAGCCTCGCATTCCGTCTCCTCGTGGAAGGATTCCTTGAAGAACTCCGCCAAGGGCAGAATGTCATCAAGACAATCTCGCAAGGGCGGCAGGTGAATGTCGAACTCATTCAGTCGATAAAAGAGGTCCTGACGAAAACGACCTTCCTCTATCGCCTTCTTCAAGTCTTCATTGGTGGCGGCTATGACACGCACGTTGCAATGCTCATCACGCTCGCTGCCTACAGGGCGGTAAGTCTGCTCCTGCAAGGCACGGAGCAGCATCACCTGCGCCTCCATGGACAGGTTGCCTATCTCGTCCAGAAAGAGCGTGCCGCCATTGGCCTGCCCGAAGAAGCCGACCTTATCCTCCGTGGCTCCCGTAAACGCTCCCTTCTTGTGTCCGAACAGGGCGGATGCAGACAACTCCTTTGGGAGAGTCCCACAATCCACCGCAATGAACGGCTTGGAAGAGCGGTTGCCGTGCTCATGGATGGCCTGCGCCACATGTTCCTTGCCACTACCGTTCTCACCCGTTATAAGAACAGAGATAGAAATGGACGAAACCATTCTGACCTTCTTCATCATGACCGTATAGGCATGGCTGTTGCGCTTGTAGATGACCGTCTTTTTCCGTCTTATCTCGCCAATGGCATCTTCTATAGTTTTGAGCAGACTCTCCTCGTCAATCAGTTTCTTGGGCAGATAGTCTTTCGCTCCCAGCTTCATTGCCTTCACCGCCGATGTCACGTCCTCATTCTGTGTCATTACAATATAGGGAATGGCGATTCCATGCTTGCGCATCCATGCCAGAATCTCCACGCCGTCACCGTCCGGCAGACGTATGTCGGCCAGCACGCATACATACGGGTTCTCGCTGCCCAGCATCTTCTTGGCAGAAACACTGTGACAGGCAGTCTCTACCTCATATCCGTGGGGACGCAGCCAGTTACCCAGATAGCGGGCGTATGGGGCGTTGTCTTCAATGATTAGTATCTTACCTTTCTTCTCCATTCTTCTCCATACGTTTCGATTCCTTTCTCTGCCTGTGCGACCAGTTGCTCGCCAGTCGCTATCACCTTGTCTATATATCGGGCTACATCTGCCCAGCCCGCAGAATCCTTGCGGTAGGCGTTTCTCAATGCTTGCAGACAAGTGTCTATCCTGAGCATCGTCCACACGGGCAGCAGATGATGGGTGAGGTCTGCCAACGCCTCCCTGTCATGACTATCATGCACACGCCGCAGGCTCTCCATGTCTTTCCTCGTCTGCTCCGCCAATAACGCCAGCATATCCCGCCCGTTCTCCTCGTTGGCAAGGAGCGGGGTGAAGTCTATGGCTTCCATGTCGTCCATGTCGCTTTTCACTTGTTTCCTCTTTTCACGCAGGGCATGGCGCACGGCGGCATAGAGCTCATCGCACGAGAACGGCTTGTAGAGGCACCCGGCAAAGCCTGCCTTCACCAGTTCCTCTTCCTTACGTGAGATATGAGCGGTCACTGCCAATACGGGAATGTTCTTCGAGTTGCCGATGTTGGAGCAGCGCAGCAGGTCGAGCAGCTCATAGCCGTTCATGCCCGGCATCTTGATGTCGGTGAGCAGCAGGTCGTACTCCCTTTTGCGCAGTCTTTCCATCAGTTCCTCCACATTCTGGCAGGTGTCGCACTCCAGCCCCACACGCTCCAGTTGCCGCTGGGTCAGTTTCAGCACCACGGCATCATCGTCCACGGCAATCATCCTCATATCTTTGGAGAAGTGGAATGATTCTTGGTGGCTTTCATTCTCGGTTTCCGTTGCAAGGGAGAGGGGGAGGGTGACACGGAAGGTTGTCCCTTGGCAGACCTCGCTTTCCAACGAGATGTCACCGTTCAGCAATGCCACCAGCTTACGGGTAATGCTCAGCCCAAGTCCGAAGCCGTCCTTTACGTCTGCATTGGCCAGTCGGCTGAACGGCTCATAGATGGCATTCTGCTCTTCCTTGCTGATGCCTGTTCCCGTATCGCACACTTCCAGCAGCAATGTTCCTTCTGCATATCTTACCAAAAGCGAGACACCGCCCTCTTCTGTAAACTTGACGGCGTTGCTCATCAGGTTCTGGCCGATTTGCAATATCCGTTCCTTGTCGCCCGATACGAGTACGTTCTCTCCCTCGAAATCGGCGTGCAGGTCTATTCCTTTTTCCTCCGCTGCCAGCAGGAACATGCTTTCCAACTCGTCGGCAATACTCTTGGGCAGGAACAACGTCTCATTGACCCTGTCCTTCCCCGAAGAGAGACGATAATAATAGAGTAAAGAGTTGAGCAGTCCCTGCATCATCCTTGCAGCCCGCAGGATGTTCCGTTTTGCAGTTGAGATGGTTGTGTCATTTGTATCTTGCATCAGTTCCGCATACCCCATGACTGCGGCAAGAGGTGAGCGTAATTCATGGCTCAGTATCATCATCATACGCTCCTTCTGCTCCAGCATTTCCTGTTTTTCCTCGTTCCAGGCTATCAGTTTCAGTCTTTCCCTATAACGTCTGCGGATGTCCCTATGGATAATATTGTAAAGCACAAAACTGAGTAGCATACCGAACAAGATCAATCCTGCAATATAAAAGAACGAATGTCGGCGCATGGAAAGCATCTCTTCCATTTCTGCGGCTCGCTGTTCGGTGGATGCCTGCTGGAACTCGTGCATCAGTCGGGCGAAATTCTTGTTCTGGTACTCGTTACGGAGGCGTAGGCTGTCCGTCTGCATTTCCATCCGGAGGCGTAAGTCCTCATTCCTTTCACTAATTTCTTTCCTTAATTTTGTCAGTCTTCCTACGACTTGCGTCCTCGACTCCGTTGCCTGTTCAACGGGCTCCTGCTTCTTGCTTTTTTTCTTGAAGAGGCGTCCTATCCACGAGTCTTTCTTCTGTTCCGAATCCTTTTTCAGCTCCCGGATGGCTTTTTGCTCAACAAGGGTCATTTCCCGAATCTGGCATTCTATGAGGCTGTCCGTATGGGCAAGGTCATTGAAAGTCCTCATCATGCAGAGCACCTGCAGGCTTTTTTCTGCCAATATGGATTTGGCTGAGTCAATCCGTTCCAGTTGCTTCTCTTCCGGATAAAGCCGTTTTAGGGAATCAAGCATCTGTTGTGCGGCAAGGTTCTTCAGTTCATATTCCTCATAGTCTTCCTTATCTGCCGTGAAGGTATGCAGTTCAGACATGGCAAGGTCGTACATGGTTTCAAATGTCCTGTTCGCCTGTTTCCAACGTTCCGCCGTCTGTTCTTCTTCCTGTACGGCACACTCTATGTTGCGATATTCCATATAGACAAGGGCTGCCGCAGTCAGCACCAGCCCTATCAACAAAAAATACCCCACAAAGATCTTCATATACAACCTTTGTGGGGGCTTGTGGTCATATTTTATCTTCATCTATGTCTTTTCTCTTTCATTTTTTTGGGGCTGCAAAGTTACTAATTTTTATACTTTTGAAATACATGTTTGCAGTATATGCCTCCCAAAAATTGTCAAGATTGAATATTTATCTTCCATTTTTGATGTTTCCTTTATATTTTTGGCAGGCAGACGTGTCATTTCTCTGTTTCATCACTGGCATGCCTGATTTCGTAAACCGTCCATAAAACTAACACACACTCAACCGCTATTACGGCAATGGCTACCTTTATTCCCAACCAGTGGGCAATGAGCATAAAAATACCGACCTCTATGCACAAGGCGACGAGGATGGTAAAAGCTAAAGACAAAATTCTTTTCATTCTACGGTAACTGATTTTTCAAAGGTTCTTAGCTGGTCAACATTATGGGTTTTACATTACTGATTATCTTGCCATACAACGAATCAGTGGGAACGATAACTAAGGGGTATCGCAGATGCATACAGGAAAATGAGACCTGCCATTTCACGAACGGCAGGTCCCAAATCAATGGTTTTTCTGTGAATATCCATTAAAGGATGATGAGGCTTCTTTAATTATCTGTCAAAGAACCAGGACTTACGACACGGCCAACCTTTTCATTGAGAGGTGTTGCACCGTTATTGATAACAGTGTTACCACTTACAGTCACATTGTCAAACGTAGTTGCTCCCACTATGGTACCAATTATACCTCCAGCAATAGCTGCCTTTGTACTTCTATCTTCAGTGGACTCAATAGTTGATTTTTCTACTTTAGAACCTGAAATAGAAACAGTGGTCTGTGTGTGGGCAACGATACCTCCAGTGCTACCAGTAGCTTTGATGGTACAACCCTCAACCGTGCAATTTGTGACTGTTAACTGATTGCCTGCAGTATAACCAATCAAACCGGCTGCACGTTCATTACCGTTCACTGTAGAATTTTTAAGATGGCAGTTGTTGAATGTTGCCGTTCCGGCATAATCCATATAGCTGATAAATCCACCTACACCCAAAGCTGTTTCATTTGCATCTGAGGCAGAATAGCTAATATTGGATTTTGCAATAGTCAAATCGTTAATACTTATATTAACTCCATTTGCTCTAAGAACCAAAGCTTTGTCAAGACCTTGGATAGTATGACCGTTACCGTTGATGGTAATGTTTTCAGAAAATACAAGAGGAGTCCAATTACCTGTTACGACATAATCCCTGGTCAAAGTGATAACGCCACTGACAGGGATCATCTCTCGTACCAGTTCTTCAGCTGAAACCACCACAAAATGATCAGGCGTTTTAAAGTTCTCATCAATAGTGATGTTGAATTCAGCAGGATTGGTCAGCAAGTAACCCACGATGTTTGTGCGGTAGTTGGTTTGCACAGGCACATTCTTGAATTCTGTCGCAGGGTCGTTGGTCTTGCTATTTGCTGTCTCCCATACAAATGTAACGTCTGTTGTTGCCTTCGGGCTACCTGCACCACCTACGAGCAGGTAGTTCAGTGCAAGATAGTCAAATTCTTCATCTGAGCCATTACCATCAACATCTGCTTTCAGCTTCTCTGAAAGGAGTCCGTTAAAGTCAAAAGTCATATCTCCTGTAGTTCCGGCAACGTTGTTTTCAAATGCGTTAAAGGCTTTATAAACACCTGTTACCTTGATTTTGCTCTTTTCTACCACAATACCTGCTTGACGTGCAGCCTCTATATCTGCTGCATAGGCGCCCAGGTTAAGCTGAGCGAACGGACGCTTCAGTGTTACATCTTTATTGACAGCTACCGTCGTCTCTGAGGCTGAAACATCCACATAGTTGGTAAATGCGTCGCGAGCCTCAATGTTTGAAACAGCATCCTTGATTTTAATGTTTTTCAAATCAGTCATGTCATAATAGTCGGAACTACCATCAGCTTGACCATTGTAAGCAAAGAATGCTACACGATAAGCCTGACCCTTGACCAAACGAACGGAATATGTGGCCTTCTTGTCTGACAGTGATACATACTGACGCAATCCTGTCATTTCTTCGTTTGCTGCATTATAAACAGCACAGGCAACATAGTTTACAGTTGTACCATCACCTACTACGGCACGTGTTTCAATGCCAGCAGATGTAGAGACGGTAAACGTTGCATTAACGAAATCGTCTGTTGCAGACTCGTTAAGCACTTCATCTTGCGAACAAGAAGTCGCAAAAAGCATACTTGCCATTGCAAGCATACTCATGAATAAATTTTTCTTTTTCATTTTTTAATCTCAAATAGTTATTACATAAAAGAATTTTTACGTTTTTTGTTTTTATGCTTTTCCGCACTTCTGAGAGTAAACGGAATCACGTTCAATATTCTGAAGAATTTCTTCTCCGGGCCGATCCAATCCTTAGCAGATGTCTGCTATCAATTTGAGGGAGTCTCTAAGAAAATGACTTAGAAGTGCAATTTCTCGACAAGGCAAAATAGATAAGACCTATTTGTCCTTTTGTCTTGACGAAATCGTTCCCTAATGCATGTTTGATTTCTTCTTCTTTCATTTTCTAATTCTTAGGATTAATGGGTTAAACACTGTTATATCTCTCACTAATTATTATTTGAAGCAAAGTTTTCCTCAAATGTGATAGTATATGTTATCGTTCCAGTCAGCAGTCCACCAACGATATTTGTACGATAGTTTGCCTGCAATGGAACATTCTGAATGGTCACGTCTTTACGAATGACCCTATCGTCTTCGGTGGAGATGGTGTATGAAACATCAAAGTTGCCCTGACTCGATTCCGGATATATATAGCACATGGCAATGCTTTTGTAAGTGGTTTCTCCAACCGAAAGATCACTACCCGAAACATCCAGATTTCGTATGATGTCTGCATCGTCGCCTGTGACTGTTCCTTTCAAAGCATTGAAAGTATCCTTGCCACTCGTTTTGATGACCATCTTTTTAGGGGTCATATTGAATGTGTTCTCGTTGGCCACAGCATTCCAATCATCTGCCGTCACGCCAAGATTAAGCTGGGCATACGGGCGTTTCAGTGTGACCGTTTCCGACTTTGAGCCCGTTACTTCAATTTCTACACTTTCTGTAAATGACTCAAATTCAGATTCTGAAGAAGTTCCTCCTGAGACACGTGTGATGGCGGTCATATCGCTCACATCGTAACAACCATCTTTCATCGCCCAAAAGACGACATCGTATGTGCGCCCTTTGATCAGGCGAGGTGCGAACTCAATGGATCCGGCCTCTGTAATGTCAATCACTTCACGAAGATTCTTAATCTCAGTGTCGTTCTCAAACACAGCGCACACCACTTTGTTGACATTCAATGTGGATGCTGCGCGTGTGCCGATACGTCCCGGCAATTCTGTACTGAAGCTTACCTGAACGATCTCTTCACTTGCCACCTCTTCGTCATTGCTGCACGAGGCTAATAACAGCGGTGTTGCCAATAGTAGGTAAAACAACTTTTTCATATTTTGGTTGATTTTTGATTTTATCAAAGTATGTTCGTCCCGTCTATATAAACAGAACCTTTCTTATCAAGAATGAGCACATAATAGCATTGCCCTACAAGAGGGTAATATGTGTAAACAGGATTGAAAATTGATCCTCCTGTTTTTTTCTTATGTTGGTCAAAAGTGGCAGCTGCACCTGTAGAAGCATTCGTATAAGTATTGATTCCTTGAATACTGCAACTTGTGATATTCACCCGACCGGCTTTGCTTGTACGGATATCCCCGATAAAAGGAGCAACGCTTCTGTCCCAAGCTGAAGCACTATAAGTAACGCAGTTGAACGAATTTTCCTTCACATAGCAATTGGAGATGGTATTCACCGTTGAAGCATCATTAACTTGTATGAATCCGATAAGTCCTCCAATCTCGCCATTCGCCTTGAATCCTCCACTTACGACCTCAGAATCATAATTCTCAAAATGATAATTCTGCACGGAACTGTTTGAACAAGTGACCGTACTGAAGATGCCACCACACAGACCACCCATCTTGTTCACTCCGTAAAGGTAACCATTGCGCACATGTACATTTTCAATGGTTGTGTTGGCGTATGCAAAGCCCCTCAGTGTTCCAACATAGGCATCTCCCTCGCTTCCGTGGGTCACGCGGATGTCGGCACCATCGAAGTTAACGTTTTTGAAGGCAGTGGCACAACCCTCACTATAGACGAATCCACTGTAGTAATTACCTGTGATAGTGATGTTGTAGATTGTATTGCCATTGCCCTCCAAAGAGTTTAAAGTGCTCAGTGGGGTGAAATTGTGATTTCGCACGCCTTCTTTTGACGCGCCATCCAAGTCGTATTCCATGCACACATTCTCCATCAACTTGATGTCGCCTGCAGCAGTGCCCTGCAAAGCGGCCAGGTCGAATGCCGAATAAATCAGTTTGGTGGAGCCATCAGTCAAAGGAGTAATCTTGGTAGAGCCATCCCAACAAGGTATAAACCGGTTGGCTCCATACATCACGGTTCCCCGATAGCACTCCTCATTACCCAGCCAGCCGTCAAATCGTGAATAGTCGTTTGAGGCAAGCCAAACAGCTTCATTGCCCTCCCGATAGGGAGAAACCAACCCATTGGCTGAAGACCTCGTTGAAGATGAAGCAAACGTGCAATTGTCGTTGAACTGCAAAGTCTCTTCGTTGTCATATCCACGGAGCAGCCCCACAAAGCAGCCTTCACTTTGTGTGCCGGCCACAGTCGTTCCCATCACGTGGCAATCATCAAAGGTGACAGTCAATGTTTCATCACGGTTGTCTGATTCTTTACGCGAAACATATCCAACAATGCCGCCTGCTGCCCCGTTTTGCGTGCTTACCGAAGCCTTATTAATGTAGATATTACTGAACATACTGGTGCCTTTGACGCTATTGGCCAGTATCCCTACATGGGTTTTATCTGAAGAACTATTGGCAACGGTTACCTCCTCCACATTCAAATTCTTCACTGTTATCTGCGTGGCATCACCCAGCAGCCCATCAGTCAGTATCAATCCCTTGATAGTGTGTCCACCACCATCCAATGTGCTTCCCTGTGGCAGTTGAATGGCTGAAAGCCCTGGCAAATTGGCCATATCAATATCCTTGGTCATCACAAAGGTTCCGGCCTGTGGCAAGAGTATTGGGGCATTTGCTCCCAACCAAGCAATGTCGGCAGCTTCGTCAATGATGTAGCGGTTCTGATCGTCTTTTGTTATTGTGGAGGCAGAAGGAATTGTTCCGTCCCAGACACTCCATGTTTCGGGTTCCTGAACAATATCACCCAGGATATTGGTTCTGTTGTTTAGTTCAATCCCTATGTTGTCCAACGTCACTTGTTTTATAGTGTTGCCCTCCGCGTCTTGCAAGTCAAGGGTTGCCTTGAGAGATGCCGTTCCTGTCTTCGGTGCAAACACATAATTGCTTGATATATAATAATAGGTTGAGCCTTCCACGGATAAATGCTCCTCAGGAAAGTCTGTAAACGTGAAACATACATCGTCTTCGGACATTACAATCTCACCTGTGAACGGATTGAATGATGACGGAATTCCATGAAATGTCACCAATGCCTTTTGGCTTCCGGCAACAGGCTGTGTGGTCTTGTCCGCAAAGTTGATTTGAGCCAATGGGCGTGACAGCTTGACTTCTCCTTTGTCTTCCACCGATTGTGTTCCGACTGTCAGCGTTGTGGTCTGGCAGAAAGCATCCAGCTTCTCCATATCCCCAAAGCCGCCACGAAGATAGCTGTTATAATTCACTGTGATATTCCCGTCATCGGTCAGGGTATATGCCCCATTCTCTTTGTGCTCTGCCCAAAAGAGAATCTGATAGGTGCGCCCTTCAATCAATGTGAGTGAGACCCCGCTGCTTTGCACCGAAGTCCAGTCATACGTCTGCGAGAATACCTTTGATTTGGTTTCACCACCTTCATACACCGTTACGACAAGTTGGTCTATACTGGTAGCGTCGCCAATGGCACGGGTGTTCAACACACCATTTAAGGTAGGTTGAAACGTAACAGAAACTTTTTCTCCGTCTGTTTGCAGCCAATCATCTCCAGAACAGGCAGAGAGCGACAATATAGCTAATGCCAAAATCAGACCTTGAATATGTATATACGATTTCATCATCATTCATTTAAGATATTATTCAATTACGATGTTATGGTTCCCGTCAAAATCAGAGTCTATGGTGATACCTCCCGAAGCCTGTTGCATCAGGAATGAACCTCTCACCACGGTGTGGCGATTTCTGCGCAATGGAACGTTTATGGGTTCGGAAAAAGCCACTTGTCTGTTTTCACTGTCGTATAATCCAATTTGAACAGAGATGCCGGCTTCCTTATCGTTTACAAACACATAGTCGAAACCTAATGATGCCTCATTTTCATTCAAGGCATTCAGCTCTGATTCGAAGGATACCCCCATAGACGAATCAATGGGTTTGTCTGTATTCATATTGTATGTGTCGGGCATAAAACCTGAATAAAGGACTATAACTTTATAATCATTTATGTCAACTCTGGTCGGATTGTCATGTCCTCTTGTTTCCGCTTCTTTTTTGAGGATTTCCATTTCTTTGTCTATGAACTTTTGCAGGTCCGTGGTGATGAACTCAAACTTGGCAAGCGGTCTTTGCATTGCAACATTGAGAGTGTCTGGTTGGTGTTCTTCGATATCCGCTACAAGGGAAACACTGCTTGTTCCTCTGAAAGCGTCCCGATGGTCGGCATTTCCTTGATGTTCACCCTGTAGCTTAATTTCAGCGAAATTATCTGCATCGTAGAAATAACTATCGTCACTTGTCTCTATCAAATCCGACCACACCATAATATAGTAGTTCCCCGGCAGAACATCAAGCGTAACCTCGTGGTTGTAGCCTTCGGTTATATCCTTTGTGAAGACGAACTCCTGTGAGTGGTTTTGGGAAGCGCGCTGTTTCTCCGATATGGGATAGGTTCGGATGATGTAACGTATCTTTCCATACTTCTGATGGTTGTCGTATGTATCGCTCAATTCCTGTTCTTCAACTGACACACCATCGTAAAGATGTTCCCATTTGGTCATGTCCGTTTCGTAATTTAACCGCAAGTGCAGTTTTACAGATCTGGATGTCTCTGGCCATTCGTAAACATCACAAGAGTTAAGGAACAATACCAACATGCATATCATATAGCATAATAACTTTCTCATCGCTTGCCTCCTTTCTTCTTGAGGTCAAACATATATGAGAATGATACCGCTATTTGGTCAACTCCCCAATAGGTCTTTCTAATGCTCTCAATCAAAAGTCCGTCCTTTGTGTTCGGGGTGTTGCGGAACTTATCATAATGTAATGGATATACACCTGTACCGAGTGAGAACTCCACACGCCAACGGTTGTCTTTACTGATAGGCATACGATATCCGATGCCCACACCTCCGCCAAAAGCTGGTATATCACGGTGATGGCATTGGTAGCGATAATCACCGTTAAAAGCAAAATTGTAGAATACCGCTCCAAAATGAATCCCTGCAAATAGTCCGTCGTTGTCTTCTGACAGCCAATAGCGAAATTCAGGGTAAACAGAAAATACACGAAACTTGATGGTGGATTTGAAATAGTTCCAGGCGCAGTGATATACAGGCAAGGAGAATGACCAGTGTTTAGACAAGTCTATTTCTGCGGCAATATTGGCGATAGCCATTCCAAGACCTATGGCATTGGTCTTGATATGTACTTTACGACTCCACCCTTCCACTTTGGCAACAAAGGTATCCACGGCTGTCGTATCCGGTAAAACCTCCACGAGATTAATGGCCGAGTCAACAGCAGTGGTGTCGCAAATGATGAAAGGCTTTTGTTCTGCAGGAAGTTCCTGCCTATAAGTCACGAATACAACACAGGCATTTCGCATACGCTCGAAGAAGAGTTCGTTCATCTGTAACCATACCTTACCACCGTCCAAAGCCTTCAATTTCACGATACGGTTGTCAATATATGTATCGGGATGTCGGTGATCCACTAACGAGGACTCTTCCTCCAAGATGGCGAGCACCTCATCTTTACGAAGCCAATCCGAAGCTTCAATCTGTGATTTAAGATATTCCCACGGTATATAGCAGTCGCTACGGGTAATCAGGCTGTCGGGAATATCCACTTCCTTGCGGACAAACTTTTCAAGAGCTGAGAGACGCCCTTTTGCCAACCTGCGATTAAGTTGGTCACTGCCCTCAGGTGAAGCAGCACCACGGAATGAGACTTCCACGATGTTAATTGTCTGGTTTTCATGAATATTCCGGAGAAAATCTATTATTTCTTGAATGCGAGTAGCATTGGCCGAGTATGTGGAATCTACAACCATGCTGTTTACACGGAAATCAATATAGATTTCCGTGCGGCTCTCTTGTGAATGTGCAACCCCTGCACCCAATAGCAAAAGAATCAGTATTACACAATATATATCTATGCGCATAAATCTTTTCATTTGGTCACATCAAACGTGTTTCTCTCTTTAAGAGAAACTCTTTTTTACAAACCCCTTGATTTATAGGTGTCATTTCTTGCGTAAAGCCCTTTTTGCTCAACAATAGGTTGATTAAAATCAACAATTTTCGGTTTTTCAGTCAAAAAATCCTTCAATAATTAGGTGATTTGCAATAATTTTCATAATTTTGCAGCGGAAAGAGTTTCTCTTAAAGAGAGAATCCTCTTTTTGCTCAACATTCGAAGACAAAGACAACAGACATACAAGAGAAAACCGCAACTCCGTAACAATTACATCAGTCACGGAATTGCGGGCTTTTTATGTGACGGCATGATGATTTGTATTTTACAGGGAATTGATGATTAGATTGTTTGCCCTGTCAACGACAGAGGTGTCCAATGATGAAAGATAAATCCGTGTTGTCTTCTCAGAATCGTGTCCCAATCCCTCGCTGATGGTGGAAAGTGCCACGTTTTTGCTTTTGGCTGCACTTGCCCAGGAGTGACGTGCAACGTAAGTGGTCAACGGAATGGATAGTCCCATCATCTCGCCGATTTTCTTCAATTGCTTGGTGATGCGGTTGTAGGAGTTCTTGTATTTTTTCCAGAATGAGGTTCCTTCTCCGGTCGCAATGGGAAGAAGATAGGGAGAGCCGTCTATCTGGTATTTCGTGACAATCTTCTGCATGGGTTCTACCCATTTGATGTGTAGCTGTTGCGATGTCTTCTGACGGCGGTAAGTGAGCATACCGCCCTGCAAATTGCTTTGAGTTAGTTGTGCCATGTCAACGAAGGACATTCCACGGGTATAGAAACTGAACAGGAACATATCCCTTGCAAACTCCATTCTTGGGTACAGACTCAGGTCCAGCTCTTTCAGTTGCTTGATGATTTCCAAAGGAAGGGCTCGTTTGACAGTCTTGTCAATGCCGGTATATACATGTTTGAACGGCGAGGAAGAAACCACCAGCTTTTCCTCCACGGCATGGTTGTAGATGGTACGCAGGTTGCGTAGATAGAAAGAGGTGGTATTGCGACAAAGTCCGCGCTCTTTCAGCCACTGTTCATATCCCAGCACCATCGTTCCATCCACATCCTCCAATGGCACATCGTTTCCTTTCAGGTAATTCCGCAGACTGTTGATGGTCGTGGTGAACCTGTCCGCCATGCGCCTCTTGCCGATTTTTCGCAACTTGTCATTCAGTTCCAACGTGTAGCCGATGATACCATGTAGTACCTTCCCTTCCCGGAAATATTCGACCACTTTGTCTGAGGTATAGGGTTGCGCCTCCTTGTCCAACCGTGCAATAACCAGCAGCAGTTTCTTCCTGTCCGCCTCCAATGTGTCCTGCAGGGAAAGAAGATACGAATAGCGTTGCGGAGTGGAGGAAGACGGCAGGACAATGGACGAGCGTGCCGCGTCCCACTCCGAGGGATAAAGTCTGTACTCAGTATGGATTTGTCTTGCCACACGGTTGTGTATCACCTGATAATAGAGCGTGCCCTCCTTCATCCCGACAGAAGAGGCACGAAACTTGATTTTTGTTTTTGCCATATATGAATGATTGGTAATGTCGGATAAAAGAAGGGCGACCGTTCAGTAATCACCCTCCTTTATTATAATATATAATAGGATACGTCAGCCTATCTTGAACCTTCCAGCCATGCGGTTGCCGGATGGCAGCACGGAGACTATCTGTACCTCTTCTGTCTGATGAGGGCTTGTAAGGACAGGACGGGCTGAAACCTCTTGCTTTTCTTCTTGCAGTTTCACCTCAGGAACAGGAGGCGCAAGCTCCAACTGGATTTTTCGGTCCAATGCGGCCAGTTCGGACTTCAACTGCTTCAGCTCGTCCTCTTTTTTCCACACCTTGCCCACAATCTCCTGCAACTGCGGTATGTCACGTTCCAGTGCCTTGTTCTTCTCCTTGTACTGCTCCACCATGGAGGGGATTCTCTCCAAAGCGTTCAGGAAGTTGCGTGCTGCCGCTATCGGGTCGGCCATCGCCAGATGCCCGTTGTTGTAGGTATATTTGTAGTTCCCTTCCACCACAAAGCGGTTATCGGTAAACTCCAGTCCCTCCTTGAACACCCGCTCGCTGACCACCTTGACGGGGAAGCCGTACAGTTCGCCGACAGGCTGGTAAAGTCCGCCAGTGGTGGCGTTCTTGGCTATCTCCTGCAAACGCTTGCCGAGGATTTTCTCGTCGGTGGCATCCACACCCTCTATGCGAAGTGCGTTCAGGCGGTTGCCCTCCTTGTCGGTCTTGGCTGTGGCGGTGAACTTCTCCCAGTCCTCCGTCATGGCAGTGATGACCGCCTGGTTGTTCCGCTGCTCGCTTGTCTTGGACTCCAGCTTGAACTCCGATTCACGCCTGCCCTTGTTGAACGACTTGCGTTCCCCTTCGAGCGAGGCGATGCGCTTCTCTAATTTCGCCTTTTCAAGCAGGTCGGTATTGCCGGACAGGATGGCCATGTATTCCGAGAAATTCATGCCCGACTTCTCGTCCATCGCTCCCTCGTCAATGGTACGTGCGCCCATTGCTCCGCTTTTCAGCTGACTGATGAAGGTCTGCTTGCAGTGCAGGAGGTTGAACTTGTAGCTGTCCAACGATTTCTCCACGGCATAGATGATGACATCCACGTTATTCCCTGCAAAATGTTTGGCAATCTCGTTACCGGCACGCACACCACGTCCGTCCCGCTGTTGCAGATCGGACGGTCGCCAAGGGGTATCCAAATGATGGATGGCCACACACCGCCTCTGCGCATTGACACCTGTGCCCAACATGGAGGTAGAACCGAAGAGCACACGCACCGTCCCTTCATTCATGGCGGCTATCACCGCCTTGCGTGCCTTGTCCGTCTTGCACTCCTGTATGAAGCGCACCTCATGGCCGGGGATGCCGTAGTCTTCCATCAGCTTGCGTTTGATTTCGGAATAGACGTTCCAGCCGTCGCCCGGCTGATAGGTGCCAAGGTCAGAAAAGACGAACTGCGTACCTTTCTGTGCATCGTACCTGCGATAATACTCCGCTATTGTCTTGGCGCAGTGGCTCGCCTTGTTGTCGGGATGGTCCTCATAGGCAGGGTCTATCATGCGCATGTCGAGAGCCATCTTGCGGGCATAGTCGGTAGCGATGAGCATCTTCGCCTTCTCCTCCGTTTCTGAGAGTGCCGCCCTGCCCAGCAGCGTGGCGTCGCCCGTCTTGGCGAACTGCATCAGCTTCTCAATGAAGTCCTCCTGTTCGGGCGTGGGCGGTATGTGGTGCAGTACCTCGTTCTTGTGCGGACGATCCACACCTACGTCCTCCGCCGTGCGGTAGTCGGTAATCTCGTTATAGAAGGCGGCAAGCTCCGGCACCTTGATGAAGTAGCGGAAACGCTCCTTCTGCACCACGTTGTTCGTCACGTTGAACTCGAAGTCGGTGGTCTTCTTGGCGAAGATAGCCGCCCAGGCATCGAAGCAGCGGATGTCCTGCCGCTCCAGCTCCTTCGGGCGCAGGTACTTGAAGAGCAGGTACAGCTCCGTCAGCGAGTTGCTGATGGTGGTGCCGGAGAGGAACGTCGCCCCAAGGTCCTTGCCCGTGCGCTCCTGTATGGTGCGGATGGCGAAGAGCATGTTCAGGGCCTTCTGGCTTCCCTCCGAGTTGCCCAAGCCCGCCACCCGGTCGTGACGGGTGTTGAAGGTGAGGTTCTTGAACTGGTGGCTCTCATCGACAAACAGGTGGTCGATGCCCATCTGGCGGAAATCCACCACGTCGTCCGTGCGCGAGCTGATGGCGTGCTCCACCTTCTGCAGCTTCGCCTCTAAGTTGAACTTGCGCTTCTCCAGCCCTTTGAGCATGGCGCGGGAGATGTCCTTGCCCTGTGCCCGGAGCACTTCGAGGCTCTCCTCCACGGAGTCCAGCTCTGCCTGCAGGATGCGCTGCTGCAACTCGGGCGACTGGGGTATCTTGCCGAACTGGTCGTGCGACATGATGACGCAGTCGTAGTCGTTGTTCTTGATGTTGTTGAAGAAACGCACGCGGTTGGCGGTGGAGAAGTCCTTCTCGGAGGCATAGAGGATGCGGGCATTGGGATAGGCCGCCTGATAGGTGGCGGCTATCTCCGCCACATTGGCTTTCAGCCCGATAATCATCGGCTTGTGGGCGAGGCCCAGCCGTTTCATCTCATGCGCTGCCATGCACATTATCAGCGTTTTACCAGTTCCAACCTCGTGGTCGCATATCCCGCCACCGTTCTGTTTGAGCATCCACACGCAATCCTTCTGCGAGGGATAGATGTCCTTCACGCCTCGGCTGGCCAGCCCCTTGAGGTCGAGGGCGGGGAAGGTCTGGTGAGAGCCGTCGTACTTCGGGCGCACGAAACAGTTGAACTTGCGGTTGTACATCGTCACGAGCCGTTCCTTGAACTCCGGTGACTGCTCTTCGAGCCATTCGGAGAAGCCGTTTCGTATCTCGTCAATCTTGGCGTTGGCAAGCTGTATGCCCTCGGCATCGCGCACCTTGATGTCGTTGCCGTTCTCGTCCTGGCCGATGCACTTCATCATGTCGGGGCAGGTGTTGTGCAGGGCGTGCTTCAGCAGGCTCATGCCGTCGTAGTGACGGTAGTAACCCTTCACACAGAACTCGTCCCATATCTTGATGTTCTTGCGGTCGCATACGGCGGAGAACTCGTCCATGGCGGGGGCGTAGGCGATGCGGACATCGGTCTCGTAGAGGTGGCTCATGTAGGCGGAGTAGATGCCCGTGGGTATCCACCGCTCGCCGAAGTTGAAGTCGAGCTCCTCGAAGGTGATGCGCTGCGGGGCGGCATCCTGCAATGCCTGCAACGCCTCTTTCGCCTCCGCCAGATGCTCATGCTCCCCATTGTCGGCAATCCATGCCCCGATGCGCTCCGCCTTGTCGATGACGTTTCCAGCTATGAAGCGGTCGCTGATTTCGTAATTGTCAGCCAAGGGATTGAAATAGACTCTGCCGTGGAGGGCTGCGAGCAGTTCCTCTGCGGTGGTGTCGGTGAGCGAGCGCATATAGTCGAGATGGACCGTGCCGTACTTGTTGAGTGAGGCGGACAGGGCTTCCTCAGGAGAGTCTGCCTGTACAACCTCGTCTATAGAGAAGGACACGGGACGCTCGAAGATGTCGGCCTTGACGAACTGCCCGTTCTCCTCACGCTCCAAGGAGAGGATGTCGCGTCCTGCGGCATCCATCAGCAGCAGCTTCACGTTCTGCTTGGCGTTGAGGTTGCCGTAGCGCAGGACAAACTCGTCGTAGTAGGTGTTGAGGTAGCCTCTCTGCGGTTTGTTCCCCTCGTGGTTCTCCGCCTCATAGCTGTACAGACGCTCATAGGCATCGCGCAGGGAGATGTAGAGCATCAGTTTCTCTTTCTGGAAACCGTTGAGGTCGGCGGGATGGAACATCGCTCCGTATGGCGTGAGGTCTTTCAAATAGCCCACGTTCCTTGCCGCATCGAGCACAATGGAGCCTTCACGGTGATGGGGTTCCAGCGTGCGGTCGTAGGGATGCGGAGTGAGGTCAAGCGGTGGCTGCTTCTGTTTGGCAGGAGCATTGGCTGTACCTTGGAACAATCCATTTCCTTCGGTTTGCGCAGTTTTATCCACTGTCTGCTCTGCCTCAACATGTGTCGGCTCTGCTTCAGACAGCGGCTTTATCTCTCCCATAGGAGGGATGAAGGCGGGATTGAGCGTATCTTTCACGCCCAATCTTTTCAACTGCTCCTGACGATGGCGCTCCGCTTCCTGCCGCAGTGCCACACGCCGTTCGGGTGTCAGCGTCATCATGGCCTCATAGAATCCGTTGATGGGCGGATTGTCTTCCCAGTTGATGTCCGCATAGATGTCGCCCGGCAGGGTTTTCTTTTCTTCTTTTGGGGCATCGTCTGCTTTTTTCTGTGAAGACTGCAATGATTCGCCGTCCTGCTTCTTCGGCTTCTCCGCACGGGCAGGTGTGGGATTGTTTCCCTTTTGTGCCTGTTTGGCGACAGCGGACTTCTTCTTGTTTTTCGGGGCAGGCTTCTCTTGCGGAACGGTGTACTCCCATAAGTCAAAGAGGGTAAGTTGTACCGCCTTCCCTTCTGCAAAAAAATCTGTCGAAGGTTGTTCTTTCGGTTCTTCTTTGATCTGCGGGACTTCTTCCGCTATTTTGATTTCCTTGGTTGCAGACGGAATGGCTTGGACAGGTATCTCTTCTGTCACACCCTTATAGCATGCCACATCCAATCGTGCAGCCAAATCAGCATCTATTCGCTTACGCAAGTCCTCGGCGATTCCTGCTACACCGCCCTCGTGCAGATAGACCATAGCAGGCTTCCCATATGGGTCGGTGTCCAGTTTGGCACTGGTATGTATGACCAGCTCGGGATGCGCCAGCAGGTAGCGGTTGATCGTCACATGGGTATGGTTGTCCTTCACCGTCTGCGTCAACAGTTGGTCATCTTCCGACAGTTCTTCCTTGCTGCTGTTCTTCTGGAGGATGATCAGGTCGCAGCCTACCTCGGTGTTGGCATTCTCCGTGAAGAGGTTGTTGGGCATACGCACCACCGACAGCAGGTCGGCATTCCTCATCATCAGGAAGCGAGTGCCGTTGTTGCTCTCGCTGTCCAGCACGCCCTGCGAGGTGAGGAAGGCGACGATGCCGCCGTCACGTACGGCATCGAGTCCTTTCAGGAAGAAGTAGTTGTGAATCTTCTTCGCCGCTGTCCGGTGCATGAGGGAACGCTTCTCGTACTCTGCGTCGAACACGGCGATGTCGCCGAAGGGTATGTTAGACAGGGCAAGGTCGAAATGGCCGTTGAAGGGCTTTTCTATCTTCTCGAATCCCTCTACACGCACTTTCCGGTCGGGATGAAGGTGGCGGAGCATCCTGCCCGTCAGCAGGTCCTTCTCGAAAGCCATCACATCGGCTTGGGGGGCATAGCGCAACATGGAGTCCACGAAAGCGCCCATGCCTGCCGACGGCTCCAGCAACCGTGCAGGCACGACACCATGCCCCGCAAGCACGCCTGCGAGGGTGTCGGTGATTTCCTTCGGGGTATAGAAGGCCGTGAGCACGGAGCCTTTCAGCGAATCGACATAACGCTTGTACTCCGTCTCGTCACGGCTGTTCTCACGGATAAGGCGGTGGAGTTCCGCCGTGGGGGCAAAGAGTTCGAGGTCGGATTTCGCCCAGTGGACGGCATCCGTCAGTTCCTTGGCGGGATTCAGGATGCACTTCAAGCCGCCGAAGCCGCAGTAGCTGTGCAGTATGTCGCGCTCGGCCTCGGTGGGGGTGCGCCCTTCCCGGTCAAGGAGGAAGGCCGTCCGTATCGCCTCGATGTTGTCCCTCAGTCGCTGCTTGCGGTTAAACGCCATACTCGGCCAGATAGAGTACGACAGCTCCCGTCAGTTCGCTGTACAGCAGGTCATAGTCCAACGACTGGGCGAAATGGTCGTCGGACAGGTCGTAGATGGAATACACGTTGTCCACCAAGAGCAGCAGCTTCGCGGTAAAGGCTTCCTGCTGCGTTTCTGGGATTTCGTAGGCAAACTCGTTCGTGATGACCTCACGCAGGATGGCGTATTTGGAGTGGTGCAGCCCTTTCAGCAGGGTCTGCATCGCCAGTTCCTGCGCTCCCTCTATGGGATAGCCCTCACGGCGTGCCTGCTCGTAGGCGGTTGCGGCAAGGTCGGCACGGGTCTCGATGAAGGAGGCATCACCGGCCTGCTCAAAACGGTTCTCTTGAAGGTGCTTTTGCAGATAGAGGTGGTAGTACGACAGCTCCTCCTGCTTCTTTTCGTTCTTGTTCATATATATTCTGGATTATAGTGGTAAATACTAATGTCGGGATAGAAGAAAAAAAGCACTCCGGGTATCCCTCCCGAAGTGCCACCACTAAATCCAAAGTAAATCAGTCCGGTCTTAGAAGAACAAGAACGATTCGACTTTGATTCAGTGGCGAAGGTACTCATTTATTTCCTCTTCGGGGAATGTTTTCCCTTGTTTTTCACTTCGGGGAAGACAAATACCGTGTTGTAGTCGGCATCAAAGGCGATAATGGCATCGAAACTCTTGCCCTGCTTGCTCTTGAAGCCCTTCAGTAGGGCGGTCTTCCCGGTGGTGAGCAGTTCCTTGATTTCCTCGTCCTTCAGGTCGCGGTTGGCTTTCTGGCGGAACACGGGCAGACCGCATTCGGGATTGTCGCAGCGCACCACCTTGCCGTAGAACTGCATCTGCCCCTTTCCGCACTTGGGGCAGGTGCAGCCGGAGGGCTTGTGCCCGAAGATCTTGTCGCAGGAGAGCAGTTCGGCGGTGATTTCCGTGGTGTATCGTTCTATCTCCTCATGGAAGGCGGAGGCTTCCTTCTCTCCACGCTCGATACGTGCCAGCTCACGTTCCCACTCTCCCGTGAGGGCGGCATCGGCGATGCGCATCCCTTTCACTACGGAGTAGAGAGCCAGCCCCTTCTCGGTGGGCACGAGCGACTTCTTGCAACGCTGCACGTAGCCACGGGCAAAGAGGGTCTCGATGATGGCGGCACGGGTGGCGGGAGTGCCTATTCCACATTCCTTCATGGCCTGACGCACTTCCTCGTCCTCCACGTCCTTGCCTGCCGTCTCCATCGCCGAGAGCAGAGTGGCTTCGGTATGCAGGGGCTTCGGCTTGGTCTTGCCCTCGGTGAGGCTGATGCCGCATACGGCAAGGGGGTCGCCGCTCTTCCAAGGCGGAAGTACTTGTTCATCGTTCTCTTCGCCCAGCACGGCACGCCATCCCGCCTGACGGATGACGCAGCCCTTGGCGGCAAACTCCGCCTCACCGCTGAGGGCGGTGACGGTGGTGAGTTCCTTGACGCACTTGTCGGAGAAGGCTTCCACCATGCGCCCGGCTATCATCTGATAGACGGTGTTGTCCTCTTTAGAGAGGAACAGCGGTTTCTCGCCTGTGATGAGCAGGGCGTGGTGGTCGGTCACCTTGCTGTCATCCACGCTGCGGCGGGTCAGCCTGTCCCTGTGGGGTACCTTGCCAATCCATTCGGGATAGCCACCAAGGAAGGCGAGCAGCTTGGGAATTTCGGCAAAGACATCTTCGGGGATGTAGCGGCTGCCGGTGCGCGGATAAGTGATGAGCTTCTTCTCGTAGAGCTTCTGCGCTATCTCCAGTGTCTTCTCCGCCGTGAAGCCGTGCTTGGCGTTGGCTTCCTTCTGCAGGGTGGTGAGGTCGTAGAGCAGCGGCGTTTCCTCCACCTTCTCCTTGCACTCCACCTTGGTGACGAGCATGGAGGGCTGCGCCTTTACCTTATTATATATGTGCTCCGCAGGGGATTTCTCCTTCCATTTCTCTAAGGAAGAGAACTTCACTGTCTGTTCCCCTGTGCCTTCCACAGACAGATGTACCTGCCAGAAGGCTTCGGGCGTGAAGCGTTTGTGCTCCCAGTAGCGGGCGCACACCATGGCCAGCGTGGGTGTCTGCACACGTCCGAGGGAGTAGGTGCCCCTGCCTGCGGCGATGGTCATGGCCTGCGTGGCGTTGATGCCCACCAGCCAGTCGGCCTCACTGCGTGCCTTGGCGGCATGGTAGAGGCGGTCGTAGCGGTTGCCCTCTTCAAGGTGGCGCACCCCTTCGCGGATGGCCTTGTCGGTGAGGGAGCTAATCCAGAGGCGAACGAAGGGCGTGCGGCAGTTCAGGTAGCTGTAGAGGTAGCGGAAGATGAGCTCGCCCTCGCGTCCGGCATCGGTGGCCACTACAATCTGTTCGCTCTCGCTGAAGAGCCTGCCCACGATGCGTATCTGCGTAACTACGCTGGGTTCGGGCTTGTAGCCCTTCTCCGTCTTGGTGTGACGGGGCTGCAGGGTGAAGGTTTCGGGCAGGATGGGCAGGTGCTCACGGGCGAAACCGTGGATGCCGTAGCCTTCTGGCATGGTGAGTTGAACCAGGTGCCCGTAGGCCCAGGTGACGGCATAGCCGTTGCCGGAAAAATAACCTTCTTCTCTCTTGGTCGCGCCCACGATGCGGGCTATTTCACGTGCCACGGAGGGCTTCTCTGCGATAATCGTCTTCATACTGATTTACTTTTTTCTGTTTTTACCTATTGTTTCTGTTCTCATGTTTGGGATAATGATGGATTTAGTGGTGGCACTCCGGCTCATACTTTCATGCCTTTGCTCTTGCGTTTCTCCTGCTTCTGCTGGATGTCGTCCTTCGGGGCAGTCTGTCCCTTCTGCAGCGGCTCGTTGACATTCTTGGTCGCTTCGTTGGTCTTACCCTGACTGTTGACGGCCACCTGCGTGCGGCTCTCGTTTGCCGGAGCCACCTTCTGGGCGTTGTCGGGATTGGTGTCGTAACGGTAGGGACGGCCCTTGTCGGGATTGAAGCGGAGGTACATGGTGGAGGGTACACCCTTGTCGTCGGGCACATTCTCCAGCTTGACGGTCTTGCCCGCCACGTAGTCGGCTTTCTGCTCCTCGGTGAAGGGCACGCCCTTCCATTTGGTGATGGGGCGGATGCTGCCGTCCTCGTTGGTCCATGTGTTGCGGCGTTGCTTGCCGGGTTCCTGCTGCGGTGCTGCCTGCGCCACTTTCGTGGATTCCTTGTTGCTCTGTTCTTCTACGGTACGGGGCGACTTGCCTGTGCCGGGTACGAACTCCACTCCACGCTGCTCCACGTTCACCTGAAGGGTGGTGACGAACTTCCGGCCGTCGTTGCGCTCGATGAGCTTGTCCTTGACGGGGAGTCCGGCACGGAGCATCTCACGCTCCTGCGGGGTGATTTCCGTCTTGCCGATCCGTTCGGGAATGCGGATGCGGGCGGCGGGCATGTCGGTAATCTCGTTGGTCTTGCGGTCGATGCTGATGAAGGAGGGGGTTATCTCGCCCGTGGCCTTGTCCACCAAATCCACGATCCTGCCGAGGTTGCCTGTCTCATTCAGGGCTTTCTTCTCTTCCGGGGTGAACTTGTGGCCCTTGTACTCGTCGAGCTTCTGCTCCTTGCGGATGAAGTGGGGAACGAGGCGCACGTTGCCGTCATCGTCCTTGCGGAAGGAGAGGCGGGCATCGAGACTGAACGACTCGCCGCCGAAGTTGGGCGTGACACGCACGAGGTCGGACTTGCCGTAGTTGAGCATCTTTTGCAGGTCGCCGGACTGCTCCAACTCCTCACGCTTCACGCCCCAGTTCTTTTCCAGTGCCTGCCAGTCGATGCGGCTTTCGTCGATGGGCTGGTAACCTTGCCTTTGCTTGTTCTCCTGTTTGTTCTCCTGTGCATTCTGCTGCACGTTTCCCTGTTTTTGTTCCATGTTCTCTTGTTTTTGGGGTTCTACATTGTTTGTCTGATTCTGTTCCTGCTTCTGGTCTTTCTGCGTCTTCTGCTCCTGCGCCACCTGTTTTTCGTAGGCAGAGGTGTCCACCTTGTGAGGCGCAAGCAGTTCGGCATTGGCCGCAGGGTCTTTCAGCAGTTCCTTCATCACGCCGAGCAGGTTCTCCGCCTGGTCTGCCGCGATGCGGTAGAAGCCGAAGCGGCTGGGTTCCTTGCACTGCCGGAAGAAATTGCGGAAGAAGTTGTCGAGCACGTCGCCGTTCTTGTCGAACTGGAGGAAGTCCTGTGCGTTCTCCATCTTTGGCGGTGTGCGTCTGGGAGTGCCGTCCGCCTGTAATCCGGCCACCACGCTGATTTCGCCCGTCTTCTCGTCACGGACTATCAGCACGTCTTTTTCGTCTTTTTTCTTTGCCATCTTGATTGACTTTTAATTGTGAAACATTGATTGTTATCGGATGCGGGCCTTGTAGTCCGCCATCTTCTCTTTCTGAAAGCAGTCGATATGCTCCGCAAGGAACTTCTCCACGTCCGACTCTTTGTAGTAGGTCTTCTGCCGGAGCATGAGGTAGGGCAGGATGCCCAGTGTACGGTAACGTTGCAGCGACCGCTTGCTGACTTGTAGCATCAGACAGAGGTCCTGGTTGTCGTAGAGGCGTTCGCCGTTGTACAGTCGGCATTCCGTGCCTTCCTCCTGATTCGGCGACTGCCGCTGGCTGCGAAAGAGCAGGTCGTCGAGCATCTTCTCGTGTCTGTCGAGCCGTTCCATGAGGAGGTGGAACAGCCGTTCTATCTTGTAGGTATCCATCTTCTTTTCCGTTTATGTTTTCTTGCCTGTCCTTACCATATACTGTCTGTGCAGTTCGCCGATGCGCTCTGCGTTGCCGCTTATGGAGCAATCCTTCATCATGCGCTCCACGTCCGTGAGGCGGTAGCGGCAGGTGCGCCCCATCAGCGAGAAGGGGATGCGCCCCTCGTCACGGTAGCGTTGAAGGGTGCGCAGGCTGATGCCGAGCAGGGCGGTCACCTCCTTGCTGTTCAGCCACCGTTCCTGTGGCTGTACGGGCTGTCTGTCCTCATACTTGCGGATGTGCTCCGCTATCTTCTCAATGTGTCCGACCAGTTCCTGAAAGGCGGCACTTTCTATCATTATTACGTTCATAATCAATATAGTTTTTCTTGTTTCTGCTGCAAAATTACAGGGTATGTAAAGTGCGAACTTATGACTCATAGATGACTCATAGAAGATTTTCTTGCAACTGGCACAGGATGGCACATTTTTGGGTTCCAGATGCTGCCACTTGCGCTGGAAATGAGCGGTTTTAGGAGACCGCAGCGTAACTTTGCACTGACAATCACAGCAATACTCAGAATCATGGAAGTAGTAATTATTGAAAGAAAGGCGTTCGAGGCACTGATGGTGAATGTCTCGTCGCTGACGGAAAAAGTGAACCGCCTGTGCGGTCGTGAGAAGGACAGGCGCATGGCGAAGTGGATGGACAACGAGGAGGTATGCCGGCTGCTACGCCTCAGTCCGAGAACCTTGCAGACGATGCGGGACAAAGGATTGATTGCCTGCTCGCAGATAGGCAAGAAGTTTTATTACCGCAGGGAGGACGTGGCAAGCCTCGTCACAGGCTACAAGGAGGGCAGCCTATGAAGCAGGAGATTCTCACGCTGGAGCAGGGGCAGGTGGCGGACATGCTCCTCTCGCTGAAAAACAGCCATCGCAAGATAAACCGCTTCCTGCAGGAATATACTCCTCCGCTGAACGGTGACCGTTACCTGACGGATAAGGAGGTGGCGGAAGTTTTGAAGGTGAGTCGCCGCACCTTGCAGAACCTGCGCAACAACCGTGTGCTGCCGTTCATCCTGCTTGGCGGCAAGGCTCTCTACAGGGAGTATGACATACAACGGCTGTTGGAGACGAACTACCGCAAGGCGGATGTATAAGCATGTATTGGAACAAAAAAGACGGACGGGCAACCCTGATGAGTGGGATTGTCCGTCCGTCTTTTTCGTTTGTTGTTTCTGTCTGTCCTTTCAGTTATTCCCGAAAGTCCACAGGGGAATGATGATGGCTTGGTGTGTTTCTTTATCCTTTTCTTTCGTCGCCGTTTCTTTCAGCCACTTGCGGAAGGCGTGGGCATAGAAAGTGTTTATCCGATAGGCCAAGGCGACGATGATGTCCCAGTGGTAGATGTCCACGGAACAGCCGTCCGCCTTGCGGATATACTTGCACGCCTCATAGTCCACCAACACACCCGTCTTGCGGATGGCCTTTATCTCCCTGCCTACGGTGGCGGCAGGGAGGTTGAACAGGTCGGCTATCTCGGCGAGGGTCATCCATACTTCTTCCTGCGGGTTGCCCTCCATGCGCACGTGGCCGTGCTCGTCTATTCTGATAGTTCTTCTCATGGCGTTCCGTGTTAGATGGTCTGACAAATGAACTGCTCCATGGACTCTATCTGCTTGGACAGGCGTTCCATGTCGTTGCTTACCTTCTCGGCGGTAATCTTCGCATAAATCTGCGTGCTGCGGATGCTGGTATGGCCCATCATCTTCGACAGGGTCTCAATCGGCACACCGTTGGAGAGGCAGATGGTGGTGGCATACGAGTGGCGGCTCTGGTGCCAGGTGACGTTCTTGTTGATGCCGCATTGCTTGGCAACAACCTTGATACCGTATCGGCAATGGGGATAGCAGGGGACGGGTAGCAGCCGTCCGTTCTCCGCCATGCCGCTGTACTTCTCGATGATGTGCTTGGGCACGTCAAGCAGACGGATGTTCGACTCCACGCCGGTCTTCTGGCGGTTGGTCTTTATCCACAGGTGGCCGTCGAAGGAGGTCTGCAGGTTCTCTTCCGTCAAGTTGTACATGTCCCGCCAGCTCAGTCCCGTGAAGCAGCAGAAGATGAAGAGGTCCCGGATGAGTTCATAGCTTTTCTTCTTGAATGTGCCGTTGATGAGTGCCGTAATCTCCTCCTTGGTCAGGAAGCCACGCTTGGTCTCTTCCTTCGTGATGTGGTAGGCATAGAAAGGGTCACGCGCCAGCCAGCCGTTGTTGATGGCGGTGAAGATGATGCTGCGGAAGGGCATCATGTACGACCACACGGTGTTGGTGCAGTGGTTCTTCTCCGTGCGGAGAAACAGCTCGAAATCGGTGATGAAGGCGGGTGTCAGCTCACGCAGGGCGATGTCGCTCATCTTGTAGCGTTGCTTGATGAACTCCGACAGGTGGTTATATACCACGCAGTATTTCCAGTAGCTGCGCTCGCTCTTCATCTTGCCCACCTGCTTCGCATAGTCCTCGTTGTGCTGCTTGAACACGGCCAGCAGGGTCTTGTGGTTCTGTCCCAGACCAAGGTAGGCGTTGCGCACCTTCTCCGCCGTGACATATCCGTCGGTGTCGCACACTTCCTGATACGCCTTGTTGATGCCAAGCCGTATCTTGTCCAGCATACGGTTGCCCTCCTGTGCCACGAGGCTGCGGCCTGTCAGCTTGCCCAACTCCACGTTCCACATTTTCTCCTCCACGTCCAGCTTGCTGCTGAACTGTGATACCTTTCCATTCACCGTGATGCGGCACATCACGGGAATCATTCCGTTCTTTTTCGGCGCATTGCGCTTGAGGTAGAACAACACCCTGAAAGTACTTCTGCTCATCATACTCTACTTTTTTTGTTTGTTTGCAAAATTAGTTCCTGTAGAGCTGAAAGGCTGTAAGCAAACCGCAGCACATCGGCGCAATCGCATCCGCTTCACGTCTTTTTTGTCCTTTTCCCGCAGGCTGTATCAGATATTACTCTATTTTTGCCTCCCGAAACGCTGTATCTCGATAGTTTACAGCCATTTCCTCACGGGCTTTTCAGACCTCCTCGCCAGCGAAAAGAGTAACGGGATAGTAACGAAACTCTTGCTTCAACTGACTTTTTTGTGGCATCTGTTGTCTTCACAAGAAATCCAACTAAATCAATTAATCCGCTCATTCTCACAGATTTTTCATCATTCTGCCCTCATTCTCAGTTTTTTGTTGTATCTTTGTCACAAAAAGTCACAATGAATTACACGACCTATCTTTTCGACTTTGATTATACGCTTGCTGATTCTTCCCGCGGAATCGTCACTTGTTTCCACAACGTACTGACCCGTCACGGATATACAGAGGTGACGGATGACGACATCAAACGTACTATCGGCAAGACTCTGGAAGACTCTTTTTCCATCCTCACCGGCGTGACAGATGCCGGACAACTGGCAGGATTCAAGGCAGAATACCGAAAAGAGGCCGATACGCATATGACTGTCAACACGGTGCTTTTCCTGGAAACCAAGTCCGTACTGACTGCACTGAAGGACTCCGGCGCCCGCATCGGAATCATCTCGACCAAATACCGATTCCGCATCAAGGAACTCCTCAACCAGCATTTTCCTGAAGATTTTATGGACATCATCGTGGGTGGTGAAGACGTGAAAGCCGCCAAGCCATCTCCCGAAGGGCTACTCCTTGCCATTAAGCGGCTACATGTCAGCAAAGCCGAGACCCTCTATATAGGCGACAGCACGGTAGATGCGGAAACAGCCCAAGCGGCCGGAGTAGACTTTGCTGGAGTCACCCACGGAGTAACCACTGCCAAAGAATTGGAGAAGTACCCACACCGGAAAATAATGAACACCTTGGAAGAACTGCTGGCAGTTCAGGAGGAGCATCCTTCCATATTCAAGATTGAAAATCCCATCCGGCCGGAAAATGCGCATGCCACTTCTCCCCGGAAACAGAAAAGGATAAGCGTCTGGCAAATCCTCCTTCTAGTGACACTCTTCTGGCTGGCTATTGAAGAGCTGGACATGACCGACGACAGCAACTTCTTCCCGGTTGTTTTCATACTGACATTGTGGGGTATCCTCCAAAAAAGAAGGATACTACCCAACAAAGCAAAAACTTTCATCGACTCATGGTGGCACCCCTGCGCAGTACGCTTACGCGCATTTCACATCAAGCTGATACAAGGGAGAAAAACTCCTCCCGCTGGCAACGAAACCTGCACCTGCCTGAATTGTGGCACCACCTATACCGGCAACTACTGTAACCGTTGCGGACAAAGCCGTAACACTCCACGCTATCGGTTGAGCAACGCGCTTAAAAACATTGCCGGAGGCTTCTTCAATATAGATAATGGCTTTGGACGTACCCTTCTGGAACTCCTCTACCGTCCGGGATACATGATTAGAGACTTCATCGGCGGTAAGCGTGTAGAGTATTTTCGCCCGTTCCAGACACTCTTCATTCTTGCAGCCCTTTATATCATGGCTGTACAACTGGTAGACCCGGAAGCTCTGAGCAAAAAAGAAAAGACGGAAAAGACAGAGCAGACAGACAAAGAAGAAATCATTGCCGCTAAAGAGAAGCTTACCAAAAAGATGGAGAAAACCTATAGCAAAGAGGAAAAGCGAGCCCTCGCCATCACTATAAAAAGCCTGGAGAAAAGCTTGAACAAACTGGAAGAGAAGAACGACTCCACTTCTGCCACACAGGTATCCGAACAGAACAGCGATGATGGCGACCTCATCGATGAATTTGTAAACGACACCTCGGAAGTGGGAGACAGACTGGAAAAAGTCTTCCAGAACTCTCCTTTCCTAATGAAAGTATGGAATCTGATGAAGAGCTGGGGACACGGAAACAAGGCATTCCGCATCATTGCCACACTGCCTTTGTTTGCACTTGCCACCCAACTTGCCTTCCGACGCCGGAAATATAAGTTAAACTACAATACCACGGAGCATGTGTTCATACAAGCCTACATAGCTTGCCAGATACTCCTGCTGAGCATCATCGTGCTGCCTTTCAACGGGTACGCAAAGGTAGACGATTTGTATGAGCTGCCTTTATGGCTTATTTTCGTCCTATTCTGTTGGGATTACAAACAATTGTACCGCTGCACCTGGTGGAGAAGCTTTTGGCGCACTATCCTCATGCTGACTTACAGTCTTGTGCTACTCGTCATATTCGCGTGTCTTGTAATGGCGCTGATGCTGGCCGGTATCTATGTTCTGAAATTCATTTTGTAACAGAAACCATCCCTACACGGACTGTTTCTCCTTGATGAAACAGTTTTTCTCCAATAATCTAAAAGTACAATCTGCATTAAAAGAACAAAAAAGCAAAAGAACATTTGTCCATTTAGAATAAAAAGAGTACTTTTGTGCCCGATTATTCCGCACCGGGTTCGACCAAGTGCTTTCTAAGTGATTAGAGACCACCCGACGGAGCTAACTTATACATTATATATAAGAAATGTACGCAATTGTAGAAATCAACGGTCAGCAATTCAAAGCAGAAGCTGGCAAAAAGCTGTTTGTACACCACATCCAGAATGCAGAAAACGGTGCAACAGTAGAGTTTGACAAGGTTCTTTTGGTAGACAAAGACGGCAACATCACCGTAGGTGCTCCCACAGTAGAGGGTGCAAAGGTTGTTTGCCAGGTCGTATCAAACATGGTAAAAGGCGATAAAGTTCTTGTTTTCCACAAGAAAAGAAGAAAAGGTTATCGTAAGTTGAACGGTCACCGTCAACAATTCACAGAGTTAACAATTACAGAAGTAGTAGCTTAATCAATTAAAACAGTAAGAAGAAATGGCACATAAAAAAGGTGTCGGTAGTTCTAAGAACGGCCGCGAATCACAGAGCAAGAGATTAGGCGTTAAGATATTTGGTGGCGAAGCTTGCAAAGCAGGTAACATCATCGTTCGTCAAAGAGGTACTGAATTCCACCCGGGTAATAACATCGGTATGGGAAAAGACCACACTCTTTTCGCTTTAGTAGACGGAACTGTACAGTTCAAAGTGGGCAAGGAAGACAGACGTTCAGTTTCTGTTATCCCTGCAGAAAATGCAGAAGCATAAGTTTCCGAACAAGAAATAAGGAAAAGGGATGCAATCCGAATAGGTTGCATCCCTTTCTTTTATGTCAAAAGCAACACTTTATTTGTTTTTTCCATATCTTTGCACTCACAAAACCGAATAACATAAAAACAAGTATAAGATATGCTTACCATCAAACAAATTACAGAAAACACCGACGCGGTTCTCCGCGGACTGGAAAAGAAGCACTTCAAGAATGCAAAAGAAACCATTGCACAAGTGCTGGACTTCAATGACAAAAGAAAAGCCAATCAAACCATCCTAGATAAAAACCTGGCAGAAGCCAACTCACTCTCCAAATCCATCGGACAACTGATGAAGGAGGGCAAGAAAGAAGAAGCAGAAGCCGCCAAAAGCCGCGTGGCCGAGCTGAAAGAAGTCAACAAGGACTTGCAAGCCAATATGGACCAGGCTGCCAACGATTTGCAGACTTTGCTTTATACCATCCCCAACGTTCCCTACGACAGCGTGCCTGAAGGCGTAGGTGCCGACGACAATGTAGTAGAGAAAATAGGTGGTATGGAAACCGAGCTGCCCAAAGACGCCCTGCCCCACTGGGAACTGGCCAAGAAATATGACTTGATAGACTTTGACCTGGGTGTCAAGATTACCGGTGCCGGCTTCCCCGTATACAAAGGCAAAGGCGCACAACTGCAACGCGCACTCATCAACTTCTTCCTGGACGAAGCACGCAAATCCGGCTATACGGAAATAATGCCGCCCACAGTGGTGAACGCCGCTTCCGGCTACGGCACGGGACAGCTGCCTGACAAGGAAGGGCAAATGTATCATTGCGAAGTGGACGACCTCTACTTGATTCCTACCGCCGAAGTCCCCGTAACCAACATCTACCGTGATGTGATTCTGGACGAAAAGCAGTTGCCCATCAAGAACTGTGCATACACACAATGTTTCCGCCGTGAAGCCGGTTCATACGGGAAAGACGTACGTGGCTTGAACCGCCTGCACGAATTCTCCAAAGTGGAACTGGTACGCATCGACAAACCGGAACACAGCAAACAATCCCACCAGGAGATGTTGGACCACGTGGAAGGTTTGCTTCAAAAGCTGGAACTCCCCTACCGCATCCTGCGCCTTTGTGGTGGCGATATGAGCTTCACGGCTGCCCTCTGTTTTGACTTTGAGGTGTATTCCGAAGCACAGAAACGCTGGCTGGAAGTAAGTTCCGTCTCTAATTTTGACACTTATCAAGCCAACCGTCTGAAATGCCGCTACCGTACGGCAGAAAAGAAAACAGAGCTTTGCCATACGCTGAACGGTTCCGCACTCGCTCTGCCACGCATTGTTGCCGCCTTGCTGGAAAACAACCAGACTCCAGAAGGAATCCGCATACCAAAGGCATTGGTTCCGTATACGGGATTTGAAATAATAGACTAAGGCCATAATAGTCACGTGCAGCAATACGCCTTTGACACTTTCTTTCGGGCACGAATTACATGAATTTCACAGTTGCGGTTAGCAAAAAACGTGAAATCCATGTAATTCGTGCCCGGAGTTTTATCATGACAAGCTTCTCCTGCGCAACTACAAAGTATTCTTCAAAATACGTGCAAACACCTCCTCGCGGAAATTACGTGCCACCGGAACAGTATGCCTCCCAACTATAATCCGATTGCCATCTATCATCTCAATCTTTTCCAAATTTATCAGATATGATTTATGGACTTGCTGAAATACTCCACCAGGAAGAGCCTCTATCATACGCTTCATGGTAGAACGTACAAGCAGCTTTGTGCTTTCCGTATAAATACAGACGTAATTTTCCAGCCCCTCCACCACCAGAATATCCTTAAACAACACCTTATGCATCTGACGGTCTGAACGGACAAATATAAAATTATTAGCTTCATCCGGCCATTTCTCCTGCTGCAAAAGACCATGTACTTTATTCACCGCTTTCAGGAACCGGTCAAACGAAATCGGTTTCAACAGATAGTCCGTAACATCAAGTTCATAACCTTTCAATGCATACTGCTCATAAGCGGAAGTGATAATCACATGAGGCGGATGGGCAAGAGATGCCAAGAGTTCAAGCCCCGAAAGATAAGGCATTTCAATATCCAGAAACAACAAGTCCGGCTGCTCAGTCTGCAAAAGAGTGTTCAACTGCATAGTATCTTCACATACACCCATTAAAGAAAGGAAATCCACCTTTTCCACATAGCGTTGCAATCCTTCACATGCAGTAGGCTCGTCATCGGTTATTACACATTTTACCTGTTTCATCCTATAATTCTATCACAAGTTTTACTCTAAACAAAGTATCTCCTCTATTTATGTCCAGCGTATGACGCTCCGGATATAGCAGCTCCAGCCTGCGCCTCAGATTTTCTATGCCGATTCCATGTTTTCCTTTCTGGTGCACTAATGGTTCCGGTATAGAATTTTCAATACTAAAACACAACTTGCCTTCTTTCAGACACATATCCATAGCTATAAAATAGTTCCCTCCCACATATTTGAAAGCATTCTCCACCAACGGTACAAACAACAATGGATAAATCTCAACCTGCGCCTCCATTTCATCGAAATGCACCTGCAACTGCAGCCGCTTCGTAGCACGAAGTTTACATAGGCTGATGTATTGTTTCAGATATTCCACTTCCACACGGACTTGCACTTTCTCCCCATCATTGTATAATTGGTAACGAAGCAAATCGGACAATTGCTCAAGAGTATGCCGCGGAGCCTCATTATTCTCATCTATCTGAAAATAAACCGTATTGAGTACATTAAAAAGAAAGTGTGGATGATATTGCGCTTTAAGGAATTTCAGTTCTGTCTGGAGCTGGTCATTTTTTATCTTCTCCAACTGCAGGCGTTGAGCTTCATTTTCCTTCTGTATCATCTGATTACGCAAGAATATATAAAAGAAGCCGCCAAGCAACATACTGACTATGGCCGGAACAGGCACATCGTATAAATCAAGACTTACCCCCATCAAAAAGCGGATGACCCACATCGTCAGAAGACACCAGACGGGAACCGTCAGGACAACTACCCCGTATTCCTGCCACCATACCAACTTCCGCTTCCGGCACAAACGAAGCCAATACTTCAATAGAAAAAAGATAGGATAAGACATGAAGAGTACCACAAGCATATCCTTCAGCATGAAATTCCACTCATTACTTTCCCAATAGTATTCATGTTTCGGAATATCATTCGCCACACGAATACACAGAAAAAGAATCACGGCAAATAATGCCGGCACCAGCCACTTGTTCCACAGTCTGCCCATAACAGTTACAAATTTACTCTTTTTGTTTCATCTATTTCTTTTTTCCTTCTGCTTTCTTTTGTCTCGCTGCCTTTTTGAAAACGCCAGGCGAAAGCAATACCCAGCACACGTTTGTTGTGCCGTTCGTCAACAAACGCCTGCACACCGGGAGATTGAATATCTACTTTTTGATAATTGGTGTTGAATACATCCTTGGCAAACAAGGTAACGGTGCATCTGTTACGGAACATCTTCTTTTGGATGCCGACATTCACTTCCAGCGCCGGATGTACTGTGGCTTGTCCGTAGGCCATTCGTCCATTATAATTTGCCGAAAGTTCGGCCGACCATACGGAAGTGAAAGCAAACTGGTTCATGCAGCCGAATATCGGGGTAAACATACGGTTTTTCATTTTCTGCCCTTGCTCCGTCCAACCATAATTATTATAAATACCGATAGCGGTCAGATTCACCTTCCAAAAAGAAACAGGTGAGAGGTTGGCGGCATGTACACGCATACCCGTCTGTACATAGGAAGACAGATTCTGGGGCATTACATAGATACGCCGCCCCTCCTGTTCGCGATAGCTCTTCATGATAGCATCATCTGTATGCGAGAAAAAGAGCACTGTCTGAAACCAGTCACGATACACATACCCCAACTCTATATTATCAGAGAAAGAAGGATGCAGCTTCGTATTTCCCCCTTCATGGGTATAGTCATCAAATATATAGGTAAAAGGATTCAAATCACCATAATTGGGGCGGGTAATACGCCTGCCATACGAAAGCTGAAACAGATGTTCCGAAGTCAAACCGTATTGCAAAGCAATAGTAGGAAACAAATGGAAGTAATTCGTTGTAAACGAAGAGTCTTTCTGTTGTGTATTTCCTCCAAAATCCCCGTGTACATGGGTATGTTCCAACCTTAGACCCGCTGAGATTTTCAAGCGGTCTTTCTCATAGCCGACTTGTAGATAAGAGGCATTGATATTCTCATCATATACGAATCGGGAACCAAGTGCCCCGTCCGGCAGCCAGCCGGAAACCGACGGACGCATATAACCTGCCGTATTGTCTATCGTAACAAATGAGGTTTTGACTCCGGCCTGTAACTTCCAAACCTCACTCAATGGATAAACCGCATCTATCTGTCCGACATATAAGTCGGTATTTCCCTTCATATCCCCTTTCAATGTATCGGGCTTAAAACTATCCATCAACTGGTTTCCAACACGGTAGTAATGGAAATAATCAAAAGAAGCGCTGAGTTCTCCCCCTTCTCTTTTCAGCTTGTGCACCATACTGGTTCCGGCAGAAACATTATTCCGGTTTTGCTCCGCATGGCTGTAAGTATTTCCCGCAACTCCGGTTTCTCGGATTTCCGTAAACATGCCTGCATTTTCCCTTTGCCGGGAAAAGTTTCCACCCAATGAGACTCCCCAAACTGTCCGCTCATTGAGATAATAATCACATCCGGTACGAAAATAGTGCGAATAATTCCTACGCTTCCGGTAAGAGTCCTGCATCATCCTTCCTCCATCCCGTTCGAACGCACGGTCGATAAACAAGTCTATGACATCCTTCCCCTGATAATACGAATAGTTCAAATAAAGATTGAACTTATTCTCCCGGATATTCATGGAGGCACCTCCATAACCGCTACCCGTCCGTCCAAGACTGCCATTGCCGTTCAAGGCCAGATTCACACCGCGCAGTCTGATTTTTCTTGTACGGATATCAATCAACCCGGAGCTTCCCGCCGCATCGTGGCGTGCGGAAGGCTGGGTTATCAAGTCTATCTTATCAGCATTAGTTGCAGGAGTAGATTTCAACAGACTCATCAATTCATCTCCCGAAAGATAAGTAGGCTTGCCATCCATCAGAATCGTCGCACCGCTTTGTCCGTTCAGCAAGATATTACCATTGGAATCTATCACGACTCCCGGCAGGGAAGCAAGAACATCATAAAGACTTCCCGTACTTTGAGTGACTGACGCATCCATCCGGTAACTTGTTTTACCGGCAGATATTTCTACCAACGGGAGTTTAGCAGTTACCATAATTTCTTCCAAACGCTGGTCGGCAATCGTATCCTGCTGCGACCAAACCACCAAAGGCATACTCAATAAAATTGCCCCTAAAAAAACATTTCGATACATACTCTTCCTCATTTTTTATTTCAAAAGTAGGCAGGCTGTAGAAAGTGAACAAATTATAGTGACAAAGGAATGTTATCCAGTGACAACATGCAGTTTTACCCTATTCTTCTTTTGATATTACCAAATAACCCCTATCTTTGCAAAATCTATCAATCTGACAGTAATTGCGTAATTACACCAACAAAATTATTAGATAATGAATAAAATCATTAGCAAAGAACACTTTTCTGAAAAGGTCTTTAAGTTAGTCATTGAAGCACCATTGATTGCCAAATCACGTAAGGCAGGGCACTTTGTCATTGTACGTGTGGGCGAAAAAGGCGAACGTATGCCGCTTACCATTGCGGAAGCCGACCCGGTAAAGGGAACCATCACACTGGTGGTTCAGGAAGTCGGGCTCTCCTCTACCCGTCTTTGCGAACTGAACGAAGGCGATTATATTACGGATGTTGTCGGCCCGTTGGGACAAGCTACGCACATTGACAACTTCGGTACTGTGGTCTGTGCCGGAGGTGGTGTAGGCGTAGCTCCCATGCTCCCTATCGTGCAAGCGCTGAAAGCTGCCGGCAACCGCGTCATCACCGTACTGGCAGGACGTACCAAAGAACTGATCATCCTTGAAAAGGAGATGCGCGAAAGCTCCGACGAAGTCATTATCATGACCGACGACGGTTCCTACGGACGAAAAGGTCTGGTGACGGAAGGCGTAGAAGAAGTCATCAAGCGCGAGAAGGTGAACAAGTGTTTCGCCATCGGCCCCGCCATCATGATGAAATTTGTTTGTTTGCTGACAAAGAAATACGAAATCCCCACGGATGTATCCCTGAATACGATTATGGTTGACGGTACCGGCATGTGTGGCGCCTGCCGAATCACCATCGGAGGAAAGACCAAATTTGTATGTGTGGACGGCCCTGAGTTCGACGGACATCAAGTGGACTTCGACGAGATGCTGAAGCGTATGGGCGCTTTTAAAAACATCGAACGCGAGGAGATGCACAAGCTGGAAGAACCTCAGACCTGCCAAGCTACCGGTGAAAACATGGAAGATGAGAAAAGCCGTAATGCTGCATGGCGTCAGGAGTTACGCAAATCCATGAAAGCCAAAGAACGGACTGCCATTCCACGTGTAGAGATGAACGAACTCGATGCGGAATATCGTTCGCACAGCCGCAAGGAGGAAGTCAATCAGGGCTTAACGGAAGAGCAGGCACTGACCGAAGCCAAGCGTTGCCTGGACTGTGCTAATCCGGGCTGCACGGAAGGCTGTCCCGTAGGTATCGACATCCCCCGCTTCATCAAGAACATTGAGCGCGGAGAATTCCTCGAAGCGGCCAAGACACTGAAAGAAACCAGTGCACTGCCTGCCGTCTGCGGTCGCGTCTGTCCGCAGGAAAAGCAGTGTGAATCCAAATGTATACACCTGAAGATGAACGAGAAGCCGGTAGCTATCGGTTATCTGGAACGCTTTGCCGCCGATTACGAACGGGAGAGCGGGCAAATCTCCGTACCGGAAATCAAGGAAAAGAACGGCATCAAAGTTGCCGTCATTGGTTCGGGTCCCGCCGGTCTGTCGTTTGCCGGAGATATGGCAAAGTATGGCTATGACGTTACCGTTTTCGAAGCACTGCATGAGATTGGCGGTGTATTGAAATACGGCATTCCGGAGTTCCGCCTGCCCAACAAAGTGGTGGATGTGGAGATTGACAACCTTGCCAAAATGGGAGTGGAATTCGTCAAGGACTGCATTATCGGTAAGACGCTCAGCGTGGAACAACTGGAAGAGGAAGGATTCAAGGGCATATTCGTAGCTTCCGGAGCAGGACTGCCCAACTTTATGAATATCCCCGGCGAGAACTCCATCAATATCCTCTCGTCCAATGAATACCTGACCCGTGTCAATCTGATGGATGCCGCCAGTGAAGACTCCGATACTCCGGTTCCTTTCGGCAAATGCGTAGCCGTGATAGGTGGTGGAAATACAGCTATGGACTCCGTACGTACCGCACGCCGTCTCGGTGCAGAGCGTGCCATGATTATCTACCGTCGTTCGGAAGAAGAAATGCCGGCACGTATCGAGGAGGTGAAACATGCCAAGGAAGAAGGTGTAGAATTCCTGACCCTCCACAACCCAATCGAATACATTGCCGACGAACAAGGAAAAGTGAAACAAGTGGTGCTTCAGAAAATGGAACTGGGTGAACCGGATGCCAGCGGACGCCGCAGTCCCGTACCCATCCCCGGAGCCACGGAAACCATCGACATCGACCTTGCCATCGTCAGCGTAGGTGTATCTCCCAACCCGATTGTCCCAAGCTCCATCAAGGGATTGGAATTGGGCCGGAAGGGAACGATTGCCGTCAATGATAACATGCAGTCGTCCATCCCGACCATCTTTGCCGGAGGCGACATTGTCCGCGGAGGTGCCACCGTAATCCTTGCCATGGGAGACGGACGAAAGGCAGCAGCAGCGATGAATGAGCAGCTAAAAAAATAAGAATCTGTCATGAAAGGTGGAGACATACGAACTCCACCTTTTTTATTCTACTACAACCTCTCCCTCTACTTTCCCCTTCTAGCATACAATTTAAATATTTCAAGAATATGAAACGTATTTATCTATCCCTCCTTCCCTGTCTGGCTTCCCTATTGGCAAGCGCCCAAGAGCCCCTAAACGGGGATTCCCTTGCCTCAGACTTTCGGTATCTGGTAAAAGAACTGGCAGCAACCCATCCCGACCCTTACAGCGGCTTCGGAGGAAAAGTATTCTTCTACGAACAAGCTTTCCATCTGGAGAACGAGTTACGCCGGACTCCCGGTACGAAACAGACCTTTTTTGACAAGGTAAGCATTTTCCTATCCAATCTGCAAGACGGACATACCTACCTTTTACCTCCCACAGCCAATCAACAAGCAAATCAGCGTTACCTGGCACTGGAAGTACGCACCATCCCCGACGGCATTATACTTCAAGGAATCCCTGAAACGTACAAAGACTTGTTAGGTAGCCGTATCACAACCATCAACGGAGATTCTTTAGAAGAGGTACTGGCCCGCACTGCCGCTATCCAAGCCAGTGAAAACCTATATGACCGTTATGCCAATCTATGCAGGTCCATGCCTACGGAACATTTCTTGAGACAGCTTTTCCCTGAAATGAAAGACAACCTTTACCTCTCACTTCTTACTCCCGACGGCAAATCAAGAGGATTAACCCTTCCCTTATTGTCAAGGCAGGAAGTGCAAAACACACCCATGCAACACAATAACAGTTGGAAAGCTTATACAGACAAACAACTGGCCTATCAGTTCATAGACAACGACAAGCAAATAATGCTCATCAATATCAACAGTATCATGGCACGGGATAATTTTGAGTATATGCAAAAACAAGGGCTGAAAGATTTATACCGGCAAATAGGATTCTATTATCGGGATATCCTGAAACAAGAGATGCCCGCCGATACCCTGCTAGCCATTCGGCAACTCCCGTCCCTTTCCGAAGTTTTCGCCCATATGCTGAAAGAGATGAAGAAGGAAGCCTCCTCCACCCTCATCATAGATTTGCGCAACAATAGCGGTGGCTGGACTCCAATTGTCCTACCCACACTTTACCAACTGTTCGGCGACCACTTCCTGCAAACGGATATGGATATAGAATTCTATCGTATCATCTCTCCCCTCTACATGCAAAAACTACAGACAAACTTACAGGATTTCAACCAAGCATACGGAACAGACTATGCCTACGGTGACTACACTTTTAGTACGGACGAAGCAGACACCACAAACATAGAACAGCGACGGACCGACTTCATCAAGAACTGTATATCCAGTGTGCCGGAAGAACTGAGAAAGCAACAAGGAAAGGCGCTCTATACTCCGGAACACATTTACGTCATTACCAACGAACGTACCTTCAGTGCAGCTTTCCACTACACTTTCTATCTGTGGAAAATGGGTGCTACCCTTGTAGGAATACCCAGCGGACAAGCCCCCAATACCTACATGGAACAAACCTTATTCCGGCTACCCTATACCGGTATGCAAGGCTCTATCTCCAACTCCATACAAATATGCTTTCCGGGCAAAGACCGGTGTGCCCACACACTTTATCCAGACTTGATGCCCACCTATCAGGATTACCAAAGATATAATTTCGATGTCCAAACTGAGATTCTGTATTTACTCGACAAGATTAAATCGGCTCCTCATTCTCATACGAACCCTGCGGAGAAGAATCAGAAGTAAAACAAAGCCCCGTTTACAAATAAATTGCAAACAGGGCTTTATTTCCATATTTCAATATGGAGACTACTTCACCACCTTGTTCGTTGCCGGGTCGGGGAAAATCACCGTCGGCTTGAACGACTTGGCTTCTTCAAAGTCCATCAGCGCGTAGGACATGATAATAACGATGTCATCAGGTTGCACCTTGCGGGCTGCCGCACCGTTCAGGCAAATTTTGCCAGAGCCACGCTCGCCTTTAATAATGTAGGTTTCAAAACGTTCACCGTTATTATTGTCGGCTATATACACCTTCTCGCCGGCAATCATGTTGGCGGCATCCATCAAATCTTCATCAATCGTAATGCTTCCCATATAGTTCAGGTTCGCTTCCGTGACGCGGGCACAATGGATTTTCGACTTCAACACTTCAATCATCATATCTTTATAAATTACGAATTACTAATTATAAATTACAAGGCAGCAGGCTCTTTGTACTTGATATTATCAATCAGACGAACTTCCCCACAGAATACTGTGATGCAACCCACAGCATAAGAAGTTTCCTCCCAATCGGTAATCTTCTGTAAGGTATTGCCATCCACCAGCTCAAAGTATTCCAAACGCAATCCGGGGGCGGCTGCGATGGTGTCTTCCACAAACTTCTGTGTCTCAGCTACCGTATGTGAAGCTCCAAAGGTACGACTTTCAAATAAAGTCTGCGAAATTTTCAGTGCATTTTTACGTTCTTCGGCAGATAAACGGGCATTGCGACTGCTCAGAGCCAACCCGTCTTCCTCACGCACAATCGGACACCCTACAATTTCCAAAGGATATTTCATCTGGCGGACCATCTCGCGAATAATTGCCAGCTGCTGGAAATCTTTCTCGCCAAAGTAGGCACGATCCGGCTGCACAGCATCAAACAGTTTGCTCACAATCTGGCAGACACCGTTAAAATGTCCCGGACGGAATGCTCCTTCCATCACTGTGTCCAGCGGCGCATAGCTGAAACGGCGGGCATCCGGTTCCGGATACATCTCCTCCACTGAAGGTGCAAAGACAAATGCCGCTCCACACTCCTCCAGCAAACGGCAATCAGCCTCCGGCGTACGGGGATATTTCACTAAATCATTCTTGTCATTAAACTGGGTCGGATTTACAAAAACGCTTACTACGGCAGCGTCATTTTCTGCCACACAACGTTTCACCAATGAGGCATGACCGGCATGCAAAGCACCCATCGTAGGCACCAGACCTACCTTCTTTCCCTGGGCTCTCAAAGCCGAAAGTCCGGCCTGCAAGTCCTTGATAGTATGTACTATTTCCATTTTAATTGGTTATATAATAACTTGGTTGTTCGCAAAAGCGGTGCAAAATAAACCATTATTTAGCATATAAAGAAGAAATATCGCAAATTAATGCAAAACTCAGTACACTTTCCGGCAATTCCAAAAGCAGCTGTTTCACTGAATAACAAGCAGTTAACAATTCATAAGGAATTATAGACGGGCTCTGTTTGCTTTATTGCCCGATTTTTTTTATATCTTTGCAGAATAATTGAGAACATTGTTATTATGACAAAGGCGAACAAGGTTTTATTTATAACCCAAGAAATTACCCCTTACGTTTCAGAATCCGAAATGTCCCTCGTAGGCAGAAACCTACCTCAGGCTATTCAAGAAAAAGGCAGAGAAATCAGAACGTTTATGCCCAAATGGGGAAATATCAACGAACGCAGAAACCAGCTGCATGAAGTGATACGACTCTCCGGCATGAACCTCATCATTGACGATACCGATCACCCGCTCATCATCAAGGTTGCCTCTATCCAGTCTGCACGTATGCAAGTATACTTCATCGACAACGATGACTACTTCCAGAACCGCTTGCAGGTAACAGACGAAAATGGTGAAGAGTATGAAGACAATGATGCCCGTGCCATCTTCTATGCCCGTGGTGTACTGGAAACGGTGAAGAAACTGCGTTGGTGTCCCGACATCATCCACTGCCACGGCTGGATGACCGCTTTAGCGCCTCTGTACATCAAAAAAGCCTATAAAGACGAACCTTCCTTCAGAGATGCCAAAGTCATATTTTCCCTTTATGAAGATGACTTCAAACAACCTTTCCACGCAGACTTCTCTAACAAGCTATTGTTGAAAGGCATCGCCAAGAAAGATATTGCAGGATTGAAGGAACCCATTGACTACACAGCACTTTGCAAACTGGCTGCTGACTTCTCCGACGGCATTATCCAGCAAAGCGAACACGTCAATGAGGAAGTACTGAACTATGCCCGCGAATCCGGAAAACCGGTATTGGAATATCAATCTCCCGAGAACTTTGCTGAAGCCTGCAATGACTTCTACGACAAGGTATGGGAAACAGAACAAAAATAAAATCGATTTAGACAGTTAAAACTATGAAAGTAAGATACCTGGGAACATTGCTTTTGGCAGTCCTGACTTTCTTTGGATGCGATGACAACACCGGAACATTAGGTCTGGGTATGTTGCCCGATTCTGACGGCATGTCAGCGCATACTACTACTTTTAATGTAACAACACGTTCATTTGCCGTTGATTCTGTATTTGCCAAAACGAGTACCGGCTATATAGGCAAGTTTTCCGACCCGGAATTCGGTTATTACGAAACAAGTTTCCTTACGGAGCTGAACTGTACGGAAAACTTCTCCCTTCCGGAAGTGTATAAAGTGACCGAACGGGACAGTGAAGGAAATCCAATCAAGGCAACTGGTACAATGACTGCCGACTCGGTAGTTTCAGTGCAACTTGCAGTCTATTATTCCAGTTGGTTCGGCGACTCCCTGAATGCATGCCGGATGAGTATCTATGAATTGGACAAGAAGCTGGACAAAAATCGCTATACCAATATCAATCCGGAAGAGTACTACAACAAGTACGACCCCAAGTCCCTGCTCGGACGTAAGGCTTATTCAGCTTTCGATACGTCTGTTCCGGACTCTGTGAGATTTGAAAAGGACAATAACGGTTATTACACTTTCTATCCCAATGTGACGTTCCCATTGGACAAGAAAACTTTCGGCGAAGACAGAATATTGAAGGTTTATCGCGAGCATCCCGAATACTTTAAAGACGCCGCAACTTTCATAGACAAGATTTTCAAAGGAGTATATGTAAAGAGCGATTACGGAGATGGAACCATCCTCTATGTGGATTATGTGGCTTTAAATATGCAATTCCGTTTCCACCACGTAAATGATACTACCGGTGTAGCACTGAAGAAAAAAGATGGTACAGACTCTTTGTTCTATAGCATGCAGACTGTATTTGCCTCTACCAAAGAGGTTATCCAGGCAAACCAGTTCATGAATTCTGATTTGATAAAGGAAAAGGCTGCCGAACCCCAACACACTTATATCAAATCTCCTGCCGGTATCTTCACCGAAGCTATCATGCCATACGATTCAATATACAACAAACTGACCAATGACACCCTGAATGCCGTGAAGCTGACTTTCACGAATTACAATATAAACAGTGACTACGAATATAGCATGAGTGCTCCCAATGACGTGCTGTTGATACGTAAACAGGACTTGAAGAGCTTCTTTGAAGAGAACAAAGTCAGGGATAATATTACCTCATTTACAACCACCCACAATGCATTTGCTACTAATCAATATGTATTCAGCAACATAGCCCGTTTGGTTACCACTTGCATCAACGAAAAACAAGCTGCCAAGAAAGCCGCCAAAGACAAAGCCGGCAGTTCTTGGAATGAGACAGAGTGGGAGAAAACTTGGAACAAAGAAAATGAAGACTGGGATAAGGTATTGCTGATTCCGGTTTCCATTACCTATGACAACAGTACAAGTAGTAGCGGTAACAAAACCATGACCGGTATCCAAAACGACCTTAAGCCGGGATATGCCAAACTAAAAGGCGGCCCGAAAGAGAATGCAAAAGGTGAAGTGGAATCTCCGCTGAAAATAGAAGTTACATACACCAGTTTCAACAAGTAACTGACAGATATTCCATAAAAAAGCCTTCCACTCATTGTTGAGCGGAAGGCTTTTTTGATTGATGGGACAAGCTGCCGATATTATTCAGCAGCCTTTTTAGTTGTTTTCTTTGCGGCAGGCTTTTTGGCAGGAGCCTTGGTCTTTGCCGGTTTTTCTGCGGCAGATTTAGCTGTAGCCTTGCTCTCTTTCTTTTCTGCAGCCTTTATCTTCTCTAACTTGGCCTGTGCTTTCTCCAATTCCTTATGCAGTTCCTCTATCTCGGCACCTTGGTTCTGGATAGTGGTCAGCAATGCATTCAGCTCTTCATTATCTATATCCACCGGATAGAGAGAATCGACACGTTTGATAAAGTCACCAAGAATATTCATATAATTGGTAAAAGCATCAAAAGGAGATTCATAAATGCCACGGTTCAAACCGACACCGCTTTGCTTGGTAGTCATGAAACGGAAGTTGTTACTTGCCTGCAGATAATCCCAGTCTTGCTTGATACGGCGGTCATCACAGAGATGGACACGTTCGGCAACACTATACAGCTTGTTGAATGCTTCACGCTGCATCACATTACCCAGCCAACAGCTGGTATCTCTTTCTTCGTCCACCCAAGACATCGGGTATGGAACATCCAACTGGGAAACAGATTTCAGTTTGGTAACGATTTCCGTCGGTGTGGAGAAAGTAATCCCCTTTTCCTTGGCACAGTATGGAAGAGCCTTCAGGAATTCCAGAATATTGGAAGACAACGGCTGTGCCATACCCAGAGCAGAGAGTTCCATAAAGACATTGATAACCTGCTCTTCCTGCGGCAGAGCATCAATCCAGTTGATGTACTTGTCGGCAAACAAAGGATACTCGTTCCACTCGGAGTTGGAGAAGCGCAGGCTGATGTCGTCAGACAGCTTAAAGTCACGCAACAGTAACTTCAAGTTAGGATTCATAGAGCAATGGTATACATAGTGCGGACTCTTCCAACCCAGAACATGCTTGGCTCCTTCCGTCAGCATACCCTTGAATCCCAAAGCTGCCACCATCGCACCAATCTCGTCATTATAAATCAGACTGGAATTACGGAACACCTTCGGTGCCTTACCGAACATTTGCTTCATCTTAGCGCTCTGACGCATCACCTCTTCCTTGAAGCAATCCTCGTTGGCCAGAGAAGAAAGGCCATGGGAATAAGGCTCGGCAAGGAACTCACAGCAACCGGTATCATTCAGCTGGTGCAACAAGTCGATGACAGCCGGCGCATATATTTCCAACTGCTCCAGCGCAACCCCCGAAATGGAGAAAGCCACTTTAAACGCACCTCCGGAATTCTTCACCATTTCAATCAGGGTGTTCAATGCCGGGATATAAGAGCGTTCGGCTACATCATTGATACTGGTTTCATTGGCATAATCATCGTAGTAATAATGATCGGTACCTATATCAAAGAAACGGTAACGTTTCAGATGAATGATTTGATGTATTTCAAAATAAAGACAGATAGTTCTCATTTCTATTATTGTTTTTGTTATTTACCATAGTTTCTTAACACATCCTCGTAGAGGGCGCGGATTCTCAAACCTACTTTTTCCCACGTGATTCCATCCACTTCCTTCCTGCCTTCCTCCTGCAGATATTGGAAGAGAGCGGGATTGGTGCAGAGAGAATAAATGGCATCGGCCATTGCATGAATGTCCCAATAATCGGTCTTAATGACCTTATCAAGAATTTCACCGCATCCCGACTGCTTGGAAATGATGGAAGGAGTTCCACACTGCATGGCTTCCAGCGGAGCGATACCGAAAGGCTCGGAAACGGAAGGCATAACGAATACATCACTGTTCTTGTAAACCTCATATACCTGCTTTCCCTTCATGAAGCCCGGGAAGTGGAACCGATCGGCAATGCCCCGCTCGGCCGCCAGATTAATCATGGCATCCATCATATCTCCCGAACCGGCCATCACAAAGCGGATGTTGCGGGCACGCTGCAATACCAGCGAAGCTGCTTCCACAAAGTATTCCGGCCCCTTCTGCATGGTGATACGGCCCAGGAATGTCACAATCTTTTCTTTGGAATGGTCGGGACGCGGAATGTCCTGGTATTCCTGCGAGAGAGGATAGACGGCATTGTGCATGGCAAACACCTTCTTGGGGTTCTGATGGTACTGCTCAATAACCGTGCGGCGGGTCAGTTCGGACACGCACATGATGCAGTCGGCATAATCCATACCGTTCTTCTCCATAGAATAGACGGTAGGATTGACTTTTCCGCGCGAACGGTCAAAGTCCGTAGCATGGACATGGATACAGAGCGGCTTTCCGCTCACCATCTTGGCATGCACTCCGGCAGGATACGTCAGCCAGTCGTGGGCATGAATAATATCAAATTCCTGCTGGCGAGCCACTACTCCGGCAATCACCGAGAAGTTGTTTATCTCTTCGTGCAGGTTGCCGGGATAACCGCCAGCAAAGTCCATGCAGCCTATGTCATTGACGTGCATATAAGAGAAATCCGAATAAATATGGTCGCGGAAAGAATAATAATCTTCCGGCGTCATGTTGCGCGTCAGCCTCGACTTCAAATAATTGTAATCGACATCACGCCACACGATAGGCACCTGGTTCATGCCCACTATCTTCAAGAAGTCCTCTTCTTCGCCCGTCGGCTTGGGCATGCAGAAAGTAGTTTCCACATCACCCTGCAAACTCAATCCCTTAGTTATTCCATAAGAAGCAACCGCAAGACCACCATATATTTTGGGAGGAAATTCCCATCCAAACATTAAAACTTTCATCTTCGTTCCTCCTTTTATAAATTATACTTAGACAATAACTTCAAGATACGCAGGATTTCCGCCGTATTCATGGCAAATGACACCGCCCCTCTTCCAACAAACGGAGGATTACCATCGAAGAGTTCGGGCAATGCGCCAATACAGTGGGAAGTCATTTCATCTTCCATACCGATGAGGTATCTCTCTACAAACGACACGCCACTCACTTTATAGATACGCAGATATGCTTCCATGTAGAAGCCCAGCAGCCATGGCCACGCTGTTCCCTGATGGTAGGCATAGTCTCTCTGTATCTGAGGGCCGACATAATTCGGATTGTATCCGCCACTCTTGGGGCTCAGTGTACGCAAGCCCTTCGGAGTCAACAGTTCTTTCGTCACAATATCGAGTACCTGTTTCTTTTGGGCCCTATCCAACGGAGAATAGTCAAAGGCAACGGTAAATATCATGTTGGGACGTACGCTCCAGTCCATCATATAACCATCCACATAGTCGAACAGATAGCCATACTCATTGCGGAAGACGTCTACAAAAGACTTTCCGGTGATTTCTGCCTGAGCGTCCAGTGTATCGGCAAGAATTTCATTGCCTCCCTCCCGAACCATATCGGCTACAAAACGCAGGGTATTGTACCACAGCGCATTCACTTCCACAATGTAGCCCGTACGCGGAATAACCGGGCGGCCATTGGCGGTAGAGTTCATCCAGGTAACCGCTTTCTCGGTGCCATTGGTATACAACAGTCCGTTTTCGTGCAGGAAGAGATTGTCATGCCTGCGTTCACGGATATAGCCAACAATCTCCTCGAGAAGATTACCGTACATCTGCCGGCAATTTTCACGCGAGGTCTCCTTGGAATACTGCTGTAAAGCCCAGACAGCCCACAGCAGCACATCCGGATGCTCCATCTCGTATATCTTATAAGAGGAAGGCTCTCCATTGATAAACTCACGGATAGCCTTTTCGGCTGTTTTCATCACGTCTTCAAATTCATCTTGCTCGCCTAAGGCTAAAGTAAGACCCGGCAGGGAGATGAACAAGTCACGGGCACGACACTTGAACCAGGGATAGCCTGCAAGCACATAATGCTCCTCGCCCTGCTTGTTGTGGAACTGGTGCGCCGAGTTTTTCAGACAGTGGTAGAAACTGTCACGCGGAGTGCGGTCGGCTACCTCGGACTCAAAAGTCTGCTTCAGCTTGCGGGGAGAAATCTCGGAGATACCGGCGGAGAAGACAACGCTTTCCCCTTTCTTTATATCCACTTCAAAATATCCCGGCACATAAAGGTCTTCGTTGAAGTCATATCCGCGTTCCTGTTCTTTGGGATACTCGATACCACGATACCAGTCAGGCTGGAAGTGGAACTCATTCTTTTTGTTGAGCTGCATGAACAACTCCGGATAACCGGGATACATGCAGGTTTTAATGCCATTCTCTACCAACTGGTAGTCGCGGCTTGCCTGCGCATTTTCGTGCGTGTACTCGCGCACACTGCGGAATGCCAGGAAAGGGCGGAAACGAAGTGTGGTTGCCGAATGGGCATCGACCAAGGTATAACGAATCAGAATCCGATTTTCATGGTGTACGAAAATCTTTTCCTTACGAAGGATGACGCCTCCTACACGATAGGTAGTTGTGGGGATATTTTCACAGTCAAACTCTCGGATATACTTGTGCCCGTTAGGACTGAAGTGGTTTCCTTGATACTTATGCAACCCCAGGTTGAACTCCGCACCGTGCTGAATTACAGTTTCATCCAAAGAAGACAGCAGCACATGGTTTTCATCATCGAGGTTGGGGACCGGTATCACCAACAGACCGTGATATTTGCGTGTGTTACAATCTACAATTGTTGTACAATGATAGGCTCCCGACCTATTCGTCCGCAATATCTCCCTTGGCAAAGATTCTTGCAGATTAATCATCAGGGTCTTGTCAAATCGTAAATAACTCATAGTTGTGCATTATTTAAAGGTTAATTATTTCGGTATATGCGCTACAAGCCATGTAGCGATGCCCAAAAATACGAATTAAAGCTTATAGGCAAAATAAAAAGTCAGTTTTTTTTCGGTTTTCGTCAAATATTCCGTAGTATTGTACAAAAATAGCAATCACTGTACGAAATATGAAGCATGATATACGCAGAATGGCATTGGCGGCGGTTATACCCCTATTCCTGCTATTCATTTTATACATTTTAAAGTTTTTGGAGACAGGCATGGATTGGAACTTCACACGACTGGGAGTATATCCGATGGAACAGCGGGGCGTGTTCGGAATTTTCGCACATCCACTGGTACACAGCAGTTTCAAGCATCTGTTCGCCAATACGATTCCACTCTTTTTCCTGATGTGGTGTCTGTTCTATTTCTACCGGCATATAGCCCCCTACATCTTCTTTGCCATTTGGATAGGATGCGGTGCGCTTACCTTTCTTATAGGGAAACCGGGATGGCATATCGGAGCCAGCGGCATCATATACGGACTGGCTTTTTTTCTGTTCTTCAGCGGCATTCTGCGCAAACATGTACCGCTTATCGCCATTTCACTGTTGATAACGTTCCTATATGGCGGCCTGGTATGGAATATGTTCCCACAATTTGCCAAAGCCACCACTTCCTGGGAAGGACACCTTAGCGGAGCCATAGCAGGCACGCTATGCGCCATAGGCTTTATGGAATACGGTCCCCAACGGCCCGATCCGTTTGCCGGAGAGGAAGACGAAGAGGAAGACGAAGATGAGGAAAACAATGAGGATGAGGACGATAAGAAGGAAGAGGAGAAGGATGAGGATTCGTCTACAAGGATTGAATAGCACGTTTAAGAAACAATAAAAAAAACAAAAAGAGGGGCAAAGAGTTTACAGTACACCTTGATAATATCTACTTTTGTTTCAAAACAAGAAGAAAAAGCATTATGAATACAATGTTTGATACATTACTGCAACTGCCACTCTTTCAAGGACTCGCACAAGAAGACTTTACCAATATCCTGGGGAAAGTCAAGCTGAGCTTTACAAAGCATAAAGCCGGCGAAGTTATCGTGAAAGCCGGTGACACATGCAGTCAACTGATATTCGTATTGAAAGGTGAAATCTCCTCATGTACTTCATCTGCGAATACATCATACAGCTCCACGGAATATTTTCAGGCACCTTATGTCATCGAGCCACAATCTCTGTTCGGGATGAGCACCTCCTACGTCTCGGCCTATACCGCCCAAACCGAGACCCACACAGTGAGCATCAGCAAGGCTTTCGTCATGAGCGAATTGTTCAAATATGACATATTCCGCCTGAATTACATGAATATCATCAGCAACCGCGCCCAAAGCCTAAACAGCCGTCTTTGGGCAGAAAGCACCGACAACCTTGAGAAACGTATCGGCAACTTTATCCTGACACATATCGAACGTCCGTCAGGCAGGAAAATACTGAAAATAAAAATGGAAGAATTGGCTCAGGTGGTCAATGATACCCGTATGGGAGTATCAAGAGCGTTGAACAGCATGCAGGAGAAAGGCCTGCTCGAACTGCACAGAGGCGAGATGATGATTCCCGACGCAGAAAAGCTCTTATAGGCCACCTGAACCGAGATTTCCTACAACACCTTGTCTATCGCTTTCTTTATCAAGGCTTCCATCACTTTATACCCTTCTAGAGTGGGGTGTACCCCATCCCGGGTATACGAGGAGTTCAGAGCCTTATTGTCGCCTTCCACCATCTCACTGTAATAGTCGACATAAGGAATCTTGTTTTCCTGGGCATACTTCCGGATTCTGGCATTCAGCTGCATTATCTTTTGCGGAGCATCCTTCACCGAAGGATTCCAGCCAAAGGCAGCGGCAGGCAACACAGACGTCAAAATCACCTTTATCTTATTGGCCCGTGCCAGCTCTACCATAGACACTATATTTCCAAAAGTGTATTCTTCATTATAAGCGCCTGCATTTTCCGCAATGTCATTGGTACCTGCATTTATCACGACCAGCGCCGGAGCAAGCTTGATGACATCTTCGCGAAAACGGAGCAGGAAATGGGAAGAAGTCTGCCCGCCTATACCACGGCCCACATAACCGTTGTCTTCAAAGAAAGCGGCATCGTTTGCCACCCATCCTTCCGTGATGGAGTTGCCCATAAAAACCACCCGGTCCTTCTGTTTTCCCTTCCGTACCAGTTCCTTGTTTGCCTCTGCATAGCGTTTCAAATTTCCCCAGTCCTGCTTCTGTGCGTCAGAGGCTACCCAGGGGATGCACAAAAAGACAGCAATCATACATAAAAGTTTCATTGTTCTATTCTTTGTTGTTTTGTTATAAAAAAAACAGCCCCACCGTTTTTAAGGTGAGGCTATCATTATCATTGGTCAATCTCACTCCCACTCGATAGTCGCATTGGGTTTCGGAGACATATCATAACAAACGCGATTGACGGTTTTCACTTCCTTGAGAATACGGTCGGTAATCTTCATTAGGATGGGCCAGTCCACCGGCTCAATGGTAGCGGTCATGGCATCCACTGTGTTGACGGCACGGATAATGACGGGCCAGTCGAACGAACGTGCATTGTCGCGTACACCCACAGATTTGAAATCGGGCACCACAGTGAAATACTGCCATACCTTCTTATCCAGGCCTGCCAGTTGGAATTCCTCACGCAGAATGGCATCCGACTCGCGTACAGCCTCCAAGCGGTCACGGGTAATGGCTCCCAGACAACGTACTCCCAATCCGGGACCGGGGAACGGCTGACGGTAAACCATCTCGTACGGCAATCCAAGCTCTACACCGCATGCACGTACTTCGTCCTTGAACAGCTGGCGCAACGGCTCCACCAATTCAAACTGCAAATCCTCGGGCAGACCGCCTACGTTGTGATGAGACTTCACCATCTTGGCTGTTTTTGTGCCACTCTCTACAATATCGGGATAGATGGTACCTTGTCCCAGGAAGTCGATACCGTCCAGCTTGCGGGCTTCTTCCTCAAAGACACGGATAAACTCTCCGCCGATAATCTTGCGCTTTTCTTCCGGGTCAGCCACGTTTTCCAGCTTGGAGAGGAAACGGTCTGTAGCATCCACGTATATCAAGTTAGCTTTCAGCTCCTTGCCAAAGATTTCCACCACGGCTTCCGATTCGCCCTTACGCATCAGTCCGTGGTTCACGTGTACGCAAACCAGCTTGTCTCCGATGGCTTTCAGCAGCAAAGCGGCCACCACGGAGCTATCCACACCACCGGACAGTGCCAGCAGCACCTTACGGTCGCCCACCTGACGACGTATCAACTCCACCTGGTCGTTGACGAAATTCGTCATGTTCCAGTTCGCCTCAGCCTTGCAAGTATCGAATACGAAAGATTTCACAGCCTCCTTGATGGCTTCCACATCATCCGTAAACTGCGGCAGCTTCACTTCGCACAGCGCCTTGTCGTGTCCGGCAGCCATTACGGGGAATCCCGCTTCGTAAATCTCGGGCAACACGTCGATGGACACCCCGTCAACCACATTGTTGGGGCCGCCGTTGATGATGATGCCTTTCACATTCGGCAAGGCCTTCAGTTCGGCGGCAGTAATGTCGTGCGGGTAGATTTCGCTATATACTCCCAACGCACGAATCGCCCGGGCAAGCACTGTGTTCTCATGGCTTCCCAAATCCAGAATCACAATCATATCCTGCTTCATTCTTCTATATTGTTTTTAAGTTAATAATTTCAGTAGGTCTTATTCCCATTCTATTGTGCTGGGTGGTTTTGAAGAGATGTCATAGGTCACGCGGTTCACACCTTTCACCTTATTTATAATGTCGTTGGACACCTTACCCAGGAATTCGTAGGGCAGATGCGCCCAGTCGGCTGTCATGGCATCGGTGGAAGTGACGGCACGCAAGGCCACTGCACGTTCATAGGTGCGTTCGTCGCCCATCACGCCCACACTCTGTACGGGCAGAAGAATGACGCCCGCCTGCCAGACCTGATGGTAGAGCGATGTCTCGTTGCCGTCGGCATCCTGCACTTTCCAGTCACGCAAGCCCTGAATGAAAATATCGTCGGCTTCCTGCAAAGTATGCACCTTCTCCGGTGTTATATCCCCCAGGATGCGGACAGCCAGTCCCGGACCGGGGAAAGGATGACGGGTAATCAAATGTTCGGGCATTCCCAATTCGCGTCCCACGCGGCGTACTTCGTCCTTGAACAGCCACTGCAACGGTTCGCACAGACGGAGGTTCATCTCCTCGGGCAGACCGCCCACGTTGTGATGGCTCTTGATGGTCTTGCCCGTAATGTTTAGGCTCTCGATGCGGTCGGGATAAATGGTGCCTTGTGCCAACCAACGGGCATCGGTTATCTTGTGCGCTTCGGCATCGAAGACCTCGATAAAATCGCGGCCGATGATTTTACGCTTTTGCTCAGGCTCGGTCACTCCCTCCAAATCCTTGAAGAACTTCTCGCTGGCATCCACGCCAATCACATTCAGCCCCAGACACTCGTAGTCGTGCATCACATTCTTGAACTCATTCTTGCGAAGCAGTCCGTGGTCCACAAAGATACAGGTCAAGTTCTTGCCAATGGCACGATGCAGCAACACGGCGGCTACCGAAGAATCCACACCGCCACTCAGTCCCAGGATAACTCGGTCGTTGCCAAGCTGCTCCTTCAGTTCGGCCACAGTAGTATCTACAAACGATGCGGCGCTCCAGCTCTGGCTGCAACCGCATACGTCCACCACGAAGTTGCGCAGCATCTGCGTACCGTCCTCGCTATGAAATACTTCCGGATGGAACTGCACTCCCCACATCTCCTCGCCGGACACCTGGTAAGCAGCAATCGCTACCTTGTCCGTAGAAGCTATAATCTTGAAGTTGTCGGGAATGGCTGTAATCGTGTCTCCATGGCTCATCCATACTTGGGTATTCTTCCTTACCCCTTTGAAAAGGACATTCTCCGAATCGAAAGAACCGAGATGGGCACGTCCGTACTCGCGGGTTCCTGCCGGCTCCACCCGTCCACCGTTGCTGTAGGAGATAAACTGCGCACCGTAGCAGATACCCAGAATGGGGTATTTCCCACGAATCCCGCTCAAATCTACCTTGAATGCACTCTTATCATAAACAGAAAAGGGGCTACCCGAAAGGATAACTCCTTTTACACTCTCATCTCCGTATGGAAATTTGTTGTAAGGTACAATCTCGCAATAGACATTCAATTCGCGCAGCCGGCGGCCGATGAGCTGCGTGGTTTGCGAACCGAAATCAAGAATAATAATCTTCTCTTGCATATAAATCCGTATAGACTTTAATAAATGATTTGCAAAAGTAGAAAAAGTAAAGGAATTATCAGGGATAATGTGACAGAAAAACGTTTTTTTACTAAAAACAGCTTTAATTTCAGGCTAGAACTATCCACAAGGATACTAAAAGCTATTCTTACTACAACCGTGCTGTTTTCTTACCACAGCTATGCAACTTGCTTACCACAGCAATGTTATTTTCTTACCACGGCTGTGGTAAGATTACTGCTTAGTATAAAAAGGGACAGTTTCCGGCGGTACCGGGGAGAGTTAAATGCATTAGGGAATGTATCAAAAGCCATGAACGCTTTCATCATGTTATAATATTAGGCGCGGAATTCTAAGACCTACGCAAGTTTCCTGTGCAAAAACTTGTGTAGGTCTTAGAATTCCGCGCCTAAAAAAAGCGTCAAGAGGGTTTTGACATCCCTATGAAGTTCCGCTTCGATATTACTTTTCTTTCAGCAAATCACGGATTTCGGTCAGCAGCACCTCTTCCTTGCTCGGGGCAGGGGGAGCCGGAGGAGCGGCAGGTGCCTCTTCTTTCTTCTTTTCAGTCAGCTTGGTCAACAACTTTATGAACATGAAGATAGAGAATGCTATAATCAGGAAGTCGAAGGTGACCTGCAAGAAATTACCGTAATTCAGGGTCACGGCAGCAATTTCTTTTCCGTCCACCATTTCGGCAGGTTTCAGCACCCACTTCAAGTCTGTAAAGTTGACACCGCCCACCAGCAGCCCGATAGGAGGCATAATCACATCTGCCACAATGGAGGAGACGATTTTTCCGAATGCCCCACCGATAATCACACCGACGGCCATGTCTATCACATTGCCCTTCATGGCAAAAGCCTTAAATTCCTGTAAAAATGAACTTTTTCCCATCTTTTCAATTATTTAATTATGATTTTGGTTACGAATATAAAAACATTTTCTTACTTTTGCACCGCAAATCAGAAAGAATTGCAATTAGTAAGCGAAAGTTTATTTTTAAACATTATAAAACCCTTAAAAGTTTAAACAAAATGATTAAAGTAGGTATTAATGGATTCGGACGTATCGGACGTTTCGTATTCCGCGCTGCAATGAAGAGAAACGATATTCAGATCGTAGGTATCAACGACCTTTGCCCGGTAGATTACTTGGCTTACATGCTGAAGTATGACACTATGCACGGCCAGTTCGACGGTACTATCGAAGCTGATGTTGAAAACAGCAAGCTGATCGTTAACGGTCAGGCTATCCGCATCACTGCAGAAAGAAACCCGGCTGACTTGAAATGGAACGAAGTAGAGGCAGAATACGTTGTTGAATCTACTGGCTTGTTCTTGAGCAAAGACAAAGCTCAAGCTCACATCGAAGCCGGCGCAAAATATGTTGTAATGTCTGCTCCTTCTAAGGACGACACTCCGATGTTCGTTTGCGGTGTTAACGAAAAGACTTACGTTAAGGGTACTCAATTCGTATCTAACGCTTCTTGTACTACCAACTGCTTGGCTCCTATCGCTAAGGTATTGAACGACAAATGGGGTATCACTGACGGTTTGATGACTACTGTTCACTCTACAACTGCTACTCAGAAGACAGTTGACGGTCCTTCTATGAAAGACTGGAGAGGTGGTCGTGCTGCTTCCGGCAACATTATCCCGTCTTCTACCGGTGCTGCTAAGGCTGTAGGTAAAGTTATCCCGGCATTGAACGGCAAACTGACTGGTATGTCTATGCGTGTTCCGACTTTGGACGTATCTGTAGTTGACTTGACAGTTAACTTGGCTAAGCCCGCTACTTACGCTGAAATCTGCGCTGCCATGAAGGAAGCTTCTGAAGGCGAATTGAAGGGTGTTCTGGGTTACACTGAAGATGCAGTTGTTTCTTCTGACTTCTTGGGTGACACTCGCACTTCTATCTTCGACGCTAAGGCTGGTATCGCTTTGACTGATACTTTCGTTAAGGTTGTATCTTGGTATGATAACGAAATCGGTTATTCTAACAAGGTTCTTGACTTGATTGCTCACATGGCATCAGTTAACTGCTAATATACAGTTAGAAAATAATAAAAAATAGGTGACTTCTGCAGAAGTCGCCTATTTTTTTTGCAATTTTGCAGCTAGTTCGTTTTTTATCAGACCCTTTAAACATGATGAAGATTATACTAACTCTAATATTGCTTTGCTTTATGAACACTATATCGTCTCAAAATCCTTTTTTTGAAACATACTCCACGCTGCACAGCACTGTCCCGTTCGACAAGATTAAGACCGGAGATTACGTACCCGCCATCCGCGAAGGCATCCGCCGCCAAAATGCGGAAATAGAGGCCATCATCCGCAATCCGGAAGTCCCGACATTTGCCAACACAGTGTTGGCCTACGAGAAGTCCGGTGAGATGCTCCACCGTGTCAGCACTGTATTCGGCAATCTGCTCAGTGCCGAAACGGACGATGACCTACAGGAACTGGCCAAAGAAATCATGCCGATGATGAGCGAGCATGAAAACAACATCAGCCTGAACGAAGAGCTGTTTGCACGTATCAAAGCTGTTTACGAACAGCAAGACAAAGAAACATTGAGCCCGGAACAGCACAAACTGCTGGAAGACATTTATAACGGCTTTGTACGCAACGGTGCCAACCTCCAGGGAGAAGCCAAGGAGAAATACCGGGCTTTATGCAAAGAGCTCAGCCTGCTGACGCTGCAGTTCAGCGAAAACAACCTGAAAGAAACGAACGACTACAAGCTTGTCATCACCGACAAGTCACAACTGGCCGGGCTGCCCGAGAGCGCGGTAGAAGCCGCTGCAGAGACAGCCGGGGAAAAAGGCGTCGAAGGCTGGGTATTCACCCTGCAGGCTCCCAGCTATGGCCCTTTTCTGACCTACGCAGACAGCCGTGACCTGCGCCGTGAGCTATATATGGCCTACAATACGAAGTGTACGCATGACAACGCCAGCAATAACCTGGAAATTGTAAAGAAACTGGCCAATGTCCGTATGGAGATTGCCCAACTCCTAGGCTATGACAACTTCGCCGAATACAACCTCCAGGAGCGCATGGCACAAAACAGTGAGTCCGTGTATAAGCTGCTGGACCAACTGCTGGAGGCTTACACGCCTACCGCCAAACAAGAATATGCAGAAGTGCAAGCCCTGGCACGCCAAGCGGAAGGAGAAGACTTCGTCCTGATGCCGTGGGACTGGGCGTACTATTCCCATAAACTGAAAGACCGGAAGTTCAATATCGACGATGAGCTGCTCCGCCCTTACTTTGAGCTGAACAACGTGAAGCAAGGCGTATTCGGCCTGGCAACCAGGCTGTATGGCATCACCTTCAAGAAGAATCCGGATATTCCCGTTTATCATAAGGATGTGGATGCCTACGAAGTCTTCGACAAAGACGGGAAATTCCTTGCCGTGTTCTATACCGACTTCCACCCCAGAGCAGGCAAGCGCTCGGGAGCCTGGATGACCAGCTACAAGGAACAGTGGATTGACGAAAAGACCGGTGAGAACAGCCGTCCCCACATATCCATTGTGATGAACTTCACCAAACCGACACAGGACAAACCTGCTTTGTTGACCTTCGGCGAGGTAGAAACCTTCCTGCACGAATTCGGCCACAGCCTGCATGGTATGTTTGCCAATACCACCTACGGGAGCCTGAGCGGGACCAACGTGTATTGGGACTTTGTGGAACTCCCCTCCCAATTCATGGAGAACTTCGCCATCGAAAAGGAATTCCTGCATACGTTTGCCCGCCATTACCAGACCGGAGAGCTGATACCGGGCGAACTGGTGCAGCGCATTGTGGATTCGTCCAACTTCAACGCGGCATACGCCTGCCTCCGCCAGGTTAGCTTCGGCCTACTCGATATGGCTTGGTACACACGCAACACCCCGTTTGAAGGTGACGTGAAAGCCTATGAAAAGAAGGCTTGGGAAAAAGCACAAGTTCTTCCTTCTGTAGAAGAAGCCTGTATGAGTACACAGTTCTCCCATATCTTTGCCGGAGGATATTCTGCCGGATATTACAGTTATAAATGGGCAGAGGTGCTGGATGCAGATGCTTTCTCGCTATTCAAACAGACGGGCATCTTTAACCCGGAGACTGCCGCCTCCTTCCGAGAGAATATCCTTTCCAAAGGCGGAACGGAACATCCGATGACGCTCTATAAACGCTTCCGCGGACAAGAGCCTACAATCGACGCATTATTAATCAGAAATGGAATAAAGAAATGAAGAGACTTATAAGGAACATCTTTTGCATGTTGCTCATGTTTTCGCTGCTCCCCCTGCTAAGCGGTTGCGACAACGAGGACGATGTTATCGGAATATTCACCGGGAAGCCATGGAAACTAAGTCGGCTCGCGAATAAAGACAGCAACAGACAGTTCTATTCCGGTTTATGGAAAGACGAAGAGGCTGAAAGAAAAAGCAGAGACTTCCTTAAAATAGAAGGCAATTTCACTTTGAATTTTGAAGGTTCTGATGTGAATGGAGAATTGATGGGTACAACAGTCACAGGACACGGCATCCATTCAAACGCTGACGGAACTTGGAAAGCCGATGGCAAATCACAGTCACTAAGCCTCAATGTGAAAATCAACGGTTCGGAAAGCGACCCGTTAGGCAAGGCATTCATCTCCGGATTGCAAAACGTGTACAAGTATGAAGGGGATGCCAATTCACTGACCCTCTATTTTAAAGACGGACCGACAACCAGAGTCATGGGATTCACCCCACAACGATAAAGCATAAATATGATGGACGATTCTACAAAAGACAAACAAGAAGCATTGGATAGGCGTTATATACGTATGGCAAGCATTTGGGCCGAAAATTCGTATTGCCAACGCCGCCAGGTCGGTGCACTGATTGTAAAAGACAAGATGATTATCTCTGACGGCTACAACGGTACCCCTTCCGGTTTTGAGAATGTATGCGAAGATGAGAATAACGTCACCAAACCATACGTGCTCCATGCCGAAGCAAACGCCATTACCAAAATAGCCCGTTCAAACAACAGCAGTAACGGTGCCACCATGTACGTCACTGCCTCCCCCTGCATAGAATGCTCCAAACTGATTATCCAGGCAGGCATCAAACGGGTAGTCTACTCCGAGAAATACCGCCTGGAAGATGGTATCGAACTTTTGAAACGGGCAGGCATCGAGGTAGTGTTTATTTCAATGGATAATGAAAAGTTGAAAATGGAAAGTTGAAAGTTGCATGCGCAGCCAAATAGTAAATTGTAAATAGTCTAATAGTAAATAAACATCATGAGTACAAAAAATACCTCCCGCTTTATGCCGCTCATCATCGCAATCAGCGTAGTCGCGGGAATTCTTATCGGAACGTTTTATGCCAGGCATTTTGCCGGTAACAAACTGGGAATCATCAACAGCTCGTCCAACAAGCTGAATGCCTTGCTGCGTGTTATTGATGACCAGTATGTGGATACCGTCAACATGACCGATTTGGTAGAGAAGGCCATGCCGCAGATATTGGCGGAACTCGACCCCCACTCCACCTACATCCCCGCACAGAAGCTGGAAGAGGTAAACTCCGAACTTGAAGGCAGCTTCAGCGGTATAGGTATCCAGTTCACCATTCAAGAAGACACGATACACGTAAACAGCGTGATTCCCGGCGGACCGTCCGAGAAAGTGGGCCTGATGGCAGGCGACCGCATTGTAATGGTCAACGACAGTCTTTTTGCAGGCAAAGGCCTGACAAACGAAAAGGCCATGCGCAACCTGAAAGGTCCGAAAGGAAGCCAAGTGAAGTTAGGCGTCAAGCGTGCCACGGAAAAAGAGTTGCTCGACTTCACCATCACACGCGGTGACATCCCGCAAAACACCATTGACGCAGCCTATATGCTCGACGATGACTACGGATATATACAAATCAGCAAATTCGGACGCACCACACACGTGGAGCTGCTGAATGCGATTGCCCAACTGAGCCACGAGAAGTGCAAAGGCCTGATTATCGACCTGCGCGACAATACCGGAGGATACATGGAAGCCGCCACACGCATGGTGAACGAATTCCTGCCGGAAGGGAAGTTGATTGTATATACCCACGGCCGCAAATATCCCCGCATGGAGGAATATGCCAACGGTACCGGCAGTTGCCAGAAGCTGCCGCTAGTGGTATTGGTAAACGAGAGTTCCGCTTCGGCCAGCGAAATCTTTGCGGGCGCCATTCAGGACAATGACCGCGGAACCATTGTAGGACGCCGTTCCTTCGGCAAGGGACTCGTACAGCAACCCATCGACTTCAGTGACGGTTCCGCCATCCGCCTGACCATTGCCCGTTATTACACCCCATCGGGCCGTTGCATCCAGCGCCCCTACGAGAACGGCAAGGACAGCAAATACGAAATGGACTGGATTACCCGTTACGAACACGGCGAGTTCTTCTCCAAAGACAGCATCAAACTGGACGAAAACCTGCGTTACTCTACCGGTTTGGGCAGACCCGTATACGGCGGCGGTGGCATTATGCCGGACGTATTCGTTCCGCAAGACACAACCGGAGTATCTTCTTACCTGATAGAAGTAAGCAACAAGGGACTGATTCTGCAATTCAGCTTCCAGTATACCGACCGCAACCGTGCGAAATTGAGTGAATACGACAATGAAGAAGATTTGTTGAAGTACCTTCGCCACCAGAGTATTGTGGAGCAGTTTGTACGTTTTGCAGACTCCAAGGGAGTAAAGCGGCGCAACCTGCTTATCCACAAGTCCTACAAGCTACTGGAAAGAAGTCTTTACGGCAACATTATCTATAACATACTGGGAAGGGAGCAATACATCCGCTACATCAACCAGAGCGATGCTACCGTCAAGAAAGCATTGGATATTCTGGAACGTGGCGAGGCATTCCCCAAAGCTCCGGAAGCAACACCAATCATAGAGGATAAAAAAGATGATGGAAAGGAAAAAAGAACTGCGCAGGCAGGTAGCTTTGTTGAAGACCCGACACAGCTCTTCCGCTACGCGTCAGTCTGCTGAAATACTTGCCGCCCTCGAGGCACACCCCGCTTTCAGGGCGGCAACAACCGTACTGCTCTACCACTCTCTCAAAGACGAAGTGGACACACACGAATTTATCCGGAAGTGGAGCCGCGAAAAGCGGATACTGCTTCCGGTAGTTGTAGGTGACGACCTGGAACTGCGGCTGTACACCGGACCCGAAGACTTGAAACCTGGCGCATACGGCATCGAAGAACCAACCGGCGAGCTATTTACCGACTATGCAGACATAGACTTCATAGCGGTTCCCGGCGTGGCATTCGACCGTAACGGCAACCGCCTGGGGCGCGGTAAAGGTTACTATGACCGGCTTCTGCCCCGCATCCCATCAGCCTACAAAGCCGGCATCTGCTTCCCGTTTCAACTCGTAGAAGAAGTTCCTGCGGAACCGTTTGATATACGCATGGATGAAATCATTACGCAATGAAAACTAATTATCATACACACACCACACGCTGCATGCATGCCACCGGAGATGACGAAGACTATGTGCTCAGTGCCATCAAAGGCGGTTACCGGATACTCGGGTTTTCAGACCATACTCCCTGGAAATACCGTACCGACTACGTAGCCGACATGCGGATGCTCCCCGAGGAGCTCCCCGGCTACGTGGAGAGTCTCAAGACGCTCCGTGAGAAATACCACGACCGGATAGACATCAGAATAGGACTTGAATGTGAATACTTCCCCCAATATATCCATTGGCTGAAAGAGCAAACCAAGAAGTACCAACTGGACTATATCATCTTCGGAAACCATCACTACCACACCGATGAAAAGTTCCCCTACTTCGGCCATCATACAGACAGCCGCGACATGCTCGAACTTTACGAAGAGAGCGCCATCGAAGGTATGGAAAGCGGATTATTCTCCTGCCTTGCCCATCCGGACTTGTTCATGCGCTCCTATCCGAAGTTCGACCACCATTGCAGTACCATCAGCCAGCACATCTGCCGTACTGCTGCACGCCTGAATGTCCCGTTGGAATACAATATAGGCTATGTAGCCTACAATGAAGCGCACGGCTTATCCACCTACCCGTGCCCGGAGTTCTGGCGAATCGCTGCCAATGAAGGCTGTACAGCTATCATCGGACTGGATGCGCATGACAACAAGGATTTGGAAACTCCGATGTATTATGACCGGGCAGTCCGGGAATTGAAGGAACTGAAGATTGAAAGAATAGATGAGCTGAGGATGCTCATCTGAATATGATATTCGTTATGACCTGGGCCCCCACATGACGATTCAAGTTGCGCACCAGCAACTCGCGCCCCATCATCAGTTCCTGGCGCAAAGCAGCAGAAGTGAGGTGCACATAAAGCACCTGGTTCTTTATATAAAGTTCACGGGTGTAGGAGGCAATGGTAGGCCCCAGCACTTCGGGCCACGCACTGATAAGCCGCCGTTCATTCAGCGGAGACTCCAGACTTTCCTGCCTGAGGTAATGACGGATAAGTTCACCTATCTGTTCGGCATTATTGCGCTTCATGCCTCTTCCTCCTTCATTTCGGCAACCGTTCCCTGCTCCACACGGAACATCTTATAATCACTGCCCACTTTATGCAGAATACGGTCCAGGTGTTCGCGGTTGGTATCGGTTATAAAAATCTGCCCAAAACTGTCGCCTGCCACCAACTTGATGATTTGCTCCACACGCGAGGCATCCAGCTTGTCAAAGATATCGTCCAACAACAACAAGGGAACAGTGGTCCCGGTACGTTTCAGGAAATCAAACTGTGCCAGCTTCAACGCTACCAGATAAGTCTTGTTCTGCCCCTGCGACCCTTCACGCTTGATGGGGAAACCTCCCAAAAGCATATTCAGCTCGTCCTTGTGCACACCGCGCAACGAATAGCCCATAATCTGGTCGCGAGCACGGCTTTCCTTCAGCACTTCCAGCAAAGAGGCATCGCGGGCATGGGAGTCATAGCTTAATCCCACCTTCTCCCTATCTTGCGAAATGAATGAATAGAAAGACTGGAAAATAGGAATAAACTCACGGATAAAGGCCTCACGTTTACGGAACACCACTTCACCGGCTTGTGCCATCATCTCCTCCCAAACCAGAAAGAGCTCTTCCTCCACCGGCTGTTCACTCTTCAGTAAGGTATTCCGCTGCACCAAAGCTTTATTGTATCGTATCAAAGCATCCAGATACTCTTTGTCGTACTGCGAGATAACCACATCCATAAAACGTCGGCGTTCATCACTGCCTCCTGCTATCAACTCCGAATCGGCAGGCGAGACCATGACCAAAGGCAGGAAGCCGATATGGTCCGACAAACGCGTATACTCCTTCTTGTTTCGCTTGAACTGTTTCTTCTGGCGCCTCTTCATACCACAGTAGATTTCCTCAGGAGTCCCATCGGCAGCCTCATAAAACCCTTGAATAACAAAGAAGTCAGCATCATGGCAGATATTCTGGGAATCAATGGGATTACCGGCACTTTTACAGAAAGACAAAAAATACACCGCATCCAGCAGGTTCGTTTTCCCCATGCCGTTCTGTCCGAAAAAGCAGTTTAACTTGGGCGAGAATGAAAGCTCCACCTGCTCCAAGTTCTTATAATTGAGTATAGATATACGTTTCAGTATCATTATAGTAACGATGAGTTCGGTTACAAAGATAATGCAAAACCGAAAGCAGTACAAAATAAGCCTGCTTATTTTTAATACAGAGGTGAAGCCCGGCTTATTGAAAAGTAGAAATAATTTCGGTGTTTTCTGATACAAAACAAAAAAAGATGCCGCTAAATTTCGTTGATAGCTATAAAAAACTTACTTTTGCGGGTCGAAATAGATAAATAAGAATAATAACAAAAAGATTATATAAAAATGGCAGAACAAAAAAAGACGAATGAAGCCTTAAACGTGGAGGATGCACTGACACAATCGGAGGCCTTTTTCATTAAGAACAAAAAAGCAATCATCGGCGCTGTAGTAGCAGTAATCATCATCATTGCCGGTGTAGTGATGTACAAGAACCTTTATGCAGACCCCCGTGAAGAAAAAGCACAAGCTGCCTTATTCAAAGGACAAGAATACTTCGAAGCAGACGCTTATGCACAAGCACTGAACGGTGATAGCATCGGTTTTGCCGGATTTGTAAAAGTGGCAGACGAATACAGCGGCACAAAAGCAGCCAATCTTGCAAAAGCCTATATGGGTCTCTGCTATGCACACCTCGGTAAATATGACGAAGCAGTGAAAGCATTGGACAGCTTTGACGGAGACGACCAAATGGTAGCTCCTGCCATGAAAGGTGCTATGGGTAACTGCTATGCGCAGCTCGGCCAACTGGACAAAGCCGCTTCCATGCTGCTGAAAGCCGCCAACGAAGCCGACAACAACTCCCTCAGCCCCATCTACCTGCTGCAAGCTGGAGAAATCCTGGTAAAGCAAGGTAAGTATGACGATGCAATCCAGGCGTATACCACTATCAAGGATAAATACTTCCGTTCATACCAGGCAATGGATATCGACAAGTATATCGAACAAGCCAAACTGTTGAAGAAGTAATATACCTTATTATAAAAACATCTCAGGCACGGATTACACGGAAAACACGGAAAGACACAATAGCCGTGAATCCGTGTAGTCCGTGCCTCTTTTATCTCTCCTCTCCCTTTAATTTTCAATTATTAATTTTTAATTCTTAATTCCTTATTTATGGCAACAGCTTATCACAATCTTTCAGACTACGATTTCAGTTCTGTACCCAGCGCGGAAAAAATGAAATTCGGCATCGTTGTATCTGAGTGGAATTATAATATTACCGGCGCTCTCCTAAAAGGTGCCATAGACACCTTAAAAAAACATGGAGCCAAAGATGAAAATATTCTGGTAAAAACAGTACCCGGCAGTTTTGAACTGACTTTCGGCGCCAACCAACTTATCGAATACAGCGAAGTCGATGCAGTTATTGCAATTGGTTGTGTAGTCAGAGGAGATACTCCACATTTTGACTATGTTTGCATGGGTGCTACCCAAGGAATTACCCAATTAAACGCAAGTGGCGATGTACCAGTAATTTACGGATTAATTACTACCAATACTATGGAGCAAGCAGAAGACCGCGCCGGTGGCAAGCTGGGTAATAAAGGAGACGAATGTGCAATTACTGCAATAAAAATGATAGATTTTGCTTGGAGTTTACAAAAATAGTCGTATCTTTGCACCGCAATTGAGAAACAAACCTACTCAATGAGAGAATTGAGATAGAATCTTAAGTGCAAAAGGGCAAATACCAGAGTGGCCAAATGGGGCAGACTGTAAATCTGCTGGCTTACGCCTTCGGTGGTTCGAATCCATCTTTGCCCACAAAAAATTGCGGAAGTAGCTCAGTTGATAGAGCATTAGCCTTCCAAGCTGAGGGTCGCGGGTTTGAGCCCCGTCTTCCGCTCTTCTGAAAATCAGATAGTTATCGCAAGATTTCTATCTGATTTTTGTTTTTAGAGGGTGCTGATTCTGCACGAAACTATGCGGTTGAAGTCAACCAAGAAGTCAACCGAAAATTTTATGAGTGCAGCAATCAACGTAGTATGCTACAAGTGGAAGACTTTAGCAAATGGAGAATCCCCCTTAATGGTAAGAGTAGCCAAAGGTGGCAAACGAACTATGCAAAGTTTAGGCATATCCATTAATCCTAAATATTGGGACTTCACACGAAACAAACCTAAACCCAACTGTCCTAACAAAGAATATATCCAAAAGATTATCTTGGATAAACAGCGAGAACTTCAACAGCGAATGTTAGAGTTGAATGTGGAACAAAAGGAATATACCACCACTACCCTACTCAATAATGAGAATACCAAGTTTGAATTAAAAACTGTTAGTGAGTTCTATCACGAATTGATAGAGCAATACACACGTGAAGACAAATGTGGAAACCGTCTTATCTACAAAAGTTCTTTCAACTCACTTAAAGCGTTTACGAAAGGCAAGTTAGATATACCTTTCAGCGATATAGATACTTCTTGGCTTAACAAATATGAGAAATGGCTACGCTCCAAAGACAATAAAGAAACCACCATAAGCCTTATGTTTCGTACATTACGCAGTACATATAATAAAGCCATCAAAGCAAAGTGTGCCCGAAAATCCGATTATCCGTTTGATGATTATAAGATTAATAAATTCGATACTACAACTCAAAAGAGAGCCATTGCCAAAACAGACGTACTGAAATTCACAACCGAAGTACAGCCTATAGGAAAGCAGCAATACATAGAGTTGAGCAAAGACATATTCGTGTTCAGCTATCTATGTGGTGGAATCAACTTCACAGATATAGCCAATCTAACAAAAGAGAATATTCAAAATGGCAGGTTACACTATATTCGTCAAAAGACAAAAAAGCTAATCAAAATAGGAATACCGCAAGAAGCCATGCAGATAATCGAAAAGTATTCAAAAGAAAGTAAAGGCTATCTATTTCCGATTTTAGACAGCAAGATACACAAGACCGCCCTACAAAAACAGAACAGAATACATAAGATATTGGGAAAGGTCAATAAGAATCTAAAACTACTTGCCGCACAGCTTGGAGTTGAAGCCAACTTAACAACCTATGTCGCCCGGCACTCATTCGCAAGTGTTCTTAAAAAATCGGGGGTAAACATCGCATTGATAAGCGAAGCATTGGGACATTCTGACTTAGCTACCACTCAAATATACTTGGATAGCTTCGATAATGAGCAAGTGGATGAAGCTATGAAGAACCTACTGTAACAAAAAGAAGTCTGTAGTCCGAAAAGATTGCAGACTTTTATTTTATTTTGCAGTATAACTAATAACAACGTACTATGTCAAAAGAAGAACTGCACCAAATAGAAGAACTGCCCGATTTAAAAGTGACTTGGCATGAAAGCTACAAATGTCTAAATGAACAACTCTTAGAATATGTGTGGGAGGTAGCCAACCACTTCCTGCCCGATTATGCAGAAACAGATACGGGAATGATACCCGTAGAATCTTCCGCGCCTGCCATATTCGCCAGCAGATATGCGGAAAGAAACTTATCCGTTGAAGAAAGATACGAGAGAAGCAAAGAAATGAAAACATTCAAAGGAACTTTGGAAGAATACAAGAAACGGGAATACAGAAAGCTGGATGATTCTTTCAAAGAGAAGTTCCTGACTAATGAAGATTTACAGAATACCATTGAAGCGTATAAGTTGGACGTTAGCAAGTTTTGGTATCTACTTCTGTTCGTATATGACTTTATAGAGGATATTGGCACAAACGCACCTGCATTGAACAAGTCCGTATTAGAAGACTTTAGCCATTTTCATGCTACCCTATTGGAAGCTACCAGTATCACCCTAAAGAAGAACAACAAGAAAAGCTATATTGTTGAAAAAGAGGACACAATCAGAATCATTCAAGCAGCCTTGCAGCATTTTGTCAATACATACAGTGATATTATACATAGTGAGCAAGATAGAGAAACCATGATTAAACAATTAAAGGACATAGGTCTGGAGGGGTTTATCAGAAATGACTTATCGTCAAAAATCAGCTTTACAGACAAGTCCAGTCTTGACATATCCTATAAGAAGTGGAAGTTTACGGATATGTTTCTGTTCTTTATTGAAAGAAGAAAGGCTACCACCATACCCAATAAAAAGGTAAAGGTATCTAAAGACAAGATGATGCTTGTTTCAAGGCTTATCTATACAGTGGGCTATGATGGCAAGAGATATAATGAAGAATACGATTCGGAGGGCAACAAGAACAGAATGTTATCCAATCTACTCAGAAGATACAAGAACGAGAAATTTCCGTCTGTTATAGCTAATAACTACATGGTAGTTTCATAAACGACATACATAAAAACAATAGCAGAAATGCGTATTGAAAGGGTTATTCTTTTCGGTACGCATTTTTTTTGCGTACTGAAACGGGCACGTTTTCTACACACATGGGCATTCGGTAGATTCCTTTGCCCCCCCTAAATTCCTGCCTAATTTTGCAACGTCAAAAGGACGAGAGGACATTGAAAAGTTAAACGGAAATGATTCATTCCATTCAGCATATTAAGGAAGTTCACTCCGAAGAATAGTAAGGGAGAATTAAGGTCATTACCGATAACCAAGTAAACAAATCTCTGAATTTTGACAAGAACAATCAAAGACAGTAAGGCGCCAAAGTCAATGATTGCATTAATCAACATGTTTTATATTTAAAGTATTAATTTTTATGGCTAATTTTAATTATTCCATTAATGCTGAAAGTACAGTAAAAGAGTATGATAACCAAGGCGCATACAACACCTTGCAGGAAATGATGAAGCGTAAAGAACAACTGATAGTGAAGTTCTACGGTAGCAAAGACAATACACGTTGTGCATGGATAGAATCCGCTCACGTGGCAGGATTCAAATACCAACTGAAAAGCGCATCCTATCAAGGCTTGTTGGACTACTTGTTCAAAGGTAAAGAGGCAGACTTCGATACAAACCCGAAAGAAGCGGATGTTTTGAATGAGAACGAGGACTTTCAGTTTAAAATACTGACAATGATGGTTGAAGCAGGCAAGACAATCCAATATGTCCCGTTGTTCAGAGAACATCCCGACTATATCAGTGCGATTCTTCCTTGCTTCAAAGGAAAGATAATGTTCAGAATCAAACGGACGGAAGAAACATTGAGTTATTTACGTGAAAACAAACAGACTGTATAAATCCTCAATTACTAACTAATGAAAGAGGGATGAGATATTCCCTCTTTTTTTAATCCTATAAGACAATGAAAAATAAAGATATAAGAATCAGCAAAAAAGCAGACGGTACAATACAGTACTTAACGGAAGTGTTACCTATGATACCCACCAACACCATATTATATAAGAAACTTACGGGGCTTGGTGCTACTTATGGAGAACTGAAAGCAAACCGCAATTCAATCATTATCGAACCGAATAAGCCTGTTATCAGTGGAAAATGCAAAGACCCGAAACACAAAGACGATAACTTGTTCGGAGTTTATGAAGGTGTATATGCTGACAATATAATGGCATATATAGAACGAAGCATTAAACAGAACAAACATTTTAAGATTCTAACTACTCCTGAAAGTTTCCACAAGGTGCAGGAAGCGTTTGAAGAAATGGATATGGACATACGCTATAACGGCTTTCTATTATTCGATGAGTGCCATAAGATAGTCAAAGATTCAGGTTTCCGTCCAGACATAGCACTGCCTATGGACTTGTTTTTTGAATGTGAAAACAAGGCATTGGTATCTGCCACTCCCATAGAGTTTACAGACCCACGTTTTGAACAACAGAAATTTCAGACCATTACCGTCAAGCCCACATTCGACTATGTAAAAGACATTAATCTCCATGCTACCAACAATCTGTTGCAGGCAGTAAAAGAAGTGTTCGCTGGTCTGAAAGGCAATTGCTTCATATTCTGTAATTCTACAGACACCATCCATTCACTGATGCAGCAACTTGGCTTGCTGGACGAATCCGCAGTATTCTGTTCCGAAAAGAGTGTGGAAAAGTTGAAAGGCTTGAAGTTTGACAATGTTTCCGATATATGGGACAAGGACATAATGAAGCGTTACAACTGGCTCACCTCACGTTTTTATAATGCGGTGGATATTGAGCTTGAAGAAAAGCCTACCATATTATTACTGACAGACTGTTATTTTGCGGACTATACCGCATTCGACCCGAATACGGACACGATTCAATGCGTGGGAAGATTCAGAAACGGTGTGTCCTCTATCCACCATATCAGCAATACCAACCGCAATTTCATGGTGAGAAGCAAGGAGGAACTGAAAGGACGCATCTCATGTTGGAAAGACGTGTACGATATGTTACAGAACCATTACGACTATGCGACCACCGTTTCCGCAAAAGACGCATACAGTGCTGTTCTTGTCAGTCTGCCCTATGCGGAGATGCTGGACGAGAAAGGAAGAACCAGATACTTCAAGATAGACAACTACATCAATACTGAATTGGTGAAAGGATATTATAATTGTCCCGATAATCTGTATGAAGCATACAAGGATTGCGACGCTTTTACAATCAGTCATTATAGTTTCTTGGATTATAAGCTCGGTGATTATGAAAAATTGCAGCGTACCAATAAATCAATCTCAATTAAAGAGAAACGCAAAATAATGGTGCAACAGCTTGAATTGCTTGGTGAGTGCCAAACGGAAATGGAATACCAGTTCAAAAGGGACTTGGAGAAAGCGGACTGTTTTATTGTGGAAGCATACGACAAAATAGGCAAGGGAGAAATAGAACGGCTGAAATATAACCGCAAGAAAATCAAGGAAGCAATGATTATTACGGACTACCATACCAAAATTACGGGAACGGAAGTCTCACTGATGATATACAACTCTTTTGAAGCGGGCAAATGGTATTCCCGAAAATTCATAAAGGAAGAAATCAACAGAATATTCAATCTGTTCGGTATTGAGCCAAAGAAAGCGGTAACATCACATACTATTCTTGATTTTTTTCATGCGGTGGAAAAGAAACGGAAAAATACAAAAGGTTATCAACTGACTATGCGGAAAGGCATATAGGCGAGTACCTTTTTTATGAAGAAATTCCTATATATACCCTGCTAAAAAAAAGTACCTGCACCTGCATATACAGAAAGCCATCTCTCATTTATACAAGATTATAGGACAGATGCAAACCGTATCTCTCCTATAATCGCCAAAAACGGATTGTTTTCTCACTGACTGATGATTGCACCGATTTTACTTGGAACTTTTTAATGCTATAAGTAAGATAGCATATCTGAAAATCCACAAATCCAACCTCAAAAAAATACCATCCTCAAAATCCGATTCTGATTCTCCCAAAAGAGGTGTTCATTTTAGGGGGTGCGGAGTGTTCATCTTAGGTGGGTCACTTATAAATACCTAATATATAAACACCTACCTACCCGATTTTTCAAATCGGGACAGATTGGTTAATTCTCAAAATCTTATATTTAATAACTATGATTATCTATTTACCTACAAAAAAGACATTCACGAATCAGAAAGAAGCGAAAAGCTACTTCGGAAATCACCATTACAGAAGATTGGTAAGGAAAGGAGATATTTATTTTACTAACTATAATAAATCGGTTGCTAATGACCTCATACAGAAAGATAACATCTAATATCGCAGGAAAACTTAGTCTGCTGGAAACATATCTGTTCTATTGCTTGGCTCTATGTTCCGATTGCTATACGATGGAATCATATATCAAACAAGATAACTTGACTAATATCTACGGAATTAAAAAGACAGACCAGATAAGGGAATGGCTGCACAAGTTTGAATCCCTCGGATTGATAAGCATAGACAAGTCCGATATTTACGGACAATATGGAAAATTCAACAGATGCAGCTACCAATTAGATACAGAACATTATGTTCTCATAACTAATAAGCTATATGACGAACCGATAAGCAAGGAACTGAAAGGCTTTCTTATCCTGCTGAAATGCAAATGCTTGAACGGAACCAACACTACTCTTTACAGCCAAAACAGATTAGCGGAAGAACTTGGCTTAGCCAAAGGCACAATATCGAAATACATTAATGAAGCCGAAGAAAAAGGCTATGTAAAGAGAAATAAGAAAGGAATACACCTGCTTAGAGAGGATATATTTCTGAAAACTTCTGAAAGCCAATTAGCTATAATCAAAAATATATATCCCGAAATAATTACCGATGAAGACCTTGAAAGAGGTTACGTTGTTTAATATATCGCCAAGCCGTAAGTAACCCTTGCGGCTTTTATTTTGGCGTAGAACCACAGCCCCACATTTTCCCCGATTCCGATTTTCTGAATATTTCCACGTTAGGAAGAGTTATATAGCACATACTTTATAATATGCCACATACAGCTAATGACATTAAAAAGACTACCTGACTAAAGAATCACCTATATACAGTTTAGCTAAAAGTCAAGAAAACAGACATATAAGGTACTTAATATAAGAATCCCCCTCCCCATTCGGTCAGTAACCTTAAATATATAAGAGTGTCTGCCTTACGAGTTCACAACCCCCTTAGTCCCCCTCTGTATATTGATATAAAAAAGAATTATTAATCATTTAAACTTTTATCAATATGAGAAATTTAGTTATCATGCCAACAGAGAACAGAGAGAGAATGAATTTAGGTGAGTTTGCAGAAGAAGCAACCATTATTGAAGAAACTGCAACGCCTAAAAGGGTAAATCACTTCATAGAGGCAAACACCCAAGAAGTTACCTTGAATCATTTGAAGAATGACTGCATTACTCCCGTTTTTGCCAAAGACAATGAGCTTACAGTAAACCATGCTGCATTTATTGAAACAGTTTGGGAAGCTGCAAACTCCTACTACAATGGTGAGACTATTGGAACGCCCGATATTCGTGTCTCTCATGTTATTAAGGGGCGCACGCCTGATGCAATCCATAAGCCAGCCAATCAGTTATTGGAATCTGACAAAACTATCTATTATGAAAGGGCAGCTTTCAGCATTGACATTCCTACAATCTATGAAACGGTTGAGGGAAACAAGTTGAACCTTTCAATAGTAGGGGTCAGAGCCTATAATCAAATGAATCTGTATTCAAAGAAAGTTCCAGAGTTGTTTAGATTGGCTATTGGCTTTAAAAACCAAGTATGCTGCAATATGTGCATCTTTACAGATGGTTACAAGGATGATTTAAGGGTGAGCAATACAAGTGAACTTTACCGTTCTGCCTTGGAGTTGTTCAACAACTACAATCCTGCCAAACATCTGCATTTGATGCAACAGTTGGGCAATACTTCAATGAGTGAACACCAATTTGCACAAATATTGGGCAAAATGAGGCTTTATCAGTGTTTGCCCAATGGCTACCAAAAGAGACTGCCAAGAATGTTGCTTACTGATACACAGATTAACAGTGTTGCAAAAGCCTACATTAATGATGAGAACTTTGGCAGCTTTGGAAATGACTTGAATATGTGGAAGTTCTACAACCTATTAACGGGTGCAAATAAGAGTAGCTATATAGATTCATTCTTAGACCGCTCTTTGAATGCCACTGAAATGGCTGTTGGAATCAATGCAGCCCTACATGGGGATGAGCATTACAAATGGTTTATTGACTAATTAATGAGAGGACATCTATTTATTGGGTGTCCTTTCTTATTTTTTATAAAACTATGGATAAACAGATAGATAAAGTAATACAACACATTAAAGACTTGGAAAACAGATTGGGTTATGTGGATAACAACCTACGCTATATCAAAGTTATACAAGCTTTGAAATATTGGTTGGAAAAGTTTGCAGAACTGCTTAGCAACAACCAAGCATTACAAAGAGAGTACCAAGCAACCTATTTAAGCTACTTTTATACGGGTTGTGGCTTTTCCTTTTATGATAGGGTATGCAATTCTATATTAGAATATAAATATGGGAACAGACCTTTCTGATAACTTAAAAATACTACAATATGGAAGATGATGGAAAATTGATTTTATGGGGTACATTGGTAGTTCTACTACTGATAATGATTGGTATTATCAATCCTTTTTTACTGATACTGATTTTATCAATCTTTATTTATGTGCAATCTTAGTTACACTTTTTTATTGGAATGGGACAAAGTTTGAAATTTCTGTTATTATCATACCATTTTCAGAAATAAAGAATTTTGTCCCGTTCTCTAATATACAGTAACTTTCAAAAACTGCAATGTAAGAGAAACTACAAATAATGGATATATATAAATCTGATGGGACATGATTCCAAGCAAAACAGATTGCGATAACGTAGCTAATTCCGCATTGGTGCAAGCGTAAGAAAATAATCTTTTTAAAAAGGCATGGTACGGCTTATAGCTTATAGTATGTGTGATTTTGGAGCAAATTTACCCTCACATATACCGCTATAATTGCAAATGAATCATTAATTTTGTGGACTAATTAACTAAAAGTGTAATAAATATGGAAGATACATTCTCTTTAGGTAACGTATTATTATACGGTGAGTTTCCAAGTAAAGGCAAAGAAAACAGTCTTACGGGAGAAATGGCAGAGTTGTTTATCTCAAAGATTTTCGGAGTTACAGTCCTCAAGTTGAAATATGAAGATGTCTTATATCCAGTTCTAACCACAAAAGACTGCTACATTTATAGGGCACAAACCATAAAAGGAGAAAAATATTTCAAGCATGAAGACCTTGATGAATTGATACAAGCCATTAAAAAGGCAAAGTAGTAAACTGATTATTAAAGGATTCGTAGTATTTACGAACTCTTTTTTTATGTCTGCTATGGAGATTAGATACTTCTTTCATTCATTACTTAGTTAGACTGCAAACCTATATACTTTATTATATATAATAGAGATTCATCTTTCAATCCGCAGAATCTACGGGTACTTTTTTCGGGAAGAAATCTTCTTATAGTCCCCGTTCAAAAAAAGTACCTGCTTATGCAATTACAAAGAAAAGAAGCTGATACTACCTAATTACTTACTACAGATATGTTTTGAAACACTTGGAACTGCATTTATCAGCGTTTTATCTTTAGCTATTCAAAACCTTTCGCTAACTTTGCAGCAATTTCAGTAGGCTTAATGCGTTAAGACACTGAAAGGACATATTTAACGAAAGGTGTTATTGAGATTATCTTCTAAAGTCAAACTTCGCAACTTTGATATTGGAATGAAGATGATAGCAATAGCACCCACACATTTGATATATAATCATCTATTAGGTGAACTATATACTTTTTGGTGTGGGGCTATTGTTTTATCCATTCCAAAGGTATTGCGAAGACATGACTTTAGGGTAAGACAAATATAGTTCCCACACCTTATTTTTTATCCGCTTTCTTCGGGGAATTGGGAAGTACATTATTATTAATATGACTGATGACAATATTTTAACGTGTTACTCTTGCTTCTTAGTTAGCATTCTATCCAAATGCCCTAATCAATCCCTTTCCGTAACAAAGACTAACATCAAGAATGCCTTTATAACGTACATGGAAATGGGGAAAAGTTGTGCAATTGATAGAAACTTTCAATACGAAAATTTTATTAATGAAGCAAGAAATATTATTTCAGAAGTTGGAGGTATAGAACAAATAATTCAAGCATTTAAGTCCTTGGCGACTAATGAAGATATAACAGAATGCAAAACTTATTTAATGAATTTCGGGCATCAATGCCGTAGAATTTCAAATAGTGAAGCACCAATGCAAGAAGCCATATACATATCTAAACAATTTTAAGTTCTATATTATGAGACTTGCAAAATGGTTTAGATGGGTATTTCCTGCAAAGAACAAAACTAATGAATCTATTAATATAGTAAATAGTATAGCAAAAGCAAAGAAATTACATAAAGAGCTAATACTATATGCTCATCCTGATAGGCATCCCAACAATCAAGAACTGGCAACCAGATTATCAGAGCGTATAAATGAGAATAGGTTTAATTACAGTGAGTTATTAAAATTGCAGGACATAATAAACAAGGAATTATATATAAAGGAATGAACATCGTAGATTTATTTAAAAACTTATTAAATTCACTGCTTGATGGTTCTTTTGAAAAAATGAAAATCATATCTACTATGAATCAAGCATTTAAAGAATACTATTATTCGGGTGAATTAAACAGATTGTGTAAAGTATCTATAACAATGGGAAACGATAGTTATAGACACGAAATGAGTGCTATCTTTTTTAGAAGTGGATTTAAAATCTCCATTGAGAATGATTCTGATTTACAGGATTCTGAAATAAGAGATATATCTCAATATATATTATCAAATAAGGCTTTTGTCAGACAACTCATGTCATTGGGATTTGATACCTTAATAATAATGGGTAAAACCACTAAAAAAGCAATGCAATATAGCCTAAAAGAATATGCCCAATTAAGAGGATTTTCTTTAGAATAAACAACTAATTAGTAATCACGAATATGAGTTATGTCAGTAGTACCTATAGGAAAAAAGAATTTATTCAAATTGTTATAGAACAAACTTTTATTTTAAAGAAAGATTATATTAGTAAATGGTTTTCTGTAAAAGAGGTATATACCGAAGTTTTACAAGAAGAAGAAAAGATTATATTCAGTAATGGAGAAGTTGTTACGAAAGAGCGTAAATTATACGTGAATTGTGACCCTACCCATTTTATACATTGGGTAACTGACTATAAAAATAATATTAGTATGACATATTTCTCTACTGGGCAAGAAGAGAAAGGAGAGCCACCTTTAAAACCGAAAAATGATAAAATTGTTCGCAAGTGGGCAAATGGGGAAACTTGTCACGAATATTACGATAGTAATAGAGAACTGTCATATAGGGCAATCTATGATGCAAATAACAGATTAAAGGCTGATACAAATTACATATATGACAATAGTAATCTTCTTGTCAAGATTCGCTACATGAAAGACTACGGAAAGTCAAAGTCAGAAATAATACAACAATATAATGCGCAAGGTAAACTTATTTTCACACAAGAAGTAGATGGTGATAATAAAATAATAAGTAGAACAACGTACTACTATAATAGTCAAGGAAAAGAGACTCGTATATGTGAACATATTAGAGGAAGAGAGTATAATTCTAAGTTTAACTATGACAATAATGGAAACCTTATATCATCCGATTTTTATGATGATAGCCATATATTAAGGCATGGTACATATCGTTATAATCAATATGGCGATACTACTTATTTTGATACATGGAGAAATGGGAAGAGGATAAAAGAAGAATATGAGTATGATAAGTACGACAAATATGGTAATTGGCTTGAATGTCGTGAGTTAAAAGAAGGAGAAACTGCGAAATTTATCAGAAGACAGTTTAAATATATAAATTAGCATATTTATGAGAAATACTATTATCCTTTTAATTAGCATAGCTACATTCATAGCTTGCACTAAACAAAAAGTAAAACGGGTTTCTACCATAGACAGCACTTTACAAGTAAGAGTTGATTCTATTTTACAAAACAAGCTATCCGAACTTGATGCTACAGTAGGGCAAGTTATTGTAATGGAAGCACAGACGGGAGAAATTAAGGCTTCTGTTGGTTCTGATTCCATTCTTCAAGAATCGGGATTAGTGCGTACCGCTTCACTTTTGGCAGCATTGGAAACAAAGGCAATCAAATTATCCGATACGATAGATGTTGGTAATGGCATTTTAGCCATTGGTAAAGATACATTGTACGACCATAATTCGCACAGGGGTGGATATGGTAAAATCACAGTGGAGCAAGGTTTCGGACTTGCATCCAATATTGCCACCTACAAAATAATAGAAAAGGCATTTGAGAACGGACAAGCCTTTGCAGAAGCACTTGCAAAATACGGCTATCAAGCGAAAGACGCAAGTCTTGTTTATAATCCTTTGGGATATGGCATACTCACAACTCCATTACAGAACTTGACTTTCTTTAATAGCATAGCTAAAAGTAACACTGCCATTAAACAAGCATTGGAATATTCTGTTTCTGATAGATTAGCTAAGCCTGCCCAATCAGATAAAGTAAAAGTAGCCGGAGCAACGGGAACAATTCAACTTTCAAATGGTGAATATGCCGTAGAATTTTGCGGTTACTTTCCTGCCGATAATCCGAAATACAGTATCATTGTTTCCATTAATAAGAAAGAAATACCTGCAAGTGGTGGACTGATGGCAGGTGATGTGTTTAGACAAATAGCCAACATCTTAATGACAGAAAAATCATCCGATGTGGAAGGACTACTTGGATTTTGGGCTACTGACACCATACTAAAGACAAATTATAAACTTGTCATGTTAATGGACACTCTATACAGATATGTGCACACAGCCCAATTCTCATCATCCGCGCTTGAAGATAATACAGAATGGATGAATAAATACCGCAATCAATTATGCAGATATTATAAGGTCAATCAATTAGGGACAGATACAATATCCAATTACGCCAAAGCAGATACAGTAATTGAAGCAAGCCGGAAATTGTGGAAGTTGGATTCAGATGGCTCTACTGCGGGGCTGACTATAAGCAACGGTATAGAACGTACACGACTGATATTCCAACAATATAATGAGTATGTACGATTATTGGAGCTATGTGAAACAGACGGACAAAAAGGATTACTAAAGGATGAATTTAAAGCGTGGATTGATTTGAATACTCTGATGTCAGAAATTTATAGTGACTGCGTTTATTTAAGATATTGGGGCGGCTCTATTACCGGACCAGTTCGTTCAGCAGGAATACTTCAGATTTTAAAATCTCACATTTCAATGTACCAAAAGGATAGAAGTCTGTTAAACGATAATTTTTATCTTTATAAAGACAATGGTGTTTTCATGGAATGTGCCAAAAATCTGTTACTGGATTGCTGTCAGTCTGCACTAAAAGAATATGTTTATGAAGATGAGAAAAGTGAGAGCTACAAAGAACTAACAACAGTTGCCAAACAAAAGGTTTCTACACTTCCAATAGTAATCGGCAAGTGGATTAAAGCACGTGAATCATGGGCTAATGAAACAAACGAACTTGAAGAGAGACATGAAAAAAATACCAGTGAAGTGCTTGTTAGGCTGTCAATCCTAATTAGTTCTTTACGATAAATGGTGAGTAATGTGTTTAGGCAGAATATTGAAATAGAGATACTACCTTTTAGCACATGGCATTGAGAAACGGTTTAGTCCTGCAAAGAATATAGAGTAGTAACAACAAAAGCCAACCTACTCTATTACGAATAAGTTGGCTTTTCAGTTCTGAACAATATCTATTAACAATAAAACTATGTGTTATACAACTGTATTCATGATTACAGAGAATACCAAGTAATAGGAACAGATTTTCAGCAGGTAGATTTTTAAGAAGATATAGCTTTATATACCCACTACTGATTTTACTACCGCTACTCTATTATATAATGGAAATACAGTATATGAATACTTTTTAAGTAAAGAGAAAGCTACACTCTACAATTATATACCATATCATTAGATATATAAAAAACTGATAGTCAAAAGCAAAACTATAAGAAACAATTATTGCATAACAGCGTAATATTGACTAACTTTGTGGTGCAGTTGCAATACTGCAAAGAGATTATTAATTTATTTATTATGAACCATTCTTGGCACTTGACCTTAAAAGTCAACCAAGACATCAACCAATAGTTTCTAAATAGAATCAGATACTAAAGATAGCTATCATAAACGGAAGTAGCTCAGTTGGTTGCCTTTAATCCGCAGGATTAAAGGACATTAGCCTTCCAAGCTGAGGGTCGCGGGTTTGAGCCCCGTCTTCCGCTCTTAGAGAGGATTGATAATCAAAAGGTTATCAATCCTTTTCTTTTATATGAATTCTTTGCCCCCCTTTCATTATACTATAAATTATGTAATTGTTGGTCTATTGTTGTTCCCCCCAAAAACAATAGATATGATAACAATCAAAGCCGAAGTATTAAAAGGCAAACAAAAGAGTGATGGTACGTATAATGTCAAAATCAGAATGACTTATAAGAGAGAAGTCAAAAGACTGCCTACTTCTATCTATGTAAGGAAGGAAGACCTCACCAAGGCATTCAAAATAAAGAATCCCAAGTTTATTAAGGAAGCAAATAATATTGTTAGGCAATATCAAGAATTATGTGCTTCCCTCCCATTGGAAACAGCTAATTACAGCTTAAATGATATAATAGAGTGCATCAAGGTTAAAAATGAAAGAAAGACTACCATAGATTTCATTCAGTTCTCAAAAGAGTGGTTGAAGACTACTCAATTAAAAGGAAAAGCCAACTACCAGACATCCATTAATGCTTTCATCACTTATCTTGGAAAAGAACACTTGAATACAGACCAAATAACTAAAAAGCTATTAAAAGATTTCATGAACTACCTACAATTAAAAAGAGCCCAAAGAATTGAGGAATTAAAGAAACATGGAAAACGAATACCTTCCAACAGAATGCTCTCTTTATATATTGGATGCCTCAGACATCTATACAATGAAGTCAAAAAAAGATATAATGACTATGATAGAAATATCATCTTAGTGCCCAATTCACCTTTTGATAACTTAGAAATACCTAAGCAAGAGGCTACAAGAAAGAGAGCCATACCAGCAGAAGCCATCAAAAAGATATGGGAATTACCTTATCAATACAACAACACAGGAAAAGAGAAGAAATGCCCATATAATTTAGCCAAAGATTGCTTCATTATATCTTTCTGCCTAATGGGAATGAACTCAATAGACTTATACAGTTGCTCTACACTGGAAGGAAAAGCAATCACCTACTACAGAAGTAAAACCAAAGACAGAAGGTTAGATAAAGCCAAAATGAAAGTTATGGTTCCCCCTATTCTTCAACCACTAATGGAAAAATACCAAGACCAAACAAAAAATAGAATATTTAATTTCTATCATACTTATTCAACTGCTGGCAACTTCAATAAGGCTATAAATATAGGCCTCAAAGAGATTGGAAAACTTTTGAAAATAGATGATTTGGAGTACTATGCAGCAAGACACTCATGGGCTACTTTAGCAGTTAACAAAGTAGGCATAGACAAATACACTGTCCATTCAGCCCTCAACCATATAGATGAAGCAATGAAAGTCACAGACATATACATTGAAAGAGACTTTAAGATTGAGAATGAAGCTAATTCTAAAGTTCTTAAATATGTGTTTGACAGTGGTCTCCAGAAGTAAGTAGGTTTAAAAGAATCTCTATGGTTTATTGGATTATGGAGATTCTTTACTATTTTTGTTATATCAATAATTTCCTAACATAATGGATATGGATTGTAAGGTAGATTTTATAGAAAAGAAGTGGTTACAGAGAAAATATCAACTTCAAAATTATTTCTCTTCTTTAGAGCCTAAACATACTGTTGTTAGCTCCTTAGGTATCAAGTTGAAGCATTCAGGTTACTTTGCCATGATACCAAGCAATTTTGACATAGACACCCATTTAGACCAACATCCGGTAACAGACTATCTGTTTGTCAGGGACAACACTGGTCATATAAGGTCTGTCACTCAAGATGGAAGCCTGAGTTCTTCTCAATACTTTGATAAGGACAGGTTAATCTACATTATAGGGCTTATCAGTTCCATACCAGCCAAAAACAAGGATTCCATAACAGAGAATGGTTATGTTCCTATTAACTCCAAGCTCATAAGGAATGCTTTCAAGGACTATCATCCTTATCTTGAATACCTTATAAGGACTGGAGTGTTATGTACTGATGGACAATATATTCAAGGTGAAAAGTCTAAAGGGTATAAGTTTACTGAAAGATATGAAAATGTATCATTGGTGAGATATAATTATCCAGCCTTTCAAGGAGAAGTAAAAACTATTCCATCAGAAGTATTTAGTGAGGAAGATGGCAAATTTATACCTAACACAGTGATAAGTTATCCTTATTTAACATATTGGTATGACACAAAAGGATTACATATAGATGAACAAGCTGCTGTAAATTATGCTCATACTATTATGCAAGATAAGTTCAATAAAGGTAGAGAGTATTGGGATATAAATAGAGACAAAAGTCATGGCAACTTTGTTAAAAGGAAATATCCTCTTACTCAGTATCATGCAGCACTATATAATATCAATAGTATTGCTCTTGGAGATTACAAGGTTTCCATTGATACTAATGTTCATAGATTACATTCTGTAATAACCAATTTGCAAAAGATATATCGTAGATTTTTAAATTACAATGGTGCTCCATTAGTTAATATTGATATTTCTAATAGTCAGCCCTATTTACTTTGCCTATTATTAGACCCCAGGTTCTGGGATAAAAATTCTGATATACCTCTTAATATAGGTACACTCCCTCAAAATGTGCAAGATAAATTTAGTGAAGAACAATTAGAGGAAATCAAAACTTATGTTTCACTTTTAGATTGGAATGACTCTACTTTAAGTGAATACATACAGAAAGCATCTCATGGACAGATTTATGAATATATGATTCAAATAATTAACCATGCTCAAAGAGTTAATCTGAGTAGGGATGATATTAAAGTTATGATACTTACTACTCTATTCTCAAAAAATAGATATATGCCAACATACAAGAGATATTTCAAAATGAATTTCCTTCCTATTTATGAACTAATAGAACTTACCAAAAAAGATGACCACACAGCCTTATCTTGTCTTTTACAGAGTATAGAAAGTGAAATAATTCTACATAGGTGTTGTAAAAGGATTTTGGAGGAAGGTAATCAACAAGTCCCTATTTTTACCATTCATGATTCAATTTGTACAGTAATGGAGTATGAAAGTTTTGTGAAAGAAATAATGATTCAAGAACTTTCCGATTCAATAGGATATGTTCCATTTATAAAAATAGAGAGATGGGGAGAATATACAAATGAGCAAGACAATTAATTTAGATGAAAAATTAGAATGCAAAGGTTACTGGTGGCTGCCTAATAACCCCAATGAGACTGTTGCAGGTGTTTTAACTTACATTCCTGATGAAAAAATATTATTAGAATTGATAGGAGCTTTTGATTCTAAGAAAGACTTTATCGACACACTTCTTAATGAAAACTCTGAAGATATTATTCATGGATTAACTTCTGATTCAAAAGAACTTACATTAGTAAATTGTCATTCCTTTGGAAGCTTGAATTTTAGTTGCCCTTTTCCAATTATGAAATATAGTTGTCAATTTCTTATTATAGGAAAACATCTTAATGAATTCAAACAAAAATGTTTTTATAAAGCATATATAACAATTCCAGAATTGAGCTATTGGTGTTCTCCATGTGCTTTAAAAACAACAATATCTATTGATAAAGATGATAATGATATTTCAACAACAACAATATCATTTAAGTCAAAAAGTGTGCTTATTAATAGTGTGCCAATAGATGATAATACAACAATAAAGATAGAAGGAGGAGTAAATTATGTTGGTGACTATTTTTCACCTAATATAAACCAACATACTTATATTGAGATATTAAAACAGGATAATAGTTCTATAGAAGATTTTTATGCAAATATATTTATGTTTGAGCAATTTCTTTCATTGGCGACGTTGCATACTGTAAACTGTTCCAAAATATTGCTATATGACAAAACTGTATTTCAAGAATATAATAATGGACAAAGATTTTATCATCCAATACAATTTTTTTATATTCAAAGAAAGGTGAATATGTGTATGGAAATTAAAAAGCATGACTTCTTGTTTGATTACAATCTAATTTCTGAGCAATATCCGAAAATAATTCATAAATGGTATAATGACAAAGAGGATATAGCACCAATAAGAGCACATCTTATTGATAGCATTCAAAATACAAAAATATTTTCAAGTATAGATTTCCTTATTGTAGTACAAGCTCTTGAGGGATTTTGTACTCGATTTAGAACAGAAGCAAATCTTACAAAAATGCTTGAAGCAATTATATCCGAATTTTCAGATATTGATAAATTGAAGGATGATAATATAAAAATCAAACAAGTTGTAGATTCAAGGCATTACTACTCTCATTTTATGAATAAATCAAAGAAACCTAATACCCTTGATGGATGGAAATTATATAATTTAACCTTTAAGCTAAGAAAACTCTTAATTTGCTGTATTCTTAAATTTATAGGTTTCAATAATACACAAATCAATCAGATTTTAAATAATAGCCATAGTAATTTGTTACATAAATAGAAATAGAAGGTTGGTGAAAATAGCCAAAAGATAGAGCCTTTCCCATTATTTATTTTTGAATTATATATGTAATAGTATAACTGTTTTTACTGACTTGAAAGAACTATCCAAAATTATTTTTTTATTTTTTTCTCTTCTGGAGCCATGAGTGTTATGCACTCCAACCAATCACCTACCCCATCACTCAGGGTGGGGATGGTCCCCCCTGCAACAATAATAAATTTACAATTATGGAAAGAAACTTGAAGTTCTTAAAGACAATGAGTGTGGCTGAATTTAAAGCACAGCACAATGTGGAAAAGATTGAAGTGAAAAGAAATGAACACACTGGCAAATGTTTCTTTGTCTATGGCTTTGAAACTGGAGCTTGTTCAAGGAAGGTGGAGAGTGGAGAGCTGACAATACCAGTCATTTCAGAAGTATGCTCTGCTGAAACTGGAGATATATTCCTTTTGTTACATCAGAAAGGGGAAGGAGGGGCTACTACATTGGCAACTCTATAGGAACTAATGAAAATGCTCCAGAAGGGCAGTTGGATTAATAGTCTGACTGCCTTTTTTATTTTCTAAGTAGTTAATCATTAATAGAATATAGTCATGTTAAATTTAAGAGTATCATCAAAGAAGCAGGCTAAAATAAAACTTGCTCTACAAGGCTGTGCAGGCTCAGGGAAGACCTATTCTGCACTATTATTAGCCTATGGTCTGACTAATGACTGGACTAAAATAGCCATCATTGATAGTGAAAATGGAAGTGCTGATTTATATGCCAGTTTAGGCAACTACAATGTATTACCCCTTCAAGACAACTTTACACCTGAAACCTATATTGAAGCTGTAAAAGTGTGTGAGGATGCTAAAATGGAGGTGATAATCATTGATAGTATCTCTCAATGTTGGGATAACCTTCTGGAGTATCATGCTAATCTACAAGGCAATTCATTCACTAACTGGCAGAAGATTACACCAAGAATTAATTCCTTCATGCAGAAGATTCTACAATCCCCAAGCCATATTGTTTGCACAATGAGGTGTAAGCAGGATTATGTACTTAGTGAGAAAAATGGTAAGATGATCCCTGAGAAAGTGGGGTTAAAAGCAGTCATGAGAGATGGAATAGACTATGAATTTACTATAGTCCTTGATATTAACATGAAGCATCAAGCCATTGCATCAAAGGATAGAACAAGTCTATTCATGGGTAAGCCAGACTTTACTATTACACCCACTACTGGGCAAATAATACTGGATTGGTGCAATAATGGAGTAAACTTGGATATGATAAAGCAGAAGATAAATCAGGCTAAAACCATTGAAGAGCTTACCTCCATTTATCACCAATACCCAGAATGGTATCAACAACTTACATCAGATTTCATGCAGAAGAAGATGCAGTTACAAGAAGAGAGCAATAAACCTATTATCAACTATAATCCTAATTTTATACATTATGGAAGCAATGCAGTTAATGCCAGTACACAGAACTAATATGTTGATGCAAACCTTCAATCAGCCAAAGTTTGAGGTTGAAACCCCAGTTGAAACTATAGAGACTGAAATTATCAGCTCCAGAAGGGAAAACAAAAGATTGCCTTTTATAGAAGCCAACACCAAAGAAGTCACTATACAGCATCTAAGGGAAGAATGTGTAGTGCCAGTATTCAGCAAGGATAATGAGATAACTATCAGTCACCCTTCATTTATTGAAACTGTTTGGGAAGCTGCCAATCAGATATTTCCCAATGAGAGGATTGAAGAACCTGCAATAAGAGTAAGCCATGTCATTAAAGGCAGAACACCCGAAGCTATTCATAAACCAGTGAAGGATTTACTTGAATCAGACAAGACTATTTACTATGAAAGAATGATGTTCTGTTTTGAGATTCCCACTATCCATGAAGATATAATGGGCAATAGATTGAATCTTACTATTGGTGGAGTAAGGGCATATAATCATGAGAATCTATATAGTAAGAAAGGTGCAGAAAAGTTCAAAGTATTCATTGGCTTTAAAAATTTGGTTTGCTGTAATATGTGTGTATCTACTGATGGTTACAAGTCAGAATTAAAGGTGATGAGCACTGCTGATTTATTTAGTTCAGTGATGAGGCTATTTCAAGAATACAACATAGCCAAACACCTCTACTACATGAGTGCTTATAAGGATAGTTATATGACTGAAAGCCAATTTGCACAGTTCTTGGGAAAGAGCAGATTATACCAATATCTTCCAGTTGAACAGAAGAAAAGGCTTCCTCAAATGCTGATGACTGATACACAGATAGGGCTTGTAGCCAAGGCATATTACAATGATGATAACTTTGCTCTTCCAGAGAATCAGAATGCTATTTCCATGTGGAATGTATATAATCTACTCACTGGAGCCAATAAAAGCAGCTATATAGATAATTTCTTGGATAGGTCACTGAATGCCACACAACTTACAGAAGGGCTAAATAAGGCTCTGTATGGAGAAAATGAATATTCTTGGTTTATACAATAATCTTATACTTCCTATTTCCCTTCTGGAGTATTTGCTTTTATTTATCCATTATGTTAGGAAATTCTGTAGTGTCGAAAAAACTTGTAATGTACCTTATAGGAATAAAAATAAAAATTCGACACTTTACACTTACTTGGTTATATTTATATAGGAAGTAAATGAGCAAGGGGTATTTTCTATGGTGGCTGAATGGAGAACTGGAAAACAAGCTCCAGAAGGTAGTTTGAAAGAAAGATTGGATATGAAATGTTCTCCATCCTTTTCTTGTTTTTCCTTCTGGAGTAGCTGGCTGTAGTTGGGTATTAAGATATTTGAACTGATTATAACATGGAGATAATGATAAAAGGTATTTTGAATGTCACTATTGGCTTGATATTCATGTGTATAATGGCTAAGAGAAAATAAAGGTGAGTAGCCTTTGTCTTGTGTTTATTATTGTTGTAAGCCTCGGTTCCTGCATGGAATTGGGGCTTTTATTTTGAAAAGATATGAGAATCAGAGATATGTAATAGAATAAATGGTACATTTGCCACTGGTGGATATGAAGGTTATTATTACTTTTCCACTTCAAGAGCCTTAATGATAGATAAGAGAATAAGCTCATGCCTATGGTACTAATATGGATTGAGACCTATTAAAAGTAGCCTTCAAATGATTGTTTATTTGTGGAAAGTCCTAACTTTGCAACAGAAACAATCAAATGATTGCTAATGAAATAGAAGTTTAACAAGACATATTAGAAAAGAAGTGTTTGCTTCTTACTTGTGAAGTCCTAAAATCACCACTTTGAAGACTAACAATCACAGCAGTAAGGGAGTGAATGCTCATACCATCAGGTGTGGGCTTTCCTTGTTTGTGATTGTAGGTGTTGTGGTGATACCTTGGACTCAGCAGGAAAGTACCACACTTTCTTTTTTTGTAGTATGGCTACAAAAAGAACAAAATGAGTGACCTTATTGTCTTTCAAAAGAACAATCTATTTGGTGCAAAATATCCATCTGGGAGAATTGCTATCACTCCTAAATATAAGGAAATGTACCCTTTTAGTTGTGGCTTGTCATTAGTCAGAAATGAGAAATATCAATATGCTTATATTAATATCACAGAAAAGCAGATAGTTTCATTTGGAACATATATTTGGTGTGACCCTCAATTTATTTGTGGCTATGCCCGAGTTAAATTAATGGATAATATTCATTGGGGAGTTATTGATACCTTGGGTAAAATAGCCATTTATCCTAATCTTGACTATATTTTGCCACTTGAATCTTTTAAAATATGGGGTAATAATAATGCTGTAAAAATTGCAGGAAGATACAAAGGAACAGAAGTAGCATATATAATTGACCCAATGAGTAGAATAAACCTACCTATTGATTTTGAGTTTATGTCTAATTTTGATTTAGAAGAGTATTCATTTCCTCAAAAAGCCACTTCCACTAAAAGAAATAACTTATTTACTAATGATAATAGCAATAAATTTTCTTCATTAGATAGCAGAGAGGAGTGGGAAGACCAAACTCTTGATGCTTTTGAAGGAGATGAAAGTAATTATTGGAATATAGAATAAACAAAACAAGCATGGAATTTCCACTAACATTTGGTCTGCAAAAAGCAGGTTTACCACTGATACTGACATCAGGAAAAACAAATAACCTTTGTTTCTTGATTGATACTGGTGCTACTCATAACACCCTATTTGACTTTGTATATGAACATTTTAAGAGTGAGTTTAAGCTACTTGAAGGGGCATATAGAACAATGGGGATAGAGGGACACTACAAAGAAACTCCTATCATTGAAGCTACATTCAATTTTGAAGGGAGGGATTATACTTCCACCTTTTCTGTATTGGATGCTTCTGAGGCTATAAAACAAGTGCAGGATGAAACTGGAATACAGATTCATGGAGTACTTGGTGTGCAATTCCTTATAGAGAATAAATGGATTATAGATTTTGAACAAATGAGAGTTACAAATGAAAAAAAATAACTTTTTTATACTTTTATTGTCTGTTTGCATGATAGGATGCTCTGTTCAGACTAAACAAAATAAAGAGCAGGAAAATATAGTGAAAAGAGATACAGCATATGTGATAGAGCCTTTTTTGAGGGATGGTATTACATATATTTGTAAAGATGAAATAATGAAACCATATCTTGTTGATTATAATTATTCACCTCCACAGAAATATGAAATAGACCAAATTACAGCCAAAAAGCAAGGCAACAAAATCATAGTGGGAACTGACTGCTATATTACTCACAAAATATTGTCTGGTAGATATTGGAGTATTGAGAAGATGGGAGATTCTTATTCACTTCCTAAAACAAAGTTAGCCATCCTAAAAACAGATAAAGGAGAGGTTAGAATTGCAGAAGTAGATGGAGTTTTAGAGGATTTCTGTGTACTTGAAATCAAATATGATAATTATAAGGCAAGTACAGGATATCCATCTAATTATTATAAACTTCCACAAGAAATGTTTGCTCGATAATGAAAAATAAGGCAAAGATACTTATTCAAGTAAAAGATGTAGGCTTTACATTCCTTCTTGACAAAAGGATGAAACACAATTTGATTAGCCCTACTTTCTTGGCTTTCTTCAAAACAGATAAGCAGAGGGATTTACTTTGGAATAATGATATAGAAGCAGTAAGTACGAAATCTGAATATAATAGCTCACTTCCTTTTCTTCCTTCTTATGTAAATAGTATTTCACTGGAAGATACATTCCATTATGTTGGGAAGAAAGTTGTTTGGTGCAGTGATAATAAGTTTAGAGAGTGTAAGGCAGTCAAATTCAATTTTGAATATGAGGGACATCCTTACTCTGAACTATTCTTTATTGATAAGAGTGTTGAAGAGGACTATGCTATTTTAGGCTCTATCTTCTGGAGCAAATGTGATATTTTAAAATAATAGAAATTGTTATGAGAAAGAAACAAGAAACTTAGCATTACTAAATGCTGCTATTGGTATTGTATAAACCTTACCAATGTTGGTCAATAGTTGTTCTATTGACTTTTATAGAAGTAATTAACAGACTAACAATCAAATAATTGAATAGTATTATCAAAGAGCCTTCCAAGCTGAGGGTCGCGGGTTTGAGCCCCGTCTTCCGCTCTTCTGAAAATCAGATAGTTATCGCAAGATTTCTATCTGATTTTTGTTTTTAGAGAATGCTGAATTTAGTGTGGTTTAACCGAGTGAGTTAAACCAGGAAGTCAACCGAATGACGCAAAGCACAAATTCATGGTTATTTAAATAAGATATTTCTGAGAATATCATCTAACCACGGCTCTTTCATCTTTTCCACAAAAACATCATTCTTTAGTTGAAAAGCCTTTTTGTAAACACTCTGCATTTTCAAATTATAGCGCACCGTATCATAGCGGACTACTGACTGGTAAAATCCGGTATCAACAGCGACAATTTCATTTTCTATTCTCAATGTATCCTCAGCTGTATCGGAAACTCTTCCAGTCTCCATCTGTGCGAATGAAATGCAGCTACCTCCGATTAGAGCCAATAATGTTACCAATATTTTATTCATACGCTACTGTTTTCTACAAAGATACAATATTCAAAGAACAAACATCTCTTTTACAAAAAAAATTCCATTATACCATAAACGCTTATAAGGCAACGCACACATTTGTATATCAAAGTTCAGTTTTAGTTAATAAAATTATGTAAGTTTGTAAACGAATAAAAAGCTCCCCTCCAATGAACAACATCATTCATAAAATCAGGCAGATTTATCCGGTTTCCGAAGAAGCTCTTCAGGCATTGCTGATGAATATGCAGGTAAGACACTACCCTAAAGGAACTTATATAGTACAAGCAGGAGTGACAGACCGTTTGGTTTATTTCATTGAGGAAGGGGTCACCCGTTCCGTATTTCATCACGACGGACAAGATACCACCACTTGGTTCAGCCAGGAAGGTGATGTAACCTTCGGAATGGATTCACTGTACTATCAGCAGCCGTCAGTAGAAAGCATTGAAACTCTTTCGGACTGCAAAATCTACGTCATCCACATAGACAAGTTAAATGCTCTCTACGAAACATATATTGATATAGCCAACTGGGGCAGAATACTGCATCAGAACGTAAACAAAGAGCTCAGTCATATGTTTGTGGAAAGGCTCCAACTGCCTCCCAAAGAGCGGTATGAACAATTTAACCGCCGTTACCCCAGACTGATAAATCGGGTGAAGCTAAAATATGTGGCAGCCTTCCTGGGTATTTCCATCTATACTCTCAGCCGGGTACGCGCAAAAAAATAGAAGATTGCCGTTCTTTTTTGCTTTTAAGCAAAAGAACTTCGCTTCGCATGGCGTATCTTTGAGATCCGAAAACATTAACCAAACAACAGAAAAAAAACAGATGTCGCACATTTCATCTTCTGCCTTTTCAGACACCAAAGCACATTATGACCTTCTCGACGGGCTCCGTGGCGTAGCAGCCTTGATGGTTATATGGTATCATATATTCGAAGGCTATGCTTTTGCCGGTGGTAGCATTATCGAAACCTTCAACCACGGCTATTTAGCTGTAGATTTCTTCTTTATACTATCGGGATTCGTTATCGGGTATGCTTATGACGACCGTTGGGGCAGGAACCTCACAATGAAAAACTTCTTTAAACGGCGCCTGATACGTCTCCATCCGATGGTCATTATGGGAGCTGTCCTGGGTGCCATTACTTTCTGTCTTCAAGGATGCGTACAATGGGACGGAACACATATTGCCCTCTCCATGATTATGCTGTCCCTTCTTTGCACTATATTTTTTATTCCCGCAATGCCAGGTGCAGGTTATGAAGTCCGTGGTAATGGCGAAATGTTTCCTTTGAATGGTCCATGTTGGTCCTTGTTTTTTGAATATTTAGGCAACATCCTTTATGCCTTGTTTATCCACCGCTTATCAAACAAAGCCCTTGCCGTACTGACAATATTGCTGGGAGTGGCATTGGCATCATTCGCCATTTTCGACATCTCCGGATACGGAAATATGGGGGTAGGCTGGACACTGGACGGAATAAACTTTGGCGGCGGATTGCTGAGGATGCTTTTTCCTTTCTCCATGGGCATGCTTTTGTCGCGCAACTTCAAGCCTATCAAGGTGAAAGGTGCTTTCTGGATATGTGCCATTGCATTGGTTACCTTGTTTTCAGTGCCCTACTTGGAAGGTGCAACACCGGTCTGTACAAATGGCATTTATGAAGCGTTCTGTGTAATCATCGCTTTTCCGGTTCTCGTCTGGTTAGGAGCTTCCGGTACCACAACGGATAAAAAATCGACCCAGATATGCAAGTTCCTGGGAGATATATCCTATCCAGTCTATGTGATACATTATCCATTTATGTACTTGTTCTATGCATGGCTCATCAAGAACCAGCTCTTCACGTTGGAGCAGACTTGGCAGGTTGCCTTGTGTGTTTACGCATGGAACATATTATTGGCTTATCTATGCTTAAAATTCTATGATGAACCGGTACGGAAATATCTGGCCAGACGCTTCTTGAGCAAAAAACAATAAACAGTCCGTCACGGAGATTATGCTGATTCGCACAGATACAAATTCCCGATATAAATTCAATCTGCGCAAATCAGTATGATCTTTGTGGCGAACTGTTATTCCAGATAAAGCGGTTCCACTACTTCCATCACATTCTCATGGAACCACTCATCCAATTTTGCCTCTACCTTATCCTTTATCTGTGGAGTGATGTATTTCTTCATTTTCTTATAAGCATAGATTGCAGCAAATCCCTTCCCTACCATAAAGACTTGTCCCAAGAGGTCTTCTATACCGGCAGGAAACACAATGGCCACCAAAGCAATCATGATATTTGTCCTTTCACTCTCTGGAGTAGAATCAGTAGTCAGGACATAATAAGCTGTCAGTACGGGACGACCAGCTGCCCGACTACCTTTCTTTATATACTCCTCTACTTTAAGACGAATCTCGTCCATAGAAAAATTCATTTTCATATTCATAATCTCCTCTTTTTATTTATTAGACGCAGAAAGATGAAGTTTGGTTGCAAAAATCTGCAAATAACATAAAAATAGTTCTGTGGAACAATCACAGCCCCACAGAACTCTCATAAAACCATCTAATCTATACATGTAAATCTTACAATACTACAAATTTCACAATTTGTATATAATCAAGAACCTTATCCAAACTATAATTGAATTTCCTTACCGGAAACGATACATTTCTGTACATCTATTACCCCATATTTCACATCTATAAACGGCTTTCCTTCCTTAAGTCCAACATTACCAAAACCCGTTTCCGTAGACAAGAATGAAGTGAAATCATCTCCAATCCGCGAATCTATATACAAAATTTTGTCTACTGCATCATAGCGTATTCCCGTAAGGCCTTCTAGCATAGCATAACTGGCCATTGCACGAGCATACCATGCTCCACACTCATATTCATTAAACGGATTACGAACACGACCATTATAACGATCACGGCAAGTTCTCACTATTTCAAGCCCTTTTTCCACTTCTCCTTCAAACATAAGATGAGCAGCCACTTGATATTCAATTCCAGTCCACACTTCGTTACTGTATACAAAAGGCAATTTTAGCTTACCACCTTTCGGCCAGGTACAAAGTAATAATCCCCCATCCTCTCCCAATGCAAAGGTGGAACGTTGAGGGTTGACATGGTTACTTAAGCTCTTTTTAAAGTTATACTTATGGACAGAAATCAAATGACTTTTTACTTTCAGACGATCGACCACCTCCGGCATTCCACATACCAATGTCATCCAAGAGCCCAATATTCCGTCAGACAAACAACCTTTACCATACTGATATTTCGGACCTTCTTCTTGTAGGATTTTTAAAGCTTCTGGCGTATAATGGGTCACAAACGATTGGGCATCAACTGGGTCTGGAGCGTCCAATCCAGTCCATTGAATGTTCTGAATAAAATACTCTCCATCAAAAAGTTTGCTCTCCAAATATGCTTTACTTTTATTCATCAATTCTTCATAACGGGAAATATCATCGCCTACCGTTTTACCCATCAAGCAAATAGCTTGTAATGCTCCTACATAAAAACTGGTAATCATCCCATTCGCGCCCCAAAACTCTATATCATACGTATTATGGTGAGGTTCTTCAACAGCTCCAACCTCTCTCGGATCCCAAGTACGGATACAATAATCCATACTTTTCTTCACAGCTGGATACATCATCTTCAGCCAATTTATATCACCCATAATTCTCCATTCACGATATACCTTCATTATACCTCCTAATTGCCCATCTGCCGCCGAATGAAAATCATGGACAGTAGGACTGATAGGCAGATTCGTACGGAACACTTGATGTCCCCTTTTATCCTGGCTCACAAAAAATTCTGTTTCACGTAATGTACGTTCTAATTTTGGGAAAAGATGAGATACAGCTTGCGCATAATTCCAAACATGCGTGCATGAACCATGACAAGAGCCCCAATTATCATGACTTCCCTCCCAATTCCACATACGCCCATCGTATTGGCGAAGTACTGTAGTAGATTTCAATATACTCAAATTAGCAGCAACAGCCTCCTTAACTTCAGGTGGAAGAGTAGAATCATAGAAAGCATCAGTGAACAACTGAGTATTCTTTTTCAATGCATCATAATTATCCAACCAGTAGTTTGCAACATCTTGTATACTGCCAAACCTACTGCTATACCAAGGGCGGTAATTCCCTTCAAAATTATTCTCATAAGTATAACAGTTACTCAATTCATCTGGACAAACTGGTGCATCAGGGATATCAGTATCTGTACGTGGGATTCCACCTATTCGTTCTTGTGAATAAGGGACATGCCAAGCCATGTACAACCTTATATTACGAGTCTCACCAGGTGCTAAAGTAAACGGCACATATAACGAAGCTCCCACTGCTCCTTCCAAGCCTGCTGGATTCTCTTCCATTCTGCCCTCTTCCAAGTTATCCCAACAAATGCTCAATGGGTCGAACCAACCTCCACGAAACCAGTTATGATTAACTACCGTCTGGGGATTGTCAGTATAAATCATAAAATCACCTTGACAGAAAGGTTCATTCTCTGTGCCTGTCTGTCTTAGAATGAATCCATTCTTTGCTGCATCTATATACGCTTTACCTCTACCCGGAGTTTGCATAAAATTCATACTATTATATGAAAAGACGGCTTGTACTTCCTCATTACTGGTATTATGAAACTCATATTCAAACCCAGCAACCGGTAGACTTGAATTATCTTCATCCGTTGGTATAAATGGATTCCAGGCAACCAGTTTCACATCTATAGGGACATTCTGATCTGCCAACTCTACCTCCGCAAAAGGGAAACGTGACTGGAAACTATACTCCTTAAACCGGGGCATTCCCCATGAGCCGCCGTCTCCACGGCTGGAATTAGGAGCACCAAATTTTTTCCATTCTGGAACCGGCCCTTCCAGAATGCGTGTACCATACTCATAACCTTTCACATGAATTGCAGCAAACATCGTTGGTTCATTGAAAACATTCGGTCTATGACGTATAGACATATTACTCAATGCTCCTGTTCCTTCAATACAGAACATGCCCGTGCCTATACCTCCTATAGGGAAAGCTATTTTACGCGTATATTCACCTATATACTTCTCATTATAGCCACGTTCAACCGCACTCTCATGATGCCAGCACCCTTGAAAAATCAGTGCACAAACTACCAGACATATTAATAAATATTTCGTCATAAATACTGTATTTATTATCATTTTTTTATTTTGTATCAGGAGCTACAACTGTATAAACAGCACTACTTCTACCGGAAGAAAGGCGGAGATAACATTTTATATTTACTCCACTGAAAGATAAAGGTAACTGCAATGTATCCGTATAGAGTTTTCCATATAAACGAGGATCGGTACCATCTGTGGTATAATATATATCAGCACCCTCTACTGACGGCTTCAAATCCACTATCGCGTTACCGCCTCTAACAATAGCTTTATCCCAACCAATCGGTTCGGGAATACGGAAAGTAACCCCTTGTCTATCCAGTTCAGCCAAACATCCCGCTAATCTTTCACGGAAATCTGCATAATTCTTCTTTTCCGCAGGTGACCAACCTATTTCTGAAAGGGCCATAGCCCGAGGATATGCCATATAGTTCACTTTATCAGGATGATGTATAAATTCTCCCCAAACATTAGCTTGTACCCCCATTATATAACCGCATTGCTCTTTTGTAAGCTTAGGCGTATAAGGTTCATAGCTGTAGATATGTTCCAACGTAACCAGTCCTCCTATATTTAAAGGCTCATTAGTATAATCCTCACTCTGATAATAATCAATATACATATAGTTATTGGGAGCCATCACCACTTTATGCCCCATTCCCGCTGCAGCAATTCCACCGTTTTCTCCTCTCCAGCTCATTACAGCAGCATTCGGTGCCAGACCACCTTCTAAGATTTCATCCCAACCAATGATTTTTCGCCCCTTCCCGGTTACAAATTCATCCAAATGATGGATGAAGTAACTTTGTAATTCATGTTCATCTTTCAATTTATTTTCCTTAATGCGTCGTTGACACTTCGGACATTCTTTCCAACGTCTTTTAGGTGCCTCATCACCGCCTATATGAATATACTCACCGGGAAACAAATCTATCACCTCAGATAAAACATCTTCTACAAACCGATAGGTTTCATCATTACCGAGACAAAGAACTTCCTCCTTAATACCCCAAGTTTCCGGTATCCGAAATGGTCCGCCCGTGCAAGACAGCTCCGGATATGTAGCTAAAACAGACATTGTATGTCCTGGTAAATCGATCTCCGGAACAATAGTGATGTACCTATCTGCCGCATATTGGATAATCTCCTTAATCTGCTCCTGAGTATAGAATCCTCCATGTGGAATACGATCTTGTTCTGTCGGATTATGCCCCCACTGAGTACTATTACGCCATGCCCCAATTTTGGTCAATTCTGGATACTTTTTTATTTCAATACGCCACCCGGCATCTTCTGTCAAATGCCAATGGAATCTATTTATTTTATAACGAGCCATTAAATCTATATACTCTTTTACATATTCCACTGAGTAAAAATAACGTGCAACATCCAACATCAAACCACGATAACCAAAACGGGGTTCATCATTTATCATAATATACGGAAGCTGTATGCATCCATTTCCCTTATCAACAAGTAACTGCTGCAATGTCTGAATTCCATAAAATATTCCAGCTTCACTTCCCTTGATTGTTACTCCCTTATCATCCACAACTAATGAATATGCCTCTAAAGGCATTTTCTTGTCTATCTGCAAATGAATGGCATTCTTTCCTTTCGATCCTTTCTTCAAAGTCACCCCAAACCGTCCATCTAAATAATTATTAAAGAGACTGACTGTTTTGGTAAGCGCATCATTACTGTAATTTATACGTGTATCGGCAGATACATCCCAAGAACCTTCTCCCATCACCATTTCTTTTGGCATAGGAATTACTGACTGTGCATTACAAGGTAACGTACCGAGAATAATACATATTACCAATATGTATTCCCATCTGATTTCGTGTTTAATCATGACTGTAATTCAATTTTATATCTATATCCTTTTGTTTATTCACCTTGATATTTACTGTCTCGAATCCTTTGGCAGAAATCGTTAGCACATCGTTTTCTACAGTCAGAATGGAATATCTTCCGCCTTCCTTACTTATAACCGTTCTACCAGAATAATTAGATTTGATTTCAATTCCACTTATAGGGGTTGCTTGTACATCTCTGACACAACCAGCAACCTTTATCTTTCTTCCTGGATTCTTCACAATTTCATCCATGCAGAAGTCGTTATGACCAAGACTATTACTAGTCACCGGCTGTCTGCCAACAAAGATTGTCCTTCGTAATCTGATATCATCTGAGGCTGTTCCTATCTGTATTTCATACTCCCCTTCTTCTACTACTTTTTTCATGCTCAAATCATATAAGGCCAATTCTTGTATTGGTAGCTTCAAAACAACTGTCTGCATTTCGCCTGGTTGTAAGAATGGTTTTGAGAATGCCTTCAGTTGCTTGACTGGAGTCACAACCGAACTGACCACATCTCGAACATAAAGCTGTACTACCTCCTTTCCCGCTACACTACCCGTATTCTTCAAAGATACACTGACAATCAAGGTATCAGATGGATGTAATAACTCTGCAGAATAATGAGCATTCAAATACTCAAATGTAGTATAACTCAATCCATGCCCAAAAGACCATAACGGAGCTGGTGAAGAAAAAACATAATCACGTCCAGGTTCATTTGGTCTACCAGGACGACGATAGAATCCTTTGTCCGTTGGCAAATGATTATAAAAAACCGGTAAATGTCCTACGCTCTGCGGAAACGAGAATGGAAGTTTGGCTGAAGGATTAATATTTCCCAATAACATATCAGCTATTGCATCTCCAGCTTTCTCACCACCGTACCATTGTACAACTATGGCTGGAATATGTTCTTTTATCCAAGAAATAGAAAAAGGCTTACCTGTAACCAATACAACTATAACAGGTTTTCCTATTGCATAGATTTCTTCCACCAATTCTTCTTGTACACCTGTCAGATCCAGAGAAGAGAGGTCAAACCCCTCCCCACATGTAGCATCTGAATAGTCACGTGCCAGTGAAGCACTAGAAGAACCAACAAATACAACAGCCATGTCACTCGCTTTTACAGCAGCTACAGCTTCATCAAATCCGGATTTATTATCTGTAATAAGATCACATCCTGCCGCATAATTTATTTTTATCTTATTTCCAACCCGTTTCTTTAGGCCTTCAAGTGGAGTAACCCCATCTTTATTACTCCGGCTCCATGTATAATCCCCGAACTGTACTTGATTAGCATTCGGCCCAATCACTGCTAATGATTTTATTTTATTCAAATTTAAGGGTAAAAGAGTATTTTCATTCTTCAATAAAACAATCGATTCATCAGCCACTCTGCGCGATAGCTCCACCGCTTCTTTAGTACGCATGGCTACTCCCGGCATGTCAGCGCCCTGATATGGATTCTCGAACAATCCTAATTCAAATTTAACACGTAAGATACGTCCAACAGCCAAATCCACATATTTTTCATCAAACCTGCCTTGCTCTATCAATTGCTCCAAAGCCCAATAGCAATTACTGGAAGCTTCCAAGTCCACCCCCGCAGTCAAGGCTTGGATAGCCGCTTCACTATCATCCTTAGCTGTATGCTGAAAATCCTTCAACATAGCCACTGCCCCCCAATCGGAATATACATATCCTTTGAATCCCCATTCATTGCGTAAAATATTCGTCAGTAAATAAGAAGAAGCAGAATTAGGGATGCCATTCCAAGAATTATAGGAGGTCATCACCGCCTTCACTTCCGTATTCCGAACAGCCATCTCATACGGCTTGATATGGATATTACGTATATCCCGTTCTCCACTCTCAACTGAAGCCAAGTTCAGCCCTCCCAAAGGAGCTCCTCCCGGTCCAAAAGGTTTCAACATTGGAGATATTCCTCCGTCAATATAACCTTTCACTTGTGCAATCCCCATCTGTCCCACTAGCCAAGGATCTTCACCAAACGATTCCTCAACACGCCCCCATCGCAAATCCCGAACAACATCCAATCCTGGTGAAAGAGTCTGAATTACCCCTTGGGACCTTAATTCTGTAGCAATTGCTTTAGTCATCTGATAAGCCAAATCTAAATTAAAAGTACTACCAACGGCTACAGATTGAGGAAAAATGGTAGAACCATCATGTACCGAGCCATGTAAAGACTCAGTTACTGTAAAAACTGGGATTCCCAAGCGTGTCTCTTCAACCATATATTTCTGAATTGCATGAAATGCTTTCCGCACATTTTCACCAGTAAGATTGAATCCCTCAATACAGCCGTAACTAATATCACCAGCTGCATCTCTTAATTTTTGGTAATCCACCTCTTGACCATTGTATAATTGATAACCATGCAAATGACTTAATTGTGCTATTTTTTCTCGTAATGTCATTCTGCCCAATAAATCTGTAACCCGTCGTTCAACAGACATACTAGAATCCTTGTACACCGGAATGCATTGAGCCATGGAATCTACGGCAATAAGAACCGACAATATAAAAGGTAATAACCATTTTTTCAAAATCCTATCTTCAAGTAACATATTTCAGTAATTCAAAAAGTAAATATAAATATCAATCTTATGGTATAGCTTGATGGTCTGTATCACGCATTCTATACCAATCAACCAACTTTTCTTTCTCTGGTAATTTGAACGCCAGAGGTACAGCTTTGTCTTGATACCAGAAAGCCGCCGAAGAGAATTTAAAGGGCCGGGTCTGCTCCGGTTTACGGGGATTTATAAAATCAAAAATAAAACTTTCATTGAAACAGATTGCATCTTGCTCATGATAACGATACATACTCACCATCGAACGGAGCGGATCCTTTATAGGAACTCCATGCAACTCTCCACAGAATTCACCTTCCCTAAAATACCAGCCACCATTAAAATAATCTTCAAGTCCAGAACCAACTATAGTCGGTACACTTTTGTCTTCCGTATCGATATAAATAAACTCGGGTGCTTCCAAATATCCCAAGTAGTTTGGAAGCCAACTCTGCATGGACAAGGAACAGCCAATAAAATGTCCATGTCCTTTAGTCTGCAATATGGTTAATGGTTCATAACCAGGATTGGTACCAGCATTATATAAACAATGGAATCGTCCCATACCCTCAGGTAAACTCTCCAATTGATCATAATTGGCATTTAAGAAAACGCTTGTAGTCAAACGGTGATGAAGATTTTCCACTTCTATCCTTACCTTTTTAAATGGCATCGGAAAATAACAATAGAAACCTCCACTGGACATACCTATATATTTGGACATATAATGCTTATATTCACAATGCCCTATACCAAAGAAGTCACCAATCGGACATTCTACAGAAGGATAGTCCTCACCATCCCAATAAATACGCAAAATCAGCATTTTCAAAATAGTAGGATCAGGCCACCGCTCCTTACTTAAATCCCAATTTTCCCAAAACCAACCATTAATAGTAAACCACATACGGGTAATTACACCAGGAGAAGTGTGATCTACCAGTACAGATTTCTCACCCGGTCCAACCAAATGGGCTTTAATCTTAGTATTCAAGTCAAAAGTCGTAAACTGACGAGATACAGCGTTACGCATAGTATGGATAGATGTAAAAGCAGAGGTTTGAATGTCTCTCCGTTCTTTCTTGATGGGATTCAATGCATGCCCTACACCAGGTAATGCTGCCAATCCTACGGCACCTGCCATAGTAGCCAATGCTTTACGACGAGACATCTTTTGAGGGCTGGAATCCATATTGCCCGGAATTTGTTTTCTCTTCATCATATTATGTATTAACAATTATCCTTGCGGTTCAATCTCTAAAATAGAGCCTTGTATATGTCTAGTACCTTTGGCTCTGTCAAAGTTTATATAGTATACCACCAATACCCTCTTCTCATCCAGCTGTACAGCCCATGTATATCCGACATCTCCATCATCCGCATCATCTCTTATGATAATCTCAGGAGCCGTGGCAAAATCTGTACATTCTGCATTAAGAATTCTGGCTCTAACTCCACAAGGTTCATGACGATAACCATATGTCAACAAAACTCTATTGTCTGGCAGCCTCATTGCCTGGAGAGGATGTCCTTTGAACCCCATACTTTTCCATTCACCAAATGTTTTCCCACCATCTATGGACCGTGCAATACAAGCTTGGTCACCAAACGCTTCCGAACGCATAAAAGCAATCAAATCCCCATTAGGCGTTTCATACATGGAAGTCTCATTAAACGAGACCTTTTTATCTTTAGCAATTTTCGTACCGTATTCCCATGTTTTTCCTTTATCTTTGGATATAAGCAAATAGACCGACGTATTTCTTAAAGCTTCTGTATCAGAAGCTACTACTGCCCAAAAAATACGTCCATCTTTTCCTTCATACAAAGCGCCACGATTATAAGCCGGCAATTTACCTCCCAATCCACTATAATTTATTTCAGACGGAACGCTACAAGGTATAATCAAATCATTCCAAGTTCTACCATCATCATAAGAACGGAGCAAATATCCTCCTGCAAAAACAGCGTCTGTATTCTGTACGAACGGTTTCTTAAGAACAGCTAAACCATCCGGACGAATAAATGTCCACAAATAACTAGCACATAGCAGTGTTCCATCTTTCAACTTCAACAAACATGGATCTTGTGAGCCTCCAAACGGATGGGCATAAAGCAGTTCCGGTTCCTTGGTCCAATGTTCGCCATCTTTGGATCTCACTACTACCAGATAACTATTCGGGTCCAAATGATTATTCTTCTTCTCCTTAAAGACTTTACGGTCTGGAGCTCTTCTAAACGATACCAGTATCTCTCCATTCGATAATTTTACAGCTGAAGGAAAAGCGGAGTAAAACATGGTATCCTTATATATTATTACATCCTTTATTTTCTTGACACCTGGTATCAAAACGTCATTCTGTTGAGCAAATAATGTTGTCGCAGAACACAAGTGGACAAGCAGACAATAAAAGAGAAATATAGACTTTTTCATATATAATTTTATTATGTTCGTTTATCAATCTTTCCAATATGCTGTAAAGTTACAACATATTGGAAAGATTTCAATAATATACTTTATTTATCCCAACCAGGATTTTGAGTAACTTTCGGCTCCACGCTTATTGTTGACAAAGGAATGGGGAACAGCATCATATAATCTTCCCCCTTATGCTCTCTCAAAGAAGGAACCAAATCAAAGGCTTTGTCAAAACGTACCAAATCCCACCACCTTTTACCTTCAAAAGCCAATTCTAAAAGTCTTTCTTTCAAGATAGCTGCATCATTCGCCTCTTTTGTGCTATTCACATAAATATGCTCTTCATACTTGTCTTTATATGCACGTTTCCTGACCTCATTAATTTCTGCAGAAGGATCTTGTCCCAAAGCATTTTTAGCCTCAGCCTTCATTAATAAAATATCAGCATAACGGTACAATATGATATCATCTGCAAAAATACGATCACCATCTCGCACCAAGCCTTTACCTTTTAATACTACACTAACATAAAATTTATTTTCTCCAGTTTCCTGATCTTTAGAATAAATCTCAAGAAAAGAAGCATTTTTTCGAGTATCATCTTCTGTATATTGCTTTCTATACTCGTCCGAAGCTACTATAATACCTTGTCCCGGCCCTATCGGATAAACTATATCCTTTACCTCTTGAGGAGCATCTCCAGGAACAGCACTCGCATGTATCCACATATATCTGAAATAGTTAATACCAGATTCCAAATCCTGAAATCTAACACTCATCAAGATTTCATCATTACCCTTATTATCATAAGCAAATACATCAGCAAAATCCGGCTGTAAACGAAGCTTATCCGTTTTAATTGAATTCAAAGCATTTAATGCAGTTTCAATATCACTGCTTCCACCATTCATTTTTTTTCCACTCCAAAGATATACTTCAGCTTTCAAAGCCAATGTTGCCGGTTTTGACCACATAGCTCTTTGATCACCGAAATTGTCATCCGGATATAAAGACAAAGCTTTCTCCAAATCATCTTTTATCAGTTGGAAAACTTCCGTTTGGGGTCTTCTTTCTTTATAAAGGACTTCTGAATTTGTGTTTTCAATAGGATCTGTATGGATTATCAAATCCCCCCATGTACGAGTCATCACAAAATACATGAAAGCCCTCATTGTATAAGCTTGAGCCAACATTTTATTGCGGGAAGTCTCGTTATTAAAAGTCACATTGGGAGCATACTTTAAAAGAAGATTGCATGAATTGACTATCTGATAATAACGTATCCAGGATATAGGCATATTAGCTTGTGTCAACGTATTATAATAATAAATATCATATCCGCCATATCCACCGATACCTACAGTCAGTATTTCGCTACGCGCTTCCCCCAATATATACAAATCATGTTCAGCAGCTCCTCGTAACTGGACATAAATACCATTTAACGCACCCTTCACGTCATCTTCTGTCTGCCAGAAAGATTCATTCGTTATAAAGCTTATTGGCTTAAGGTCTAGTGCATCACAAGAAGCAAATGTCAGGACCATAAACAAAGCTATTGTACTATTTATTATATTTCTAATTTTCATAACTTTACTTTATTAAAATGATACATTTGCACTAAAAATAATATTTCTCGGCATAGCATATCTACCATTATCCTGTCCACCTTCTTCTGGATTAAGACCAGAATATTTAGTAAAATAGTGCAGATTATTTCCCGTAACCGTAAACCGAAGTCCGCTTAAACGAATCTTTTGTATGATATTTGCAGGAACTGTATAACTTAAAGAAACTTCTCTAATGGCTAGAAAATCTCCTGATTCATGATACAAAGAGCTACCTCGGATAGCATTCTGCTGTCCACGATCACCATGCCAATAGAATCTCGGCATGTCCGCTTTGTCACCTTGTTCTTTCCAGGAGCGATTTACGACATCTTTCGTCATATTATTATCACCCTGCCAATTATAATCCAAAAAGCCTTTGGCAAAATTATATATGGTATGACCCAATGTAAAATCAAGTCTGCAATACAAATCGAACCCTTTATAAGATAGAGAAGTATTAATACCCCCAGTCCAATCCGGATAAATATTACCAACATATACACGGTCTTTACTGTCAATCACACCATTACCATCAGTATCTTGCCACTTTGCATCACCACCATATTTGGTTTTATCAGGGACTGTAATAACATTATCTATCGGCTCATTAGCATTCTGTGCTTCCTCATCAGTAGAATATACACCTATCATCTTATAGGCAAACAAATCTCCAATTCGTCCTCCTTCCTGTAAACCACCTTGCCAAGTATGTTTACCCAGTTTAGCATCCCAAATGTACTCACCACCAATCCGATTATTTTCAACCCCATTATCTGGCAGCTTCAATATTTTATTGGTCACCTTCGAGGCATTAAAACCTAATGACCATTGAATAGAACTGGATACCGGTAATATTCTTGCATTCATTTCCAACTCAATACCTCTATTTTGTAAACGCCCTAAATTAGTGAAAATAGAGCCAAAGCCTGTAGAATGAGGTAAAGTGCGATTTGTCAGCAAATTATCTGTGGTACGATTGAAATAATCAAAGATAAAGTTTAACCGATTATTAAAAAAGGAAATATCAGTACCGATATCAAATGTCTTAGACTCCTCCCAACTCAAGTCTTGATTTGCCATAGTTCCCATAGTGATACCTGCATTACCTAAATATTTAGATCCTACACTATAACTACCTTGAGCCGTATAATCCCCCAAGCCTGAAATATTACCATTTACTCCATAGCTGGCACGCAATTTCAGACGCATTAGATTCTCAGGCATAAATGACCAGAACTTTTCTTTATCCACATGCCACCCTAATGACACGCCAGGAAAAAATCCCCATTTGTTGTTCGTACCCAAATTGGAAGCACCGTCATATCTTGCAGATACAGAAATCAAATATTTATCCTTATAATCATACCCTATACGAGCAAAAATACCTTGCATAGATCGCTCTGTAATAGAACTACTCACACTTACAGGAACACTTGAGGCATTCAAAGTAGGAATCAAATCAGTAGAAGCACCTCTACCAGCAGCTGCTAAACGGGCCTCTTTCCTAAAATAATAAGCATAACCAGCTGTTACATTCAAATTGTGTTTTTCATTGAAAGATTTAACATAGTTGAATACAGCATCTGCCTGATATTGCCGCCATTTGTAAGTATCAGCATTTGCATTTCTTGTAGTTATATAATCTCTCGGTCCATTCCAAAAAGCATCCCAAAAAGTATAGTTATTACTGTTCACTTCAAATAAAGAAAGAGCTGGTTTGAAAGACAATCCTGGCAATATAGTCCAATCTGCATCTACTCCTATTGATAAATTCTGATAGTCATACTCTCTTTGTGCCTTGTTCATATGATATACAGCATTTCCCAGATACTGGGCAGCTCCTGGAGCCAGACTACCATCTTCAAATCTGAATTTAGTGGTAGGTGAGGCAGCCGGTGAACGATAGAATGTTGCATCTGCAGCTAATGGAGAACCATACGTAAACGAGTTTGAATAAGTAGTTCTAGCTGAAATTTTCAAATTATCCCGTGCTTGCAAAGAACCATTCAAACTAAAATTATACCGTTTATATGAAGTTGTAATAACAGTTCCTTCATTAGTCATATACCCTAATCCCATATTAAAGGTAGCCTTTTCCGTTCCACCTGAAACTTCAATATGGTGATTATGAGAAAAACCAGTACGATAAATTTTATCCTGAAAATCAGTATCTGAGTATAACAATGTCTTACTCGGATCTACTGGATCTGGCATTGATTTCCACCCTTGATCTAATTTATAGCGATTCTCATCAGTCAAGTATTGAGTAGAGAAGGCAGTATTATTAGTCAGATCATTTCCTGTTCCATAACCTAAATGTCCTATCAATCTTTGTTCGGTAGCTTTTCCAAATTTCGCTGGTGAAATCATACCTTTCCTCATAAGGGTCAAAAATTCTTCAGCATTGGCAAATTCATATTTTTTACCAATATCAGAAATTGTCAGATTATATCTATATTCAACTCTGGTTTTACCGGCCTTCCCCTTTTTAGTAGTAACAATTACAACACCATTTGAACCTTGGGCTCCATAAATAGAAGTAGCAGCAGCATCTTTCAGAATTTGGATGGATTCAATATCTTCCGAAGCTATATGAACCATATTCGCCCTCATAACACCATCAATAATATATAGTGGAGTAGCACCATTAGGATTATTAATGGAAGTACCACCACGGACTATAATACGAGGTTCTGCACCTGGTTGCCCTGAAATACTTTGCACACGTACACCAGACACTGTACCTTGTAAGGCTGAAGCTGCATTTGCATAGGGTACATTCTTCAAAGCCTCTTTATCAAGCTTGGTCACAGATGTCGTAATCTTCTCACGAGACTGAGAACCATACCCAATGACTACAACTTCCTCCATTTGGGTGGCATCCTCTACCATCACTATTTTATAGTTACTCTTATTGGCAGATACCTCTTGAGTTTTCATTCCCAAATAAGAAAATAACAAGGCACGACTATCAACTGGAATACTAAAACTAAAATTTCCATCCAAATCAGTAACAACACCTAATGAAGTTCCTTTAACTTGTACAGCTACCCCCACCAATGGTTGTCCATATTCATCCATCACATTTCCTTTTACTGTTTTCTTTTCTGATTGATTAGTGGATAATACAGACGGAGTATCTTCCGATGCATATACACTTCCCACACTCAAAACAGTAAAAAGGAAAATATAAAATGCCCAATGTAATATCCTGCTATTAGATTTAATGTCTATTGTTTTCATTTTTTTTGATTATTTGTGTTTCAAACTATTATTAGATTCACCACTGTATAATTACTTTCTTCTTATTTCCATTATTCCTCCTTTCTCTATCAATTAACAAAATCTGTTTCTATGTCAGAAACAAAGCACTTTTTCACATCAATCTTCCCATATTTCACCTCAATGAAAGGTTTACCATCTTTTAGACCAACATTACCAAAACCTGTTTCCGTCGACAAAAAAGACGTAAAATCATCACCTATCCTTGAATCAATATATAAAGTAGAATCCACTGCATCATACTGTATTCCAGTCAAAGCTTGGAGCATAGCATAACTAGACATTGCACGGGCATACCATGCCCCACATTCATATTCATTAAATGGGTTACGTACTCTTCCATCATACCGATCACGACAAGTACGGACAATATCAAGTCCTTTCTCAACCTCACCTTCAAACATCAAATGAGAAGCCACTTGATATTCAATACCTGTCCATACCTCATTGGAGTAAACAAAAGGAAGTTGTAACTTTCCTCCTTTGGGCCATGAACATAATAATAAGCCTCCTTCATCACCTAAAGCAAAAGTCGAGCGCTGAGGATTTACATGTTTTCTGAGATTCCTCTTTAAATTATATTTATGAACAGACAATAAATGACTTAATATTTTCTTTCTATCTATAGCCTCGTCCAGTCCACAGACCAAAGAAAGCCATGCTCCTACTACTCCATCAGATAAACAGCCTTTTCCGTATTGATATTTCGGCCCTTCCTTTTCCAATAAATCCAAACCCTCTTTCGAATAATTAGAATTGACAGACTGTACTTTCGTCGGATCAGAAGCCTGCAACTCCTTCCAACGAATATTTTGAATAAAATATTCACCGTCGTACAATTGATTTTCCATGTAGTCAATACTCTTATCTAGCAACTCTCTATATTCTGTCATATCTTTCTCCAAATGTTCACCCATAGCAACAAATGCTTGTAATGCGCCAGTATAGTAACTATTAATCATACCACTAGGCCCCCAAAATTCAATGTCATAAGTATTATGATGAGGTTCCTCTATAACACCTTTCCTTTTAGGATCCCACGTATTAATGCAATAATCAAGACTATTCTGTACGTATGAATAAATCAACTTCAACCATTCGTCATTACCATATATATGCCAATCACGGTATACTTTCATAATACCACCTAACTGCCCATCAGCTGCTGCATGAAAATTATGTCTGATGGGTCGGATAGGAAGTGCAGAGCGAAATGCTTGGTGCCCATTCTTAGCTTGACTAACAAAAAATTCCGTTTCCCTCAGTGTTCTTTCCATTTTAGGAAACAAATGAGGTATAGCTTGAGCATAATTCCAAACATGTGTACAAGAACCATAGCAAGAGCCATATTCATTACCGCAACCTTCCCAATTCCACATCCGACCATCGTATTGCCGAAAAATCGTAGGTGATTTTAATATAGTAAGATTAGCAGCAACAGCTTCAACAACTTCAGCAGGCAAAGTTGTAGCATAAAATGCATCAGTAAACAGCTCTGTTTTTTCTTTCAACGTATTATAATTTTTCATCCAATAGTCTGCGACTTCCTCTATATTTGCAAATCTACTGCTATACCAGGGACGGTATTTATCGGACAACTGAATGGAAGTATCAATATAGCCTGCGGGCTCTCCTCTTTCATTAACTACAGGTACGATAGGTACATCTACATCATCAATCGGTTCCAATCCCTCACGAACTAATGAGAAAGGAACGTACCATGCCATATATAAACGGATTGTCTTTGACTCTCCCGGTTGCAATCTAAACGGTACATACAAGGAAGCTCCGGGAGCATCCGCCATATTAGCAGGATTTTCTTTAATTACCCCACTGCTCATCTCATTCCAGCACATCGTGAATGAGTCAAAAGACCATCCTCTAAACCAACAATAATTAACCTTAGTTTCCGGTTCATCTGTAAAGATTGCAAAATCAGCCTGATGAAACGGCTGCGTTTCTGTTCCTTTCTGTGATATTATAAAACCATTTTCAATTGGCCTAATAGATGCTCCTCCATTACGAATATCTACAAAGTTCTTTGAATTATAAGAAAATATGGCTTCTACTTCTTTAGCATATTTATTTTTAAACGTATATTCAAAACCAGCAACTGGAAGCCCTGAGTTATTTTCATCTGTAGGAATAAATGGATTCCAAACCTTCATTGTCACGTCCATCTTCAGTTCATCGTCACTCATTCTCAATTTGGCAAAAGGGAATTTTACTTCAAAATCACAATCTTTAAATCGAGGTAATCCCCACGTGCCGCCGTATCCTTTTGTTGACTGTGGTTGGCCAAATTTTTTCCAATCCGGTACTTGTCCTTCCACAACAATACTACCATTATCTACCCCTTTCAAATATAATCCGGCAAACATTGTCGGTTCATTCAACATCTCAGTTTTATGCCTAATATTCATATTAGAAATTGCACCACTACCTTCTACACAAAACATTCCCGTCCCCAATCCCCCAATAGGGAAAGCAATCCTGCTCGTATACTCTCCCGTATATTTTTCATTATAATCACGTACTTCTTCCATACTGGAGCAAGAAGCCCATAAACACAAGCAGATACATAGACCTAAAAAATAAAATCCATTTTTCATATATCATTTTTTTAATGATTTATTCCTTCAACATTCTCTATTTTTTCTCCATTTCTGTTCAATCTCCTCCAATGATAACCCTTTTGTCTCCGGCAAGAATAAATACCCCCATACCAAACCCAACACGGCAATAAATCCATAAAGAAAAAATGCACCTGCCGGATTCTCAGAAGTCGTTTGTCCAACAACAATTTCGGTACCTGGTATAGAAAAAAAATCTATAATCTTAAAGAAAGTAAAGGAGACAATGCAATTAAATATCCATACAGCCAATGAACCTATCGAAGTCCCCAATCCCCGTACTTTCTGCGGAAATATCTCGGAAATGACCAACCATCCCAAAGGTCCAATACTAATTGCAAAAAATGCAACATATCCAAACATAAAAATGACCATTAACCACCTTCCGATTTCGCCCAACTGATTAGCATAAATAAAACAAGCACTAAGGCACAAAACAGAAAAGGCAATTCCTGACAGACCAATAAAATACAACTTTCGTCGTCCGATTCTATCCACTAAATAAAGAGAAATCACTGTAAATACAACATTTACAATTCCAATACCTACAGAAGCCCAAATAGCAGAGAGTGTACTTTCAAATCCTGCCATCAGGAAAATCTTCGGACTATAATAAATAACTGTGTTAATACCTACAAACTGTTGAAAAAACATAATACAAACAGCAATCATTAGAGGAGTTCTCAACCAAGGCTGCATCAAATATCGCCATCCTACCGCACTATTCCTATCTTTCTCTATTTCCACCTCCATTTGTCCAATTAAATCATTTACTGTATTTTCCGGTTCTATTTTCTGCAACACTTTCCTACATTCTTTCAACCGTCCTTTACTCAACAGCCACCGAGGTGTTTCAGGCACAAAACACATACCTACCAGTAATACCAAAGCCGGTACGACACCTGCCCAAAACATCCATCTCCAACAATCCAACTTGTTTTCATCAGCCCAAAAGGTATCTGACATGTATGAAAGTAAAATACCTATTGTAACCATTAACTGAAACATTGAAACCAGACGTCCCCTGGATTTAGCTGGAGCAATTTCTGCTATATACAATGGAACAGTAAATGATGCCACACCTATAGCTATACCAAGAAACAGACGAGAAAAAACCAAGCTCGTCAAATCCGTTGCCAGTCCTGACCATAACGCTCCCACTGCAAATATCACAGCAGAAACCAATATGATTTTTCTTCTTCCAAATATATCAGATAAACGCCCACAACATACAGCCCCCAACATAGCTCCCAACAAACCAGCCGCCGTAATCCATTCAACATCATTATTATCTATTCCCCAATCTGACTGAAGAAATGGAATCGCTCCTGAAATTACCCCAGTATCAAAGCCGAAAAGCAATCCTCCTGTTGCTACAACTGTAGCTATTAAAAATATTATATGTCTGTTTTTCATATTAAACTTATATTTTAGGGTTCAAAACTTATCCAAACTTCCTTTTTCACTGACGGATTCGGAACATATAAGAAAGTATCCGGAGCATCTTCAAAAATTTTATAAATGGATTTACCTTTCCCAATACCTAAATCATGATACTCTCTTGGAGCCTTTCTTACCAGTTCCGAAAAATGATAGTTTGTATTTCTGATCCACTTCAATCCATCACCCTCAAAAACAGGATACCATGCAATACCTTTATGACGACGAATCTCAGCATATTCAAAACCATATTCACGGTCACACCATGCACCAAACACAAGAGATTCATCTGCATTCGTACTAATGGTAGCATGTACCCAATATGGAGGGACCACCACCACATCGCCAGGCTGTGCATAAACAGCATAACACCTCCCCGGTTCATCTGTAGCCGACTCTTGCATGTAAATGACCGCCTCTCCATTCCATATCTCATAAACCTCTGGAGTGGACCATTGACTAAAAGGTGAGACCTTATGAATATGTCCCTGACTGCGAATGGGTTCCATTCCCAAACTTCCTTTGGCATAAGCCACTACTCCAAAAAGCAAATGCTGTTTTTGCAAAAGCGCTTTATGAACAGTCTTACCCACATCCATAGCTATAGAATAGACAATATCCGGTCCTTCACATTTCGGATCCAACAAACTAGACCGGATATCATCCAACCACCGGTTTTCTACTGTCGGGCCAAAAACGTCCTTACCATAAATAAAACCTAACGGATTTTCTGTTATCCCTATATCAATCCCCTTATCAAAATTATCTTTATGCATGATGTCTTACAAAAGCTTTAATTGTTCCACATTCCATTCCTTCAGACTCCCCATAAGGTTTTATTGTATATTCCTTTATGGCAGCAGGAATAATAAAAGTTTCCGCATAATGGACAACAAACGGAGAAAATTGTCCTATAGGACTTTCCACTATCACCGAACGTCCCTCAATCAGATTCAGAACATTAACACCCGACTCATTCTTATGCAAAACTTTGTCCGTGAACCAATGTCTTCTTGTTTCTATAAATTCCCATTCATGAAGTCCCGTCTTTTCTTCACGCCAAGAATCTCCTTCACCAATAACAGAGACCTTGTTTATCAGTTCTTCTTTCACCCAAGACTCCGTTCTATTCCATTGTATCACATTAGCCCCATGAGCTATATTAATCGGACGCGGTCTGCCATCCAGTCCCATCCGTCCCCAATCCCACAACTTAAATGTAAAGATGTATGGGGTTGCACTAATCTCAAGTACCATGCTATTCCTTCCCGAACAATGTACCGTACCAGCCGGAATTAAAAAATGATCATGCTTCTTTGCCGGATAAATACCTACATACTTCTCCACTTCAAATTCACCAGTCCTTTGCGATTTTTCCAATTCATCAAGCATCTCCTCCGGTTTAATATTATCCTTCAAACCCAAATATACAGTTGCCCCCTCCTTAGCATCCAAAATATAGTAGCTCTCATCCTGCGTATAATGCATCCCAAATTTCTGTTGTATATATTCAGTCAAAGGATGAACTTGTAAGCTTAGATTGCCGCCTTCTATCGTATCAAGAAAGTCAAACCGTATTGGAAACTCATCACCAAACCTGCCATACACAGCATCACCCAATAACTGTCGGGGATAAGCAAAAATCAAATCAATTGACGGTATTTCCACTTTCTCATCCCCAAAGGCCAACAACAGACTGTTTTCTTCAGGTACACAGTCAAAACACCAAGCATAATTAGGCATCGTCCGTTCTAAATCGCAAACATCTTTCATCCACTGTCCTCCCCAAGGCCCCGGATCAAAAAAGGGAACTACACGAAACGGACCATTTACCGCTTTCTCCAATCCCTCAAACATCGCTTTGCCTGTAATCATCTTAGGATGATTGCGCCGGTTCGTATCCAAAACATAATCCACCTTTGCCATCAGCATCTTTTTGTGCCTATCGCATATTCTCCAATCTACGAAAAAAGCTCTTTTATACTGCAAGGAGGTTCGTTCTTCTTTATTGTTGACACCTATATTTGATATTTCATTTTTACGGAATCTGGACTGTATCTCCCATCTTGCCATATCGGCATAAATCAACAAATCAGGATGTTCACAAAGATAGGCCGCACCAACCCCATAGACTATTACAATACCAGACTGCAAATCTTCTATCTGTTGCCGGATACCAGTAACTTTATCGAAATCAAAAAAACATTCCATTGTATACCGGGTCAGATAGCCGAATAATTCATCATCGGTAATATCAGGATAGAAAAAATCATTGATTTTCTCTTCCGGCAACATCGCACTATCTGTATGAACAAATAAAGCATTATTGAACCTACCGGCAAAAGCATTACGTATATCATTCTCAAACACTCCTTGATAGCACTCAATCACAACCACTTTCAACGGCTTCTCCAGTACCTTCAAACGTTCACTGATACTATCGGTAATGGCAAACCAACCGGAAATACAGTCATCCGAATTATAGGACACCTGCACAAAAGGATATTTATCGTAATTAGCAGAATACTTCATCTTTTATCTTTTTTCTTAAACAATATTCCAAACCATACAAAGCTGCATAATCTCCCAAGCTAGAAACTACCACAGATACTTTTGCACTCGGAGTCCAGGCAAACTTTGACACCCGTTCCTCGATATAAGGCACTATCACTTTATGGCTATTCATGATTCCCCCTCCAAGTATCACCACTTCAGGATCATAAGCATGAATAAAATTTATAACAGCAGCTCCCCATATTTCAATGCATTCATTTCGTACCAATAACGCGTCTCTATTTCCTTGTTCCGCCAATTGGAAGATTTCTTTAAAATCATAATTCTGAGATGACATTTTAAACGAAGGAGACAGGCAAGCATGATCCTTTATAATTTTATGAAGGAAGAATGAAGAGGACAAAGCCTCCACACACCCCTTGTTTCCACAAGAGCATAACCTTCCTTTGTAGTCTACTACAAAATGGCCACCCAACGAACCTGCTTGAAAGTGCTTTCCATACATTACCTCACCATTCATAATGACTCCCGATCCTATGCCCGTACCAATAGTCATCATAACAACGCTATCATATCCTCTGCCGCTCCCATATTGCCATTCTCCAATTGCTGCAAGCCGTGCGTCATTATCAATGTAAAAGGGGGCTCCCCAATGTTCATCCGCCCATCTATCCAAATCAAGCTCCACTCCATCATCATATTTTTCATTCGTAGATATAATAATGCTTTTTTTATTATTTACTAGCCCTGGAAAAGCTATACCCACTCCAAAGAGGCGCTTCACACCATTTGAATTTAGCAGGAAATCAATTGCATTTTCAATCTCCGGCAAACTTGCTGTCATATCCAAATCTTGACGAGAAGGCATTTTTACATAGTCTACCAGTTCTCCATTGCGTAAGAGACCGACTTTTGTAATGGTTCCTCCCAAATCTACAGCTATGATATACTTCATATTCATATTTCTATCAATTGGGGATTGCCATTCACACACTGTAAAGATGCAGAAAACCCGTTCTCCAAAATCACTTGATAATCATGTCCTGCGTCCGAAGGCCAACAAGCAGCGAATGACAGAACAGAATATCCTATATTTGCCACACGATGGGCCACCCCTCCAGGTATATAATGAAGACTACCCGGAAACATCCGCTCACTCCAAACCCTTCGGTTCTGATCCATCATAATCAATCTGCCTTCACCTTCCACTCCCCAATAGTACTCCCCACGATTCATATTGGCATGAAAATGTCCTTTGGTCATGAAATACTCATCACCAACCTTACCTGGATAAATTCTCGTGATTCCGAAATAGAGTCCCCCTGGCGTTCCTTCTTCAACCGGCAGATGACAAGTCACCTCATACAATAAAGTATCAGGAGACATCTGTTCATAAGCCTCACAATTATGAAAAACACCTCGTAAATCAGCCAAAGTCTTCAAACTCCTCTTCACATTTTCACCGATCAAAGAATCCTTTATAAAGAGCAAAGGCGACTCATTTGTTCTCTTATCATTCATCAGCATCATACTTTTAAAATCTTATATTGCAAAAGTACGCTGATATGGAACTCGCTCTTTCCTCTATATTTTCCGATAATTATGGTATTTTACCATTATTCGCAGCAAATGGATAAAACCTTGCAAAAAAAGTAGAAAACCAAGGCTCTAACCACCAAATATTCAATGATAAAATAGTAGAATCAAATGGCTTGTTTAGCCTTTACTCCAAACTGCTTTTGGAACTGCGACGGGGACATTCCTGTCACTTTTTTAAATTGGGATATAAAATTAGATAAGTTAGGGAATCCGACTTCCCCACTGATAGTAGAAATCTTCATTTTGTTTTCCAGTAATAGTTTTTTCGAATAACCGATACGCATTTCGTTCAGATATTCTACAAAGGTTTTCTTGGTCCTCTCCTTGAAATAACGGCAAAAAGCTGTCGGGGTCAATCCAACCAAAGTCGAAACTTCTTCCAACCTAATGGAAGTCGCAAAGTTCTTGACGAGAAACTTGTATACCTTATTAAATCTCTCAAAATCTTCTGAATTTACAGAATTCGTAAATCCCACTGAGGCCAGTAACTCATACTCAGTCGATGTGGCCATCAGCTCAAGAAGTGTTAAAAGATTCGTTACCTTCCGAACCCCTACATCATTCACCGAACTCCTTATAAACCGGGTTATCTCTAATTTCGATTTTCCGGTAAACTTCAGTCCACGCCGTGATCTCTCTATCAAATCACGAATATTATTCATTTCTGGTAATCTGATAAAATTCGGATCAAATATCTCACGTTTAAAGAACAGACAGATACACGTAGCACGCAAACCAGACTCCTTATCAAAATAAGCATCATCATTACGCCATTCATGAGGGAGATTAGGGCCAATCATACATACATCCCCCTCCTCATACTGTTCTATGCAATCCCCAACAAAACGGGTTCCTATACCTCTAGTTATATACATTATCTCTATGGCCGGATGATAATGCCAAGGTACAATGAAGTGCGGCAAGTCTTCTATATAATAATGTATATGACTGTCTATTGGGAATGGCAGATCTTGGTAAAGTGGTTTCATAGTCATCTAAGTCAATAATCACCGTTAATTATAAAAGCGAATATAGATAATTATTTTATCAAAGAAAGCTATTGTATGTTAAAACTCATAGTAACATCAAAATATAAATATCAATCTTATACTCAAACAAACAAATGATATCTTTTGTATCTTTGTCCCCGCATTTTCACAACCACATAAAATTATAATGAAAACAATAGTAAATGTTCCCTCCCGACAGAACACCATGCGCGAACTGCGGGATTATCTGATGATTGCCCTGGGTATGGTCTTATATGGTATCGGCTGGACAGTCTTCCTGCTTCCCAACGATATTACTACCGGTGGCGTACCGGGCATTGCATCCATCGTATATTTTGCCACTGGATTTCCCGTCCAATATACGTACTTCGCCATCAATTTTCTGCTTCTATTGCTTGCCCTACGTGTGTTGGGATGGAAGTTCAGCGTAAAGACAATCTTTGCCGTATTCACCCTGACCTTTTTCCTTTCCATTATCCAGAAACTGACCGAGGGTGTTGTCCTCCTGCACGACCAGCCTTTCATGGCTTGTGTCATCGGTGCCTCCTTCTGCGGTAGCGGCATCGGCATCGCCTTTTCCAACAACGGCAGTACTGGCGGCACGGACATCATTGCCGCCGTAATCAACAAGTACCGCGACATCACGCTGGGCAGAGTCATGTTGATATGTGACCTTATCATCATCTCGTCCAGTTACTTTGTTCTAAAAGATTGGGAAAAGGTGGTGTATGGCTACGTTACTCTATACATATGCAGCTTCGTGCTCGACCAAGTGGTGAACAGTGCCCGCCAGTCCGTACAATTCTTTATTATCAGCGATAAATATGAGGAGATAGCCAAGCACATCCAGGTATATCCTCACAGAGGTGCAACGGTCATCAACGCCTCGGGCTTCTATACGGGAAAAGAGATAAAAATGCTGTTCGTGCTGGCCAAGAAGCGGGAGTCCACCATCATTTTCCGGCTCATAAAAGACATAGACCCCAATGCCTTTGTATCACAAAGTGCAGTCATCGGAGTCTATGGAGAGGGATTCGACAGAATCAAAGTGAAGTAGAGGATTTCTCGAACTTCCCTTGATTCCAAGTATAAACAATAGGACGGCGGACAAACGGTTTCAGTTTCTCCGCCGCTTCTTTACCCATGTAATCGGTCGTGGTAAAAGTGAATGCCAACGTGGCATCCTTCGCAGAAAGGTCCGCTTTCATCAGCAGCATGTCGGCCTGGCGACGGGCATCCTGATACTCATAGACATCCACCGTATCCGCGGCCTCAGCGATAAAATCATCCAGAACGGGCAATGCCGGCAGGTAGGACGAAGCAACCAGCTCCTTCCAGTCTGTCGTATAGAACTTGACATGGCTGTCGCAAGCCGGAGCACAAACCGTAGATACCACACAAACCACTTTCGTGCTGTCGTTGACAGGCAAGAGCTTCATCTGCCACGAGCTCTGGGGAGTCATCTTCACATGTATATAATCCGGGGCAAGTTCCGTCATTTCCGATTTACCACCAAAGCTGTTGGTCACCTCAGCTTTCATCTTACTTTCCAGAAAGTCTATAAAATCCGCACGGTTCACGGCGCTAAGCAACGGACATATAGAATCCGGCATATTCTTAAAACACGTCTTGGCTTCCTGGGCCTGCAAATACCCCCATCCGATGAAAGCCAAAATCAAAAAAGCACTCAGTTTTCTTATCATAACATTTTAATCATTTCTTCAAGGAAACGGGCATCTGTTTCATCAAAACCGCCCAAATCGTCACTGTCAATATCCAATACTCCCCACACTTCACCGTCCTCACGCTTCAGCGGAACCACGATCTCCGAACGCGACAGCGAGCTGCAGGCTATATGTCCGGGAAATGCATCCACATCGGGCACAACCAACGTCTCGGCTCTATCCCATGCCGTGCCGCAAACACCGCGGCCTTTCCTGATGCGCGTACAAGCTATCGGTCCCTGGAAAGGTCCTAACACCAATTCTTCACCCTTCACCAAATAGAAGCCTACCCAAAAGAAATGGAAAGTCTCTTTCAGCGCCGCCGAAACATTCGCCAGATTGGCTATCAAGTCATCTTCACCTGCCAGCAGATTTTTCAGTTGAGGAAGCAAAGCGCGATATTTCTCTGTCTTGCCACCAGCATTTATATACAGGTCTTCTGCCATATATCTCTTGTTTATTTACTCCCCAAATATAGGAAGAACATTCCAATCAACACCAAAATGAGGTCGACAGCCTTGCTTTTTAAATTCTTTTCACGGAAGAAAAGCGCACCGAAAAGGAAGGAAACTACAACGCTGCCACGACGCACCATCGAAACGATGGAAATCATGGAGTCCTCATAGCTCAGGGCATAAAAATAGACAAAGTCTGCCGCACAAAGGAAAATGGAGATACAGATAATGGTCCAGTCCCAACGAAACGGGGTACTTTCTTTTCGCTTGGGATACCACAACAGCAGGATAATGGGGCACATGATAAAGACTTGGTAGACATTATACCACGACTGCACCAGCATCGGGTTGAGCTGCTTCATCAGATATTTGTCATACAGCCCGCTGACAGCTCCGGCAACGGCAGCCAGCACGATGAAAAGAATCCATTTGTTATGCTTGAAGTCGATTCCCTCTTTCTTGCCCGAACGGCTCAGCATGAAGAAGGACACTATGGCAAGCAGCACGCCAATCCATTGATAAAGGTTCAAGCGTTCGCCAAACACAAGCATGGCACCTACAAGCACCATTACGGGACGCGTCGCATTAATCGGTCCCACGATGGTCAGCGGCAGATGCTTCATCCCGAAATAACCGAATATCCAGGAAGAAAGCACGATAAACGACTTGACAACAATAAACTTATGCACCTCCCACCCCACCACGGGAACATCAAACATCGTACCTCCCAACACCGACGGCGCAAAGACAGATACCAGAATGAAAGGAAGAAATATCAGGCTCGAGAACAACGTGTTCAGGAAAAGCACCGGCAGTACGGCATTGTCACGAAGCGACTTCTTCTTGAAGACATCGTAAAATCCCAATAAGGCAGCAGAGAGGAAAGCAAGTAATAACCACATAGGATTAATTAAAAAATTAAGAATTAAGAATTAAAAATTAAAGGGGGGGACACTACGTTTTCGCAGTATCCTTCTGTCTTATTCTAAAAAAATTGTTTCCGGATAGGCTACATCCACCAGGAACAAAGCATTGCCGGGAACGGAAGTGCCTGCCCGACATCTATCCTTTTGTTCGATGACACGCCGGAAGCCTTCAACGGAAAGTTTTCCACGCCCCACTTCGAGCAGAGTGCCGACAATGGCACGTACCATGTTCCGCAGGAACCGGTCGGCCTGGATGGTGAACACCCAGGTCACATCGTCCACTTGCGTCCAGGCGGCATGCATAATCTTGCAATTATTGGTCTTGACATCGGTATGGAGCTTGCTGAAGCTGGTAAAGTCCGTATAGTCAAACAAGGTTTGGGCAGCCTCATTCATCCGCTCAAAGTCCGGTGTTTGGAACAGACGACAACGGTATTGACGATTGAAAGGCATCTTGGCAGTAGTGACGTAATACTTATACATCCGCGCCGTAGCATCAAAGCGGGCATGTGCATCGGGCTTCACGGCACACAGACGGCATACGGAAATATCGGGAGGAAGCAGGCGATTCAGCTTATCCGTCATAAAAACAGTGTCCAAAGGAGAATCACTGTCAAAGTGAGCTACCATCAGTGAGGCATGAACCCCAGCATCGGTACGCCCCGCTCCCACGACTTCCACCTCGCGACGCAGCAGGGTACTCAGCGCCTTCATCAAACACTCCTGCACACTCGCTCCATTCGGCTGGATTTGCCAGCCGTGATAAGCGGTGCCATCATAAGCCAGGTATATAAAATATCGTTGCACGGTCTTTTTTGTGTGCAAAGATAGTGCAAACCGAATACAGAACTTTCATGCTCGCATGAAAAAGTTATGTTGAGGTGCAGCCTATATTCGCTTTTTCAGCAAAGACAGTGCTAATTTAAGAAGGTTTGCATTATCTTTGCAAGGTTTTCACCACAGATTAACGCAGATTTTTCACAGACATAGTACATTTATAAGATGAGATATTCTTCCAGAATCCTACCTATACTGATAATTGTCGCAGCTGCCGCAACATTCACCTTTGCCGGCTGCAAGAAGAAAGACATGTCGCTCAAGTTGAACGAACCGCGCAACATTCGGGGCGTTGTCAGCTACAAACGCTCGTTCGGAGACTTGAATGAGAAACATCTCAATGTAGCCCAAGCCATCGGCATACGTGTACTTTCATCCCGCGAGGAAGCAGAAAAGATGAGAGAGCAACTGCAACCTATCACGACGAACGAGCTCTATGCCGTGGATTCACTGACGCATTCCATCCCTTTTCTCATTCCGGGCGCCGCCAGCCTACTGGATACCATCGGACACAACTTCCTTGATTCACTGACCGCCAAAGGACTGAATCCAAACAAGATAATTGTGACTTCCGTACTCCGCACCCAAGACGACGTAAAACGCCTGCGCCGCCGTAACGGCAATGCTTCTCCAAACTCGGCACATTTTTACGGAACGACATTCGATGTCAGTTGGAAGCGCTTTCAGAAAATAGAAGACGAGGATGGACGTCCTTTGCAGGATGTCAGCGCAGATACCTTAAAACTGGTTCTTTCGGAAGTGCTCCGTGACCTGCGGAAAGCCGATAAATGCTACATCAAGTACGAGTTGAAGCAAGGATGCTTCCACATTACGACAAGAGAGAAATAAGCGGAAAAGAATTAGCGTTAATAGTATTTTTCAATCCCGCCAAACCCTATTATTATTTTGTTCTCTTTCGTTTTACAGATAAAGTTATTTAATCGCCTTTCAAATTCTTCCGGTCGTTTCCTCGCCGCTTCAATGTATGCGATTCGGATACGTTTATAGGGGTCAGAGAAACTCTGATAATTCTTCCATATTCTTTCATCCTCTTTCAATCTGTCGATTATATCATTTGGAAAAACAAAAGGAACCGACAAGACAGTTCGTATTTTATCCTCAAATTCAAGATGTATCATTTTATGCTCCAGCAACCATTTCAACCTTTCTTTGTTGGCTTGCGAATAGGTACTTTTAGGATTCCTGGGCGTGAAACGCTGAATTTTATGTTCTTTGTCAAGTGACTTTATCGTGCTGTCAATCCACCCGAAACAAAGGGCCTCTTCAACAGCGTCATTATATACAATACTTTTCTCGCTTGAAGATTTAGTAGGAAACACAAACCAGACTCCATCGGCAGTATCAAAATTGTCAGCCAGCCACTTTCGCCAATCTTTTCTGTTTTCAAAATATCTTATTTCTGTTGACATGACAAGCCATCCAAATTACACTTCTCTCCTTATTCTTCCAGCATCTTCCACGCTAGCGGCAGGCAGGCAACTATATCCCCCACCGTCATCCCCACTGCCCCCTGCTTCTTGCAGGCAACATCTCCCGCCAGTCCGTGCACATACGTGGCCAGGCAGGCAGCCTTCTCCGGCTCATAGCCTTGGGCAAGCAAGGCAAGCACCACTCCCGTCAGCACATCACCGCTGCCTCCCGTTGCCATACCCGGATTGCCGGTAGGGTTGAAAAAACATTTCCCGGCAGGAGTGACAATGGCAGAATAAGCGCCTTTCAAGATGATATGCACTCCGGCGCTCTTCGCCAGCTCGCGAGCCTTCATCAGGCGTTCGTACGAATTCTGGCATTTGCCTACAAGACGCTCCAGTTCCTTGGGGTGCGGAGTCAGAATACTCCCTTTGGGCAGACGCCCTATATAGTTACGCTTCTCGCCCAGCAAGTTCAGGGCATCAGCATCCACCACCATCGGAGTCTGGCATATCTCTATCTGCTCCAGCAGAGCCGCCTCGGTCTCTGCCGCCTTTCCCAGTCCCGGACCTATCGCCACGGCCTGGTAATCGTCCGTATCAGTAGCGGCGGCAAAGCAGGTGTCGCTGATGTCCAGCTCCGTCATGGCTTCGGGCACGGAAGTCTGCACAATGAAGTTGTTGCAGAACGGCACATGCACCGTCAGCAGCCCCACCCCCGAACGCAGACAAGCACGCGCAGCCAGCACCGAAGCTCCCGCCATTCCCTGCGAACCAGCTATCAGCAGTGCACGGCCGAAGTTCCCCTTATGGGCAAACCGGCTGCGCGGCTTCAGCAGGGCAGACACGTCTTCATGCTCCAGCAAGCGGAAGTCCGTTTCCATGTCATGGATGACATCCTCGCTGAGTCCGATGTCCAGCAACTGCCATTCGCCCACATACGGCTCGTTCTCGGCAAAGAGAAATGCCAGTTTCGGCAATTGCAGGCTCAGCGTCAGATGGGCACGGACGATATTCGTATGTACGTTGTAGGTATTGTCCTCACCCATCAGTCCCGATGGGATATCGATGGACACCACCGTGGCGGGCGAAGCGTTGATGTACTTCACTACGGCTGCAAAACCGCCGCTCAGAGCCTTGTTCAAACCGCTGCCGAAGAGACCGTCTATCACCACATGGTCTGCCGTCAGCACGGGAGGTACAAACTGGGTGGTCACTTCGTGGAAATCCACACCCGGCACGTCGGCCAGCCGCTCCTTGTTCGTCTCGCAGTCCGGCGAAAGCGTCCCTTTCGTATTGAAGAGATACACCTCGAGCCGGTAGCCCTTCCCGGCCAGCAGTCGCGCCAGGGCAAGCGCATCGCCACCGTTGTTCCCCGGTCCGGCAAAAACGGTGAGCGGCGTGTCCGGCTCCCAACGCTCGGCAATGGCACGGGCCAATGCGCGTGAGGCACGTTCCATCAGGTCGATGGAGGCAATCGGTTCATTCTTTATGGTATCTGCATCCAGTTGCTTGATGCTTGTAGTAGGAAATATCTTCATAATAGGATTATCTTAAAATCGTAGAGCAAAGATAGGGCTTTGATTTCAACTGTACAAAGAGAAGACGTTTTTTATCAAGTTGCTTTGCCCCCCGGGAAAAAATATCTGCTCCGTAAGGAAAAGTTGTCTTCAATGCAAAGGATTCTTAGAACAAAGCCTTTATTCTTAGAAACAAAAGCTCTATTTCTATAAACAAAAGCTTTATTTACAGAAACAGAAATTCTGTTTTAAGTTTGCGTAGGCTTACGGACAAGTTTGCACAAGCTTGTCGGCAAGTTCCCGCAGGCTTGTCGGCAAGTTTCTAATTATACCCATTAACTTACGCAAAATAATGACTAATTTTGTACCCTCGACATCTAATAAAAGCCAAAACAATAAAAGCATATTCAATGAGTACATCCCGACACCCGAAAGGTCTTTACCTTATCTTCGCTACCAGCACGGCAGAGCGTTTCAGCTACTACGGCATGCGTGCCATCTTCATTCTGTTCCTCACCCAGGCACTCCTTTTCGACAAGGAGCACGCCGCCTCCATCTACGGCAGCTACACCGGACTGGTGTACCTGACACCCTTAATCGGCGGCTACATCGCCGACAAATACTGGGGCATCCGCCGTTCCGTCTTCTGGGGGGCCATGATGATGGCAGTCGGCCAGTTCCTGATGTTTGCCAGTGCCTCGATGCTGGAGGCGCGTGAGCTTTCGCATTGGCTGATGTACGGCGGACTGACTTTCCTGATATTGGGCAACGGCTGCTTCAAGCCCACCGTCTCCTCCCTGGTGGGGCAGCTCTACGAGCCGGGTGACAAACGGCTGGATTCCGCCTACACCATCTTCTATATGGGTGTCAACGTGGGTTCCTTCCTCGCCCCGCTGGTCTGCGGCTATTTTGGCGAGACGGGCAACCCTCACGACTTCCGATGGGGCTTCCTCATTGCCGCCATCGTCACCGTGCTGACGGTCGTCCTCTTCGAAACCCAGAAGAACAAGTACCTCATCGGCCCCGACGGCAAGCCCCTCGGCATCATCCCCGACGCCCGCAAGGAACGGCCCCAGGCAGACAACACCGCCCGGAAGAGTGCCCATGCCAACGGACGGACCATGCGCAACTACCTGCTGCTCGCCCTGCTCGCCATCGCGCTTGCCGGTTTCTTCTACTGGTGCTTCGGGGACGATTGGATAAGCATCGGCATCTTCACCGCCTGCATCGTGTTTCCCGTCAGCATCCTGCTGGAAGGCTCGCTCACCAAGACGGAGCGCGACCGCATCTTCGTCATCTACATCATCGCCTTCTTCGTCATTTTCTTCTGGGCGGCCTACGAGCAGGCAGGCGCCTCGCTCACGCTTTTCGCCTCCGAGCAGACCGACCGCGTCATCCTGGGGTGGGAAATGCCTGCCTCCTGGATTCAGTCCTTCAACCCCTTCTTTGTGGTGATACTTGCCGCCATCATGCCGGGCGTATGGGGCGCCCTGGGCAAGCGGGGCATGGAGCCCGCCTCGCCCACCAAGCAAGCCATCGGCCTGCTACTGCTTTCACTGGGCTATCTCGTCATCTGCCTTGGGGTGAAAGATGTTCAGCCGGGCATCAAGGTGAGTCTCATTTGGCTGACGGGGCTCTACTTCATCCATACCATGGGCGAAATCTGCCTCTCGCCCATCGGACTCTCCATGGTGAACAAGCTCACGCCCATCCGCTTCGCCTCGCTGATGATGGGGATATGGTACCTCTCCACCGCCACTGCCAATAAGTTTGCAGGCACGCTGAGCGGGCTCTACCCCGAAGCCGGAAAGGTAAAGACGCTACTGGGCTATCGCATTGAGACGATGTACGATTTCTTCATGGTGTTCGTCGTCATGTCTGCCACGGCATCGCTTATCCTCTTCCTGCTTTCAAAGAAATTACAGAAGATGATGCATGGAGTGGAATAAAAATCGTATTTTTGCGGCAACTTTCTAAAAACATCCCATCTATGGATACCATACAAATAAAAGACAAGATGTTCACAGTCTCCATCAAGGAGCAGGACATACTGAAAGAAGTAACCCGTGTAGCGAACGAAATCAACCGCGACCTGGCAGGAAAGAATCCTCTATTCCTCAGCGTACTGAACGGTTCGTTCATGTTTACCGCCGATTTGCTGAAACGAATCACGATTCCCTGCGAAATTTCGTTTGTCAAATTGGCATCTTATCAAGGAGTATCCTCTACCGGGGTAATTAAGGAAGTAATAGGCATCAATGAAGACCTCACAGACCGTACAGTGGTCATTGTAGAGGACATAGTAGATACGGGACTCACCATGCAACGCTTACTGGACACCCTCGGCACTCGCGGTCCCAGGGAGATTCATATTGCCTCCCTACTGGTGAAACCTGATAAGCTGAAAGTTGATTTAAACATAGAATATGTGGCCATGAATATTCCGAACGACTTCATCGTGGGCTACGGGTTGGATTATGACGGCTTCGGGCGCAACTATCCCGACATTTATACTGTAGTAGACTGATACAGACATAATATAGTAAATCATTAAATAATAACTAAGCAAATGTTGAACATTGTAATTTTTGGTGCTCCCGGTTCAGGTAAGGGAACACAAAGTGAAAAGATTGTAGAAAAGTATGGCATCAACCACATCTCTACCGGAGACGTGCTCCGTGCTGAAATGAAAAACGGTACAGAACTGGGCAAGACTGCTAAAGGTTATATCGACCAGGGCCAGTTGATCCCCGATGAGTTGATGATTGATATTCTGGCAAGCGTATTCGACAGCTTCAAGGATAGCAAAGGCGTGATTTTCGACGGCTTCCCCAGAACAATCGCCCAGGCTGAAGCATTAAAGAAGATGCTCGCCGAACGCGGACAGGAAGTCAGCGTGATGCTTGACCTCGACGTGCCCGAAGAAGAACTGATGAAGCGCCTCATCAAGCGCGGACAAGAATCAGGACGTGCAGACGACAATGAAGAGACAATCAAGAAGCGTCTGGTGGTTTACCACTCACAGACAGCTCCGCTGATTGACTGGTACAAGCAGGACGGCAAATACCAACACATCCAGGGCTTCGGCGTATTGGAAGAAATCTTTGCCGATGTTTGCAAGGCTATTGACGCAGTGAAATAACAATAAAACAGAATATGGCTGAATCGAATTTTGTTGACTACGTAAAAATATATTGCCGCTCCGGAAAGGGCGGACGAGGTTCTACGCATATGCGGCGTGAGAAATACATACCCAACGGAGGCCCCGACGGAGGTGACGGAGGACGAGGAGGCCATGTCATCCTGCGGGGTAACCGCAACTACTGGACGCTACTCCATCTGAAGTACGATCGCCACATCCTGGCAGGTCACGGAGAATCCGGTTCCAAAAACCGCAGTTTCGGAAAAGACGGAGCGGACAAGGTGATTGAAGTGCCCTGCGGCACGGTGGTGTACAACGCCGAAACGGGTGAATATATCTGCGACGTCACCGAGCACGAACAAGAAGTCATCTTGCTGAAAGGCGGACGCGGAGGTCTGGGCAACTGGCACTTCAAAACCGCCACACGCCAGGCTCCCCGCTTTGCACAACCGGGCGAACCGATGCAGGAGTTGACGGTAATCATGGAACTGAAGCTGCTGGCAGACGTCGGTCTGGTAGGTTTCCCCAATGCAGGAAAATCCACTTTACTGGCATCCGTTTCTGCGGCGAAGCCCAAAATCGCCAATTATCCGTTTACAACGCTGGAACCCAATCTGGGCATCGTGTCCTATCGCGACAGCAAATCGTTTGTGATGGCGGACATTCCCGGCATCATCGAAGGAGCCAGTGCCGGCAAAGGCTTAGGATTGCGTTTCCTGCGCCACATCGAGCGCAACTCATTGTTGCTGTTCATGGTGCCTGCCGACAGTGACGACATCCGTAAGGAATACGAAATCCTGTTGAACGAGCTTCGCACTTTCAACCCCGAAATGCTGGACAAACAGAGAGTGCTTGCCGTCACCAAATGCGACATGCTCGACCAGGAACTGATGGACGAGATAGAGCCGACACTGCCCGAAGGGATTCCGCATATATTCATCTCTGCTGTCTCCGGCATGGGCATCTCTACGCTGAAAGACATCCTTTGGGAAGAGCTGAACAAGGAAAGTAATAAGATAGAAGGCAAAGTGGACAGCATTGCCCATCGCGCCAAAGACCTCAGCCACCTGCAGGAAGAATTGAAAGAAGAGGGTGAGGACGAGGACCTCAGCTATGAATACGTCAATGACAACGAGGACATAGAGGACCTCGAGGACTTTGAATACGAAGAAGATTGGGAGGAAGATAAAAAATGATTCCTCTTACAGAAGATAGGAAAATGTTGGGATATGAGCTGCTTGCCTCATATCCCGGCATTTCTTGTTTTGTAACCACCCGCCACGGTGGATGCAGCCAAGGTAACTATGCCTCCCTCAACTGTACACCTTACACGGGAGACGAAGCCGAAGCTGTACGCCGCAACCAGGAAATAGTATGTTCTTCCCTGCCCCAACGCCCCCAAGAACTGGTCATCCCGTTTCAGACCCACGGGACAAAGGCACTTGTCATTGACGGAACTTATCTGCATGCAACAGCAGAAGAACGCCACTCCATGTTGCAGGGCATTGATGCACTGATAACCCGTGAACCGGGCTGCTGCATCTGCATCTCTACGGCAGACTGCATTCCCATCCTGCTCTACGACCGGAAGAATGCCGTGATAGCCGCTGTTCATGCCGGATGGCGCGGCACTGTGAATTACATCCTCGGCCACACACTCGACAAGATGCGTGCCCGCTATGGCACAGAGGGCAAAGAAGTGATAGCCTGCATCGGCCCCGGCATCTCCCTTTCCGCCTTCGAGGTAGGCGACGAAGTCTATGAAGCATTCCGCAAGAACGGTTTCCAGATGGATTACATCTCCGAATGGAAACCCGCCACCCACAAATACCATATCGACCTATGGGCTGCCAACCGACTGCAACTACTGGACTTCGGAGTACCTTCCGCACAAGTGGAGACAGCCAATATATGTACTTTTACCCAATATGAAGAGTTTTTCTCGGCACGCCGGATGGGTATCAAATCCGGAAGGATATTGTCGGGAATCATGTTAACCCATTCAAACGGATTGCATTAATGTATCATATCACACTTTCTAAAGAAATCAAGCAGAATTGCCCCGAATTCCGCGGTGCAGCCGTATTTGCCGAAGTGACAAATACCCCATATTGCGAAGGGTTGTGGCAAGAAATCGCAACTTTCACCCAAGAGCTAAGAGCCCGTGAAACCACGGACAGCATCAAGTACCAACCCGTCATTGCCGCCACCCGCGAAGCCTATAAACGTTGCGGCAAGGACCCCAGCCGCTACCGTCCCTCGGCCGAAGCACTGAGACGGCGACTGCTGCGCGGATTGGAACTCTATCAGATAGATACGTTGGTAGACCTTATCAACCTTGTCTCCCTACGTACGGGCCACTCTATCGGCGGATTTGATGCCGACGAGATACAAGGGACCGACCTTGAGCTGGGCATAGGACGTGCCGAGGAATTGTTCGAGGGTATAGGCCGCGGCATGCTGAACATAGAAGGGCTGCCCGTCTACCGCGACCGTATAGGCGGTATCGGTACCCCGACCAGCGACCACGAACGCACCAAGATGAAACTTGAAACCCGCCATATCCTTGCCATTGTCAACGGCTACAACGGGCAGGAAGGTCTGAAAGAAGCAGCCGAAATGATATTGGAACTGTTGGAGAAATATGCTTCCTCTACCAGTGGGACTATACAATATTTTGAATAAATGAGAATCCGTATTCTTGTCCCTCTCCTGCTCATAGCCCTTGGTGCCACGGCACAAGGGAAGAAAACGGTCTTTTCCACCATGGAAACCAACCATATCCGCGTTGCCACTCCGGGACTGTTTTCGCAAAGAGAACTGATAGAGCTACCTTTGGAGGACATTCCGGACACGGAATACTCCTTTCCCCTGCCTGGAGGAAAAGTCATCTCCCCTTACGGACGGGGGCGGGGACGCCACAGTGGCATAGACATCAAGACCTACGCCAAAGACACCATACGGAGTGCCTTCAACGGCGTAGTACGGATGTCCAAGCCTTATAGCGCCTACGGCAATGTCGTCGTCGTACGCCATGACTTCGGACTGGAAACGATATACAGCCACAACTTCAAAAACCTTGTACATTGTGGCGACACAGTCAAAGCCGGACAGCCCATCGCACTGACCGGACGCACCGGACGCGCCTCTACTGAGCATCTGCACTTCGAGACACGCGTCAACGGGCAGCACTTCGACCCCAATATTATCTTCAACATGAAGGAACAGACGCTGAACCGACAACGTATCGGATGCTCAAAAAAAGGAAACGGCATCGTCGTGCAACAATTACCGACAATCTACCCGAAGCCACTGCAAAAAAAATACCCAATGGAACTGTTTAAGTATCCAAACGTTTCACTACATTTGCAGAACGTTTCACTAAAAGAACGAATTGAACTTTAAAACATATCAATGATAGAAAAACTGATTGTTCTTGAAGATATTGACCCGGTAATATTTTATGGCGTAAACAACGCCAACATGCAGCTGATAAAGGCCTTGTATCCCAAGCTTCGCATCGTTGCCCGCGGCAATGTCATCAAAGTATTGGGTGATGAGGAGGAAATGTGTGCATTCGAGGAGAACATTACCAAGCTGGAGAAATACTGTGCCGAATACAACTCTTTGAAAGAAGAGGTCATTATAGACATCATCAAAGGCAATGCCCCGCAAGCGGAAAAATCGGGCAATGTCATTGTATTCAGCGTAACCGGAAAGCCGATTATCCCGCGCAGCGAGAACCAGCTGAAGCTGGTAGAGGCATTTGCCAAGAATGACATGCTGTTTGCCATCGGTCCCGCCGGTTCAGGAAAGACCTATACAGCCATCGCGCTTGCCGTGCGGGCACTAAAGAATAAGGAGATAAAGAAAATCATCCTCAGCCGCCCTGCCGTAGAAGCCGGAGAAAAGCTCGGTTTCCTGCCCGGCGACATGAAGGACAAGATAGACCCGTATCTGCAACCACTCTATGACGCCCTGCAGGACATGATACCTGCCGCCAAGCTGAAAGAGTATATGGAGCTGAACATCATCCAGATTGCCCCCCTCGCCTTTATGCGCGGACGCACACTGAACGATGCCGTCGTCATTCTGGATGAAGCGCAGAACACGACCACCCAGCAAATCAAGATGTTCCTCACCCGCATGGGAATGAACACCAAGATGATTGTCACGGGAGACATGACGCAGATTGACTTGCCTTCTTCCCAGACTTCCGGTCTGGTGCAGGCACTGAAGATTCTGAAAGGCGTAAAAGGCATCAGTTTCGTGGAGCTGAACAAGAAAGACATCGTACGCCATAAGTTGGTAACTCAGATTGTGGAGGCCTACGAGAAGTTCGACAAGGAAGCGAAAGCGGAACGTGAACGACGCAAAGCCGAACAAGCCGATAGTAAGATTGAACAGAAACAGTAAATTCTCAAAATCGTAAATATTACAAAGATGAAAGCATTAACAGCAACTGAATTTAACTTTCCCGGACAGAAAAGCGTGTACCACGGAAAAGTTCGTGATGTGTACAACATCAATGGTGAAAAGTTGGTCATGGTAGCTACCGACCGCATCTCAGCCTTTGACGTAGTATTGCCGAAAGGTATTCCCTTCAAAGGACAAATGTTGAACCAGATTGCAGCAAAATTCCTGGATGCCACAACCGACATCTGCCCCAACTGGAAAATGGCTACACCCGATCCGATGGTGACGGTAGGTGTGATGTGTGAAGGATTCCCCGTAGAAATGATTGTACGCGGTTACCTCTGTGGCAGCGCATGGCGTGCCTACAAGAGCGGTGTACGTGAAATCTGCGGCGTGAAGTTGCCCGAAGGGATGAAGGAAAACCAGAAATTCCCTGAACCCATCATCACCCCGACCACTAAAGCCGAGATTGGCGAACACGATGCCGACATCTCCAAAGAAGAAATCCTGGCACAAGGTCTTGCCACACCCGAAGAATATGCCGTATTGGAGCAATACACCATGGCCCTCTTCAAACGCGGTACCGAGATTGCAGCGGAACGCGGATTGATTCTGGTAGACACCAAATACGAATTCGGCAAGCACGACGGCAAGATTTACCTGATGGACGAAATCCATACGCCCGACTCCAGCCGCTACTTCTACTCCGAAGGCTACGAAGAACGTTTTGCCAACGGCGAACCGCAAAAGCAACTCTCCAAGGAGTTTGTACGAGAATGGCTGATGGACAACGGCTTCCAAGGCAAGGAAGGACAGCAAGTACCGGAAATGACCGACGAAATCGTTACTTCAATCAGCGAACGTTACATCGAACTGTACGAACACATCACCGGCGAGAAGTTTGTAAAGGAAGATACCAGCAACATTGCCGAACGCATTGAAAAGAATGTAACCGAATATTTAAAGTAAATGGACTATCCCCAAGAACACATCAAGCCCTACGGTAATGACGGCAAGAAGAGCGAACAAGTGGAAGAAATGTTCGACAACATCGCTCCTGCCTACGACAAGCTGAATCACACCCTATCCATGGGCATCGACCGCAGCTGGCGTAGGAAAGCAATCAAGTACCTACGTCCTTTCCGCCCCCGGCGTATTATGGACGTAGCTACCGGCACCGGCGATTTCGCCATCCTTGCATGCCGCGAACTGCAACCCGATAGCCTGATTGGCACCGACATCTCGGAAGGCATGATGAACGTGGGACGTGAAAAAGTAAAGCAGGCGCACCTCTCGAACAAGATTTCATTTGTCCGGGAGGACTGCACCTCCCTCTCGTTTGCCGACGAAAGCTTCGACGCCGTGACCGTAGCGTTCGGCATCCGCAACTTCGAAGGGCTGGACAAGGGACTGTCCGAGATGTGCCGCGTACTAAAGACCGGCGGACATCTCGTCATACTAGAGCTCTCCACACCAGACCGCTTCCCGATGAAACAGTTGTTCACCATCTACTCCAAAGTTGTCATCCCCCTGCTCGGTAAATGTATTTCGAAAGACAACAGCGCCTACACCTATCTACCGGAAAGTATTCGCGCCTTCCCGCAGGGAGAAGTGATGCAGGAGGTAATCCGCAAGGCAGGCTTCAGCGAAGTGCACTTCAAGCGGCTGACTTTCGGGATATGTACACTTTATGTGGCAACTAAATAAAAAGAAGAAACTTATATAAAAAAGAGACCTTATGAAAGCTACACACACCCTCTATTTATTATTTATTACCCTCCTTTGCGTTGCCGGTTTCACAGCTTGCGATGATTCGGGAAGTGATGATATGATATGGGATTTTGCTCCTATCAAACTGCATATCGCAGTACAAGATGCTCAAGGTAATGATTTGTTGAATCCTGAAACTCCCGGCAACATTGCCAAGCAAGGAATCAAGGCAATCTATAATGGAAAAATATATGAAAAGGACGTTCCAATAAGCCAAACCAAAGCTTACCTTGCACACTTCAACGGTCTGCAAACAATGAAATTTGAAACTGGCAAATACTTTCTCACTTTTGGAGAATTCAATGGCGACGATACATTCGATAACGAAAAAGTGATAATAGACTGGAACGATGGTACTCAAGACGTCATCACCTTCTCTAGCAAACTGATCTGGAAATCAAAAAATAAACCCGTATTCGACAGAAAGTTCTGTTTGAACGGAAAAGATAACGGATTGCAATTCGGAGGTTTTGTTATCATCAAAGAACCGGTAATCACCTCCTCAACTACTTCCGACCAATAATGTACTCCATAAACAAACGAATATAGTTCAATCAATAACTAAAATATTATGCAGAAATACGGTTTAATAGGTTACCCGTTGAAACATTCCTTTTCTATCGGATATTTCAATGAGAAATTCAAGGCAGAAAATATTGATGCAGAATATGTAAATTTCGAAATTCCACGTATCGAGGATTTCATGGAAGTTATCGAGGAAAATCCCAACCTCTGTGGACTGAATGTGACTATCCCTTACAAGGAGCAAGTCATCCCCTACCTGGACGAACTGGACAAAGACACAGCCAAGATAGGCGCCGTCAATGTCATTAAGATTATCCGCCTTTCCAAAGGCAAAGTGAAACTGGTTGGCTACAACTCCGACATCATAGGATTTACACAATCCATAGAACCACTTTTGCAACCACAACACAAGAAAGCCCTGATTTTGGGTACCGGCGGTGCATCGAAAGCCGTATATCGCGGGCTGGAGAACCTGGGTATAAAAAGTTCCTTCGTATCACGCGCCAAGAAAGAGGATAAATACCTCACATACGAAGAACTGACACCGGAAATCATGCAAGAGTACACAGTGATTGTCAACTGTACCCCAGTAGGCATGTATCCCAAAGTGGATTTCTGTCCCAATATTCCTTACGAACTACTGACTCCCAACCATTTGCTCTATGATTTGTTATATAATCCAAACGAAACCCTTTTCATGAAGAAAGGCCAGGCACAAGGAGCCGTCACTAAGAACGGTCTGGAAATGTTACTGCTGCAAGCCTTTGCTGCATGGGAAATTTGGAATAAATAATGAAGAAAACCATAAAATATTCGATTCTCGGTCTGGCTGCCCTCTGCACCGTAGTACTGTGCGGAGGGTACTATATGCTGGGGCATGCTCTGAAACCCGAAGGCCTTATCACACGCAGTCGCAACATTGCCGAATCCTACAACTTCATGTTCGAGCAATATCCCGAACTGCAACCGTGGGTAGACAGTTTGGTGACCGTAGGAGCATTGAAGGACTTCTACATTGAGAACGACCATGGAGAGACGCTACACGCACTCTACGTTGCCGCCACCCACCCCACCCCAAAAACAGCAGTCATCGTACACGGATATACAGATAATGCCGTGCGCATGCTGATGATAGGCTATCTGTACAACAAGGAGATGGACTTCAACATCTTGCTGCCCGACCTCTACGGGCACGGGATGAGCGAGGGAAACCATGCACAGATGGGCTGGAAAGACCGGCTTGACGTACTGCAATGGACCGAAACCGCCGACGAACTCTTCGGGCGCCGCCATACAGACAGCGTAGCATCCCGCAGCACAGAGATGGTAGTGCACGGTATCTCCATGGGAGCCGCCACCACCATGATGGTATCCGGCGAAGTGGAGCATGGTCAATACCAACAGCCTTTCATCAAGTGTTTCGTAGAAGACTGCGGCTACACAAGCGTATGGGACGAGTTTCGCGGAGAACTGAAAGCACAGTTCAACCTGCCCGCCTTCCCTCTTCTGCATACAGCAAACTGGCTCTGCCGGCAAGAGTACGGATGGGACTTCCTGGAAGCCTCTGCTTTGGAGCAAGTAAAGAAATGTACTTTGCCGATGCTCTTCATCCACGGCGATGCCGACACCTTTGTGCCGACGTGGATGGTCTATCCCCTCTACGAAGCCAAGCCCGAACCCAAAGAATTATGGATTGTGCCCGGTGCCACGCATGCTATGTCTTACAAGGATTATCCGCAGGAATACACCGAACATGTAAAGAAATTCGTAGGGAAATACATACATTGATGTGATTTTACCTATCTTCGCCGCAACAAATATTGGTAGTATGAGACGATTTATTTCCATAACATTCTTCTTATGCCTGCTCTTATCCTTGCAGGCACAAGAAGTCTACACCACTAAGAATATTCCTAAAGTACACCTTCAGGACAAGACACGCTATGTGTGCAACCCAGCCGGAATCCTATCCACGGAGGCATGTGACAATATAGACCGTATGCTCTATGCATTGGAGCAGCAAACTGGCATTGAAACGGTAGTTGCCGTTGTCCCGTCCATCGGACAAGAAGACTGTTTTGATTTCTCACACCAGCTGCTCAATGAATGGGGAGTAGGGAAAAAAGAAAAAAACAACGGTTTGGTCATTCTGCTGGTAACCGACCAACGCTGCATCCAGTTTTATACGGGATACGGTTTAGAAGGGGACCTTCCTGATGCCATCTGCAAACGTATACAGACCAAATACATGATTCCCTATCTGAAAGACGGTAATTGGGATGCTGGAATGGTAGCGGGTGTAAAGGCAGTCTGTTCACGTCTTGACGGCACTATGGTGAATGACACGGAAGAGGAGGATGACCTCTCCGTAGGAGGTATCCTACTGGGGCTTATCGGTTTCCTCGCAGTGGCATCTATTATAGGCATCCTTGCCCAACGCGCTGCCAACAAATGCCCCAACTGCGGACAACATAAATTGCAACGTAGCAGCAGCATACTCATCTCACGCCGCAATGGAGTGAAAACGGAAGATGTGACCTACACCTGCCGCAATTGCGGACATAAAGTAGTGCGCCGCCAGCAGTCATACGATGAAAATTACCGGGGAGGAGGCGGAGGTGGTCCGGTCATCTTCGGTGGTGGAGGTCTCTTCGGCGGAAGTGGCGGAGGAGGCTTCAGCGGTGGTAGCTTCGGAGGCGGTATGGGAGGTGGCGGTGGAGCCGGTTCCCGGTTCTAACGCCGAGGATGTGTCATCTGTGTGCCATCAACCGTTTTGACACACCTTCGAGGATACTGGAAGAAAATAAAACGTTTACATAGAATATAATTAAATGATTAATAACTGCCTTCCCCTCCTCCCCTCTCTCTATCGGAGAGGAATCGGAGGTGAGGCCTAAAAATGAAAAGTATGAAGAAATCAACCATTATCATTATCGTTGTTATAGCTCTTCTCGCCATTTGGGGTGTAACCGGCTATAACGGACTCGTAACCATGGACGAAAATGTCAGCGGACAATGGTCGAACGTAGAAACCCAATACCAACGCCGTGCCGACCTGATTCCGAACTTGGTGAATACCGTGAAAGGATATGCCACGCACGAGAAGGAAACACTGGAAGGTGTAGTAGAAGCCCGCAGCAAAGCCACTCAAATCAAAGTGGATGCGGCAGACCTTACTCCGGAAAAGCTGGCTGAATATCAGAAAGCACAAGGTGCGGTGACTTCCGCCCTCGGTAAATTGCTTGCCATCACAGAAAACTATCCGGACTTGAAAGCAAATCAGAATTTCCTGGAACTGCAGGCACAGCTGGAAGGTACGGAAAACCGTATCAACGTAGCACGTACCAACTTCAACAATGCAGCCAAGAACTTCAATACAGCCATTCGCCGTTTCCCCAAGAATATCCTTGCCGGTCTCTTCGGTTTTGAGAAACGAGCTTATTTCGAAGCGGCAGAAGGAGCGGAACAAGCTCCCCAGGTACAATTCTGATAAATACACAACTCTATAGCGAGGCACAAAGGCGAGAAACTTTGTGCCTCGCTTTGTGTTGTAGAAGATTAGATGTATCTTTGCACATTCAATTGAACAAACCTATTATCTCATGAGTAATCAACGATACATGATGCGAGGCGTCAGCGCATCAAAGGAAGATGTGCACAACGCCATCAAGAATATCGACAAAGGTATTTTCCCGCAGGCTTTCTGCAAAATTATCCCCGACATTTTGGGCGGTGACCCGGAGTATTGCAACATTATGCATGCCGATGGAGCAGGCACCAAGTCCAGTCTTGCCTATATGTACTGGAAGGAAACCGGCGACCTGGGTGTGTGGAAAGGCATTGCACAAGATGCACTGATTATGAACATCGACGACCTGCTTTGTGTGGGTGCGGTAGACAACATTCTGGTATCCTCTACCATCGGACGTAATAAACTGCTCATCCCCGGCGAAGTAATCTCAGCCATCATCAACGGTACGGATGAACTGCTTGCCGAACTCCGCGAAATGGGAGTAGGCGTTTATGCCACCGGTGGCGAAACAGCCGATGTGGGCGACCTTGTACGTACCATTATCGTAGACTCGACAGTGACCTGCCGCATGAAGCGCTCAGATGTTATAGACAATGCCAATATCCGTCCGGGCGATGTGATTGTAGGTCTGGCATCTTACGGAAAGGCTACTTATGAGAAAGAATACAATGGCGGTATGGGCAGTAACGGACTGACCAGCGCACGCCACGATGTATTCTCCAAATACCTGGCAGAGAAATACCCTGAAAGCTATGACAAGGCTGTACCCGAAGAACTGGTATACAGTGGCAAGCTAAAACTGACAGACAGTGTCGAAGACAGTCCGCTGGATGCAGGAAAGCTGGTACTTTCCCCCACCCGCACCTACGCACCGGTAGTTAAGAAACTGCTCGATGCGCTCCGTCCCCAAATCCACGGTATGGTACACTGCTCGGGCGGCGCACAAACCAAGGTACTGCACTTTGTGGGAGACAACTGCCGTGTCATCAAAGACAATCTCTTCCCCGTTCCACCGTTGTTCAAGACCATCAAGGAGCAGAGCGATACGGACTGGAGCGAAATGTACAAGGTGTTCAATATGGGGCATCGCCTGGAAGTGTACCTCTCTCCCGAACATGCAGAAGAGGTGATTGCTATTTCGAAGAGTTTCAACATCGATGCACAGATTGTAGGCCGCGTGGAAGAAAGCGACAAGAAAGAACTGATTATCAAGAGCGAATTCGGAGAGTTCAAGTATTAAATATATGGCAGACAACAATACCATACTCGAAAAGCTGGAAGGGCTTGTCGCCCGCTTCGAAGAAGTGTCGACCTTGATTACAGACCCGGCAGTGATTGCGGACCAGAAGCGTTACGTCAAGCTCACCAAAGAATATAAAGAACTGGGCGACCTGATGAATGCCCGCAAAGAGTACATGCAAGTACTGGGCGGCATAGAAGAAGCCAAAGAAATTATCGCCAACGAAACAGACCAGGAAATGCGGGAAATGGCACGCGAAGAGCTGGATGCCTGCCAAACCCGCCAACCGGAACTGGAAGAGCAGATAAAGCTGCTGCTCGTCCCCGCCGACCCGCAGGATGGCCGTAATGCCATCCTCGAAATTCGTGGCGGCACGGGTGGTGACGAAGCGGCAATCTTTGCCGGCGACCTCTTCCGCATGTACACCAAGTACTGCGAATCCAAGGGATGGAGAATGGAGATATCCAGCGCCAACGAAGGTGCAGCCGGCGGTTTCAAGGAAATTGTCTGCTCCGTGACGGGCGACAATGTATACGGCACACTGAAATATGAATCGGGCGTGCACCGCGTGCAGCGCGTACCGGCCACAGAAACGCAAGGACGGGTACACACCTCAGCTGCCAGCGTAGCCGTGCTTCCCGAAGCCGAAGAGTTCGACGTAGTTATCAACGAAGGTGAAATCAAGTGGGACACCTTCCGAAGCGGTGGTGCCGGCGGTCAGAACGTGAACAAGGTGGAATCCGGCGTGCGCCTGCGCTACAACTGGAAGAATCCCAACACAGGCATAGTCGAAGAAATCCTCATCGAATGTACCGAGACGCGCGACCAGCCCAAGAACAAGGAACGCGCCCTCTCGCGCTTGCGTACCTTCATCTACGACAAGGAACACCAGAAGTACATCGACGACATCGCCTCCAAGCGTAAGACGATGGTCAGCACTGGCGACCGCTCCGCCAAGATACGCACCTACAACTATCCGCAAGGACGCATCACGGACCACCGCATCAACTACACCATCTACAATCTCGCCGCCTTCATGGACGGAGACATCCAAGACTGCATCGACCACCTGATTGTGGCGGAAAATGCAGAAAGACTGAAAGAGAGCGAACTGTAAGGCAGTGATAAGTAACCCGTAACTAAAAAATAATATGAACAAACAGCAATTATTCGAGAACATCAAGCGCAAGAAGTCATTCCTTTGCGTAGGTCTTGACACCGACATCAAGAAAATACCCGAACATCTTCTGAAAGAGGAAGACCCTATATTCGCTTTCAACAAAGCCATCATCGACGCTACTGCCGACCTCTGCATCGCCTACAAGCCCAATCTGGCATTTTATGAGAGCATGGGCGTGAAAGGCTGGATAGCTTTCGAGAAAACCGTAAACTACATCAAGCAGAACTATCCCGACCAATTCATCATCGCCGACGCCAAACGCGGTGACATCGGGAACACCTCTGCCATGTATGCCCGTACCTTCTTCGAAGAGCTGGATATAGATTCCGTAACCGTAGCTCCCTACATGGGCGAAGACAGTGTGACCCCGTTCCTTACGTACGAAGGCAAATGGGTAATCCTGCTTGCGTTGACCAGCAACAAAGGCTCGCACGACTTCCAGCTGACGGAAGACACCAACGGCGAACGCCTCTTCGAAAAAGTGCTCCGCAAATCCCAGGAGTGGGCCAGTGACGAACAGATGATGTACGTAGTAGGCGCCACACAAGGCCGCGCCTTCGAAGATATCCGCAAGATTGTTCCCGAACACTTCCTATTGGTTCCCGGCGTAGGCGCACAAGGCGGCTCCCTGGAAGAAGTCTGCAAGTATGGCATGAACAAGACTTGCGGCCTGATTGTCAACTCCAGCCGTGGCATCATCTACGTGGACAAGACAGAGAACTTCGCCGCCGCCAGCCGAAAAGCAGCCCAAAAAGTGCAGGCACAGATGGCGGAAGAGTTGAAAAAAGTGATTAACGACTAACGCTTAATGTTCGAAAGAAAGATTATCAACGACCCTGTCTTCGGGTTCATCAACATACCAAAGGGGTTGTTGTACGATGTTGTACGACATCCTCTTTTGCAACGTCTAAACCGTATCAAGCAACTGGGGTTGTCCTCTGTCGTATATCCCGGTGCGCAGCATACACGGTTCCAACACTCTTTGGGAGCCTTCTACCTGATGAGTGAGGCCATCCAGCAACTTGCCACCAAAGGAAACTTTATCTTCGACAGCGAAGCCGAAGCTGTGGAAGCCGCTATCCTGATGCACGACATCGGCCACGGCCCCTTCTCCCACGTACTGGAAAATACCATCGTGCAGGGCGTCTCCCACGAAGACATCTCCTTGATGCTGATGGAACGTATCAACAAGGAAATGAACGGACAGTTGACACTCGCCATTCAAATTTTCAAGGATGAATACCCCAAGCGCTTCCTGCACCAACTGGTAAGCGGGCAACTGGATATGGACCGCCTGGACTACCTGCGCCGCGACAGCTTCTATACCGGAGTGACCGAAGGCAACATTGGCTCCGCCCGCATTATCAAGATGCTGGATGTAAAGGATGACCACCTGGTAGTAGAGTCCAAAGGCATCTATTCTATTGAGAACTTCCTCACCGCCCGCCGCCTGATGTACTGGCAAGTCTATCTGCACAAAACCTCCGTTGCCTACGAGAAAATGCTGATTAGCACCCTGCTCCGCGCCAAGGAACTGGCAAGCCGCGGCATAGACCTCTTTGCCTCACCCGCCTTGAAATTCTTTCTATACAACGACATCAGCCGGGAGGCATTCTACAACAATCCCGAATGTTTGGAGAATTTCATTCAGTTGGACGATAATGACATCTGGACTGCCCTCAAGGTATGGAGCCGCCATTCGGACAAGGTTTTGTCCACCCTGAGCGCCGGCATGATTAACCGAAACATCTTCAAAGTCGAGATTTCTACCGAACCTATTAGTGAGGAACGGAAAAAAGAACTAACTTTGCAAATCAGTGAACAACTGAACATCCCTCTCTCCGAAGCGAGATATTTCATCTCTACCCCCAGCATCGAGAAGAATATGTACGACGAGGCAGATGACAGTATTGACATCCTCTACAACGACGGCAGCATCAAGAATATTGCCGAAGCATCGGATATGCTCAATATCTCTCTTCTGTCCAAGAAAGTAAAAAAGTACTACTTATGCTACCAACGTTTGCATAGATAAGTATAAAATATTCACCTCAGGACAAGGAAATATAAAAAAAAAGTCCGTTATTTGCGTTTTGAAACCATCTAACAAGAATAAGACATGGAGTTCTCTGCTAAACAAATTGCAACATTTATCCAAGGAGAAATTGTTGGAGACGAGAATGCTACCGTTCACACCTTTGCGAAAATCGAAGAGGGAATACCGGGAGCCATCTCCTTTCTATCCAACCCCAAATATACCCCCTACATATACGAAACCCAATCAAGCATTGTTCTGGTAAACAAGGACTTTGTTCCGGAACAAGAAGTGAAAGCCACCCTGATTAAAGTGGACAATGCGTATGAAAGTCTTGCTAAATTGCTAAATCTTTATGAGCAAAGCAAGCCAAAGCGGGTGGGAATTGACTCTCTGGCCTTTGTTGCCGAGACAGCTAAAATTGGCAAGGATGTTTACATTGCGCCTTTTGCCTGCATTGGCGAATACGCAGAGGTGGGAGACAATACGGTCATTCATCCGCACGTCACGATTGGCAGCGGTGCCAAAGTGGGCAATGACTGTATTATTTACGCTAACTCCACCATCTACCACGATTGCCGGGTAGGAAACCACTGCATCCTGCACTCCGGTTGCGTTATCGGTGCAGACGGTTTCGGCTTCGCCCCCACTTCCGAGGGCTATGAAAAAATACCGCAAATAGGTATCACTATCCTGGAAGACCATGTGGAAATCGGTGCCAACACGTGTGTGGACCGTGCTACTATGGGAGCCACCATCGTACATAGCGGCGTGAAACTGGATAATTTGATTCAAGTGGCACACAATGATGAAATAGGCTCCCACACCGTAATGGCGGCGCAAGTAGGTGTAGCAGGTTCTACCAAGATAGGAGAATGGTGCATGTTCGGCGGGCAGGTAGGCATTGCAGGTCATATTCATATTGGCAACAAAGTGAACCTTGGCGCACAGTCTGGTGTTCCCAGTAGCATAAAGGACGGTAGCCAGCTTATCGGTACCCCTCCTATGGAGCTGAAACAATATTTCAAGGCATCCATCGCACAAAGAAGTTTGCCGGAAATGCAAGTGGAACTGCGCCAGCTCCGCAAAGAATTGAATGAACTTAAACAACTATTAAATAAGTAACCAATGTTAAAACAAAAGACTCTAAAAGATAGCTTTTCGCTTAGTGGAAAAGGTCTTCATACGGGACTTGACCTAACCGTTACTTTCAATCCTGCTCCGGATAACCATGGATACAAAATCCAACGTATCGACTTGGAAGGACAGCCTACCTTCGATGCCGTTGCAGACAACGTATCCGAAACTACCCGTGGAACTGTAATCTCCAAAAACGGAGTAAAGGTGAGCACAGTGGAGCATGGTATGGCAGCCCTCTATGCATTGGGTATCGATAACTGCTTGATACAGGTAAACGGACCGGAATTTCCCATTCTGGACGGAAGCGCCCAATATTATGTCAACGAAATAGAGCGCGTAGGCACTGTAGAACAAAATGCCGTAAAAGATTTCTATATCATCAAGTCCAAAATTGAATTCCGTGACGAAACAACCGGCTCTTCCATCATCGTGTTGCCGGACGAGAACTTCAGCTTGAATGTATTGGTATCATACGATTCCAACATCCTCCCCAACCAGTTTGCAACGCTGGAGGACATGACGAAGTTCAAGGATGAAATCGCCGCAAGCCGTACTTTCGTGTTTGTACGCGAAATTGAGCCGTTGCTGCAAGCCGGTCTTATCAAGGGCGGCGACCTTGACAATGCGATTGTTATTTACGAACGCGAAATGTCCCAGGAGAACTATGACAAGCTGGCCGACGTGATGGGTGTTCCTCATATGGACGCCAAACAATTGGGATATATCAACCACAAACCTTTGGTGTGGCCCAATGAATGCGCCCGCCACAAGTTACTTGATGTCATCGGTGACCTGGCCTTGATAGGCAAGCCCATCAAGGGCCGTATCATCGCTACCCGCCCGGGACACACTATCAACAATAAGTTCGCCCGCCAGATGCGCAAGGAAATCCGTTTGCACGAAATACAAGCCCCTACCTACGACTGCAACCGCGAACCGATTATGGATGTAAACCGCATCCGCGAACTTCTGCCTCACCGTTACCCGATGCAATTGGTGGACAAAGTCATAGAAATAGGTGCCAACTACATTGTAGGTGTCAAGAACGTAACTTCCAACGAACCTTTCTTTCAGGGACACTTCCCGCAGGAACCCGTAATGCCCGGTGTGTTGCAGATAGAGGCAATGGCACAGACGGGAGGTTTGCTTGTTCTGAATTCAGTGGATGAACCGGAACGTTACTCCACCTACTTCATGAAGATTGACGGTGTGAAATTCCGCCAGAAAGTGGTACCTGGAGATACCCTCATCTTCCGTGTAGAGCTGATGGCCCCCATACGCCGCGGCATCTCTACCATGAAAGGCTATGTGTTTGTAGGCGAAAAAGTTGTCTGCGAAGCAGAGTTTATGGCGCAAATAGTTAAGAACAAATAATAAAATTTACGATTAGACTATTTACGATTTACGATTCAAATTATTCGTGAGAATTATCACATTCGGATAAAATCGTATATACAGTAAATCGCAAGTATTCTCAATCGTAAATCGTAAATAGCTAAATCGTAAATAATATGATAAGTCCCTTAGCGTATATTCATCCCGAAGCCAAAATCGGGGAAAACGTAGAGATTGCTCCTTTTGTTTTCATTGACAAGAATGTGGTAATCGGTGATAACAACAAGATTATGGCAAATGTCAACATTCTGTACGGTGCACGCATCGGCAATGGAAACACCATTTTCCCGGGAGCCGTTATCGGTGCTATTCCCCAGGATTTAAAGTTCAGAGGGGAGGAAAGCACTGCTGAAATCGGAGACAACAATATCATACGTGAAAACGTAACTGTCAACCGCGGTACAGCTGCCAAAGGCAGAACCATCGTCGGTAACAACAATCTCCTGATGGAAAGTGTACACGTGGCCCACGATGCTCTGATAGGCAACAGCTGTATCATTGGCAACTCTACAAAAATGGCGGGTGAAATTGTCATCGACGATTATTCCATCATCAGCGCCAATGTACTGATGCACCAATTCTGCCATGTGGGCGGTTATGGAATGATACAAGGCGGCTGCCGTTTCAGCAAGGACATCCCACCGTACATCATTGCCGGACGCGAGCCTATCTGCTATGCGGGAATCAATGTGGTAGGGTTACGCCGCCGTGGCTTCTCCAACGAGACCATTGAGAAAATCCATGATGCCTATCGTATTATCTATCAAGGCGGTCTGAACAATACGGATGCCTTGAAGAAAATCGAGGATGAAATGGAAATGACACCGGAAATAAGCTATATCGTAAACTTTATACGTGAATCAGCCCGCGGCATTATCCCCGCAGGAAAATGAAAAACGTATGATTTACACAAAGTCAGAAATCATAAATTATAAATCATCATGATCTACAGATTTACAATCATCTCTGATGAGGTGGACGATTTTGTCAGAGAAATACAGATAGACCCGGAAGCTACCTTTTATGACTTCCATGAAGCGATTCTAAAGTCGGCAGGCTACACTAACGACCAAATGACGTCTTTCTTCATTTGCGATGATGACTGGGAGAAAGAGAAAGAAATTACGCTGGAAGAAATGGATGACAATCCGGAAATGGACAGTTGGGTGATGAAAGAGACCCAGCTGAGCGAACTGGTTGAAGACGAGAAGCAGAAACTTCTCTATGTATTCGATTATATGACTGAGCGCTGCTTCTTCATCGAGCTTTCTGAAATCATTACCGGAAAGGAAATGAAAGGAGCCAAATGCACCAAGAAAGCAGGTGAAGCTCCCAAGCAGACCATTGATTTTGAAGAGATGGCAGCTGCTGGCGGTTCCCTTGATTTGGACGAAAACTTTTACGGCGACCAGGACTTCGATATGGAAGATTTCGACAAAGAGGGTTTCGGCGGTTTGGACGAAGCCGGAAACTCCTTTGAAGAAGAGAAATATTAAACAGACATACCATACAGATTTCTTTTAGGCACGGATTACACGGAAACACACGGTTGTTATTGAATATTCCGTGTAATCCGCGTAATCCGTGCCTATTTTTTTACCCGCATGCACACCCTAATCGTACTTATCGGTCCCACCGGAGTAGGCAAAACAGAGCTCAGCCTCCGATTGGCAGAACATTTCCATACTTGTATCGTCTCGGCCGATTCGAGACAACTCTATGCAGATTTAAAGATAGGCACGGCTGCCCCTACACCGGAGCAACTGCAACGGGTACAGCATCACTTCGTCGGTACCCTGAAGCTGACAGACTATTACAGTGCCGCCCAATACGAAGCGGAAGTGATGAAGCTGCTGGAAGACCTGTTTACAAAGCATAACACCGTACTGCTGACCGGAGGCTCAATGATGTATGTAGATGCAGTCTGTAAAGGAATTGACGACATTCCGACCGTAGATGCCGATACACGCCAGCTCATGCTGCACAAATACGAAACAGAAGGTCTGGAAAGACTTTGTGCGGAACTTAAGCTGTTGGATCCGGAATATTACAAAATAGTAGATTTGAAGAATCCCAAACGCGTAGTCCATGCTTTGGAAATCTGCTACATGACGGGAAAGGCCTACACTTCCTTCCGCACTCAACAAAAGAAAGAACGCCCCTTCCGTATCATCAAAATAGGATTAACACGTAACCGGGAAGAGCTTTATGAACGCATCAACTGCCGGGTGGACCAAATGGTGGAAGAGGGTTTAGTGGAAGAAGCGCGCATGGTCTACCCGCATAAAAGTCTAAATTCCCTAAATACAGTAGGCTACAAAGAAATATTCAAGTACCTGGATGGTGAATGGACATTACCCTTTGCCATCGAAAAGATAAAGCAGAACTCACGCATCTATTCCCGTAAGCAAATGACCTGGTTCAAACGAGACGAGGAAATCCACTGGTTCCACCCGGAGCAGGAAGGGGAAATACTGGAATACTGTCATTGTTCCATCAAAGGCGTATAAACCTTTCGGACAAGTGCTTCCACATCTTGATAAAGCTTCTGCATTTCTTGAGAATCAATGCTTCCTTGCTGTCTCCAGCTGTCCAACAATAGGCATGTACGGCGAAACACCTCTGCCTCTACCGTAACAAGCTGCTGCATATAGCCATTATTCTCCATATTGTACAGTTTTTCCCAATTCAGATAACGATTGGTTCCCATCCCCTGATTATAACAAAAGACATTGTTGGAAAGCCGGAGTGACCAATCACTGAGCGGAGCGGCGGCACACGCCTTGTCCCAACATACCATCGGAGGCAGAAGTCTATCCGCATCCTTCACCCAAAGCGGCACGGCAATACCCGTAGGAGGATATCCCAGCATTGTCCACATCGTAGTAAGTTCCACCTTCTCACCCGGTTTTACGCCCTGCACCACAATGGAACAAGAAGTACTGTTACGGGGAATAAAATCCTGGTCGACAAACCAACCGGAACCTTGCGGGCGATTAAATTTCCCGTTCTTCAAATCAATATCAAGCATGCCATTGCGAAACGAACGTGAAAGATCATTGAATATACCCTGCGGTGTGATCCCTCCCGTTGCAGAAGCCCTCATCAGTACCCTGTCTGCCTCCATATAGCGTACATAACCTGCCCCCCGATTTGCTTCACCGGCAAAAGAGAAGTTGGTACGGGCAATGTAGCCGTAAGGAGCATCTTTGGGATTATTGGCATCATACATCGTATATTTATAATAATCCACCTCAAACATGGCGGCAGCGCCTTGAGCGTCGATTACGCCAAAATTGGCCTCTATCAAGCTGGGCTTGGAAATGGTATCGAGGAAATGGCAGAAATCCTCCACCGTGGCACAAACCTCCAAGGCACGGTAGATAATCCTCCCGTTGGCTGCCCCCCGTTCTTCCCCATCTTTCACTTCCACCAGATTGTAGGATTGGGTGTTCATCAAGGCAAAACCAACGGAGTTTGTACCCATCCATGCCTCTTTCAAGGCAGGAAAGTTAGCACTATTCACATCGGCAATGAAGTTATACTTCTCCCCTTTTATATAAGCAACATGATTTCGCAGATAGTCCGTATCACGGTTTTTCCATAGCAACGGACGGCCGTCAGGAGTAACCTTTCCAGAAACGACGGCAGATGTACAAGCCAGAACCGGCTCAGCAGTGAGTGCCGCAAGCAGTCCCCATATTAAAAAAAGATGTTTTATCATAACCTTGCCTTCCTTAGATTTATATTCGCAAAGGTATGATAATCTGTGAAAGGGCAAAAGAAATCCTCTGAAATCCTTATCCCCTATTCATCAGGAAAGAATTATTCGCTGACAAGTTTCTGCAACTTATCCTGCATATACCGAAGTTTCGCAGTTCCAGTACCTTGTTCTATATGACGGATAATGCCTTTCTTATCCACCAGTATAGTGACCGGCATACCACTCACATGAAAGGTCTCGAAGAAAAACAAGTCATCGGCTATCTGGGTAAAGAGGAAAGGACGGCTCTCTACAATTTTCTTTATTTGTGCAGCAGTGTCAAAAGTCGTAGCAAGATAGGTTACATCAGGATAGACTTCTATCCATTTGTTCAGCTCCGGCATTTCACGGATACAAGGACCACAGCCGGTATACCAGAAGTTCAAGACCATAGGACGTCCCGTCACATCGGCCTTGCTCCACTCCTGTCCTTCTATGTCTTTCACTTTGAATTCCGGAAAAGCCTTTCCTATCCATTCTTCCTTCTTCAAAGTCTGTACGGCACCGCCTATCGGCAACTTCTTCCCCGTTCCTCCACGGTAACTCATCAAGAAAGCTTCCGCACCAGGCACCTCGTCGGCAGGAGTAGCATATTCTCTCACCTCCTCAGACAGCACAATGCCCTTGCGCAAGCGGAGTTCCGTAACCTCGTGTCTCGCGCCGTCCTCATGTATTATGAAAGCCGCCACGTTGTCCGAACCCACACCAGGCGGCATGCCTTCGAAGAAAAGCCCGCCCACCAAATAATATTTCTTACCGGCTGTCTGGGCAGAGCAAAGCCCTGCCCCCACAGCTACCAGAATCAGAAACAAAGAGAGAATTTTCCTTATCATAATTGTTAGAGACTATTCACTTTTCAGCGTAATCGTAAGCTTGGGCTGCACCTTCACTTTGCCGGTAGCCATACCTATATACGAAACAACCAATACAGCATCCTTAGAAGGTACAGAAAGGACAAAATTGCCATTGACATCGGTAACGCTTCCCGTAGTGGTACCTTCTATCAGAACAGCCGCACCGATAACAGGCTCACCCTGCTCATCCACCACTTTGCCTTCCACTTTCATATTGCCTTTGGCAATGGTCTTTTCTACAGCTTTAGTTTTTTTAGTAGTGATGTAAATCTCACCTTTTCCACCTGCCTCTTTCTTCACCTCAATACCCTCAATATTCTCGGCAGGTATTAAATCATCGATAGTTTTAGTACCCAAGTCAACCTTTTCTCCATCAATATAGACAGTCTTTATTAAATCAAGACTACTCTTATGCTGTACTTTAGCATTCTCTGCCACCTCATTACCCCGGCGGATAACCATACCCGGAGTTCCTTGTTTCAGGGTTATCAGAACAACGCCATTCTGTCCCTCTTCTCCATATAAATCCGTGGCAGATTTATCTTTCAAAACCGTTACACGTTCTATCTTATCAGGATTCAATGCACTCATGACAGATGGCGTCACCTCTTTTCCATCCACAATATACAATGGCTCTTTCCCATTACCTGCATATCCTTCAACTGTAATACCATTGGCAGAAGAAGTTTTTTCAAGTTTGTCGTCGTCCAGCCTGAACATCACCGGCACCGTAAATTTCACAGCCACCGGCTGCCCCTTCTGTCTCCCCGGCTTCCACTTCGGCATAGTGTTTATCAATCGCAGCGCCTCGGCATCCATATCCTTATCCACAGAACGGAGCACCTTGGAGTCCTTGATGCTTCCATCTTCATCCACCACAAACTGGACAGTGACCCGTCCCTGCGTACCGTTCTCTTTGGCAGATGCCGGATAACGCATATTCGTCTTGATATAATCCATGAAAGCACTCATTCCGCCGCCGGGAAATTCCGGCATCTCCTCTGCCACCTCGAAGACCAGAGTTCCCTTCAACCGCTTGCGGACTTCCGCCGGTACATACTTCACATCGGCAGGCTTCGTAGTGTCACCTGCACTTTCCGCCACTTTTGTTTCTACAATTGCAGCCAAATCGTTAACTTTGACGCTTGAAATCTTCTCCACTTTATCGGAGACTTCGGGACGGGCAAAAGCTGTCACTGCAATGGCAGCTACCGGAAGTACATAAAGATACTTCAAACGTGCCCACGGGCTTGATTTTTCTTTTAACATCATAGTGATACGTTTTTTAAGTTTACTGTGATTAAAGCTGTTGGCCATAGAGTAGAGCCTTGTGCCGACAGCTTTTTTTATTAATAATAGTTGATACTGTTTTGCATCCACACCCTCCTTTATCACCGTTTCATCCGCTTCAAACTCATGGATATTCTGCAATTCCTGCTTCAGGAGCCATGATGCCGGATTGAACCACTGAAAGAAAATGCAGACATCAGCCACCAGCAAGTCCCAGGAATGGCGGTTATGGATATGGGCAAGCTCGTGGATAAGGATTTCCCGTCCGTTCTCCTCCAAGTCTTTCCGTGAAATGACAATATATCCCATCCAACTGAACGGAGCGATGTCACAGTTGTGTACAATCAAAGTAACGCGCTCTTTCCTGCCCGGTAAGTAGCTGCCAATATCCTCTTTTTTACCCGATTTCAGCAACATCAGTAACCGTACCAACGAATATACGTTGCGGAAGGCAAAGAAAACGATTCCTGCCAGATAGACAAGCAGCGCCACTTGTATCCAGGTGACTGTTGCCGTTTCAGCCCTTGCTCCGGCCTCAGTGGCATTCACTGCATCTGCCATCATCAGCAACTGCTCCAATGTCAGCATCGTCTGGTGCACTTCCGTCTCCTGCTTCACACTTACCTCTACCAAAGGCAATAGGCAGGACAACAGCAAAATGCCCAACAATGAAAAACGGTTGAAACGATGAAACGTCTCGCGTGCCAGCAACAAGCGATAAAACAAATAGAATATCGCCAGGCAAACAGAAGATTTGAGTATATAAACAAAAAACAGACCCATGGAATTATTTACTATTTAGGGATTTACGATTTACTATTTACAGTTACTTGGTCAGTTCATTCCGTAGCATCTCCACTCCGGGAAATCCGGTTGCTTTGTAGGAAATATCTCCTTCACGGTTCACGACGAAATAGGTCGGGATACCCGGATATTCGTACAGCTTTGCCAATGCCGTACTTTGCTCATTGCTAATGCGACAGTGAATACCGGGTATATCCGGTATCATTACTTTCCATTTTCCTTCAGGAGATGTTTCGTCGACAATATATAGATAAACCACCTCTTTCAGCTCCTCTTTCAACGGTTTCAGGCTTTTCATGGCCCGCATACAAGGACCACACCAGGTGTTCCACATATCCACCAGTACCATCTTGCCACGATAAGGACGAGTAATGACCTGCAACAAACTGTCTGCCGCTACCTCCTTTTCCACCTCAACAATCTTATATCCGGTCTTTCCCTTAGTAGCTTCCAGCTCTGATTTCAGTTCGGCTTCAATCCTCCCGTTTCTCATCAGGAACAATTGCCTGAGGTCGGGAGAAGCGATGCTGTCCACCGTCCGACGCTCTTCCTCAGTCAAAGGCATGTACTTGCTCAGATTACGGGAAGCACGCCCGGCAAGAAGCATGTCCGGCCAAAGAGGGTCTTGCACAAACTTATCCCGGAAATTTCCGGTAGCGGTCTTCACAAAGTCCGTATAATAATTGTAATATTTCTGTTCGGGGGTATGCAGAATATCCAGTTGCAGTATTTCCTTGAAGTATGAGGTACTGTCCACCGTCATGTCCGCCCTTTTCACCCCCTTCCTGCCCGAAAGCATCGGGGCATAACTAAGGTTACTCTTGTAATTATAGATAAGGCTGAACAGATTCATATCCAGATTTGCCCGGATATAAGTACGGCAAGCCTGGCTCATATCCTTGTTTTTTACAAGTTTCTTTTGCATATCTTCATAATGCCTGAACAGATACTTTTTATATGCCTGCGGAGTCATCCCACAAATATCTGCATAAAAATCATCAGCTCCCGATAAGCTTTTCATTTCACCGAACCGCAGCAACTCGGTATTCAGACCGGCATAGTCTCCTTCAAACCAAACACAGTTGTCCGTTACACCATCCCTTTTCCGGCTTAAAAGACGGCTTTGCGAATAGAATATTTCAGGCAGATTGATTGTGACATCCAGTTCTCCACCCGGAACGAGAAACAATTCTATTTTCGAACGGGATATCCACAGCGTAGCACCGCTCGGCAACAGCACCTCTGTCTCATAACGGAACGTGCCATCCTCCGCTATCTTCAAGTCCTTACCGGTGAAATACATGAAGAACCAAGGCGAGTCATAGTAGCGTAACGTCACTCCATACTCCGGTTTATACCCCAATATCTGCCCCTTTATGACAGTCTTTCCCATATTCAATTCCGGTCCGGGCAATGGCAAAACCTCATCCGGTTTCTTATTCCGCAAACGTTCGGAAATATCCACCCGAGGTTTCTCTCCGTTGAGCTGTATACCATAAATTACCCATCCTTCATCACTGTCCGGTGTCTCTACAAAATCAAAGCTCTCAGTATCCATCGGAAGCGGACTAAACTTCAAAACAGCAGTCATTTCACCGGAAGCGGGAATATGCGTCCATTCATCCCTGGCAAAACCGGTATTTCCCAAATATCCGTAATCCTTTCCGGATGCCCGCAACACAGCTGTCGAATCAATCCTGACCCTATCGCCCTGCATGCCATAAAGCCTCACCGCCAGCCAGGTCGTATCTTTTCCAAGCGTCACTTGCTCCACTTCAATGCTACGCGTATTGCATGCCATGAAATAGGGTACCTTTACGATTTTCTTTGCCTGCAATCCGCAGCAAATACTTACCAGCAGCAAACAAACCAATCCGATGTTTTTCATAAGCCAGAGTTATTAGAGTCTCAACAATCTCAGTCCCTTCCCTTTTCCACGTCTTGTATCAACTGCTTCAGTTCTTCCAGGGATATATCCTCTTCCTTCACCAGAGACGACACTGCGCTGAGATAGGAATTATTGAAATATTTGCTGATAACGTTCTTCAGTGTCCGCTTGCGGAAATCCTCCTCGCTGACCACCGCATAATACTGATACGTGTTGCCGTACGTATGATGGCTCAAGAATCCCTTATCCTCCAATCCTCTCACAATGGTGGACAAAGTATTGAAATGTGGTTTCGGCTCTTCATAGAATGCCAGCATTTCCTTCACAAACAAGGGTCCCTTTTCCCAGAAAAAGCCCATGATTTCTTCTTCTTTTGCAGTCAATCCTTTCATAACATTCTTTGTTTTCCGCAAATAACTAAATTATCTAGTTCAAAAACTAATTTCTCTCGTTAAATAAAACTAAAGCTTTTAGTTTATTCGGCAAACACCAGTCTCCAACCGTCTCCCGACAAGCAAAATACCTACTAATAGTGATTGCAGTTCTCGGATAAAAGCCGTTACTTTGCGCACGAATCAGAGAATTAAAAACAATAACATACAATGAATGAGCAACATAAGTACCGCTCCACGGACAAGATGAGTGACCTCATCTGTGACAATTACTCCTTATTAATGGTGATGAGCCGCTTCGGACTGTCATTAGGATTCGGAGACAAGAGCGTGAAGGACGTCTGCGAAGCACAAGGCGTCGATTGCCCTACATTCCTCGCCGTAGCCAACTTTATCAGCGAAGAACAATACTCTTACAGCGGTAATGAAAGTGATTTTTCCATTCCCGCCCTTATGGATTATCTGAAGCGTGCCCACACATATTTCCTCGACTTCAACCTGCCGGCCATCCGCCGCAAACTCATCGAAGCCATCGATTGTTCCAGTACAAACGATGTAGCCTACCTCATCCTGAAGTTCTTCGATGAATATGCCAAGGAAGTACGCCGCCACATGGAATATGAAAACCAGGCCGTATTCACCTATGTAGAGCAATTACTCCAAGGCAACCTATCGGATGAATACAACATCGCCACTTTTGCCAGCAAACATAATCAGATAGATACCAAACTGAAAGAGCTGAAGAACATCATCATCAAATACTACCCGGAAAAGGAGAACAACAATCTCCTGAATGCGGTCTTGTTCGATATATTCAACTGCGAACAAGACCTTGCCACCCACTGCCAGGTAGAAGATTATATGTTTGTTCCCGCCGTAGCGCAAATAGAAAGGAAACTGAAAAATGAACAATAATACTTCTTTGAAGATTGTCATTGCAGAAACTTCGGTCATCATCCGGAGTGGCCTGACGGCTGTTTTGAAGCGTATTCCCAACTTGAATGCACACCCTATTGAGGTTTCTTCTCCGGAATCGCTGCAGAACTACATTCACATGCATCCGGCAGACATTATCATCATCAACCCCACTTTCGGTGGCTGGTTCGACCTGCCCGCCTTCAAGGCAGAACACGGAAAATCCGGTATCAAGTACATTGCTATGGTATGCTCCGTCATCGACAACAACATATTGAAGGAATATGACGAGAACTTCGCCATGTGCGATGACGTAGATGTCATCGCCTCCAAAATCAACCACTTGCTACACACCGAGGAGGAAGAGGAAAAAGACAGCGAACAAGAAACCCTGAGCCAGCGCGAAAAGGAAATCATCACCTGCGTTGTGAAGGGCATGACCAACAAAGCCATCGCCGACAAACTCTACCTCTCCATCCATACCGTCATTACCCATCGCCGTAACATTGCACGCAAACTGCAGATACATTCTCCGGCAGGGCTCACCATCTACGCTATTGTCAACAAGCTGGTAGAATTGAGCGACATCAAGGACTCTCTATAAGATTCTTCCGGCAACCGTTTCCCTACCCGCTGCGGCCTATAGGGAAAAACCGGATGAATCCCTTGCAAAAGTATGCTCCTCCATACGGGAAAAGCCCTCTGCCTATTGATTAAGGTTTATCTTGTGCCTGAAGACAAAGCTCATCCCCTATGTCATCCCTCCCCATCCTATGACTCTTTATGCCCCACAAGTATCCTTATCCAACCTTACCCACAGTATCCGTCACGCCATACACAAATCCCCGCTTCACGATATCACATCGGGAAGCGGGGATCCTTTTATCTTCATAAAAGTGGTTACGTAATTATGACTAACTAATTCATTCAAATCTGATGTTGCAAAGATAGGGCATCGGCAGACAGTACGCAATCACTTAAATTAGGTATAATAAAACAAGTCAGTCATCATAAATAGGTAGAACCACCCGTAAATCAGGCATTGGCATAGCTGTGCATTCCTCCAAGGATGTAGTTCACCCCGAAATAGGTCATCAGGACTGTCAGAAAGGCGGCAACCATATAGATATGGAAGAATAACGGACTGCGGAAAATGCGCAGGCTGCGCGCATGGAACGCCGCTCCATAAACCATAAAGGTAATCAGCGCCCATACTTCCTTCGGGTCCCAAGCCCAATAACGCCCCCAAGAAGCATTGGCCCAAACCGCACCCAGAAAAATGCCGGCTCCCAAAAAGAAAACGGCGGGATAAAGCAGCAATCGGCTGAGCAGCATCAACATCCGGGCTGAACGGCGAAGACACAATGCCAGTATGCCGTTCAGCATCATAAAGGCAAACAAAGCATAAGACATCATTATCAACGACACATGCGTACTGAGCCACGGAGAAACGAGCACGGGCATCAAGGGAGTGATTTGGGGATTCATCTGTCCCAAATAGGACACCAGTAAGGCAAAACCGGACAGCAAAAAACCGAAAGGCACCATAAACGGGAAGCGCCGCCGAAACAGACAAGCCAGGAACAGCGCACACAATGCCATGAACTGCATCGTTTCGTATCCATTACCCAACGGGATACGCCCGCCGATGTACCACCTCAGACCATACCCGAAGAGCTGAAAGAGAAACGCCGCATAAAGAGAAAACGGGAAAAAAGTATCTGCCAAACGCGAAGAGAAAGAGAGCGCTACAATCCTACCGGAAGAGTCTGACAATGCCGACGAACGGCGCAGGCCGCGATACAGCAGACGGAAGAAAGCCAGCATCCCCACCGTAAGGTTGAACATGAACAGCAATTTGCTGAAAGGAATACGGTTATACAGCAATTCGGCTTGTATTTTAGTATCGGAAACAGGCTCCACACTCCCGTCTTCCGGCAAAGGACGAATCAATGTACCATTTTGGAGCATCAAAATCAGTCCCACCTTTTCATCCGCCTCTACAATGGCCTTTTCCAGAGAAGTCATTTTCCGATGATGGTCTTGCTTCCCCTTCCAGAACTTCTGCAAGCGATACTTCTCACCGTCGAACAAATCAGCCAGACATGCATAGGGTGTCTCCAAATGAAGCAGGCGACGGAGTGCCTCGTTTTTGATATAAATCATCGGCTCATTCTGCCAAACCTCCGGACGCAGAAGCCATCCGCCAATCACCTGCTCCGGCGTCATGCCTCCATAAGACAATTTTCCCGTCAGTTTCAGTACAAAATCGCGCGCAAGGGTATTGAAAGGAACCACACGGTCATTATAAATCACCTGCTTACGGGCAAGACTATCCGCCTGCTTGCGTGCCAGTGCCGGAAGGCTTCTCTTCTGCGCATGTACCCCACTTCCCAGACACAGCAACAATAGGACAAACATTCCTCCCTTCTTCAACAACGGATGCCTCAGCAGCCTGCGGAACTCTCCTCCCCGGCTGACCAGCATCCAGAGCATGGAGACACCTAACAAGAGGTATCCACTATAGGTAATCCCTATCCCCCACGGGTCATAATTCACTGTCAGCCAGCTCCCCTGCATATCCTCATCAAAGGAAGACTGATAAAAGCGGAACCCCTGCCGTGAAAGAATACGGTTCATGGAGACGGGCGTCTCACCGTGAATATAGCTGATATAATCTGCAGGAGCATCCGTACCCGGATAGTACTCAATCCGGAAACTGTCCAGACGTAAGGTGAACGGTAACTCTACAACCTGCCTGCCGTCTTGTTCCAAAAAGCAGTTCACCTCACTGCCGACAGTAAGATGCACATATCCTTTCCGGCCACAAAGAAACGTAGTCATGGCTCCCGCCAAAATCACGAGGAAGGAGCCATGCAACAACAACGTCGGGAGATGCCGCCACAACCGCAGTCTTACAAGCACAACAACAGTCATCGCAGCAAGGGCTCCCCACAAACAACAGAACCAAATCGTATGATAAACATGCTTTTCTACAAAATCCGTACTGCACGTCTGCTCTACAAACGTAGTTGCAGCAAGCATGAGCAGCAAACAACCATAAACAGCTATGAGAAACTTTTTCAATTAAGAGCTATCAATTAAAAGTAAAAAATCAATATGGAGCAAACTCTTTGTTTTCTAAAGACCTGACTCCCATACATTCCATCTCTATCAGCCAACCCGGACGACATACGGGAGCATATACAAACACTCTCGGAGTATCCGGAAAACGCTCGTCATACATTCCTTTGACCACGGTATAGTCTGCAACATCCCGCAGATAAACAATCATCTGTCCTAAATCATCAAACGTACAGCCAGCCTCTTTCAACAAAGCCTCCACATTCTCCCACATACGTTCCGTCTGCTTGCGAATGTCTCCGGGATATACCACCTCACCTTTATTATTGATGCTCGCAGTACCCGAAATAAACACCTGGCGACGGTCGCCATAATCCACATACGTACCTCGCTCGAAACTCACACCGTATTCGTATGTGGGATTCAGATGTGTCGGTGCGTAAAGGTAGTGAATTTGTTCAGATTTCAAACCATCTACAGCATAAGTATCCATCTGAACCGTCACTTTTGGGTCGGCATGACGGCCACCGATACCGGTACTGGAAATATAATGAGTCTTCTCCGTCAAGTCCTGGGTAACAAACACCTCATTACGTGCCTTCACCACTCCGGCATAATTCACATCCACGTTCTGTACAAAGAACCAGGTACGTATGCAATTATCAGCCAGCTTGCAGCCCTGTTCCATCAGCTGCATCACATAGTCATTCAACAGCAGACGGGTCTGGTATTCCGAATTGGCGGCACGATTGAAAGAGCCGCCTCCCCAAAGGTGACGGTAGGCGCCATGTCTCACTTCGAACAATCCGTTATGAAGTACCTGTGTTTCCACACCTTTCTGCAGATAGACCCACAGTGCAATCTTTGTACCGTTCAACGGCGGCTGCTCTACCACGGAGAGTGCACAATCCGAACATTCTGCCGAAAGCGCCAGTAGCATATCTGCCTGATTGGCGGCGTCACTTAGAAAGTAGCGTTTAAAGATGGCAACAGCACCTTGTAGTTCACTTTCACGCAGTTGGCAGTAAGTGTCGACCACCGCATTCAGCTGTTCTTCATAAGTCGCTTCCGGTCTGGTGGCATGAATCATTACATGATATTCCGAAACACCCGCTTCTACCTCATATTTAAAGATTTCGGTTAAGGTATTCTCCGATTGATTAGTTTGTTGTTGTTTATCTTTCATATTAAATATCAATTAGTCGTTGTTGTTCAAAAAAGTACCGGTATTACCAGTAAGGCCCATCATTATTACGGCTGTGCACCATCGTCAATCCAGTTGCCAATCAAAGACTGCATATCAGATGAGGTTATCATCTGAGAATGGTCTATACGCCAATCCGAGCTGATGTCCGTACCCAATATGAGATGCAAGACACTTTCTGACGCATTGCCGGGCATAACCCTCATTTTACCGTCCACCGTCGTTGAAGCCCGGTTGACCAGATCAGCATGGCTATGTCCTTCCAGCAGATTCAAGCCACCACCCGGAGTGGTGCTAAGACCATGGCAAGCCGTACAAGTGGCATTGAATATTTTTTGTTGAATGGCATTGTACATACTTGCATCAACTGTTCCTGCATCCATAAGTATAGTATCAGCGATTTCAGTACATTCCATTGCCACCAAACTGACAATGCGCTTTCTCAACTTATTGATTACACATAGCTCGACTGTTGTCACCTCATCCGTTATGCCGGACATTGTCAACTGGATTTCATCATTATCCGATTCGGATACCGGAACAACCTTTGAAACAATGGCATAATCGCTTTCATCATCAAATCCTGCCACTACCACACTATAGTCGCCCGACCACTTATCCACACCACTAATCCGGCCTGTCATCTTCACTGTGCGTCCTTCACCCGTGGCCACTACGGCATTCTCATAAATTCTCCCCTCATCGCATGCATGCAGACCTATAAGAAGCACGGGCAGAAAAAAGAAAAGAATGTATTTTTTCATAGACGAATCCTTTCCTGACTTCATTTAGAATGTATATTGAAGCATCACCGTGGCAGAGTGAGTGGCCAGACCTAAATTATCATTATCACGGTCGAGCTGCGTGTCGTGTCCCCAACGGGCTACATACTGATACATTGCCTGCAATTTCAGGTTGCATCCTCTGAAAAAGTAATTCATACCTACAGCAGGCATATTCAGGAAACCGTCGTCATCCGTACCGTTACGATTGAAGATATCGTAGCGTGCGGCAAGCTGTAGGCGGGGAGCGACAAAGTAACCACCTTGCACATAACCGCCTAAAAAGCTATACGATTCATTTATCTTTTGCCGTTTGGTGAAACCTACATTCATATAATAAGCTTCAGCCGCCAGATAGAGCTTGTTCTTCAACATGGCAAATTCCAACCCCACACGGGTATCATTGGTACTCTCATTTTCACTCTCCACATTGATAGAACCCGAAAGACCGAATAATATCTTATCCTCGTTCAAACGGTTAGGATTACCTTGTGTGGAAGGCATCACCCCCTTGGGCATATAAGTCAGACGTCCGGCATACAGCAATGAAGGGATATGCCAGTCATCACTCATCGTCTTTGAAGCTGTATTCACGGAAGCTCCGGTTCCATTGAACAAGCCGACTTCATAACCGAACTTATCTGCCACCAGACCGTGAATTTCAACACCCAGGTCAAATCCCGTACCGATATTAGGCGTCACGGCATTCAACGAATAAGGCAAAATTACAGAAGACGTCAGAGAAACCGGCAACTGGGGAAGCAGTGTTTCGCCAAGAGTTGTCAGATAGGCATGCGAGAATGGAGTCTTGAACTTTCCGACACGAATCGCAAATTGTTTTTTCAGCTGTACATCAAACCACGCCTGCTGTAACAGCGCTCCTCCACTTGCAGCAGCATTGATGGACAGATTGAAAGCTACTTTTCCAAAAGCCTTGCCAGTAAAGCCAAGTACGGCATAAGGAATGGAAAAACCCGAATTGGCAATATTATCTTGGTTATAAGCCTTATCCAAGCCTTCATCATCATACCAATTGAAATTAGCACTCGTTTGTACCAACAGATAAGGCTTGAAAACAAAATCACCTTTCTTTGTTTCAATGGTAAAACCTTCTCTTCCGGCCAATGACACTACACCATTCTCCGTATCTTCCTCATGTTGCGCCATAGCGGTCAAAGGCAAAACAGCCAGCATGGCGACATATAAAAATTTCTTCATAATTACTTTTTATATAAAGCTTATTAGTTCTAAAGTGAATTTAAAAATACAATCAGGGCATCACGGTCATCCTTACTCATGTTCTTAAAGAGATTTTTCGATGCTTCTCCCTCTCCCCCATGCCACATTATGGCTTCAACAAGATTGCGGGCACGACCATCGTGCAAGAAGTAGGTATGTCCGTTTACCTTTTCCTGAAGCCCGATACCCCAAAGCGGAGTAGTGCGCCATTCATTGCCACGCGCCAACCCACTTACATAGTTATCATTCAGACCGACTCCCATAATTTCGGAGCCCATATCATGCAGCAAAAAATCCGAATAGGGGTGAATTGTCTGACTTCCCAACCATGGCAAACGGGTACCGTTCAACAGCACGGAGCCCCGAGGCTTGGTATGCAACGTGGTGACATGGCAAAGATGGCACTTGGCTTTATAGAAATTCTGTTCTCCCCTTATCACCTGCGGGTCATTCACATTACGCCGTGCAGGAACACCAAGACTCTGCATATACAAGTCAACATCTTCCATATCTTCTGTAGAAACATCCAACTGGGCATAAGAAAGCCCCATCATGCTGCCTTGATTCACCTGGGACTGCCCCTCGCATATCTCTTCCGGATAGCGGCTATTGGTAACACCCATATCACTTGAAAAACCAAGTTCAACAGTCAAATCCGCATGTTGAGCCTTATTTCCCGACAGCCCCAAGCTTCTCACACCACGTTCGGTAATGTAATTGCAACGGCCACTTATACCATACTCCGGATAATTACTTTTTGCAGCAAGCGCTTCAATCTCCGTAGGTTCCAAAGCCATCATTTGCCCCATACCGACATGTCTCAACGGGATACGCACCGTACAGAACATATCTTCAGGCTTTATACTGTCAGCATACCATTCGGATATGGAATAAGCCGGTCTGCAAAGTTCATACTTCTCTCCGTCGGGAAAGGTAAAAGTCTCATAAGTATACTCCACAGAAAGCTTCCCCTCCGGTTTCACTCCATAAATTGCCTGGTCATGGAGGACACGACCATAATCCTGAAAAAACGCACCATTCTTGCGGCTTATATAAACCAGCATCGAGGAAAACCCGTAACTACCCGATCCACCTTCACTCCACAGCGTCGGTTTGGTACGGCCGGCATTACGATGACAACTGCCACAAGAATACCCCGCATAGACTGGGCCAAGACCACCTCCCATGCCATTGCTACTCGTACGCACATCATCGTAAAGCCCGTCACCATCATTAAAGCGACTGTTGTAAACACCCGACACCCAGTCTGCCGGTGAATCATAGGCCTTGGATGAATTCATGAAGATTGTGGACGTTCCGGCAGACAGAGCGTATCCTTCAGGAATCTCTATATCCAACACGTCAATCCCATCATCATCACAAGCAGTCAAACCTGCCGACAAACAAAGGAGAAGACATGAATATCTCATTAAACGATTCATCATCTTTATCTACTTTTTAATAATGGCATATCCAAACATGCCAAAGAAGTAAAGGCAGGATTCTCCAAATCCTCCCCTTTACTTCTTGAGTATTGTTTATAAATAATTCTTATTTAACTGTACGAGGCTTGCCATCCTTGAAAAGCAGGAATTCCAAAGTATGGAATCCGCGTACATTTTGAGCAGATTCAACTTTTGCATCATCATCACCCTCGCTCCATTCCAAATCGCCCCATTTCTGGGAATTCAGAATCTGGACAATGGCGTTCTGGTCCAAAGGCCAACTATCCATATTCGGGTCAAGTCCCAGCTCATCCACCGGCCCAAATAGGAACGCCTCACTTTCCTCCCAAGGTTCACGGGCTGTTATCCAAGCATTGCATGCCGTCTCAAAAGCACTGTTAGAGGGATTGTTGGCAAGAGCCACCACAGCGTCATACAGCGTACTATTCTTCTCCTTCAAATCCTTATAGGTAGGCAAAACCACAACATTGACATAATTTTCAACAATCGGGTCAAGTGCTTCATTGCTGTTAATGGTGCTATTGTCCCTGATATAAGGTTTCAACTCCTTATCCAATACACTTTCCAGTTCTTCACAAGCCTTGATAGCCGCTACCGTTTCCTGACTGTTGATATTATTACGGAAAGGTTGGGGAATAGCCTGAATAGCCGATGCTGCCGTAGTGATAGCTGCCGACACTTTCATATCCAACTCCGCATTGACTCCAGCCACCAATTTTGAAATTGACTTGTCGCTCACCTTACCGTCCAAAGAGCCGTAATAGGCATTGCGGATTGAGTAAATATTATTGGTATAATCATCACGGGAATGCCAGCTATACCATGACTCAACAGCATAGAGGGCCTCTATAACATTGTTTGCCATATATTTATTATATGGATCACCAATCTTCGTCTCACCTACCTCATTGGAGATTTCAACACAACCGTCGATAACCTGCTCTATACAGTTCCAGGCACTTGAAAAGTTATAGGCACCATTATGAGCTTTGAAGGAAGTTGCAAAACTTGCCCCACCCTTATAACTCGTATTCCAAGAATCATAAAGATTGGTGGCATCTGTCTTCAACAAAGCCGCCACATTTCTCATGTAGTTGTGCCAACTTGCCGCATTCTCCGAGTTATACTCAATGTCAGCAGGATTAACTGTACTGTTGTCATCATCATCGCTACAAGCAGTAGCCGTAAATGCCAGCCCTAATACCAAAGCTGTCGCATAAAAGAAATTTTTCTTCATCTGTATAAAATTAATTGATTACTATTCATCTACTTCTTGACAAACCAACCGATATAGGCAATACCGATCGAAAACTCATTTTCACTATTATACTTGCCAGTTCCAAAAACCTTGTTTGTTCCGATTTGGCGGGTAGTGTAATCAGCCTTTACCACCAGATTAGGCAAGGCATACCAATTCAATCCGGCAGTCCACATGCTTACCTGACAACGTTTCTCCATTATCTGGCTGGCCTCTCCCTTTTCTTGCGGATTATAATATTCATAACGTGCAAAGGGGTAGATAACCGGAACTTTCCTGTTTCCTTTGAAGAAAGCGCTGATATTCAAACCGGCCTCGGCTGCATAACTGACTACATTCTTTGCAATGGGGGTTATACGGCTGTAAGGAGATTTATTCGACAATTTGGTATTTGCCTCACTAAGCTTCGCTGAATTACCCAAATTTCCGTATACCATATTGGCACGGGCAACCACATATTTATTACGGTATTGGGCATCTGCCGTATAAATTCTTACCGGAATCTTACCGGTAGACGAATAAGTATCCGCTTTGTCAGAATTGGAACCGGCATCAGCGCAGTAATAGAACGAAGCACCTATACGCAACCCCGGAACCCCCTTATAGTCCAGACGAGCCACATAGCCCGGTGAAGTAAAGTTGTCTTCTTCAAAGATGCCTTGTTTGCCACTTGCTATCCAGGTGTTACGGTCAAAGCCATTGGCATTCAGACCGGCCACTATCATGGCCTGATAATCAAAGCTGGCATATCCTTTTCCAAAAGAACCAAAAAACTCGAGTCCGTTTTCATGCCACGTAGAAGGAAGGATGGTTGTCTCTCCTTCCGGCCGATAAGTTCCAAAGAAATTGATTGGTTCATGATGGGCGTTGGTCAATCCTACCGGGACAATGATGTGACCGGCACGTATGTTGAATTGTGGAACAATTAAACGGGTAATGTGGAATTGCTCGATAGCCACTTCGCCACCCTTTTCCACCTCCGTTTCATACTCACCGTTTTCCGTATTCTCAAGTTCATAAGCAGTACCCGTACCACCGGATTCAAACTCGATTTCAGCACCGAGTATCCATTTGGAATTGAACTTGTAATCCAGAGCCAACACGAAACGGGGTATAGAAATTGTATTCCTATGTTTGTCTGGATTGCCTTCAGGTGCACCATAGAAACGGTTAATACCATAATCCTTAAAACTTGCAACCATTTCTCCGTATCCACCGAAACGGAATTTCTTGTAGTTGTCGCCATCATTCGCTACTTTTTCCTTTTTCTCTTTGTCTGTTGAAATCTCCGTACTCTCTGCTGCAGAAGTAACTTTTTCAGGTTCAGCAGCCTGCAAAGCATTGGCAGAAAGCAAAAAACATAAAACGAATAAGCCAGTTAATTTTCTCATCTTTTATCTTAAATTTTGTTGGGAGCAAAGGTAGAGGTAGTTAAAAAGGAGAACAATACCTAAAAATTGCGAAAAGAAGAGAAAGAGTAACCATTAGTAGGTAATGGCAGATTTATAACAACAAATAAAGATGAAAAAGGAGGATAAATGGTAAAAGAACTATTAAAATGCTAATCCACGTAACGAGCACGATAAGCAGGGCCGTACCTTCCAGAATACGGTCAAGCACAGTGGGTTGGAAACGGACATTAGGGCATTTCTTGCCGGAATAAGGACCAAGATTAATCATATTATCTACGATTTAGAATCTGTTATCACTAATCCTCCTTTGCTTTCTCTTCAGACGGAGGAGGATTCTTGGACTTCTTCATCCGCCCACTCTTCCGCAATGCTTCAGCGATAATCCACTGAAGCTGTCCATTGGTACTACGGAACTCGTCGGCTGCCCATTTTTCAATGGCATCCATCGTTGCAGCATCCACACGGAGGACAAAGCTTTTGGTTGAAGTTTCTTTTTTAGCCACTATTTATTTACTATTTAACAATTTACGATTTATGATTGAAGTTACTTTGATATAACCAAGTACCAATCAAAGAGTATTCTGCTTGCCCCGCACGAAGGAGGCAATGTCATCCATAACATATGCCGGGACGGGCGAAGCATGGCTATACTCAAACGGAGTCGCCTTGCCGCTGCCTTCCTGCAACAAGTGATTCAATTTCGGATAAGATTTGAAGTACGCATTCTTACAACGCAACAGACCGGAACGCCATAAACCGAAGTCTTCCATAGTCACTTGATAATCTCTCTCCCCTTGAAGAACAAATATGGGCAGCTTTAGTTTAGCGGCAACCTCCACCGGTTTGTAAGCGTTGGCAAACAGCCAATATGAGCGGGGCTGCCCCAATGGTAAGGGAATTGCCTCATCGAACTCTTCGGTACCAAGCTTTTTGACATTCACCAACTGTTGTTTCAGTTCATCAAGTTGAGCCTTTACATTGACTGAAGAATCCGTCAAAGAAGAGGTATAATAAAACTGTTCCTCAAGAGCATCTTCAAGCGGTCTTGCCAGTCCGGCAAGGATAATGATACCTGCCAAACCTTTCGAACGCCCGGCAATACGGGGAGCCAATGTACCTCCCAGGCTGTGCCCCAACACATACACACTGTCAGAAGCCAGCTCGGGCAAAGCCCTTACCTGCTCCACTATGGCAACGGCATCGTCCACGGCCTCAGTATCATAATCGAGTTCGCGACCGGCAGGAACGCAAGCCGCACCATATGCTTTTGTCCGTTTTTCATAGCGGACGACGGCAATGCCGCGTTCCGCCAATCCCCAGGCCAGGTCACGGAAAGGCTTGTTGGGACCTATCGTCTCGTCACGGTCGTGAGGACCGGAACCATGTACCAGAATAACACAAGGAACCCTGCATACATCCGAACCGACTGCCCTCTTGGGCAAAGTCAACGTTCCGGGAAGCTTGTAGCCGTCGGCTCCCAGCGTAATATCCCTTTCATCCATTTTTGTCTTATCATAGGCTACCGGTTGGGCAGTGCTAACAGCAGGTGCAGGGACTAGCCGGATTGTATTCAGTGCCCCGTCAGCATCAAAAGCCACTAGAAAGCGGAGATTATAACGTTCAAATTCCACATCGGAATAATAGATAGTAATTCCCTGGGCAGAATCGGTCTTCCATTCTCCTTTTGATATGGATTTACCAAACATTTTCTCTGCTTGCCGGAAAGAATCATTGAAGAGTGCCGGAGCCAGTTTCTCCTGCAACTCCCGGTTCAATGCCGCATGGATGCTGTCACCTTGCCCTGCCACAAACAATTCATAAATGTGCTGCGCGCGCGCAGTATTCGCATCTTGTGCAAAGCCCCCATATACATTGCCCAGCAAGAGCAGTATAAGAGCCCACCGTCCTATGCCTCCCATCTCTTTCATCCGTATCCTTTATCAATGGTTCAACGTTCCCGTATTGACTACCGGTTGGGCAGCCTCGTCCGCACAAAGCACTACCAACAGATTGCTGACCATTGCTGCTTTCTTGTCTTCGTCCAGTTCAACAATTTCTTCTTCAGAAAGTTTATGGAGCGCCATTTTTACCATAGAGACTGCCCCTTCCACAATCTTCTCGCGTGCCGTAATAATGGCAGATGCTTGCTGGCGACGCAGCATCACAGCGGCAATTTCGGGCGCATATGCCAGATAGTTGATACGCGCTTCCACCACTTCCATACCTGCCATGGCCAGGCGTTCATTCAATTTCTGCTCCAGCTGTTCATTGATTTCCTCACCGCCCGAACGAAGTGTCAACTCTTCCGTATCAGCCTCATTATCATCATAGGCATACTGACCGGCAACCTGGCGAAGAGCGGCATCACTCTGTATCATGACGAAATTCTCGAACGCATTCATACGGTTGGCCACCGCATTGCCAAGACTGACCTGGTTCGCATTACCCGCTGTCGGAGCGGATGCAGCCATTGTTTGTGAATCAATCTCAAACATGGCTTTATAGGTGTCCTTCAGCTTCCACACCAATACCAGTCCTATAAGAATAGGATTACCAATCTTATCGTTCACCTTTATCGGCTCCACATCCAGGTTGCGTGCACGAAGCGAAAGCTTCTTCTTATTAAGGAAAGGGTTTACCCAGAAAAAGCCGGTCTCCTTGAACGTCCCTTTATATTTACCAAAGAACACCATAGCACGCGCCTCGTTCGGCTCCAGCTCCATATAGCCGGCAAACATAATAAACCATATCAGACACAGACACACCGAAAGGATCAAGGTAGGCACAGAAATGATAAACCCAAAGATTATCACTGCCGTAAGCACTACCAAATGAAGGAACAAGGCCAAAAAGCCATTCATCTTGAAACCACTGAAACCACACTCTTTTGTTTCCATATTCTATAGATTTAATTGATATCATAATGATATCACAAATATATCAATTAAAATTAGATAAGAACAGAGAAGCAAGGAAGTTAACATATTGTATTAAGGATTATTAAGAACATGTATCCCCAGTACACAAAAATTCCGCTTGAGGGTCATGACTTACCTTCAAGCGGAATTTTCTTTTTCGACTTTGTCAGCAATGTATCAAGGCTGAATGACAAAAGACCGGCGCAGCAAACCAGCAGTCTGCGAGCTACCGCCCACCATAAGTTCATAACTGCCTTCGGAAACGCACATGGTATTGCTTTGCGGATTCCACCACACCAACTCTTTATCGCCCAAATCAAACTCTACATCGACCGTCTTTCCTGCCGGGATATGTACCCGTTTGAAAGCACGCAATGCCTTGCTCGGTCCTTCGACATCATCGTTTTTCTTCAAATAGACCTGCACAACCTCTTCACCGTCACATTTGCCGGTATTGGTTACGGGGACATTCAATCTCAATTTCTCACCGGACTTTATATTATCCGAACCAAGCACCACAGCGCCATAGCAGAAAGAGGTATAGCTCAATCCATGACCGAAGGGGAAAAGCGGTTCCTGGGTCATGTAACGGTAAGTCCGGCCGGTCATATTATAATCCTCAAAATCAGGAAGCTGTGACACATTACGGTAGAAGGTGACCGGCAAGCGTCCTGCCGGATTGTAATCACCGAACAAGACTTCGGCTACAGCCGTACCACCTGCCTGACCGGGATACCATGCCTGCAGGATAGCTCCACACCTCCCGGTTTCCGGCTCCAAGCCGATAGGAGAACCTGAACAGTTCACCAACACCACCTTTTTACCGGCACGGTGCAAAGCGGCAATCAGTTCCCGCTGGACAGCAGGCAACTCTATATCGGTACGGTCGCCTCCTCTGAATCCGGGAAGCTCAACACCCATCTCCTCGCCTTCGAGGTTCGGAGAGACTCCTCCCACAAAGACCACGACATCAGCATCCTTTACACGCTCCACAGATTTCCTCACATCCACTTCATTCTTAAATCCAAGGTCAAAGTTCAACTGTGCATCGCTACGGAAATATTCAAAATCCAATTCAACGTCATACGTTTTTCCTGCTTGTACCTGCAAAGTATAAGCACTCTTCTGCCCACCGTGCTGATTGGAGAATCCTCTCACTTCCTCCCCATTTATCCGCAATCTCCCTGAGCCATAAGCATAGATGTCAAAGACCACCTCTCCCGACTGGTCGGGAGTGAATACGCTGTTGTAGGTAGCCGAGAAGTCGGTAAGGTTCACACCCGGAGCAAAAACCGTGGCACCGGATGTACAGAAATGGAAAGGAGTGGTCACTTGGGCAGTAGTGACTGGCTCACCGTCACGAGTCACGTTATTCCAGTAGCGTGCAGTAAATCCGGGTTTCCCGTCGGCAGTCTTGCAACGGTTGAAGACGCTCTGTATCTGAGCTCTCTCCACCCATCCGCAGCCTTGTTCATAAATAAGCCGGTCATCAGTCCCCAAGGCTTTTCTAATTCCGTCCAGAATGGTGACAGTGTGCGGAGGCATACCGTTATAATTTCCCCACTGCATCACAGAATCATTGGCGTTCGGACCCATCACGGCTACAGTCAGCCCTCCACGCTTCAACGGCAAGGTATTATCCTTGTTCATAAGCAGTGTCATTGACTTGCGAGCCATGTCGAGCGCCAGAGAGTCGTGTCCGGCAGAAGCCACCACAGAAAAAGGAATGCCGGTCCAGGACACCTTCTCCGGCTCGTCCATTTCACCCAAGGCAAAGCGAGCCGTCAAAAGACGCTTGACTGCTACATCCACTGCTTTTTCATCAATCTTTCCCTGCTTCACCGCTTCTACCAGGGCCTCGTAACTCGAACCGCACTCCAAGTCAGTTCCACTCAGCACCGCAGCCGCCGAAGCGGACTCTGCATCAGGATGCGTCTTATGACCATAGTCTCTGTAAAAATCGGCAATAGCTCCACAGTCCGAAAGGACAATACCGTCAAATCCCCACTCATCGCGCAAAATCTGCATCAGTAGGCGGTCGCTACCGCAGCAAGGATCGCCCTCAAAACGGTTGTAGGCACACATCACCTCCTTCACTTTTCCTTCTTTCACCAAAGCCTCGAAAGGAGGAAGATAAGTTTCATACAAATCACGGGGCTTGATATTTTCCGCATTAAACTCATGGCGGTTCCATTCCGGACCGGAGTGTACGGCAAAGTGCTTGGCACAAGCATGCAGCTTGTCATATTTTCCATCGTTCGTACCCTGCAAACCTTTTACAACCATCACACCCATACGGCTGGTCAGATAAGGGTCTTCCCCATAAGTCTCTATACCCCTTCCCCAGCGGGGGTCGCGATAGATATTCACTGTAGGCGTCCACATCGTCAATCCTTGATAGCGTTCATGGCTTTCCTGGGATGTATAGTAGGCATTCTTGGCACGGGCCTCATCAGAAACAGCAGTAAATACCTCGTATACAGTCTCCGGCGAGAAGGATGCCGCCATACCAATCGGTTGGGGAAACACTGTGGCCAGCCCGGCACGCGCCACTCCATGCAACGCTTCATTCCACCAGTTATAGGGCTTGATGCCCAGGCGTTCCACTGGTTTGGAGCTGTCCATCATCAAGGACACCTTCTCTTCGAGCGTCAGTTCCTTCAGCAAAAGTCCGGCACGCTCTTCTGCCGGCAGAGATGCATTCTTGTAAGTAACCTGTCCACATCCCGACAATAGGAAGAGTGGCAAAAGGTAAAGAAGTTTCTGTTTCATCATGGTTTTATATTAATCGTTGTTACAATCGCTTGTATCACAAAGATAAATATTTTCTTCCAATTGCCAACACGCAATAAACTTCTTATTATAGCCTCCTCTGAATATCCTCGTTACTGTTCCGCTGACCCTTACTACGTATATCACCACCGAAAGTATAGGATACACCGATACGGAAACTGGCAAAGGCAAACTGATTGTCGGCAATTATCTTCAACCCGTTGGACATGGTTTCCAATTTGGAATGGCTGACAAACAAATTGTTGACATTCAGGCTGAGGCTGAGCTTATTGTTCAACAACCGATAAAGCATACCTGCACTGACGCTGTAAGTGGGGCTCATCAGATAGATGCCCTGATACTGACGGGAAGAATAGGAACCGGACAACGTGGCCAGAAGAGTCTTCTTTTCATTGAAGAAGAAAGTGTTGCGCAGGCTGGCGTTATAAGCCCATCCTTTCTCCTCGGGAGAGGTGGTGGCAGCGCTGGAGGTAGTCCGGCGATAGCTCACTCCATGCTGGGCGTAAGCTTGCAGCCATTTGGTACGGAAAGTGTACGAATTGTTAAGCCCGAAAGCATGCGTCTGCATGAAATTCTCCCAAAGGAAAGAAGTCACATTCGTTTCGGCATCCAAGTCCACAACCTGGAAGAAGACATCGTCCGAATAAGAATAATAGGCAGAAACATTGAAGTTATTCTTCAACGTATATCCCAGTTCGGCATTGTAAGTATAACTGGGTTTCAAGTCTTCACGACCGCAAGCGTAAGTGTACTTGTTCTGATAGAACGGAAAAGGATTGACCATATTCTGTGACGGACGGGAGATGCGGTTGGAGAAACTGAAGTTCAGCGCATGCCCGTCTGTAGGCGAATAAAGCAGATAGACAGTAGGGAACAAGCGCGTATAGTCGTGCTTGTCCTCCGTATCCTTCGCTTCGGAAATACCGGTAGTGCGGGTGTGCTCCATACGCAAGCCCAACTGCATGGAAAAACGTTCGGAAAATTCACGGCTATAATCAGCATATAAGGCATAGATTTGCTCCTTGTAACGGAAATAATCATCCTGCACCAGCGTAGGGTCCGATGTATCGTAATTGATACCGTTGCGAGTGTTGGTAAAGGAGACCTTGGCACCTGCCGTTATCTTGTACTTTTCAAAAGGAAGGATGAAATCAAGAGCGGAGGAGACTACATCTACCTTGCGATGTTGCAGATAGTTGTAATCGAAGTTTGTGCCCGGAATCTCCGTACCGTCAGGCAGGAGGGTTTTCGAGAGAAAGCCCATATTTTCGTCCCGGTTGTCACGCAGGTAATCCACATCCCAAGTCATTTTCTTGCCTTTGTCATCCCAGACCTTATCGGTATGAAAATTCAGATTGAGGCGGTCGGAACTGGTATCCTTGTCACTGTTGGAGTACAGCAAAGAATCCAATACGGCGGTAGAGGCATCGTAAACTTCCGTCCATGAAAGGGCGTTGCCCGGTTTGGGAGCACTGTGATTATAGATGGCCTGCATACCTACAGTCCAGTCCCGTTCCAACGATACGTCCACACCTCCCTGAAGGTAGAAGCTATTCATGTAATTGGTGTAGTCGGCACGGCTGTTCCAGGTGTTCTGCGGAAAATAGCGGTAATTCTTCTCACGCGTCTCATAGTTGCCCTGCGTAGTACCCCCGTTGAGGAAGGATGACACGCGCCCCTTGCTGAGGTTCAGGCTTACCCCGCCATATCCGTAATTGTCCTTTTCACCAGCGCTGTAGGAAGCGGAAGCCGTACCACCCACGTAATCTTTGGGACGTGACTTCAAGCGAATATTGATGATGCCTGCATTTCCGGCGGCATCATATTTGGACGGAGGCGTGGTAATCACCTCCACCTTCAGTATCTGGGAGGCGTCATAGGAACGGAGGTAATCTATCAGTTCATCTCCCGACAGCTTCGTCTCACGGTCGTTGATATAAACCTTGATACCCCCTTTACCTATAATACCAATACTGTTTTGTCCAACCTGCAGACCGGGCACTTCACGCAGAAGGTCGAGTGCACTGCCTCCGGCAGAGGCTATGGTATTATGTGCATCGAACACTACCCTATCCACCAGACGCTTGATAACGGGACGCGCGGCCGTAACGGTCACTTCGTCCAGCAAGGCGGAAGAAGATTTCAATGTCAATTCGCCAACGTTTTTGTTTCCTTGCAGCACAACGGGAACGTAGAGGTCTTCGCTGCCGATAAGGGTAATATGCAACAAGTATTCTCCCAGTGGCTGGTCAAAGGAAAAACAACCTTGTGTGTCGGTCAGCATACCGGTAATATAGGTACTGTCTTTTGCCTGCTTCAGCAGCACATTCGCCACCTCTACCGGTTGGCGGTTCTCGTCCTGCACACAACCGGAAAGCCGGTAAGTCTGAGCAGGAAGCAGAGTTGCCATACTTGCCAAGGCCACCCATACCATCACTCTTTTTCTAACGTTGTTCAGTAGTTTTTCTTTCATCATGCGTTTGATTTCAATATTTCACACCTTGTATTTCGCTGATACAAAGGTAGGGGTAAAACATGCCTCAAACGGTCTATATCGAGGAATAAAAAGTCTATATCCCAAAACTACAAATCACTACATATCAACACTTTAATTTTACAAAAGTCTATATTATGCCTTTTCCGGTCTATATGCTGCCTATAAACTCTACGATGCCTTCCTTCTCCCCCATCCCCAGTTTCTTGCGGATATTCGTCTTTCGCTGGTAAATGGTAGGAATGCTCTGTTGTGTCACCACACTAATCTCCTTCGTCGAGAAGTCCGCACAGAGCAGGCAGCAAAGCTGCTTTTCTTTGTCAATGAGCACATCGCCAAAACAGCTGTCCATCTTTGTGTAGAAGTTATCATAAATCCGGTCTATGATAGGATACAAGTCCTCCCATACCAGCAAACTCTCTACCGGCAGTTCATGGCTGGTAATACCCGAAATGCGGCGAAGCAGCTCCTGATTCTGTGAGGTAGGTTGTTTAGCCACCAGCCGTATCATGCCTAATTGCTGCAACAGTATTTTCCGAAAAAACTGCCCGTCTTCCCCTTTCGACTGGTTCCTGGTCGCATCTTCCAGCAACCGGGTCAGTGTTTCCGCCCGTTCTTCCGCTTCAATCAGCCGGTTGCGCCGGTTACGGATATAAAGGGACACACCACCACCTGCAAGCACCAGTACCAACAGTGCCAGCAACAAATTCAGTTGTGCCTGCTTCCGTTCCACCGTCAGAATCAAGTTGGCTTGCGAAAGCGTCTCCTTCGACTCGTCCTTACGCCGGACAGTACTCTGCAACGCAGTAAGAGCATTGGCTACAGAATCATTATAGCGCGCCACGTCCAGCACATCAAACGTACGGTGACGTGTATAATCTATCAATGCCCTATATACCGCCACCATATTCTCTTCCGTCAAAAACCGGTTCCGGCCCTCGCCACGTTTCCTCTCCTTATTCAAATAGTATTCCGCCGAATCAAGCAGCCCTTCTTTCAAGAACACTTCCACTTTCACCAGATCTCCCATACGCAACTGCACCGGGTCGATGACATACTGCTCCATACGACGAATAGTAGCTATTGCACCGGAAGGTTCATCAAAAGAGTAAGCCTGCATCTGGGCATAGTTACGCAAATAATGCACTATCTTACTGGTATCTTCTGCCTCCACTGCCAGTTCTATGCTGCGCTCCATGTAATAGGATGCAGAATCATTCTTGTTCAGCCCCATGGCAATTCCCATAGAGAAGAAGCTTCCGGCTCTTGCGTCCAAAGCTATGGCGGTACGGAAAGTTTCTATCGCTTTCTCATAATCTTTCCAGACATACACATACCAGTATGCCTTATCAATCAGCATATCAGCCATTCTTCCCGTGTCCTGCAGCGCCTTGGCCAAAGCTACGCCGCTGTCAATGGCAGCTATACACCGTTCGTGCTCTTTCAGCCAATACCAGTACCAGGCTTTCAACTGATAGGAAAACAGATTCTTCGCCGTGTCGTTGCGGAAGACGTAATAATCGGAAGCAGGCAATATCAAGGAATCTTCCGCCATCGAGTTGTGCCGCTTATAGTGCACATAAGCATTCAGCCATCCATACAACAGCCTCTCCTCATCCGAAAGTTGCGATGGCCTCTCTATCTGTACCAGCAAGGCATACACGCTGTCCACATTCATATTCACCTGTTTTTCTGCCAGATGTAACAGATGTGCCTCATTCATCTGCCGGCAGGCAACAAGGCACAGCAACGCAAACAATAGTCCAAGGAAAGGTAATCTATTCATAATATAGGAGATATAGTTTTTTCTATCATTTGTCTGCAACCGCAGTTTCCAGTTGCTTCAGCGCCTGCTCCAACACCGAACGCGGGCAGCCGATATTCAGCCGCATAAATCCCTTACCCGGTTCACCGAACATGGTGCCGTCATTCAGTGCCAGGTGTGCCTTGTCCACAAATAGTCTCACCAGTTCCTCCTGAGTCAGCCCCAATCCCCGGCAGTCCAGATAAATCAGGTAAGAAGCCTGCGGACGTATCATGCCGATGCCCGGAATATGCTCGCGCAGGTAGTTCTCCGTGAAATCGATATTGCCCTTTATATAGTCCAGCAGCTGTTCCAACCATTCCTCACCATGCATATAGGCAGCAGCCGCACCGATATAGGCCAGCATATGCCCTTCGCTGAACTCGCCCGCTTCCATGAACTCCTGAAAACGGTGGCGGATGTCCTCATTGAGGATAATGGCGTACGAACTTCCCAATCCCGGCATATTGAATGTTTTGCTGGGTGCCATGAAGGTGAGGGAATTCTGCGCAGCAGCCCCCGAAACAGTAGCAAAAGGATGGTGTTTGTAAGGCGGCAGAGTCAAGTCGGCATGAATTTCATCGGAGATGACAAACGTATGGTTTTCCATACAAATATCAGCAATCCGGCGTAATTCGTCCATCGTCCATACACGCCCGCCCGGGTTATGGGGATTGCAGAGAATCAATACTTTGCATCCTTGTATATCCTTACGGAAACGCTCAAAGTCAATCTGATACTGTCCATCTTTCAGGTCGAGCGGAGAGTAAACCACTTCGCGCTTCATGCGTTGCGTCACCAGGAAGAAGGGATGATAAACGGGAGTCATCACCATTACCCGGTCGCCGGGATTGGTGAAGCATTGCAATGCGAAGGCTTGACCGCGGACAATGCCGGGTACAAAAGTCAGCATCTCGCGAGTGACGTCCCAACCGTGGCGACGACTGAGCCAGCTACAAATGGAAGTATACCATTCCTCACACGCAGACGTATAGCCCAGCACTTCATGTTCAAGACGCTTCCGCAAGGCTTCCATCACAAACGGGGGCGTGCGGAAATCCATATCCGCCACCCACATGGGGAGGAGGTCATCGCGTCCCCATACACTCTTCACACCGTCCCATTTCACGGAGTCGGTACCACGGCGCTCTATTACTTCATCAAAATTGTAAGTCATTTGCTTGTCTTTTTATTGTAGTTTCACTAATTCAACGCATCAATTTGTCTTGTTTTTATACCGCCCGAAAGAGAATTTACAACTATCTGATTATCAACATGTATAAATACATCCTATTTCTGTCGTATACTGAGCCCTATTCAGTCGTATACTGAAATAGGTTCAGTATACGACTGAATAGGGCTCAGTATACAATCCATTACCGCCACCTTATTTTTGTAAACAATAATCATATCGGGAAAAATATAAATACCGCCACATCCCACACTGCATGAGACAAGATAATAGCGGCAAAGCGGTTCGGAAAGAAACGGTAAAGCGCCCCCCATGCCGCCCCCACCACCAGAGCCGCCATGACCAGCATGAAGTTGCAGGAACCGGCATGCACCAGTGCATAAATCAAAGTAGCCACCACAAAACCCGCATTCGGATTCCAGCGTTTGGAAAGCGTGCGTTGCACATAGCCGCGCCAGAAAATCTCTTCCGCCGGCCCTATCAGCAACAGCAGCAATGCTGCCAGCAGCCAAGGAGACTCTCCCTCTTTCATCCCATAAATGGAGTCCACCTGCGGACGGGCAAAATCGAACATCCAAGATGACACCTTGTCTCCCAACCAGAAAACGCCCCACAAAGCAACAGCAATGCCAAGTCCCAGCAAGACATTCGGCAAGCTCCACTTCACCTCCCGCCACCAGCCGGGATTGAACAAGGTGGCAAACACGGACAGTGTGAGCGCAGAACCGGTCATCATCCACCAGAAATTCACGAAAGGAGCCGTCCAAGGCGAAAACATGACCGTCCACAGCACGGCAGCCAGCAGAATGGTAAAAATCAGCTTCTTCATGACAGCAGACCGGCTACAACGAACGACAACGTGAACAGCAGACTGAACAACAACTGGAGTTTTGCAGTCATCTCATCCAGACCGGCTATGGCACTTTCTCCCTTTCCGGGAAAACGGGACACCACCCGTACATTGCCTATGGCAGGAACCAGTGCCGGCATCACCAGCAGGGTCCATAAAGGAAGAGTTCCCGCAGCTATCAAGCCGGCTATCCAGCCAAAAGGAAAAAGGACTTCGGCACAATAAACGTACATCGACGCCTTTCCTCCCAGCTTCATGGCCAGTGTCTGAATCTCTGCACGGGCATCGGTACGCATATCCCGTGTATTATTGGCATGCAGAATGGCCACCGTAATCAGTCCCACCGGCAGAGCTATCCACAAGACATTCCAGTCAACTACTCCCGTAGCCACATAGCAGGTGCCCAACGTCGGCAGCAAAGCATACGCCAAAAAGATGACGACATCGCCCAACGCACGATACTTGAGCGGTGGATAAAGCAACGAGCAAGCTGCACCGCCTATACCTATATACAACAGCGGCAAGCCGGTACGCCACAACAAGCCGATACCCGCAACAAGGGCAACTGCCAGCAATGCCATCGACAAGCGGTATATCTCACGCGGGGTAAACATCCCATCAGTCAGTGTCTTGGCGCCAAAGGTATCCCTTGCATCGACCTTATGCTTATAGTCAAAATAATCACTCCAGGTATTCCCGGCAGCGTGAAACACAATGATGTTCAACAATGCCCAGATACCGTTCACCCAGTTTATGTCCTGCCGCATCCAATACAGATATGCCAACGTCACCACCACCGGCATCGAAGAGGCGGGGAATGACCACGGACGCACCGCTATCATCCAATCTTTCAAAGAATGTTTCTTCATTTGTTATTTATCATTTATTTGTGCACAAAAGTACGAAATATCTTCGCTTTTTTAAGTAATTTCGCGCACAAGATAAAAGAACCCCTTATGATAAAAGCTCTGTTTTTTGACATCGACGGAACCTTGGTCAGCTTCAAGACCCACGAAATTCCCGTTTCCACTATTGAAGCGTTGACTGCCGCCAAAGCCAAAGGCATACATATCTTCATTTCTACCGGACGTCCACGCGTCATCATCAACAACTTGTCTGCCTTGCAGGAACGGAATCTGATAGACGGCTACATCACGATGAACGGCGCCTATTGCTTTGTAGAAGACACCGTTATCTACAAAAGCCCCATACCGACAGCGGAAGTGGATGCCTTGACAGCTTTCTGCCACGAACGCAACATCCCATGCATCCTGGTGGGAGAGCACGACATCTGCGTGAACCAGCCCGGCGAAGTAGTGGAGGAAATCTTCCACCGCCAACTCAAAGTGGACCCCATCGAAGCAAAGCCCTATACCGACAGCCATGCCGACAAAGCCTTCTTCCAGCTGACTCCCTTTATCAACGCCGAGGAAGAAGCAATCATCCTGCCCGCCGTCCCCCACTGCGAGATGGGCCGCTGGCATCCCGCCTTCGTAGACGTGACAGCCAAAGGAAACACCAAGCAGAACGGTATCGACCAGATTATCCGCCACTTCGGCATCAAGCTGGAAGAAACCATGGCCTTCGGCGACGGAGGAAATGACATCAGCATGTTGCGCCATGCCGGTATCGGTGTAGCCATGGGCAATGCCAATGATGACGTGAAAGCTGCCAGTAACTACACAACCACTTCTGTTGATGAAGACGGTATCGCCAACGCCCTGAAATATTTCGGCATAGTCGGGAATCCATCATAAATCTGAAATCTTTTGAGCTTCGTTCCCGACACCCAAAACAAAGAGTTTCAAGACGCCTTGAACCTCATCCAGTATACCCGTCAGTCCGTATTCCTGACGGGCAAAGCAGGTACGGGCAAATCGACCTTCCTGAAGTACATCTGCGCGAATACAAAGAAAAAGCACGTGGTGCTTGCACCGACCGGCATAGCCGCCATCAATGCCGGAGGCAGTACCCTGCACAGCTTCTTCAAACTGCCCTTCTACCCCCTGCTGCCCGACGACCCGAACTTCAGTCTGCAACGGGGACGCATCCACGAATTTTTCAAATACACCAAACCCCACCGCAAACTGCTGGAAGAGCTGGAATTGGTCATCATCGACGAGATTTCCATGGTACGCGCCGACATCATCGACGCCGTAGACCGCATCCTGCGCGTCTATTCCCGCAACCTGCGCGAACCCTTCGGTGGCAAACAGATATTATTGGTGGGCGATGTGTTCCAGTTGGAACCCGTCGTCAAAGGAGATGAACGGGAGATACTGAACCGATTCTACCCTACCCCTTATTTCTTCTCTGCCAGGGTATTCGGCCAGATAGACCTTGTCTCCATCGAACTGCAGAAAGTATACCGGCAAACAGACAGCAAGTTCATCCATGTGCTGGATCACATCCGCAACAATACCGTCGGCTCTACCGAACTTCAGCTGCTCAACACCCGCTATGGCACCCAAATAGAGCAATCGGAAGCCGACATGTACATCACCCTCGCCACCCGCCGTGATAATGTGGACTACATCAACGACAAGAAACTGGCGGAACTTCCCGGTGACCCGGTCACCTTCTACGGCGAAATCATGGGAGACTTTCCCGAAAGCAGCCTCCCCACCTCGCAGGAACTGGTACTGAAACCGGGCGCACAAATCATCTTCATCAAGAATGACTTCGACCGCCGCTGGGTGAACGGCACCATCGGCGTCATCAGCGGCTTCGACCCTATTGAAGAGACCCTCTACGTCATCACCGACGACGGCAAGGAATGTGACGTCAAACGAGAGTCGTGGCGAAACATCCGCTACAAATACAACGAAGAAAAGAAACAGATTGAAGAGGAAGAGCTGGGTACCTTTACACAATATCCCGTGCGCCTGGCATGGGCCATCACCGTCCACAAGAGCCAAGGGCTGACCTTCAGCCGGGTAGTCATCGACTTTACCGGCGGCGTGTTTGCCGGTGGGCAGGCATACGTAGCCCTCAGCCGCTGCACCTCGCTGGAAGGCATCCAGCTGAAAAAGCCCATCAGCCGTGCCGATGTATTCGTGCGTCCGGAGATTGTCAGTTTCTCCGAACGCTTCAACAACCGCACCGCCATCGACCGTGCCTTGAAGCAAGCACAGGCAGACGTTCAATACGTTGCCGCCGCCAAAGCCTTCGACAAAGGGGATTTCGGCACTTTCCTGGATGAGTTTTTCAAAGCCATCCATTCCCGCTACGACATCGAGAAGCCCAACGTGCAGCGCCTCATCCGCCGGAAGCTGAACATCATCAACCGTCTGAAAGAGGAAAACCGTGCACTGAAACAAGCAGCATTGGAGAAAGAGAAAGCCCTTGTAAAGTATGCCCGCGAATACATCCTTATGGGTGACGAATGCCTGAAGCATGACATGAAGGAGGCAGCCATGAAAAACTATGAGAAAGCCGTCACCCTCTGTCCCAAATTCAAAGAGGCCTGGAAGAAGATAAAGAAACTGGAGAAAGAGATGCTAAAAAGGTGAATCGCTTGTTTATAAGCCGATTATTATCTATTTTTGCATGTAATATAAAACTCAAATCCATTTCCGCCATGCTTCTGAAACTTTATGAAAAAAATAACAATCCCGCCGACCTGCAGCAGGTGATCGACCTACTGAATGACGGAGGTATCCTTATCTACCCTACCGACACCATGTATGCCATCGGCTGCCACGGACTGAAGGAGCGCGCCATCGAGCGCATCTGCCGCCTCAAGGACATCGACCCCAAGAAGAACAATCTTTCCATCATCTGCTACGACTTGAGCAAGGTCAGCGAATACGCCAAAGTGGACAACAGCACCTTCAAGTTGATGAAGCGTAATCTGCCCGGAGCTTTCACCTTCATTCTGAACGGCACCACCCGCCTGCCCAAGATATTCCGTAACCGTAAGGAGGTCGGCATCCGTATGCCGGACAATTCCATCATTCAGGAAATAGCCCGCCTGCTGGATGCTCCCATCATGACAACTACATTGCCGCATGATGACAATGAGGACATTGAATACTGCACAGACCCGGAACTGATTGACGAGAAATTCGGTGATATTGTCGATTTGGTAATAGACGGCGGTATCGGCGGTACGGAAGGCTCTACCGTAGTGGATTGCACCAATGGGGAGCCGGAAATCATACGCCAGGGGTTAGGCTGGCTGGACGAAGGATAAATATTGAATTCCGGCCACAATTTCCAAACCTTTTCAACTTCTTTTATGTTTCTTTACTAAGAAATACAGGAACTTTATGAGCACAAAAGAACAATACTGGAAATATTCATTGATAGCCATCATTATCGGGCTGGGAATCATTCTTTTCAGACAAATAGCCCCATTCATGGGCGGTCTGCTGGGAGCCTTGACTATCTATATCCTGGTAAGAAAGCAGATGATGTATCTTTCCGACAAGCGGAAAATGAAGCGCAGCATAGCTGCCACCCTCATTACAGCAGAGGCAATTCTCTGCTTTCTGGTTCCGCTTGGGCTGGTGGTATGGCTGGCTGTGGTCAATCTTCAAAACATCAATCTGGACCCGCAAGCCATTATAGCTCCTTTCGAAGAAGCGGCCAACATCATTAAAGCCAAAACCGGCTACTATATCTTGGGGAAAGACACGGTGGCATACGTCATTTCAATTCTTCCCCGCATCGGGCAAGCCATCATGGGAGGTATCAGCAGTTTTGCCGTCAACATCTTCGTACTGGTCTTTGTACTCTACTTCATGCTGATAGGGGGCAAAAAGATGGAACAGTACGTCAACGACCTACTGCCGTTCAATGATGACAATACACAAAACGTCATCCACGAAATCAACATGATTGTCCGCTCCAATGCCATCGGCATCCCCTTACTCGCCGTCATACAAGGAGGAGTAGCCATGATAGGCTACTGGATTTTCGGTGCTCCCAACATCTTGTTCACCGGTTTCCTGACCTGCTTCGCCAGCATCATCCCAATGGTAGGAACAGCGCTGGTATGGTTTCCGATAGCTGTCTACATGGCATTGATAGGCAACTGGGTTCAAGCTATCGGGCTGGCCATCTATGGCGGTGCAGTCATTTCACAGCTCGACAACCTGATACGCTTCATCATCCAGAAGAAAATGGCAGACATTCATCCGCTTATCACTGTCTTCGGAGTTGTAATTGGCTTGTCCCTTTTCGGATTCATGGGTGTCATCTTCGGGCCACTGCTCTTATCACTATTCTTTCTGTTCGTGGATATGTTTAAAAGAGGGTATTTGGATGCAAGGGGGAAGACGACGGAATAAGTACTTAATAAAGCATGACCATAATAGGGTTACCTTCCTCTTCTACTCCCATTCTCCGTTGATTATCATCACTGAGTTCATCCGGTTGTAACAAAGCAAAAAAATGTCCATCCGAAGTGACTCCCCTGATTTGGATATGCTGATTATTCATTTTATCAAATAAGCTATCACCCTTTTGGCAAACAACAGTTTTCTTTTCCTTATGGTAAAATCCACAATATGACTGGCTTTCTTCTAAATATAAGCTTGTATGAAAATGGAAATAGATGTATTCTGCATTCTCCAGAATATAGTCTATGGCTATTTTCTTATCACATCCTTCTACATCCAATTGCTGCTGCTCACTCCAGTGCCACTCACCCAGTTCAAAAACCAGATATGGAGTAAGTCCCTGCTCTGAAATAGTATAGATAGTATCATTAAAAGCTTGTTTCACTCGGATGGCATCCTTAGATTTCCATAACGAAGGGCTATTGATTGCCGTATAATATTTCCGGTCACCAACAAATTCTGCCATTGCCAAGTCACCTCCATAAGCAACATTGCCCCCCAACAAATTTGAAACCGACAAAACCTCATCCATGGGAAGCAGGGCTGAATTCCATGTAGCAATACCGGTCAATGACATCGTATTTCTATCCATATAAAAGACTGATGGCGTCTCCGGAGAGAGTTTCATTTTATTATGTCCCCAAATTCTGTCCGCATCCATCAAATAGTAATTTTGGGACAGAATACAATTGACTGTATCTTGCAATCGAATTCTATCCTTATATTTCCCATCAAATCCATATAGTAGGAAATCATTATTCCATCCCAATAGATAAACGGTTCTCCGAACCGCATCAGCCCAAAAGCTCACTTTCCCCCATGAATCCTTTGCATATCCTTCCGGATCAGTACCTACGTGTCCAATATCCCGAATATACTTCCCGTTAGTACGGTCAAAAAGTTTCAGATTCTGATGGACAGAAGATACCAATATCGCACTATCCATAATTATGCACTCCGGATATTTTCCTATAATAGCCTGCTCATTAGTCTCCAAAGGAATATAACTTATGCTGGAAAACAAATTTTGTACAGATTGTCCTTCTGACAATCTACTCATTGCTTCCGCAACATTAATTACATTGCCATCAATCTGCTTTTCGGAACACGAAGTTACAACCAACATCAATAATAAAAAGAATTTCCACATATATCTCATACCATTTCTATTCATTACTCTGAAAGTAGTAAAATATCACTTATCATCATTAATTACATTATTTAATCGATTCCGGCTCCATCACAAGGCGAAAACCTCCATACTCGTCACTATAATTCTCAATGTCGTAATCAATGTACGACACCCGACACCCCTCTGCTGTTCCTCCCCAACTTCCACCTCGCAATATTCGGCGGAAAAAAAGATAAGTACCCTCAAAAGGCCATCCCGGATGGATAGACTTACCACCTTGCTTGTATTCTTTAGTGTACAAATCACCGCACCACTCCCAAACATTGCCACTCATATCATACAATCCCAATTCATTGCTTTTTTTCAGACCTACCGGACGGGTAGTTCCAGCTTCTCCATATTGTCCGCCAGAGGAATTCCCAACATACCAAGCCACCTCACTTACCTGATTGCTGCCACTGTATTTATAGTGCTTACTTTTGTGTCCACCACGCGCTGCGTATTCCCATTCGGCCTCAGTCGGAAGACGAAATGTTTTACCGGTCATAGCATTTAATCTACCGATAAACTCCTGCGCATTTTTCCAGCTTACATTTTCCATCGGGCAATCTCCGCATCCCCCATTAAACGGCAAAATGGAATCAGTATCCATAACCGCCCTCCACAGCCTTTGAGTAACTTCATATTTTCCTATGTAAAAATCAGATACCGACTCCTTACGTGCTGGTTTCTCGTTATCCTCACAGTCACATCCCTGCTCATCTGTACATCCCATCATAAATGTACCTCCTTTCACAAAAACCATCTCAATAGAATCCCCATTCACAACAACTACAAGTTGCTGAATAGGAGTTTCATTCGACTGACATCGAATAAAAACAGTTATAAGACATATTGCCAAAACAACAGTCAATGCTTTAACTCTTCTTTTCATACTTTCATTAAGAACATTCTCTTCCTTAGTATTTCATACTATATATACGAATAGCACAAACATACTAAAAACAAATGAATTACGAACTATTCATAGATATATTTTTCACACTTCATGGGAAAACAGTTTCATCTTTATATCAACTTCTTAATAAAGAACAGCTATTATGGGGTTACCTTCTTCTTCAACTCCCATTCTCTGTTGATTATCATCGCTAAGTTCATCCGGTTGTAATAAAGCAAAAAAACATCCATCCGAACTAACTCCCCGAATTTGAATATGCTGATTGTTCTCTTTATCAAACAAGTTATCACCTTCTTGGCATACAACTGTTTTCTTGCGAATAAATATAAATCACTTCTTATATATGCAAGAATCATTTATGCTTACTTCAACAATACGATTACTATTTGACCCAAATAAATGTTCATTTTGAATATACAACTCTATTTCATGGCCTGGCAAATAATTCTGAAACCATTCATAATTTATTTCACTTTCCATACCTCTATTTATATAATAAAAAGAATCATTCTCCAACTCTATTACAATATCATTATGCTCTGTAGCAGATACACTTCTAACAATTCCTCTTTGCAGACTTATGTTATTTGATATAGACACGAATCTAAATATTAAAAATAGAGCTATAAAAGCCATCAAGACATACACTACAATTTTTTTTTCATACGTAAATAATTATTATGCTTCTTACTAAAAAGAAGCGTTATACAATCTTTTCTTTAGCTAAAAACGAACAAGTTTCACCCGACTTCATATCCTGATTACGACTCCAGACCATCATAAAATTCTGCATCCTCAAATCCATAGCCTACCAAAGCCTCATTATAACCTTTCATTGCAATAAAGCCTCGCTTCTTCAAACATATTCGTCCAAAAACATCACGTTTACAAAGAGTACTGATATAGAATATATTTTCTTCATTCTCAAACTTCTTCATCACGAACTCTGCAAAGCCTTTCCCCAGATAATTATCTGCATCCAGATTACATACCGACTCGCTAACCTAAAAACCATATTCCCACTATGACTTCGTCGATAATAAGCCGGTTCATGCAAGTGATGCAAAATGAGATTTGTTTCATAGTGTTATATATTCATTATCAAATCAATGAACAGTAAATCTACCGAATGCATAAGCCCCATCCGCGCCCTTTATCTCAAGTAAAAAATCACCACCTAAACCTTGCTGTAACTGTACTTTTCTTAATATAGGAGAGTCTATATTCTCAGCAGAGGAGTAAACAACATTCCCATTCTGAGAAATTGCAATTTCCACTTCACCTATCGATTGATAGAATTCCAAATCAATGGAATGGTCATCATTCAAAAATGCTAAAAAAGGAGTAGCTGAAGGAATAGAACGATGAGCATTCCCCGGACCACCCGGTAAATCAAAATCCTCATCCATGACGATTTCTACTCTCGAAGGAAAAGTAACTGAATCTGCACTTACTACATTTACTACAAGAAAGTAGTATAAACTTAACAAAATAAAAAATGATTTCATAGTATCTTTAGTTTTGAATGTTACAAAGATAGCCATTCAATCACTTCTTAGAGAAAATACGAGTGGACAACACAAGACAAGTCAATACTCTATACACCAATAAGATGACAGTAAAAACATTTCTAAATTAGTGGACGAAAATCAAGCGATTATTCTAGTAAAGAGCTACAAATTCTTCCAATTTATCATTTGTATCCAAACTTAAGATTCCCCTCAACCTCCGTTTCTTCGTAAAAATGGAATTCATCTCACAGTCAAAAGTGAACATCAATTCACTGGAAGTGAAACCGACTTTAAGCAAAGCCAACAACATCAAGTTGCCACTAGTTAATTTAAAATCTTTCTTTAACCGAGAAATAAAATTACCATATATTAAATCTATATATTCAAGGAGTTGTTCTTTCTCCTGGTTGGTCATATTCTTCACAATCAGCTTTTCCTTCTTCAATTGTTCCAAGAGATAAACGCCATTTACACATACATTTTCACTTATTTTTTTATTCTCACTCTCCAATAGCAAAATCTTTTGGTTCAATTTAGCAATCTTCTCTCTATTTGTTTCTGCCATCTCACCTGCCCTTTGTTTCAACACATCAAGTTCATAAACATATCGTTTAATCATGCACTCATTTTCTTCTATTATTTGCATATTCTTCCGGAACAGTCCTTCATATCTCTTTCTCAAAAGAAAATACAAAACAATGCATAGCAGTATAATAAACAAGACTACTGCTATCCAAAAATAAAGCTGTATTTGCTTTTCACGTTCAACCTGTTGCTTTTCTAAAAGAAGTTTTCCTCTTTCATATTTACGTTGCAAAGTCAAAATTTGAGATGTTTGTTTAGCATCCCGTTCAATGACTAACAACGAATCAGACTTTTCTTTGAAATAGAGAGCCATTGCATACTTTTTCTGTTTCTTTTCCAACAGATACAAATAGTGATATGCACCCGCCAGAGTACGAGGATTTTCAGAATTCAAAGCTAAAGCGAAACATCTTCCAGCCTCATCCAACTTATTTAGATTCAAATAAATATTCCCCAATGACATTGAACAGTGATGCATAGAATGCCTATCTTGTTCAGTCTCTACCGCAGTTTTCAACAGGGCTATTGCATCTCCCAAATCCCCTTCATTTCTTTTGGCAATCCCTTTTACTTGTAATAAAGAAGGGATTACCCGTTCAAAACTGATACATCCTTTCTTTTTCTCACACAAGGACAAAGCACGATTAATGTAATTATAAACACTGTCATATTTCTGTTCTACATAATAAATACGAGCAATATCCCGATAAACATATATAACTCCTAAAGTATCAACAGCCTTTTGAAAACAATACGCTGAACTTTGATAATTGTCGAGAGCATCTTTATATAGCTTTCTGTCCGTATTCAAAACACCGATATATTCATGTACAAATCCCTGCAACTTATATTCTTCCGTCTTCTCCAATTTAGCCAAAGCGCTCAAATAAGCTTGTATAGCCAATGTATCATTATCTTGCAAAGCTGCCACTTTACCATAATAAAACAATGCCTTTCCTGCTTTTACACCATCATCCTTATAATAATCTACCGCAATTTTTATCAACGAATCCGACTGCAAACTATCCAGATAGTTTTTATCACGTGCTTGCGTTAGCAGCAATGCATAGTCCGCCCGCTACTTCCCACGAAGCTCCTCCGGATGAGGAATTTGCTCCAACAGCAGCAATGCACTGTCAGGATATACATCCATATACCTCTCTACCTTATCAAAAACATTGGATACGTTCTTCTCTACGCAAGAACCTAACAGTACACAAACGGACAAAAGCCCAAGATATAACAGTTTTTTCATATGAACATGTTCTTTACCAGATTATCATTGCGTATACACAGAATCCTTTTGGAGATAAATATTCACACCAGCCAACGGCAATCCTTTTTCCCCATCAGTCACAATGCCATTTGTCTGCGCATTAGAAACAACTGCACAGCAGAATGTTATGAACAGTACTATACATCGCTTCATAATCCATGTATATATAATTAAACTTTGGATGAGAATAAGCTTTTTTACGGCCTCTCCCTTCAAAGATACAAAAAACCGCTTCAACAATGTACAAAAACAAGATAAATGTGACAAACAAAACAAATAGCTCAGAGCTTGTTTCCCCTTACATAGGCTTCCTTTCCATTTTCTGTACGGAGTTATCAGCGCCTATCGGCCGTGATGCGCTCTGCCAACGGCCGTCAACCACTCGACTAACGACCGTCAACAAGGTGCTTCATAACCGTTGAACACCTATTATACTCATAGTTTCCCCATACTGTGCACCTATCTTATTCCTATTATGAGCCCAGCTGCAGTCTATCGGTAAACGGTCTTTTACGAAGTTAATACCGTGTTTACACGAAACGCATATCGTGTAAACAAGATATTTGCAAAATGCTGTACATTCTATTAATACACTAACAAACAAGATATTAACTTACTTTTCGGCGTATTTCCGCTGTGGAAGCAAAAGTTGCTTCCACCTTTTTGAGTTGCTTCCACAGCACTTGTAATGCCGATGAATAAAGGGATGCAGGAAGTGGGTGGAAGTGTGGAAGCAGAAATGATAAAACTAAGCAGAGATAATTTTCCCTTAAAAGCAATAAAACTCCAGAATCTGCTGGAGCAAAGCATCCTGCTTTCCCGGACCTTTTTCCAACTCCACACTTTTCAGGTTATAGAGTTGTGCCAGCAAAGCTGACGACTGCTTCTCGCAAAGACGGGAATCATGTACCTGCTCCATCCAGCAGACGGTCTCTCCCCAAACATCTACCGAAAGATGTGACAAGACTTCTGTCGGGGCTCCCCCCTTCTCCACCTTACGAAAGATTTCGACCAAAGCACACAACAAGCTGGACATTATCTGTTTACAACGGGAATGGGAACGGGATTCCCGGTTTCTGAAACGTAGCAGGAAATAGTACCCCAGCCATAAATAAACGGTGGTGACTTCTGCATGGATTTTCTCTATCCTCTTCCAATGCGCAACCAAGGCAGCATCAATTTCTTCCAGAATCGCATCCGTATCATCTTCTATGTAGTATTTCTGCGCAAGACACTCTATCACGCACCCCCATTTCGCCATATCCACACACTCTTGCGTACGCCCCATCCATACATGGGCTTCCTCCAATATCCGGAATGCCTTTTCTCCACATTCCGGAGCATCATAAAACCGATACTGACGAAACAACAGAAGAGACTGACATAATAACTCATCCAAAGAGTACTCCGCACTTTCCATATTTAAAATTCAAGTATCCATTCAGGTAACAAAATCGAGCAAAAGTAATCATTTCCTAAGAAAATCACGCTGTTTCAGCACAAAAACCGGCAGGAAAAAGAAGATACCGATGACGGACATCACCAGTCCGCCAATGGTACCCGCCGCCAATGGAAACCAGAAAGCCTCCTTGTCCTCACCTATCATGAAAGGGATAAATCCCAGAATGGTAGAAACTACCGTGAGGAAAATAGGAACGACCTTCGCATTCCACGCCTTGACGTAGGCACGAAGAGCGGAAAGACGGGGGAAACGACGTCGGATGCTGTTGTACTCGTTCAGGATATAGATGCTGGCATTCACCGTGATGCCGCACAGCAGGACGAACGAGGCAAAACCGCCCTGGTCGAAGTTCAGCCGGAACCAATAGAAAGTAAGAAATACCCCGATATAAGAAACCGGAATCACAAAGATGATGGCAAGCGGCTGCTTCAGGGAGTTGAACAGAACGCTGGTCGTAAAGAAGATGATGGCTATCACCACCAGCAGAAGCAGGTATTGGCGGTTGTCCTTCTCGCCCCATGACCAACTGTTGCTGTCCGACTCGGCTGTATAACCCATCGGCAACAGTTTGTTGAACTCCTCCAGGTCACGTTTCTGTATCTTGTTGCCCATCTCATTGGAGCCGATATATTCGTATTGCAGGCAGAGGCGGTACTGCTGGTTTTCTTTGGCAATCTCCTGCGGCATCTGTCCCTTTTCCACAGTAGTCAGTTCGGAAAGCTTGTAATGCTTGCCGTTTCCTACTCCATAGGGAAAGAACTGCATCGCCCAGATGTCATATTCGGCAGACTGGCGGGAAGAGAGCTTGATTTTCTCCGTTCCCTGCTCGGCCGCTACCGAGCCAATCTCCAGATTCTTGCCGAAGATGGGGCGCACCGCAGAGAAAAGCACTTGCGCGTCGATGCCCTCTTGCGCCATGCGCTCCTTGTTCAGGTTGAAGTAGAATTCCTGATAGTCATCCTTCCACCAGGAGAACTCCGAATTGATGAGCACTTCCTTGATACGCCGGTGCGTCAGCAGCTTGGCCTTCAGCTTCTCCGCCCACTCATAGAGTTCGTCGTAGTTGTAGCCGTACATCCTGATGCGGTAGGAGCCGGCACTCTCGCGGACGTCATTACTGAACCCCTGGTCCTGCAATCCGTAGATGCCCCAGCTGCCGCCTCCCAGTTCCAGTGCCTTGCTTATCATATTGGCTTTCAATGTATAGGGAAAACCGCTGTTCCGGGCTTCCTTCTTGAAATAAATCTGCATACTGGCACGCCGGGGGCTGTAGATGGAAGTATGAAACTGCCTGATTTCCTTGAACCGGCTGAGGTAGGTCTCCATACGTTTCATCAAAGTGTTCATCTGCTCAAGGGTGCTGCCATTGGGAAGGTTGGCGTTGGCATAGAGCACCACCTCCTCATTACGGGTAAAGTAACTGCCTTCGTACACCTTCTGTATGAAAAGCCGCAAGCTGCCGCCCAGCGCCTTGTCCACAATGGGTTTCACCGACTCCTTATAGGTATTCGAACCGAATACCTTATTGTAAGCAGCTTCCCATTTTCCCCCTCCTTCCAGTTTGTCGGGCAACAGAAAAACGGGCAGACCGAAACCCAACAGCAACAGCAGGCATACAGCCCAGCGCCAACGGCACAGAAAACGGATGAGAGCAGAGTAGCAGCAGGAGAAATAAACGGGGAAACGTCTGAAAATCCGTCCCAACCTTGTTTTGAATGTTTGCGTCAGCCCCGGCAAGACAAGACGCCTCTTCTTCCCCGTAATCCGCCTCACCAGTCCTATCTTCTCAATCATCGACGGAACAAAGAACAACGCCACCATCAAGGAAACAGCCAGATTGATGATCACTACCGCTGCAAAGTCCTGCAGGTTGAGCCGTATCTTCTCGTCAAGGAAGAAAATGATAACAAGCGCACCCATCGTAGTGAGGGTTGCCGCCAACACCGACAGGAAGGCCTTGAGATTACGCCGATGCAGAATGTGGTCGGTCATGACAATGGTGCTGTCTATCACCAGATTCAGCGAGACAGTGATACCCGCCAGCGAATAAAGCTGCATCTCAAGTCCGAAGAGGTAGTAGAAGATAAGTGCCACCGCTATATTTACAGCCAGGCTGGTAACTATCAGAAAAAGATATTTCAACTTACGAGTAATGAGCCATACAAATACAAGCAGGATGAGTACCGTCAAACCGGTACGGAAGTAAATCTTGTCCAGTTCTTCCCGTATGTACTCGGTCGCATCATAGCTGGTATGCACTTCATATCCGACAGGAAGTACCTGCCGAACAGCTTCCATCTCGTCCATCACGGCACGGTTCAGTTGCAACTGGTTGGCAGTTTCTTCCGCAGTAATGGATAGATAGACGGAATTCAGCCCATTGATGCGGTAATAGCTTTGCGGCTCCTCCTCCATACGGACAGCCGACACCAGTTCGTCCAAGCGGAGCAGTTTCCCGTCGGTAGCCGTCACGGTGATGGCAGCAGGATTAAAACCAAGGGAGTTGCTCTCCGGCACCAGTGTCAGGCGTATCCATTCCCGGCTACCGTTACCTGTATCCACATTGTGCGTACCCAGAAATTCCTTCCGGTAATGCCGCTGTACTGCCTCGCTGATGTCCGATAGGGTCACACCCAGCAAGCGCAACTGTTCACTGTCATATTCCAGTCTCCACTCCATGGGCGTGGCACCGCTGAGTTCCACCTTATAGATACCCGGAATATTTGCCAGCCGCGGCTTGATATGCTCCTCGGCATACTGCTGAATCAATATCGGAGTGGAAGGGGCATTCAGTGTGAAGGACATGAAAGGGCGTGAGGCGTTCTCGTCGGGCACTTTCATGTGAATGGTGGGATAGCTGACACCTTCGGGCAATTGGGGCCACGTCTGCCGGATGATGGTGGAAGCTTCGAAGCGGACTGCCTCGACATCGGCATGCTTGTCCAGCTCCACAGTAATGTTGCCGTAGCCGTTACCCGAGGTGGAGTTCAGCCGCTTCACTCCGCGGATACGCGCCAGCATGGATTCCAGCTTGCTGGTCACTTCCATCTCCACCACCCGCGACGAAGTGCCAGGCATGCTGAAGCCCACCGTGAAGCCGGGCAGGCTGCGTGACGGATTCAGCTTGACGGGGAGCAGCGGTATCAACGCCACCCCTACCAAAGCAAGGCAGACAAACGCCACTATGACGGTGAAGGAAGAAACTCGTTTCATCAGTTATTATAATCAAATTTTTCCGACAGCGAAAATCCGCTGGCAAAGTCGTGCAACGTCAGTTTCCGTATCTTGTAATAATTCAGCCAGTAGTCCTGCAAGGCGGAGATGTAATTGCGTTGCGCTTCCTGCTGGCGGTTCAGCGAGAGGGTCAGGCTGTTGATGTCTGCCTTGCCGATAATGAAGCGCTGGCGGGTTTCGTTATACGCCAGGATGGCAAGGTCGAGGGCCTCTTCGGCACTGGCGACGAGGGCTTGCTGGACGTTGAAGTCGCTGACGGTCATGATAACCTCCTCCTCAATGCTGATTTCACTCTGCCGGGCAGAAGTCTTCACCACGTTCAGATTGTTCCTCGCCATGTTGTATTTGCCTTTCCTCACGCCCCAGTCCACCAGTGGAATGGAGACACTGACCGACACCATCTCCTGCTGCATGGGATGCCTGTATGCTTCACCGAATTTCTCTGCCACCTGGTTGAAGCCGACGCTGGCGTTGATGCTGGCGTTGAAGCGCGATTCCTTCTTCGTCTTGTCTACTGTCTGCTCGGCTTCCAGCACTTCCTGACGAAGCCCCAGAAATTCCGGATTGTTGGCTTGAGCGGCCAGCAAAGCCTCATCAACCGGTATGGTCAGCGCCCTCGGACGTCCCGGAAGCGACACCCTGATATCCGTGTTCTTCTCCATATTCAGGAAAGATGCCAACGAAAACATGGCGCGCTTCAAGGCACTGGCGGCATTCTGCAAAGTATTGCGGGCATTCACCACGTCGAGTTTCAGCGTCAGCAGGTCGGCACGGCTGATGGCGGCTATTTTCAAGCGCTGCATGCCGATGCGGTAGAGGGTATCGGTGGAGACGGCATTGTCCTTGGCCAAATCATATTCCGCCTGTGCCATGGCAAGCGCAAAGAAATAGGTAGTGGCCTGCTCGGATACTCGCTCTGCATTGTAAATATACTCCTTCTTCACCTTTTCGTACTTCAGCGGCTCAATCCTGCGTTCCCAACGGAAAGGATTGTAACCGACCAGACTCTGCGAGTAGCCCAAACGAACCGGAACACTGGTGAACTGGGTATACTTGTTTCCACCGAAGCTCCGCATATAGCCCAGCTCCGTATCCAGATAGAACGTACCGCCCGTCAAGTCGAAATTCTGTCTGACGGCAAGATTGCCGTATGCATAGAAGGATTGCTGGCTGCGATAGATGTCAAGGTCCTGTTCGGAGTCGTAACGCTTGGTGATATCACGGTTGTACTGTGCCGGAGTCATGTTCAGCGTCAGGCTGGGAAGGCGGTTTGCCTTATAGGTGCGGTATTCCCAATAACCGGCCAGATACATGTTCTTGGTGCGGAAGGCTTCCAGCGAACTGTCATTCGCCAGGGCAATGGTCTGCTGCAAATCGAGCGTTATCCGCTGTTGGGCAAAAGCGGAAAGGGCTCCCAGACTGAACAAAAGTATAAGACTTAATTTCTTCATGCTCTTTCTTTTCTATAAATAAACCAATATATCAACGGGATGATGAACAGACTGACCAGTGTCCCCACGAACATCGCCCCAATCATCGCTATGGAAAGCGGCTTCTGCAGCTCCGAGCCCATGTCGAACGAGAACAGCAGCGGAACCATGGCAAATATCGTGGTGAGCGATGTCATGATGATGGGCCGGAGCCTTCTCCGTCCCGCCTCGTGGATGGCCTCGAGCAACGGCATCCCCTCTTTCCGTAATTCATTAATGGCATCCAGCTTCAGGATGGAGTCGTTGATGATGATACCGCACGTCACAATCAGTCCGATGGCAGACATCAGGTTCAGGGTATGCCCGCATATCCACAACAGCAGCAGGGCAAACGCCACATCTATCGGAATTTCCAGCAGTACGATGAGCGGCTGCACGAAGCTTTCGAACTGGGCGGCAAGAATGAAATACATCAGCAGGATAGAGATGAAAAGAATCACCACCAACTCGTCCAGCATCTGGCGGTTGGAGAAGAAACTGCCGGAAAAGGCCGTATCCCAGTCACCCGTGGCATCTGCCTCCCGCTTCACCTTTTCCATCAACTCCGGAGCATCGTCCACTTCATAGAAACGGAACGGTATATATTCACCGTTGCGTCCTGCCGTAATCGTTTTCAAATCCTCAGCCGGACGCACCTTTACCAGCTCCCGAAGCGGAATATGCTCCACTTCGCCCTTACTGTCCGGACGGGTCTGTATCAATGTCTGCTGCAGCACCTCGTTCACTGTCCGCTCCTCGCCCACAATGCTGATAGGCAGGTATTGCTGGTAGGAATGGAGCATAGCTACGCTGTTCTCCTTGAACGCTGTCCGCAGCGTACGGTAAAGCTCGTCATACGAAACGTCATAGAGCAACAGCTTTTCCTGCAGGATGCTTATGTCAAGCTGGTTCTCGAAAGCGATACCTACGGGCGCTGTCCCCGTAAGCTCCGCAAACTGTTGTTCCAGTCCGCGCAATTCTTCCGCCGCCGGCGCCTTCTCCTTGTTACGGGCATAAAGTTCCGCCACCACATCGGCCTCCCCGGTCACGAAAAGCTTCTCGAACACGGTTTCGGGTGGAGAAAAGGAGACTGTCGCCAACGGATATTCCCGCATCAACCACTCGCCCGCCTGCTTCTGCAAGGGAGCAATCCCGTCAGGCGAGGAAGTCTTGAAATACAATTCTGCCTCCGAAGAAGAGAGAGCCTGCTCACGGTTCAGCAGATAGTCCTGCTGGCCTATGGCAGCCGTCTGTTCCACAGTCTTGTCCAACAACTGTCCGAACAGCACATTCACACGATGCCGGTTCTCGTCCACATGTATATTTTCGTTCCATTCCACGTGGACTATCAGTTCATTCTGGTCTATCTGCGGCATACGCTCCTTGGCTATGGAATAAAACAGAAAGACACAAAGAGGAATAGAAACCACACAGAATATGATACTTACCGTCTTGTGGGAAAATACCCAGTCGATGCCCACATCATAAAAACGGTCCAGCGTATGTTCCTTCAACGGATTGTTGATGCGGATGCGGGAGAACCACGACCTGCCGCGCAACCCCGTCCGGTAGACCAGCATATAGAGGACCGGCAGCAGCATGATACCCGTGAAGTAGGAAACCAGCAGCCCCACCGTAACAGAGAATGCCTGGTCATAGAAAAGCGCTCCCGCAATGCCGCTCATAAATATCAGCGGCACAAACACGGCAACCGTGGTCAGGGATGAGCTCAGCATCGGCGTCACCACCTCACCCGTACCCGCCACGCAAGCCCGCCTCAACGAATAACCCCGTTCGCGGTACTGCGAAATATTTTCCGTGACAATGATGCTGCTGTCAATCATCATACCCAACGCCAGAATCAATCCGGACAGAGAAATTATATTGAGCGACATCCTGAACAGATAGAAGAACAAGAAACAGATTACAATGGACACCACCATGCTCAGGCCGATGATGAACGGCGACTTGACATCCCCCAAGAAGAGTACCGCCACAATGCAGATGAACAAGAAACCCAACGACAAGTTCTGCTGCAGATTGGAGATGGTATAGTCCAGCAACTCCGTCTGGTTACGGCTGATGCTAAAATCAATGTCGGGATATACTTTCTTGAAGTAGTCCATCGTGCTGTTGATGGCAAGCTTCATGTCTTCCATATTCTCGTCCGCCTGCTTGATGACGGCAAGGGTAACGGCACGCTTGCCATTGCTCATGGAGACACCTTTCTCCTTGGCAGGAACAATCTCTACCCGGCAGAAGTCTCCCAAGCGGATGATACGTCCTTCCTTTCGCAGCAGGATGCCCTTCACGTCCTCCTCTGTCCGCAGCAGGGTGGAGAACTTGATGTTGTATTCGTAGTAGCCGTCGCGCACAGTCATGCTGCCCGGCTCCACGTTGTTTTGCGCCAGCACGTTTTCTATGTCTTCAATGGAGAGCCCCAACACAGCAAGCTTATCCGGGTCGGGCACAATCTGTAACTGGCGTTCGACCAAACCCGTGACATCCACCATTGCCACTTCTGCCAACTGCTCGATGCGACGCTTTATGACATTTTCGGCAAACTCGCACAAATCAAGAAACGCACGTTCGTCCGTCTTGCCGTATGCACTGTCGTTTTTTAGGGTCAGGTTGAGGTAGAAGACAGGAATGTCCGTCGCACTTGCCTTTATCACCTTCGGGCGTTCGGCATCCTTGGGCAGATAGTTCATGGCGGCGTCAATCTTCTCGTTCACTTCTATGAAGGCAAGGTCGGTATTCGTACCGAAGTCGAAGCCCAGGCGGATGATGCCTGCACCATCGCGCGTCTCGCTGTCCATGTCCTTCAGTTTCGCCACCTGGATGAGCTGCTGCCGCAGAGGTTTCACCACCGTATTCTCTAATTCACGCGCCGAGGTATTCTGCGCCGACACCTGCACTGTAATTTCCGGGATGGCAATATCGGGCAGCAAGGATACCGGCAGGGTGAAGTAAGTCACCAGCCCGACAATGAAGCATGCTGTAAATGCCATCAGTACGGCAATAGGCCGCTGTATCAAAAACTTTATCAATTGAACTATGAATTTTGAATTACCACTTATCACTCATTATCTATCAACCACCTTCACCGATGCTTCATGTGCCAGATTCACATTTCCCGTCACAATGACCGTATCGCCTTCTTTCAGGGCATCGTCGGCCATACTATAGCTTTCCGCATTCTCCAGACCGGTCTGCACATAGTTCCACTGCGCCTTTCCGTCTTTCAGGGTAAACACCACCTGCTTGCCCGAACGCAACACCACGGCACTCTTCGGGATTACAAGCTGTCCGCCCAGAGAGCGGTGCACGTTCACCCTCACGTTCATCCCACTGAACAGCCGTCCCTTGCCATTGACGGCAGCCTTCACCTTAACCATCCCCTTGTCATCCACCAGAGGATTGATTTGGGTGATGCGCCCCTCCTGCCTAAAGCCGGCATCCGAATAAGGGGTAACAATCACCTTGTCGCCACTCTTTATCAACGGCAGTTCGCTTTCCAGCACCGTGAAGTCCACCTCCATACCTTGAGTGCCGATAATGGAGCAGAAGGCTTCCGAGGTACTTGCCTCGTTGAACGGTTTGGAGAACAGGTTCGCCACTACCCCGTCAAAAGGCGCAACCAGCGTGGCGTGTTCCTCTTCATACGCGGCAAGCTCATACTGGGCGAGGCTCTGGTCGTAACCGCTCCTCACGCGGGCCAGCTTCATGATGTCAGCAGGTACTTTGGAGGCATCCCCCACCGGATAGCCTTGCCCTATCAATACATCCTGCAACTCAAGTTCCGCTTTTTCCAAGGCATCCTTGGCCTGCGCGGTCTTGTTCTTCAGGCGGAACTTATCCAGTTCGGCAAGTTTCTGCCCTTTGCGCACCGGGTCACCGTTCTTCACGTAGATGTGTGCCACTACACCGGTAGTCTCAAAACGCAAATCCGCCATGGCACCGGCGGTTACTTTTCCGTTGCTCACCAGTTCATGCTCAAAGGTCGCCCGCTTCAGGACTTTCACGGTCACTTCATTGCTTTCACTTGGCAGGACGGTTGCCACCCCTTCCTCGGACTCTTTTCCCTTTCCGGCATCGGAGCAGGCGGCAAGCAGGGCAACGGCCATGCATAGCAGGTATCGATAGTTCTGTGTCTTCATATTCATACTCAATTATAAATTGATAAAATTAATCGTTTCAAAAAAACGAACCGATATTTGCATGTGGACACTTTTTTCATAGCACTTTAGTAATTAGTTCGCTCATTATTAACGCTTTACGTTTTTATTCATCTTTTTTAATATGGACAAAAATAAGCTGAATCTTTTTTATTTCCTCCCTCATCTGTCGTATTGCCGTAGAATGCACTTTCGGCTCTTTCGTCAATACCATCCACTTCATTTTTTCAAACTTGTCCGGTTGCCTGAAGCTTGGTTCCGCATAAAGCTTCGCAAGCAGATAATAGGGATAAATACGTCCCGGCAAACGATGGGTGGAACGGATAAACCAGTCTTCCGCTGACAAGCAATCACCCATCTGCTGATAGTTTTTGCCTATCACATTCAGTATCATGGGGTCACAACTACGCTGTAAAGCTTCTTTCAAAATACGGTTGGATTTACCGAACTGCTGCTGCTTGTGCAATCCATGCCCATATTCGAACAAGAAAGATGCCCGGTCCCTCAACAGAGGATAAAGGCGCCCGTACTCTTTCTCTGCCGATTGATACGCACCTGCATTATACAGCACCCGCGCATTCATCCACTCCCGGCAAGCCTGCTCCACTTGCAAGTCATTCTTCAGGCGAAAACCGCCAATGATGCCTACTAATACAGCCACCCCCAACCATTGCCAACGGTCGGCACCGAACAAGCACGCTACAAGCAATCCTCCAAATGTAACGATAAATACCGGAAGTTGTAGCGGATAGGAGGAAAAAGAGAATATCATCAAAGAAAGAATAGCCCCACAGATACCATAACGTCCTTTACGGACTCCCCTATACAAACACAGCACGACCACAACCAATAGACATACAGCCAAAGGAATGCCCAGTTCGACCGCAGCCTGCAGATATTCATTGAATGCATATTCCGGACTTCCCGCCACACGTTCCTCCCACAGTTCATAATCACCTGCTGCAAAATAAGTTTCCTGCGCATTTCCGTAGGCTGCTGCGAAATTATGAATCCCATATCCGGTCAACGGCTTTTCTGCAATGGCACGACAAGTTATCTTCCACATGAAAAGACGGCCACGTGCAGAATCGGGTTTCAAGACAAACAGTAAATAGCCTGCCAATAGCAAGACACAGAATCCACCGACCACTACCATCACCACACGCTGCCTTTGCTGCTGCCATAATAATCTGAACTTATCCGTCCAATCCATATGCCAAGCATATACACACAGACAGGAAACTCCTGCCGCCAACCATGCCGAACGGCTCATTCCTGCCGGAAGCACACAAAGGATAAGCAGCATCACACCACCAGCGACCATAGTTCCAGCCTTATCCATCACCTTTTCCCATCTTCTTCCATCATTCCGGTCAGAGCAGAGAATCTCCCCCCTCTTGGTCAGCCATTGATACAGACAGACCGGAAGTATCATGGCCAAATAGCCGGAATAAGGCCCCGGATTGAAGAAAGAACCTGTCAATACATACAAGGAATGGTTGGACACAGCATAACCATAAAGCTGCCTCAATCCCCAAACAGCCTCAATGCCCCCCAGCATTACCAATACCCACGAAACCGGTATAAAAAGAAAATACCTTTTTTCCATCATCAATCCAGCCATCAACAGACATCCTGCAACTACCAATGCACTTTTATCGAAATAGAGCCATTGCCCTATAACATCAGCTACAGGAAGTCCGGAAGAAACGTTACATGCCAAAGACAATAAAACTATACAAGCAATGTAGACCAAACTTCCAGCCAATAGATTACGTACATTATTCATTCTATCTATCAAATATTCAATAGTATTCTATAATTCACCAAAAGATTTGTTTCCCGTCTTTATATTCAAAAATCCGTTCATCTTTACCGGCTGTGTGATTCTTCAGATAAAATAAAGCACCTTGAAACCCTGAATAGACAATAGAATCTGACACAGCCATTTGCCGCCCGACAGAATTCCATTTTCCTCCACCCCAATAAAACAATTCATACAAATTACCTTTATAAATAAAATTCACCTCATTACGAGGAGTATACACCACCTTCTCCACACGATGGGGACTTCCAAAGTCCATCCCGGTCCATCCTCCATCCGGATGTATATAATCAAATGAAGTATCCGGATTACCGTCAAATGCGTTCAAATATTCATGTGTATTGTCTTCAAAACTTCCCGGAGTACCTATGATTTCCCCATATAGAGGTATGGTATCTTCCGTATTCTCATAAAAAGCCAGTTCCGAGATATTACAGAAACATCCGTCAGCACCCTTATAGCGCATATACCGATACGGTTTATCAGACTTCAACCGGGCCACAGTATATAGCCGATACGGAGCCTCCTTTATCAAAAGTAGAGTATCCTTCCACCCAAAGTCTGCCCGGTCGCTTCCTTCCACTACTCCCCCAATCATCCGGTCATTGAAAAGAACACTCAAAGTAAGATGGCACTTCCTATACAAGACCAATTCCTGCTTTTCAGCTTCCGGAACAATGAACCGTATCTTTCCGGTTTCACGCTCCAGAAGAAAAGGAGAAGATACTGCAGCGCATTCCTTTCCGTTCCAGGCAGCCAGCGTAAAGACCGCCCCGCCTCCCACATCCTCAAAACGAGCCTCCCCCTTCTTAAAGAAAGTATATCCTATAGGTTGCCATTGTAGTCTGTTGGCAAGGCACAAATACACCATATCCCCCTCACGAAACTGTCCGGAAAGCAAAGAATCCGGAAGAGCTACAGTCCAATTCCTGTTACCGGTATAAAGTGCAGTGACATCGCGGAAGAACGGACGTCGGAATGCCGGGTAAACATCGGAATATTTCCCCAGTTTCCGTACCGCCTCCTTATCAATACTATAGGTTGCCCGGTACATTTTTCCCCTCGAAATGCTATATTCTTCCGCTTTGCTCCATACTTCTTCATAAGGAAGATTTGCAATGTATGTCTTTCCTTCCTTATCCAAAACAAAATTCCAGAAATGAGAGGCATTGTTGTCTCCCAATACCATCACCCTATCTACTCCGCACGGAATGCCCAATGCCCGCAACACATATATCATGGCATCCGTAAACTCTCGGCAACTGCCCGTATGCCATTTCAGTACATCCGGTCCCAAATGAGGTCCCACCGGAAAAAGAGCCGTATTCCGGTAGTTCGCTTTCCGCAACGTATCCATCAACAACTGGGCGGCAACCTTAGGATTATCAGCCTCATCTGTCTTCCTGAATTCATCCAAAATCGGGCTATAGCACTCATAAATTTCTTTGCGCCAGAGAGAAAGCGGCTCATCCCCTATTCTATAAGGCAATATATATTCGCAGAAAGTATCAAAATCAACATGCTTTCCCCAAGGTTGCTCCCGCCAGACTTTGAATGCCCATTCTATATGATTGACCAAAAAAGCGGAATCCACCGTCATAATGTCCCTCTTATAAGTCAATTGATTTATAGAAAATTCTCCATCTGCTCTTTTCAAGGAATCAATCAACTCTTGCACATGCCTGGAATAAGGAAATGAAACGTATTCACTGAAATACTTCCTGTAATTCTCCAAGGCCTTTCCCTCGTAAGCACCATGAAAAGGCATATTCTCTATCAGAAAACAAGCAGCACGATATTTGTCACCGTCCTCTTCCTTGTAACGGTCCAGTACCTTTTGCAACTCCGCACGGTTATCACCGGCAAGATTCAAAGCTGTGTCCAACCACTGATTTTCCGAAGAACAAGCCACAAACAGACCTGCTGTAAACCATACCCATACACACCAATGTTTCATATCACTATTCCATTTTTTCTATTCCAATCTGAAAGGCAGTCCAATCAATCCTTACAATCCGATACAAATACCTGCTTACCAGCTTCCATATGAAATATCAGTTCTTCTTCTCCACGGGTACTGTCATGCAAATAGAGCAAAGCTCCCGATGGTATCCCGTCATATGGTAGAAAAGGTTTTTCGGCAATTTTCTTCCCCAATGAGTTCCAACAGCCCTCTCCCCAATAGAAGAGTTCATAATAATCCCCTATCCTGACAAAGTTATCATCGTTACGGGGCATATACATAAAATTGTCTATAGTAACAACCTTTCCAAAATCCACCGTTACACTTGCACCGGGTTTTGATGAAATGAAATACGACAACGGTTCATTATCATAGACCTGATAGGCAAAAGTATTTGCTGTGGCTGGAGCATCTCCCCAACTGTCTATAGGGACAATCTCTTCCTCTCCTTTATAAAAATGCATTTCGGCAACTTCCGCATATCCCTCTGCCGAAGAACAAAAACGGGCATAGCGACCCCTTACCGGTTTCTCAAGAATAACGTGATTATAATTGATACCGGGCGTATCTTTCACAGTACACAACAACTCCGCATTTTTAAAATCCTTATCACAAGCCGCCTCAAAATGCCCGTCTTTTATCCCTCCCATATAGTTCCTGATACGTTCCGAAAGAGGGTATTTCCGATACAATTCAGTAGAATAGCACTTGGAGGTATCTGCAACATAAGGATGTATATCCTTGCCATCAAAATAAAAAGGATTTCCAATAGGGCGATACTGCCCGTTTGCGAATGCCAACAATATATAAACCTGCCTCGAAGCCAAATTCCTGAAAAGCGCTTTTCCACTTTCTACCTTAGTAAAATCTATTCCCCGCCACCCATAAGCACTGAACAACCCCACATAAACATAATTCCCGTCCATCCCTTCTACCGGCAGTTCCAGATTCGAATCAAAATAATTATCCGACACTTTTCTTGCAAACACATCCTTAAAAGCAGCCGGTACGGACCGGTTCCGCATAAAATCGCCATCCATGTCCCATTGTCTGCCAAAACACCGGCGGTAAACCACGCTCGGGCGCCGACTGTCAATATAGAAACTTCCCCGTTCCGGCTTCCGGGAAGGGAAAGTAAAAGGAAGGCAGACACCCGTTACATCCCTCACCACATTCCACACATGCCCTTTCCGTGTTTCCGCATTGAAAGTATAGAAATCATAGGCTACCGGGACGCCGATGGCCCGCATCACATAAATCATAAAATCACAAGCATCCTGACACTTGCCGATACGATTATGCAGCAGGTACTCTCCTCCCAAATGCGGATAGTTAAAGACCCACGTAAACCGGTAAGGGTCTTCCTTCTGCAAATACTCCCAAACTACGCTAATCGCCTCCACTACATCGATACCCGTATAAACCTCGTCCAGCAAAAAGGAATAACGGTCATGGTATATCTGCCGCCAGTTGTCCGGAGTCTCATTTCCGATACGATAGGGAAGCAGCCATTCACAGAAATCTGCAAAAGAAAGGGAAGCATTCCACGGACGCTTTTTCCAACCATCAAAAGCCAAATCAATGTTATTTATCAAGAATTCAGCCCTTATATTCAGTACATCCGGTTTTCTCTGCAATCCGGAAGGGGTATAATAATCCCAATCCGGTACGGCAGTATCCTTCAGCATCACCCCATAAGCATCTGCCGAAGCCAGCACTGTTTTCAAAGAATCCAGTTCTTCACCTTCAAGGGCATAGTGATAAGGCATATTTTCTATCAAGAAACAAGCGGCTTTATATTTTTCAGGCTCATCTTTATAATGTTCCAGTACCTTTTCCAGTTCGCCTTTGTTGGTTGCAGCACACTCCAGTGCGTACTCCAATCTGCCGGAAGCATTGCAAGCCTCCAATATCCCGGCAATCAATAATATCCAGAGCAATTTAAACAGAACTTTCATCTTAGTCTATTCTTTTAAAGATACGTTTCCATCTCATTTTTCCAGTATTCGGGCTGACGGACTTCCATACCAGCCATGCCCTTCCCACTATAAATGGTTCCGGCAGTAATCCCCAGTAGCGGGAATCTTTTGAATTCACCATCTTGTCACCCGAAACAAAATAATAGTTCTCACAGAAGCGGTAATTGTGTATCACACTGTCCCCCAGCAGAACCGAATCTCCATGCAATGTCAGTTTCTTTTTCTGTTCCCACTCTATCACGTTCCGATACAGCAACCGTGTTTCCGGATTCATTCCTACCACGCTGCCTTTGGCCGGTATATAAAGAGGCCCAAACTCGCTGATAGTCCACCCATTACAGCCACCATCGGGAAAGCTCTTAAGAACAAGGCCCCGCTCCTCCGTCATTCCCGAAGATATCAATTCATCCAATTCCTCCTGCGCCTGCACATTTCCTGCGATACCATCAAATCCGGACACACGATAATGTGTATTCCTTATCTCCAACGTATCACCCGGCACGGCGATACAGCGCTTCACGTAATACAACATCACGTCCAGCGCAATGCTGTCCCACCTGCCCGGATAAGGAAAATTGAACACTAGTACATCATTCCGCTGAAAATTTCTCCATCCGGACATACGGTGCATCCTCACCTCCTTTTTCTCCACGGCATCAAGCACATTGAATAGGCGTGCTCCACCCGAACATTTATCCACCAGAATACAATCACCCGCCAGCAACGACGGTTCCATCGAGTCCGACGGTATCTTGAAGGAGGTCACCACAAACACCTGCAATACTATCAGTATCACAACAAGCAGGCACAGACAGAATAATACGTTTGTTATTCCATTCAACCATTTTTTCAATTGCAGCCGCTCCTTCATCCCATCAATCAGTTATTTTGCATCCCCACTAATCTTCAAAACCAACGGAGAATTTTCTGTATTGCAATATACCGTTATCGTCTTGTCGAAGTGCTCCGGATGTTCGGCTTTATAAACCACTTCCAAAGCTATTTCCTTACCCGGTAATGCCGGTTCCTTTGAATAAGCTACGGTAGTACAACCACAAGAAGTGGCAACATCTTGTATAACCAATGGTTTGTCACCCACATTCTTCAATATAAAAGTTGCTTTTTGTTCCTCCTGCCAATCAAAGTTACCTAAATGCAAAAATGAGACATCTATATGGACTTTAGTCTGGGTAATGCCTTTTCCAGCAGTTGATACAATATCATTCCCACGAATAATTTTCAGATACAATTCTTTTATTTTAGGATTAAGAATTGGATTCCCCATCGCTAACACTTTATTATCCTTATCCAGCAAAAAAGTTTGGAAAGCCATATCAGATGGAAAATGATTTAAGCGATTAAGTTTATCATTTTCATCTATACAAACTGGATAGTCAAAGCCATTCTTTTTTAAAGCATACAATAATTCTATTTCACTTTTTGAATGTAAAAACAGTAATACAGAAACCTTTCCTGGATAAGTTGAATCCAACCGATGTATAAACTCCCTCCACATAGGCAGTTGCAATTTACAACTGAAACATCCAGCCGAATCCACATAGCTAAGAATTGTATATTGCAAATGAGCCGGATATTGAACAGTATCCTTTCCATATAATGTAAAATATAGATTATTTGGGAAAATAATTTCTTTTTTTTCCCACTCTTTTACTAAATGTGTCATATCATCATTTTTTCTTCTCGTACAAGCAAAAAAGAACAATACAATAATCGACAATATTATAAATAAATACCCATCCTTCATCACCAAATTATTTCATTAACCACATTTTCTCAAATTCATATTCTATCACTTCAAAAAGAGCAAAATTACACATCTACAGGAAAGCCGAAAACGGCATATTCCAAATCATTATTTAATCCTAAACACAATACCATGTTTCTCTTTTTATCATACGTTATACTTTTTATCGGCCTATCCAGCTCAACAATAAAACGGGGAGTACCATTCCAATCAAATAACAGAACTTTCTTTGAGAAGAAAGCTTGTGCTCTATTTTGTGCGGCTTGTTCCAAATTTCTCTCATTATAAAGAGCATATATATAATTATCGTCCGAGGTAACCGATGAGACACTCAGCTTTGTCTGAAAGCCCAATGATCCATCGCTACTATTAAACACTGGAAGAGTGCAAATATGTGATTTTACAAGAGCAACATTGTTTAAGTCGCTGTAATCATATATCTCCATAACATCACCGTAGACGGAAAACCAAGCAATCCGTTTTTTCTCACTCGAAATAGTACAAGGGCCCTGCAATGTTTGGGAAACAATCTCCGGAGAGATATTAGGAATCACGATGTTTTCACCAATTTTTCTATATTGTCCGTTTGCTTTCATCAGAAAACGTTTTTCATCGCCCACCAATAAGAAGAAAGCCAATTCATTATCATAGGCAACTTCACAGAATCGAGTATCGATACTGATAGAATCTTTCCTTACTTTCTTTATTTTATTATTAAGCGATAATAGAAAAACAGACTGAGTTGCTAAATCCGAAGCATACACTTCTCCTGCACTCTTGCCAACACCTATAGTCTGAACACTTATGGCTTCATCTCGTCCCTGCCCTTTATTCAATCCATGAGAAAATATTTTCTTTTCGCAATCATAAAAAGTCAGCAGTTGAGGTAACGCCGGTTCTAAAAACACAAGATAATCACCATCCGACAATATAGCTTCTGGCATGCTTAATGAATCAGTTGGAACGTAGTCTTGAACCACCATTTCTTTACTTATGCTATTTGAAAACAAGTCCAAGAATGTTTGAGGCTTATTTTCACAAGAGCACATTACAATCAATAATAAAAGAAATTTTATTTTCATAATATTTTCACTTAACGTAAAACAATCAACATCAAAATAATCACTAATAAAAACGCTGCATTCAAAGCATTAAATACATCTGCAATGATTTTTAAAATAAGGAATCAAAGCATTTATTAAGTACGTCCTAATTACATGACAATGATTCCTTACCTATCTCATAAGTATATCTAATCTATATTCAAGAATGTCATAGATGACTACAACGAAAATCAACAATACAAATTAGATAACACTAATTCATCATACCTCAAATCATCTTGAAGCACACACATATGGGGCTTTAATATCCCCCTTACAAGTGCCCCAAAGTGCCAAACAACATTCTATAGTTGTTTCACCACTACCTGCCAATGCTTCCACATTAGCCAATGTCAAATCAGATAATACTTCAGATTTCTGATTTGCATAAACTCCATATCCTGCAATCGCTGCAAATGCTGCAACAAAAGCTATCTTAATCATTTTCTTCATACTACTCTTCAGTTTTATTAGTATAAGATTATTCTTTTTTTATCATTTACCACAAGCATAATGCTTGCGTACCAGAATCAAGATATAAAAATCTTGGAGAACTCTTTTCTTGCCATACCTATCGAAATGGCAGAAAACACACTCTGTTTTCAATTCAAATTACTATCTTTGCCTCGACCTCCTTTCTTGGTGGGTTATGGAACGGACGGTACGAGATGCACCAACCAAACGTAAACCGTCCGTTCCTCTCCATCCATATTATAGTTTACTTTATTTCATACTATACTCTATTATCGGATCATCTTTATTCACATCCGTTGCCAAGATTATTCCTTTTTGTTCATCTACCGATATGCCATAAACATAATGATCTAACACATACCTGCAGAGAGGTTCGCCGGTCAGACTAAAAACATAGATATACCGTCCTCCATCCGGCAAATAGACACCTTGCTGTACATTTTGCGCAATTTCCTTAAAAGAGCGCCCATGAAAAACCGCATAGATAGCACTGTCTGCCACTTGGACATCGCTAAATCCCATGATACCCGTAGGAATACCATAACCCTGAGAAATCTTAAACTCCGGTTCACCGTGCGGACCAATGCGTACCACATGCGTACTATCTTTCAAATTAAAGACTTCAAGTACTTCGCCCAACTGGGTAACTGCTGCCAGCACTCCATTTCGGGGATTATAGTCGATAAAGCTACGCCATGCCTGAGCCAATGCAGGACGGGCATTCTGTAAAGCCTCCGCATTGGCTGACGGTATTTGACCGGTTCTGCGCAATAATTTCCCTTGATAGTTTACCCAGCAAAAGCGGCTGCTGCCAGATCCGTCCGGAACAATGAAGGTAAAGTCGTCAACCATCACAAAGTCTAAAACGCGAAGCATGTCAGCATCCATATTTATCACTTTCTGAGGAACGATTGAGCAACCCGACGAAGTAAAATCATACTTGGTTAATACGGACTTACCAGCATCAAGTCCCCACAGAGATTGACCATGCCATCGGATATTTTCAGCAGAAAGCATCTCTTCGGGAGCCTCGCCCCGCTTGCCGAACGAAGCAAAATAGCGGAAACCCGGATAGTGGAAAACATGGCAAAAGTAGTCCGTGCCATGCAAATCCATTACCACAGCCTTATCACCCTGCACCCGAACGCGGAACGGATAACGGAACAAAGCGGTGTCCAATGGCTGCACCCTCGCTTTCAGCTCGATTGTTTGCGGAAAATCCATGTAAGCGACAGAAGTTGCTACTTTTTTCTGTGTACAAGAGGAAAAGGACAGTGCGGATAGGCTAATGAGGCAGGCTATAATAAATTTGCACATGAGCTACTCCTTGATTTGTTAAAGGACAAACTATTGAACCACTCCCAAAACATTTGCTATCATCCCCACTCTCACCAGCAGCCAATGCCTCTATATTTTCCAATAGCAAATCATCTAGCTTTTCCGAATGACTAATTTGAACATAGCTTAAAAACGAAATGGCACTAATTGCCAAAGTTCCTAATAGCTTCACCTTGCTTTTCATAGTGTTTTTGTTTTTTGTTACACAAGCAAAGATAAAAGGATTATTTTGGCTTTTGCAAGTCTTTATTCGGAAAACGCCCAAAGTTGGGGCGTGAAAAAAAGTTCACACCCGACACACCAATATGGGTTAACATTTCATCTACTTGGAGATAACAATTTGATACCCCTTCCTTTCCGGCAGAAGAAGAATCTGAACGGAATCGTCCGCCTCAAAGAGTTTACCCAATAAACTTATTGCTTTTCTGCGGCGGCTGCCTAAATTCAAATCACTCAATGGCCAACCGCAAATTTCCGCTATTTCATCGTTCGTCAGGAAAAGTTCGGACGACTTGGCAAAACCAAGTAATAACTTCGCAGCTTGTGGCGTACAAGATATTTTTTCACCTTCATAAGTCAGTGTATGGTTGACGGAATCAAATATATACTTCCCGAACCGGTAAGTGCTCTTTGTCAACGTATCAGCCGTTTTTCTCTTTCTATACTGTTGCCCTCCTATATAAACCGCCAGTCCCAATAACAGAATGCACAAAATACAGGATAGTATCTGCAGCACATGGTCTGCCCAATCCACACAGTGCCAAAAATCAAGCAGCATATAAGCTGTCAACCTCATTGTGTACATATCGTCCAAATAGTAAGTGCCTAAATCATTCTGTGAAGCAATTATAGTTTCATCTCCAGTAGATAATTCTTGCACAATGCCCTTTCCCATCGGATTAACCTTCAGAAAAAGAGCACACATGACTCCGCCATACCTATCATTCATCTCAGCTTTCCACTCAAGACAAATCTCTTCCAATGGAAATTTTCCATAATAATTCAACATATCGGCTTTAAACCCTACGACATCCAACGGGAATAGTCCTTGTGCCTCTTTCAATGAATCTATTATCACTTCAAATTCACCATTTTCTGATATCGCTTTCCTTTTGGTATGCTTCTTACCACTATCAGACCCAAATGCATAGAACATCCCCAGCCCATCAAATTCCCGATTCACGACCCGTTCCGCAACCTTCCGCAGAGTTTCTACAGCAACCTCCTTAGCCACGTCTTGTCCCTGGTTGGCATTATCATATAATGCTACTATCACAGACACTGCCACCACTACAATGGCACATATCCATATCATAAGAATCTTCTTATAGCGTTTCATCTACTCCTTCCTTTCTGTTGCTTATTCATTTCTACCCATGCACTCGAAGAGGCATCCGCTTAATAGCGCCAAAGTTAAACAATAATATAAAGAAAAAAGGAAAATGACTTGAGAAAGAAGGATATAAAATCAAAACAGTTTCTTCTTCTAATCTGCTTTAGCTATTTTCCACCCGCCAATCGTCCGCGTGGAACTGTCAAAATTCACGCCAATCTTTACCACACGCCTGCCGTCTGCCCGGTAAGGGATGGCATACTGCTTGCTGTCAATCTGCGCCAACGCCTCTTCCGGGGTACCGTCGTATTTGAACTCGAAGACATAAACGACATCCTGCAACTGCACCACCACATCCGCACGGCCTACGGAACTCTTCACTTCCGACTCCACATATTGCCCCATCAAACGGAACAGCAAATAGAAAATGGTCTGATAATGCTTTTCGGTCTTGTTCTCCAAATCATTGGGAATGGAGGCAAAGAAGGAACGGGTACGCTCCAGGCAGCTCTCCACATCACCCTTCATCAAGTCGCGAAGGAAAGAGACGACGTAGAAGGTGTTGTTCTGGGCAGGCAAGTGCACGTAAGAGGGAAGCAGGGATTCAATGAACCCTTTACGGACCTCACCGTTGGGATAGGCCAAACGATAGATTTGGAAATTACGGTCATAGCCCTTAATGGTCAGATAACCGCTCTGGTAGAGCACCGGGATGGGACTCGTTATCTGTTCCGTAGGCGCATCAAACTGCTCATCGGTAGCCTCAACACCTTCCAGCGCACGCACATCGAAGTCTGCATGGCGCAGAATATCTATCAGGAAAGTAGGCGTGCCCGTGGAGAACCAATAGTTCTTGTATTCTTTGGAATTGAAAGCATTGAACAGGCTGAACGGGTTGTAAATATCCGCACAAGCCTTACTGAAATGATAACCGTCATATTGCCGCTTCAAATGCAAGCATGCCTCCTCGTAAGTCTCATCATTAGCCTCGGCCATCCGCTCAATATCGGGTTTCAACTGCGTCAGCAGTTCCTCCTCGGTGATGCCGCAGAGGGCACTGAAGTCATCGCGCATACTGATATTTTGCAAATTGTTCAGTTCGCTGAAGATGCTCAGCTGGCTGAACTTGCTGATACCCGTGATAAAAAGAAAACGGAGATATTGCCCCAGCCCCTTGAGAGGACTGAAGAACTTGCGCATCTCGTTGCGAAGCTGTTGTTGCAAAAGGGCATCGGAATTACTGTCAAGCAGAGGAGCATCGTACTCGTCAATCAGCACTACAACCGGCTTTCCGGTCTTGGCGTAGGCACGCAGGATGATGCCTTGCAGACGCTCTGCCGCCCCCTCTTCCTCTTCCTTTTTTCCGTAAATTTCTTCCCAACGAGATAAAAACAAATTCAATTGCCCCGTCAAGTCACGCAGCTCAGTATATTTCGTCAAGCTGAAATCAACGTGCAGCACCGGGCAAACCTCCCATTCCTGCTCCAGACGTTCCATAGCCAGCCCTTCGAAAAGTTCCTTTTTCCCCTGGAAATAGGCCTCCAGCGTAGACACGAGCAAGCTTTTGCCAAACCGACGGGGGCGGCTGAAGAAATAAATTTGGTCTGTATTCACCAATTTGTACACCAGCTCCGTCTTATCCACATACACACAATTCCGCGTACGCAGTTGCTCAAAATTCTGTATCCCTATCGGATAGCGTCTGCCACTCAATTCCATAGCTGCTACTGTTTAAATTACAAGTATGACAAAGATAGCACATATTCCGCAAAAAAGAAAGCACGCCCATGGCTTTTTCATCACAAGCCCTCACTGCAAACCTACTGCACATCTTTTGCAGTAACACTGCAAAGGCGTTGCAGTAGCACTGCAAAACAGTTGCAGTGGCACTGCATCTATGTTGCAGCGGCACTGCAAAAACGATGCACTGGTTTTGCAGTGAGTATTTGGTATCTTTAACATTGGCACCCAAAGCCTTACAGCGGAGCAGAGCCCGTTTTCATCACATAACGCCCTGTCCTGAAAACAGTCAACCAAAATCAGGAGAACAAAAAGGGTGAGGGCAAAATTTGCCCTCACCCTTTTAAATTGCTCTCACTCACCCCTGAAACACCGATGAACAAGCAGATGCAGACAAGCGGTGAGGGTGGTGAGGGTGGAATTGCAAAACTTTTATTAGTTTGCTTATTTCAGCAAGCTTTCCGCATCCAGGTGCTCTGCCTCAATATCCTTGAAGTAGCGGTAAGTACCCACCTTCAATTCTTCGGTGGCCGCATCGTCACAAACGATGATACCCTTTTCGTGCATCTGCAAGGCGCTGATAGTCCACATCTGCATCACGGGACCCTCGACTGCATGATAGAGGGCACGTGCCTTGTTGTGTCCGTTTACGATAATCATTACCTCGCGGGCGCTAAGCACAGTACCGACACCGACGGTCAGGGCAGTCTTGGGCACCTTGTTCACATCGTTGTCAAAGAAACGGGAGTTGGCAATGATGGTATCGGTAGTCAATGTCTTCTGGCGGGTGCGTGACGAAAGGGAAGAACCCGGCTCGTTGAAAGCGATATGTCCGTCGGGGCCGATACCGCCCATGAAGAGGTCGATGCCACCGTAGGACTTGATTTTCTCTTCATAGCGTGCACACTCGGCATCCAGGTCGGCAGCGTTGCCGTTCAGGATATTGGTGTTCTCCGGCTTGATGTCTATATGGCTGAAGAAGTTGTTCCACATAAAGGAATAGTAGCTTTCGGGATGTTCCTTGGGCAAACCTACATACTCGTCCATATTGAAAGTCACTACGTTCTGGAAAGACACGATGCCTTTCTTGTTCAGGTCGATAAGTTCCTTGTACATGCCCAACGGAGAAGAACCGGTGGGGCATCCCAATACAAACGGTTTTTCAGGTGTCGGATGAGCGGCCTTGATTTTGGCAGCCACATAATGTGCCGCCCACTTTGATACGGATTGATAATCCGGTTGAATGATTAGTCTCATTGTGATTGTTTTATTAGGTTAATAAATTAGGGGTAATTTTCAACTTCAATTCTTAATTTTTTAATTCTTAATTTTCAACTACTTCCTATCCTTCTTCAAACGCTCTGCCATGGCACGTGCCAGGTTTTCGCATTGTTCGTAAGTAATGTCCTTCATGGCCTGCTTCATCTCTACCGGGTCGCCCACAATCTCGAACTTGCTCTTTTCGGCAAACTCGCCCATGCGCTTCACGGCGGCACCCGCCCAGCAGAAGGAGCCGAAGTATCCCAGATAGCGTCCCTTCACTTCGCGTACCAGAATCTTGGAGAGCAAGGATTCTATCTCAGGATAAATCTGGTTGCTGTAGGTGGGGCTGCCGATGATAAGTCCGCGATACTTGAATATGTCGGCAATGATATAAGAAGGATTGCTCTTGCTCACATTGTGCATCACGATGTTCTTGATGCCTTGTGCAGAAAGTTCCGCCGCAATGGCTTCCGCCATCTGCTCCGTGTTGCCGTACATGGAACCATAGGCAATGACCACACCTTCGTCAGCGGCGTAGCGGCTCAACTTGTCGTAGATGCCGATAACCTTGGCTATGTTTTCCGTCCACACCGGCCCGTGCGTGGAGCAGATGGTGGAAATGGGCAGACCGCCCAGCTTGGCAAGTGCCTTCTGCACCGGAGAGCCGTACTTGCCCACGATGTTGGAATAGTAACGCACCATCTCGTCCCAGTATCTGTCCAGATTGATGCGCGTATCCAGGAACCCGCCGTCCAACGTACCGAAACAGCCGAAGCCGTCACCGGCGAAAAGGACTCCTTCCGTTTCGTCAAAAGTCATCATCGTCTCGGGCCAGTGCACCATCGGGGTCATATAGAAACGGAGCTTATGATGCCCCAAAGCCAGAAAATCCTCGTCCTTCACCATGTACTGTTCGCCCGTCACGCCATAAAAGCCCTCTATCATGCCGAAGGTCTGCTTGTTGCCCACGATGATGATGTCGGGGTAATGCTGCTTTATCAGGCGGATAGAGCCCGAATGGTCCGGCTCCATATGGTTGATGATGAGATACTGGATGGGGCGCTCGCCGATAATGCTCTTTATCTTGCGCAGATACACCTCGAAGTAGCAGATGTCCACCGTATCGACCAAAGCGACCGTCTCATCATCTATCAGGTAAGAGTTGTAGGAAACCCCATACGGCAACGGCCACATACCTTCAAACAAATGCTTATTGCGGTCATTCACTCCCACGTAGTGGATTTTTCCTTTTATCACTGTTTTTGGGTTCATAATTATTCTTTATTTAGATTGATTCCATATTTAAAGTTGCGGCAAAAATAATTCTTTTTTCTCACATTTCATACTTCTTTCCCTGATATGCACCGAGTTCTTTCATTCTTTTTTGAACCCGATGATTAAATTCATAATTTTTCAGTCCCCAGTCAGGTGCAATGAGCAGTTCCTTAGGAGACTGGGAGACGAAACGCTCCAGCACCAAGTCCGGCCGCAGATGCTCGATATAGTCTATCACGAGGTCGATATATTCGTCCACACCGAACAGATGGAAATCTTCGGGATGCTGCCGGTACTCTAAAGCCATGCGGGTGCCCCTTATCAGTTGCAGCTGATGCATCTTCAGGGTAGTGAGCGGCAGACGGGACAGTACGCCGGCTTGTACCACGATACTTTCGTGCGTCTCGCCCGGCAGTCCGAGGATGACATGCCCACCGGTCAGGATTCCGCGTGAAGCGGTTCTTTCCACCGCATCGGCGGCGGCATGGAAAGTATGCCCGCGGTTGATGCGGCAAAGTGTCTTGTCGTCGGTACTCTCTATGCCGTACTCCACTAAAAGGAATGTATGCCGGTTCATCTCCTCCAAATAGTCCAGCAGGCTGTCGGGCATACAGTCAGGACGGGTGCCGATGACCAGGCCCACCACCCCGTCTGCCGACAAGGCTTCCTCGTATTTCCGCTTCAGGTCTTCCAGTTCACCATACGTATTGGTATAGGCCTGGAAATAGGCGAGATACTTCATCTCCGGATATTTGTGTGCAAAGAACTGCTTGCCCTCTTCCAGCTGGCGGGTAATGGATTTCTCCGTACGGCAATAATCGGGGTTGAAGGTCTGGTTGTTACAATAGGTGCAACCGCCGACTCCTTTGTTTCCATCCCGGTTGGGGCACGTAAAACCGGCATTCAGCGATATTTTCTGTACCTTATAGGGAAAATATCGCTTCAGAAAAAGAGGGAACTCATTATAGAGCGTAGATTTGGTTTCCATACATATTCCTTATGTAAGTGGCAAATATAGGATTTTTCCGTGGGATGAACCTGCAAAAACAAGAATACTTTCCACCCGATTTGTTAACGAACATAAAACAAAGAATTTCCACCTGCACTAAAAAATGTTTCATCCACTGATATATAACTAATTAATTGAGAAAGAGTACATCCAAGCGCAATTACATTAAACACAATTTAGTGATTAGACACTCTTTTTACACACAATTTCCTCAGTTTATACACCTCAAGAATGAAATAAATTCATAGCTTTGCATACAACCTTAATGAATCAACCTATAAATACTATAACACCATGGCAACAATCGCATTGGACATAGGCGGCACAAAAATAGCCAGCGCCATTTTCTTTCCGGACGGAAGCATGATGTTTAACCGCAAACGGCTCCTGAAAGGAAGAACCGGTCACGAAGTGGGCAAGCTCGCCGCGGATATCCTCGCCAAACTTCTTACCGTAGCACGCAGAAGCCGTATACACGTCGACGGAATAGGTGTCTGCATCCCCGGTATCGTTTACTCCCAAACCAACCGGGTATGGGCCCCCAACATACCGGGCTGGGACAACTACCCCCTCTATGAGGAGCTGCGCAGTGTAACGCCTCCGGGCATCGAGATATACATCGACAGCGACCGTACCTGCTATATGTATGGAGAGATGTGGCAAGGTGCCGCCAAAGAATGTCACAGTGCCATATTCATTGCCGTGGGAACCGGTATCGGTGCCGGCATCATCATCGACGGGCACGTGTTGCACGGAGCCAACGACATTATCGGCGCCACCGGCTGGATGGCCCTGCAACCTCCCTACCGGGAAGAGTATGACGCATGCGGATGTTTCGAATATTACGCTTCCGGCAATGGTATCGGGGCACGGGTACGCGATGCCGTACGCGCCAACAAGTCATACAAAGGAAAACTGCGCCAGAAACCCATCTGTCGCATATCGGCCTATGATGTGTTCAGTGCCTATAATGAAAAAGACCCTATTGCCATCTCCGTATTGCACAAAGCTGTCGAGATGTGGGGCATGGCTTCCGCAAATCTGGTCAGCCTGCTCAACCCGCAGAAGATAATTTGGGGCGGAGGCGTATTCGGCCCTGCCGGTATCTTTATAGATGACATTTACAAGGAAGCCTGCAAATGGGCGCAACCGCTCAGCATCAAGCAGGTGGAATTTGTACCTTCTCAATTGTCCGGTAATGCCGGACTGATAGGAGCAGCGTTTCTTGCCATCAAAAATCACTTGTATGAGTAACAGTTATCACAAGAATCTCGTATTCACGGCAGCGTGCATCGGGATGTGTTTCTTCGGAGTCTCCATGATTACATTGGGAGCAGTGCTGCCATCCCTCATAGCCAAGCTGAATCTGAGCGGGTTGCAGACAACCTCACTGGTCACTTTCCTGCCTCTGGGCATGCTGGCCGGTTCCCTGATTTTCGGTCCCATCGTAGACCGGTTCGGACATAAAGCCCTGCTGGTGCCCAGCTGCATCATCGTACTGCTGGGGATGGAAGGACTTGCCTTCTTTGAAAGCGTGCCACTGCTGCAAGCTTCCATCGTCGGCATCGGCCTGGGCGGAGGCATCCTCAACGGAGAAACCAATGCATTGGTATCCGACATCTCAGGAGAATCCGAAAAAGGCTCACGCCTCAGTTTTCTGGGCATGTTCTACGGACTGGGCGCATTGGGCATACCAATGTTGCTGGGCTCCCTTTCCAGGCATTATTCATTCGAAACCATCTTACTGGGAATTGGCGTAGTGATGCTTGCGGGCATTATATTCTGTATCCCCGTACGCTTCCCCGCCCCTAAGCAGGCGCAAGGTTTCCCGGTAAAAGAGGGATTGGGACTGCTGAAAGAAAGCAGCTTACTGCTACTCAGCTTCATTCTTTTTTTCCAAAGCGGCATCGAGGGTGTCTGCAACAACTGGTCCACGAGTTACTTTGGGCAGATGACGGATATTCCGGCCAATCAGGCATTGATTGCACTGACCTGCATGGTAGCGGGACTGACCGTGGCACGTATGATGCAAGTTGCGATATTCAAGAAGATAAAACCGGAAACCGTGCTGCCCTACAGCCTTGCACTCACTGCCATAGGCTTCTGTTTCCTTATGTTCTCGCCGGGTTTTGCACGCGCGGCAGTCGGCATGGTGCTGGTAGGTATGGGGCTGTCGGCCACGTATCCCGTGATACTCAGCATTCTTGGAAGCCGGTACCCGTCCTTATCGGGAACAGCATTCAGCGTGGCGCTTGCCATAGCCCTCGTCGGCCAGACTGCAATGAACGGCCTGATGGGAATGGTTTCCCAATACACCAATGGCATCGGGCTTTATCCTTATCTGATGATTGCCTCACTTGCCGTCATGCTCCTTTTGTATAAACGCTCACTCAAATAAATTTATTAACTTCTTAAAAAACAAAAAAAGTTATGTTAGCACTCGAATGGTTAAAGAATGCCCATGGCATTATGGAAAAACTGGAGGCTACCCAGTTGGAAAACATCAAAAAAGCAGCCACTGTTATGGCAGATTCCATCGAAGCCGGTCGTTGGGTCCACACGTTTGGTTGCGGCCACGCAACAATTCCCGTAGAAGAAATGTATCCGCGTATCGGCAGCTTTGTAGGATTCCACCCGCTTTGCGAATTGCCTCTGACATTCTTCACGCAGATTATCGGCCAGATGGGTATTCACCAGTTCCTCTTCCTGGAACGGGCAGAAGGCTACGGCCAGGAAATCATGAAGAACTATGATTTTGATTCCAAAGACTGTATGTGGATTTTCTCACATACCGGTATCAATGCCGTCAATATAGACATGGCATTGGAAGCCAAGAAGCGCGGCATGAAAGTTATCGTATACGGTTCGGCCAGCGAAACGGGCGACAAGGCCAGCCGTCACTCCAGCGGAAAGAACCTCTTCCAGTTGGCAGATATCGTAGTGGATTCCTGCGTTCCCCTGGTAGACGCCTCCGTACCTTTGAAGAACCACTTCGACAAGGTAGGTCCGTTGTCTACATTGAGTTTCGTCACCATGGTATGGATGACCATCACTACCGTTGCCGAAATCCTTGCCGACCGTGGCGTACACTTGTACATCCATCCGTCGCACAACGTTCCGGGTGACACAACCGCCCACGAACGACTGGATGCAGCCATTGCAGAATATCAAAGAAAAGTCAAGTGCTTGTAACGAAAGATATTCCAATCATCATCTCATCCAATCATCATCTATGAGTGACGGAGGCCCGTCCCTGCTTCGCCCCCAAGAAGCAGGACGGGCTTTTTCTGTTCAAAAAGAATAAAATCGGCCCACTGCTTCGATAAATCTTCCCTTTGTTGTATATTTGTTCCCCAGAAAAAATAGGGAAACAGATAAGCATAAAAGATAGATATGAAACAGATAAGTATCGCACTTCTCCTCTGCCTCTGTACGCTGGCAGGTTTCGCCCAAAGTGGCAAGGCGCTCGATTTGAAAGAAATCGTATCGGGCAAGTTCACTCCGAAGAATATTTCCGGCGTTATCCCCATCCCGGGAGACGGGGAACATTATTCGCAGATGAATGCGGACAGGACACAAATCATCAAGTACTCCTTCAAAACGGGAAAACCCGTGGAAGTGCTGTTTGATGCCGCTACCGCACGCGAATGCACGTTCAAGACATTCGACAGCTACAGCTTTGCTCCGGACGGCAGCAAGCTGCTCATTGCCACCGAAACAACTCCCATCTACCGTCATTCCTATACGGCTGTGCATTACATCTACAGCCTGAAGCGCAACCTGGACGGTAAAATCAACAATATCGTGGAAAAGCTTTCGGACGGCGGCCCGCAGCAGGTGCCCGTATTTTCACCGGACGGCAACCAGGTGGCTTTTGTACGCGACAACAACATCTTCCTTGTAAAACTGCTCTACGGCAACAGCGAAAGCCAGGTGACGGAAGACGGGAAACAGAACGAGGTGCTGAACGGCATCCCCGACTGGGTTTACGAAGAGGAGTTCTCCTTCAACCGTGCGCTGGAATTCAGTGCCGACAGCCAGATGCTGGCTTTCATCCGCTTCGACGAGAAAGATGTTCCCTCCTACTCTTTCCCTCTTTTTGCCGGACAAGCCCCCCACTTCACCCCTTTCGAGAAGTATCCGGGAGAGTATACTTACAAATATCCTAAAACGGGAGAAGTAAATTCCAAAGTGTCCGTACACACCTTCGACATCAAGTCGAAAGTGACCCGCAAGATAAACGTGCCGGTAGATGCAGACGGCTATATTCCCCGCATCCGCTTTACCCAAGACCCCAACAAACTTGCCGTCATGACACTGAACCGCCATCAGAACCGGTTCGACCTATACTTTGCCGACCCTCGCAGCACGGTAGCCAAACTGGCTCTGCGTGATGAAAGCGATACCTATATCCGCGAGAATGTATTCGACAACATCATCTTCTATCCGGAAAATTTCAGTTTTGTCAGCGAAAAGAGCGGATACAACCATCTGTACTGGTATAGCATAGGCGGCAATCTGCTGAAACAAGTGACAGCCGGACAATATGAAGTGCAGGAGTTCCTGGGTTATGACCCCGAAGAAGGAAGCTTCTACTTCAGCAGCAACGAGGAAAGCCCCATGCGCAGTGCCATCTACAAGATTGACCGGAAAGGTAAAAAGACCAGACTATCGTCACAAGCCGGAACAAACAGTGCGCAGTTCAGTGCGAACATGAAGTACTATATGAACCGTTATTCCAATCTGGACACTCCGACCGTCATTACGCTGAACGACAATACCGGCAAGACTCTTGCCACCCTGATGGACAATGCGGCATTGAAGCAGGAAATCAGCGGCTATGACATGCCACGGAAGGAATTCTTCACTTTCCAGACTTCCGACGGAACCACATTGAATGGCTGGATGATGAAACCTGCCGACTTCTCTGCCGGCAAGAAATACCCGGTACTGATGTACCAGTACAGCGGCCCCGGTTCACAGCAAGTGCTTGACAAGTTCAGTGTAAGCTGGGAAACCTACATGGCATCACAAGGCTATATCGTGGTTTGCGTAGACGGGCGTGGCACCGGAGGACGGGGTGCCGAATTCGCCAAATGCACCTATCTGAACCTGGGTATCAAGGAAGCCAAAGACCAGGTGGAAACCGCCCTCTACATGGGCAACCAGCCTTATGTGGACAAAAAACGCATCGGAATCTGGGGATGGAGTTACGGTGGATACATGACCATTATGAGTATGAGTGAAGGAACACCGGTATTCAAGGCCGGAGTAGCCGTAGCTGCCGTTACCGACTGGAACTACTACGACACCGTTTATGGCGAACGCTTTATGCGCACACCGAAAGAAAACGCCGAAGGCTATAAGGCCAGTTCCACCTTTACCCGTGCCGACAAGCTTCACGGCAACCTGCTGCTGGTACACGGCATGGCAGACGACAATGTACACTTCCAGAACTGTGCCGAATATGCCGAACAACTGGTACAACTCGGCAAACAGTTCGATATGCAGGTTTACACCAACCGCAACCACAGTATCTACGGAGGAAATACCCGGTTACACCTATACACGCGGTTGACCAACTTCTTCAACAAAGAATTGAAATAATGCCCGAAAGAGTACGTAAGCCTGAGTGGCTCAAAATAAGCATCGGTGCCAACGAGCGCTATACCGAGACCAAACGCATTGTCGAATCGCATTGCCTACATACCATCTGTAGCAGCGGCCGTTGCCCCAATATGGGGGAATGTTGGGGGAAAGGCACCGCAACCTTCATGATTGGGGGAAATATCTGCACCCGGTGCTGTAAGTTCTGCAACACGGCAAGCGGGAAGCCCTTGCCACTGGATGCCGATGAGCCTACACATGTGGCAGAGTCCATTGCCTTGATGAAACTCTCCCATGCAGTCGTCACCTCCGTAGACCGTGACGACCTGCCCGACTTAGGCGCGTCACACTGGGTACGTACCATCCGGGAAATCAAGCGGCTCAACCCTGACACCACCGTCGAAGTGCTGATTCCCGACTTCCAGGGAAGAAAGGAACTCGTGGCACAAGTCATCGATGCACAACCGGAAATCATTTCGCACAACATGGAGACTGTCCGTCGCATCAGCCCCCTCGTACGCAGTGCCGCCAAGTATGAAACAAGCCTGGAAGTGTTGCGGCAAATTGCAGAAAGCAATACTACCACCAAGTCCGGCATTATGGTGGGATTGGGCGAGACTCCGGAAGAAGTGGAAGAACTGATGGACGACCTCCGCCGGGTGGACTGCCACATACTGACTATAGGCCAATACCTTCAACCCACACACAAGCATTATCCGGTAGCAGCATATATTACTCCCGAACAATTTGCACTCTACAGAGAGAAAGGATTGAAAAAAGGGTTTCAGCAAGTGGAAAGCGCTCCATTGGTACGCTCCTCTTATCATGCGGAAAAACAGATCCATTTTATACAAAAAAGAAGTAAAATAGGAAACATTTAAATTTCCCAGTTGTTATGATGTAAACGACAAAATCATAATACGGATAATGAGCCATCAAAGAATTTTATCATCAAGATTCAATATGTCGCTGGGATTCATCCCCGTTATAATATCCATCATATTATGCGAGTTTATAACGCAGGACATGTCCATCTACATCGGTGCAGGTGTAGGACTCTTGTTTAGCATCTATTCGGTGAGGCATAGAGGAACGCATGTTCCGCAAATCATACTTTACTGTACTACCGGAATGTTACTGCTGTTATCGGTAACAACCCTATTCCTCGTAAACTACTGTCCCCGTTTCATGCTTCCGTTCACGCTGGAAATCAGTGCCATCATTCCCCCATTCGTCATCTACCTCAATAGGAGAAAATTTCTGGACTACCACATGTCTCAGACACAGAAATGCTGCAAGCAGCTTTTTGCACAAGGGGCAGAAGCCGCCATCGTATCCTCACGCGTAATCCTTATCATAAGCCTGCTGCATTTTCTGATTATCTTCTTGGCGGTTCTGGTCAGTTACCCTTTGGGAGACACTACCCGCCACATTCTGTTTTATGTGGCGCCTCCCCTCGTCTTTATATCAGGCATTCTGTTCAATCAGTTCGGCATTTTCTATTTCAATATAGTGATGAACCACACGGTTTTCGTACCGATAGTCAATACCAAAGGAGATGTCATGGGGAAAGCCATCGCCTCAGAAGCCATCAACCGGAAAAACGACTATATCAATCCGGTCATCCGGATTGCCGTTGCCTCACACGGCATGCTGTTTCTCCTCCCCCGCCCCAAATGCAACGTTTTCGAGAAAGATAAAATCGACTTGCTGATGGAGGGTTACCTGATATATGGAGAAACATTGGAACAAGGCGCACACAGAATTTTACGACAAACGCTTCCCACCGCCCCATTAGACCATTTGCACTTCAACTTCATGTATCATTTTGAGAATGAAGCCACCAACCGCCTGGTCTATCTCTTCACACTAGACCTGGACGATGACTCCATCCTATGCAATAAGAATTTCAAGGGGGGAAAGCTATGGACATTCCAGCAAATGGAACACAACCTGGGACGGAACTTCTTCAGCAGTTGCCTGGAATATGAATTCGAGCACCTGGAAGCTATTATTTATACAAGAGAAAAATACAAGGAATCTTAGAAAGGTCGGGAGTCTTGCCCTGCCACTCCCTCACGGTCTTGGTTTTGATATACTCCCCTTCACAAGTAATGTTCGCCGCAATGCAGAGCTTGGTCTGCGGACGGCAGTTATGAAGAATATCCTCTATCATCTTATTATTGCGATAAGGCGTTTCAATGAAAAGCTGAGTCTGATGTTCATTATAGACGCGTTGTTCCAGCATTTTCAGCTTTTTGGCACGCTCTGCCGGTTCAATGGGAAGATAACCATGGAAGGCAAAGCTCTGACCGTTGAAGCCGGAACCCATGACGGAGAGGATAATGGAAGAGGGCCCCACCAAGGGGACCACTCTCAAGTTTTTCCGTTGTGCAATAGCCACTACGTCCGCTCCCGGGTCGGCCACAGCCGGACAACCGGCTTCGGAGATCACGCCCATCGGATGCCCCTCCACCAGCGGCTTCAGATAGCCGGAGATGTCTTCGGGCGACGTATGCTTGTTCAACGTATAGAATGTCAGCGCATCAATATCTATTCCCTTGTCCACCTTTTTCAAAAAACGGCGTGCCGAGCGCACATCCTCCACGATGAAATAGCGGATTCCCAGTATTATCTCCTTATTATAAGGAGGCAACACCGTTTCAATAGGCGTATCGCCCAGCGTGACTGGCAAAAGATAAAGTGCGAGTTCCATTAGCCGTAAATGATATTTCCGTTTTCGTCCTTATACTCATCCAGTCCCTTCTCGTAAGTAGCCATGGCGCGAAGGCTCATACCTACGCTGGAGAAACCTCCATCGTGGAACAAGTTCTGCATAGTGACCTTGCGGGTGAGGTCGGAAAACATCACGATACAGTAGTCCGCACACTCATCGGCAGAAGCATTACCCAGAGGAGACATGCGGTTGGCGAAGTCGAACAGTTTGTCCATACCCTTCACACCGGAACCGGCAGTAGTCATCGTGGGAGACTGGGAAATGGTGTTGACACGTACATGGTGTTCACGTCCGTAGATGTAACCGAAGCTGCGGGCAATGGATTCCAGCAGTGCCTTGGCATCTGCCATATCGTTGTAACCGTAGAACGTACGTTGCGCAGCCACATAACTCAAAGCCAGAATTGAACCGTAGTCGGCAATGGCGTTGAGTTTCTTGGCAGCTTGTATCATCTTGTGGAAAGAGACAGCGGAGATGTCCAGCGTCTTTTCCAACATATCGTAATCCAAATCATCATATGTACGTTTCTTACGCACATTGGGAGACATACCAATGGAGTGCAGCACGAAGTCAACCGGGCCACCCAATACTTCCATAGAGCGTTTGAATACATTTTCCAAATCTTCTACACTTGTAGCATCTGCGGGAATCACCTCGCAGTTCAGTTTCTCCGAAAGAGCGGACACTTCGCCCATACGGACAGCAACCGGTGTATTCGATAAAGTGATGGTTGCACCTTCTTTTACTGCTTTTTCTGCTACTTTCCAGGCAATGGACTGCTCATTCAGAGCACCGAAAATAATGCCTCTTTTTCCTTTCAACAAATTGTAACTCATACCTATTTTTAGTAAAATTCGGCTGCAAAGATAGGAAGTTTTTGCATAAAAAGCCCGAAAGTGTGCAAAGAAAAGGGAAGAACGGCAAAAAATATACCGATCACCCACTGCAAAACTACTGCAACGCTTGTGCAGTACCACTGCAATACAGTTGCAGTATCACTGCAAACATATTTGCAGTAACGCTGCACTCCATCTGCAGTACTACTGCAAAACGCATGCAGCAGGAATGCAGTAATAACGCACTGATTATCAGCCCAGGGCTTCCTATTCTGCAAATACCTGATGAAACCCGAGACAGCATTTGAACATGAGCGCAAAAAGCCCTATATTTGCAGCAAACTAAAAAATAGAGAAGGCAATGAAGAAGTTGATTATATTTGACCTGGACGGAACTTTACTGAATACAATAGCCGATTTGGCACAAAGTACAAACCATGCCCTGCAAGCGCTTGGCTATCCCACTCACCCGGAATCGGCCTATAACTTCATGGTTGGCAACGGAATCAACAAACTGTTCGAGCGCGCCCTCCCGGAAGGGGAAAAGAGCGAAGAAAACGTCCTGCGCGTCCGCAAGGAGTTTGTGCCTTATTATGACGTGCACAATGCTGATAAAAGCCGCCCTTACCCCGGCATCCCCGAACTACTGGAACAGTTGCAGGAGAAAGGGATGATATTGGCAGTGGCTTCCAACAAATATCAATCGGCTACCGTGAAACTGATTTCACATTATTTCCCCAACATACGTTTTACCGCCGTCTTCGGACAACGGGAAGGGGTCAACGTGAAGCCCGACCCAACAGTGGTGCATGACATTCTGGACATCACCCGGATATCCCGTGAAGACGTGCTATATGTGGGAGACTCCGGAGTGGATATGCAGACGGCCGCCAATGCCGGAGTCACTGCCTGCGGAGTCACCTGGGGATTCCGTCCCCGCACAGAACTGGAAGAGTTTCATCCGGCACATATCGTAGACAATGCTACGGACATTGCCGTTATCGCCGCTCTTTGAGAAGGCACTCCCTCCCCCCCAGCTATCCGAGAGTGCATATTTACATTATGATATTTTTTAGGCGCGGATTACGCGAAAAACACGGAGTTTTTCTTTGTCTCTCCGTGAAATCCACGTACTTCCACGCCTAAAAAATAATCAGAAAGAGAACAGCCTCAGAACAATTTTCGCATCGCTCCTTTATCTCCCACCACAAGATAGGTATTCCCGTCAATCAGTAAAGCGCGCCCACGTTTCTTCTTTCGGTTTTCCTCGTTATCCACATTCACTCCAATCACCCGTCCATCATAGAAAGTGGAAATATCCTTAAAGATAGTATGCCCCACAATGATATGTTCGACGTCATAACGTTTCAACATCAGTTGCAGGGAGTCTTGTGCCAATGGATGGTATTTTGCATCCGTCCGTACCAATCCACGATACCAGATAGGTCCGCTATTACCATATAGGAAAGCCGTGAGAGGCGATAAGGCCTTACGTTCCTTCTTGCTCATGAACAATGCACGGCTCATTTCCTCATTCACTGTGGGAATATTCAAGTCACGGTCATAAAACTCCTTTCCCAAACCTGCGTGCACATACAGATTAGGTCCGATGGTCTGCATCGTATTACGGGTACCAAGCCATTTGCCAAGTTCTGTGTCCGGACCGAACAATGCCGGATAATCCATACCCAGTTTTCGGGCCAATGTCTTGTACTTTTCTTTGGTATAACGCAAATCATTTGCCGTCACAAGTGGTTCATGGTTACCCAACAGAAACGAAACATGACCACCTGCATCTGCCGCCTCCTTCTCCAATTTATAGAACAGCCAAAATATCTGCGGCACATCTTTGCCACGGTCAAATATATCACCGATAACCACCAGATGGTTGGTTCCAAAACTCCAATGGTAGTCTTTATCAATGACATTGTTGCCTCGCAGCAAGCTCATCACGCAATTCAACTTGCCATGGGGGTCAGACATCACAAACACTTTATCCGGTTGTCTGTATTGCCATTCCGGACGTTTGACCGGATGCAGCTTCACATCAAACGGATAACGCCCTTTGTGGTCCGTGACATGAAGGGTGAAATCCTGAGGAAGCACCGTATAAGTCGTATCTTCTATCTGCCCTTGGGCTGTAACACTTATGACGCACACCTTGCCGTCCGGTTCATAAATCACATAAGGTCCGTCTGCCGACAATTCCTCCTTCTTCTCCTTATCCTTCTTCTTACCGTCTAAACCAAGAGTTCCGGCACTTAGGCCGGAACTGATGAAAGTTAGAATAAATACAGTAAAAAAAGACTTTACAATAGTAGTCTGATACTTCATATTCTCGCTTTTTTGGAATTAATCACCATAAGTCGGATTCTGCTGCATATTCGGATTGGAATTCATCTCCGCCTTAGGAATGGGCAATACTACACGATAATAGTTCCAATCAAAAGATACGCTCTCATCCACCATCTTCAGATGTGAAGTCTCGGCTATTTCCGGGAATTCCTTGGTCGACTCCTTGCGCACGATAGTCTGATGATTACGAAGGGCGTCGAAGAAACGGTGTCCTTCACCGAACAACTCTTTACGGCGTTCCAACAGAACATCATCCAACGTCACCGTCTTACCCTGCACGGTCTTTTCCGGATTGGCACGGCTGACAATAGCATCCAGATACTTTACAGCCTTGTCATTGTTATTGAGCTTTACAGCCGCTTCGGCAGCAATCAGATAAAGTTCGGACAGACGAAGTACTGGAATATTGGAATCTTCCACAGCCTTGCCGCTCTGCGGCTGATACTTGGCTATGTAAGCTCTCTTTGTCTTAGGAACAACCGTATATGCCTGATTCCTGACATCATCCGGATCTTCCTGCATCAGTTCATAGAAAGAACTGGTCAGGCAATAATCATCATAACCCGCCTGCCAACAAAGGTAAGCCACACTTTCTTTGCCAACGCCGTCCACTGTCAGATTCACCAACTCAAACAAGACTTCTCCCGGATCGGAAGAGGCAAAATCAGTTCCCCATATCGTGCCATACTCATCATTGGTCCACAAACGGTACTTATTCTTTTCCGCTCCCGCAATGGCAGCTTCAGCCGTAATCAAGGCATTCTGATTATCTTCCATATACAAATAGGCTCTACTCAGCAACAGCATTGCCGCCCACTTATTAATCTTACCCTTGTTGAATTCTTCATCCAGCAGGTCAGCACCTTCCTTCAAATCCTTGATGATTGCCTCATAACACTGGGCAACGGTATTGCGCGACGGCTTGTTTTCCGTATTGGATACTTCGGTCACAATAGGCACTCCCAAAGAAGCTCCTCCATCCTTGGCATACGGATAGCCGAAGAAACGGGTCAGGTCGAACAAGGCAAATCCACGGAGAGCCAAGGTCTGGCCTTTCAGGTCGTTGAAGTATTCCGTATCATCCTCACTGACATCCAATCCGTCTATTTGAGACAAAATGATATTACAATTCTGGATAATCTTATAGGCATAAGACCAGTGGGAAGACGGACCGGAATCCTTTGTATAGTCCAGCATATAGTAGCTGGTGGTACGCTTTCCGGTCTTTATGGACTGCGCATCGTCACCCGTCACGTCTCCGTAATAAATCATACGGCCCGAGTAATAGTTGGTACTGCGCATCACGTCGTAGATACCGTTCAAGCTATATTCCACATCATCCAGATTCTGTATGGCGGTTTCAGTCGGAATCTTTGTACTGGATTCAACATCAAGCCAGTCATTGCCACAGGAGGCGGTCAGGCTGACCAACATCCCCATCATCATATATTTTAATGCTTTCATTGTGTTTCTTTATTATGAGGTTAGAAATTCAAATTAAGACCGAAAGTTACTGTTTTCAAAGGAGGTGTTCCCCAGCCGGCTGTACCTGCACTGACTGATTCCGGATCATAGAAATCGTAAGCGGCCCAAGTCCACAAGTTGTTGGCAGATGCGTAAAGGCGCAGGCTGTTTACGCCGATTTTCCGGGTCCATGTTTTAGGAACGGTCACACCGAAAGTCAACGTTTTCAGACGGATAAAGTCCGTGCTGTGCAAGCGGCGGGTAGTGGTAACGCCATTCATGGCTACCGCCGGCTTCTCTATAAACACTTCATATTTACTGATATCTCCCGGTTGCTTCCAATTGTCACGATAATAGGCCGGAATATTAAGAGTAAAGTCCTTGCCGCCATGTTCTGTTTTCTGTGCCCAGTTATCATATCCATAAGCACCGAACTGATAAGAGAACATGAAGCTCAAATCGAACCACTTGTAACGCAAAGTATTAGAGAGACCACCGGTCACATTGGGCTCGGCATGTTTCTTCAGAGGAATGGCTTTGGCATCCTTGTTATTCTCTGTGATTTCCTTGATATAGTTTCCATTCTCGTCCACGTCGTTGGTATAGAACTGAGGTGCACCGGTCTCGGGGTTGATTCCGGCAAATTCTATCATGTAGAATGTACGGTAGGACTTGCCAATCATGTGAATCTGCGAGCCGCTGATAATCTGGGTCTGTTCGCCGTCCAGTTTCACAATCTTATTCTTGTTGTGCGAAAGGGTGAAAGAGGTAGACCAGTCAAAGTCTTTGGACACAATGTTCTTGGAATTGATTTCCAATTCCACACCCTGGTTCTTCACCTCACCGATATTCATCAGATAGGAACTGAAACCGGTAGTCATAGATACGGGACAGTCCATCAAAAGGTTCTTAGTAGTACGGGTATAGTACTCCAAAGTGAAGTTCAAACGGTTGAAGAAGCCGAAGTCCAGACCGATATTCAAGTTGTAATTCGTTTCCCATTCCAAATCCCTATTTTCAATCTGCGACTGAATCAATGCAGGATTCTCCATATAGCCGCCACTAAGGCTCGTCAAGCCCATATAGCCGTATAAGTCGGAGGGCAACGTACCATTCACACCGTAGGATGCACGGAGTTTCAAATCGGTCAGCCATTTGGACGTGGGTTTCATGAAATCCTCTTCGATAATACGCCATGCTCCTGAAACAGACCAGAAACTTCCCCAGCGATTATCTCTGTGCAAACGTGAACTGCCATCCATACGATAGCTCCCACCCAGATAATACTTGTTCTTGTAGTCATAGTTGAGACGGGTGATGTAAGAAACCATTCTTGACCTCTTGGAAGAACCATCTATGCTCTCTAAAGTCTGCCCGTTGGCAATGTCATTCTTTATCGGAGTCAGGAAGTTAGTAGCATATCCCGACAAGAAATCATTGTACTTGGAATCGATTTCATATCCGACAAGGGCATCCAAATTGTGGTCCTTTTGGATAGTAGTCTTGTAAGTCAACTGGTTTGACCACACCAACTTGTTATATTCACTATATGCCTTTTCGGCTCCACCATTATTCTTCTCACCGTCGGAGGTACGGGAGTCTTTCCATTCTTTACCCTTACTGATGTTATAGTCATAGCTCAAAATAGACTTTAACTTCAAGTCCTTGATAAATTCATATTCGGCATTAATCGTATTGAACATACGGGTAACATACTCACGCTGGTAATTGTACTCCTGGGCAAGAACGGGATTTCTTCTTGACAACGAAATCAAGTCCTGGTTATAGCTTCCATCTTCATTGTAAACCGGATCTGAAGGCGTCAATTTGCTTACGCTGGAGTAGAAAGGAGCAGTATAACCGGTTCCTTCACTATATACATCCTGATTCAGATTGGTAAACATGATGTTGGCACCGAATTTCAATTTATCCGTAGCCTGAAAATCAACATTCAAACGTCCGGTAATTCTTTCCAGCCCCGATGTTTTTACAATACCTTCTTGGTTGAGATAGGACAATGAAGAATAGTATTTGAATTTGTCAGTTCCTCCGGATATGGAAGCCTCATAACTGGAATGGCTTCCTTTCTTGAACAGATAATCTCCCCAATCCGTATAGCCGCACCAGGGAACCGGAGCATATTTGTCGATATTCTTATCAGCATAAGCTATGGCATCCGCATCCGATTTGCCGCTGCGCTGTTGTCCAAGCACCATACCATTGTATATGTATTCGCGACGTTCTGCTCCGCTCAAAGTAGGACGATAATCCATAGCAAAGTCACTGAATCCCCAATCGGCTTTCAAACTGATAGAAGCCTTACCGGTTTTACCTTTCTTCGTCGTAATCAGAACCACACCATTCGCAGCGCGCGAACCGTAGAGTGATGCAGCAGCGGCATCCTTGATAATCGTAATATTCTCAATATCCGAAGTGTTGACGGTTGACATGGCATCCAGACCACCATCCGAACTGATGGAGTTTATCGAACCGGAAGTAACGGGCACTCCATCAATAACATACAGCGGAGAGTTGGAGGCATTGAAAGAGCCCATACCACGAATACTCAAAGAAGCTGAAGAACCCGGCTGGCCGGAAGCAGAAGTAAACTGTACACCCGTAGCATTTCCCTGCAACAAATCCTGGAAAGAAACGGAAGGCACATCGGCAATCTTTTCATTCTTCACACTGGCAGCCGAACCCGCATAAGCAGATTTCTTGAATGTACCGTAACCAGTTACAACCACCTCTTCCATCATATTTGCATCCGGCACCAATACAATCTTCAATATCTTACCCGAAGTAGCTTTCACTTCCTGACGAACATAGCCGACATAAGAGACAAGCAAGGTAGCCGATGCATGCTCCACCTTGATAGAGAAACCTCCATTCAAATCGGTAATCTGACCGTTTGTAGTACCTTTGACCAAAACATTGGCTCCAATGACGGGCTCACCGGTCTCATCCACCACTGTTCCGGAAATAACATTAGCTTGTTCTACTGCCTTCACAGCATTCACTTCATTGGCTGGACGGATAGCAATGGCCCCGTCTTTTACGACATAAGCCAATCCGCTATTCTTAAGACATTCATCCAGCACTGCTGCGATTTTTCCATTCGTGACCCTCAAATTACGTACCTTGACATTCTTTACGTCATTTGTACTATAAATGAAAGTAAAATCCGTCTGGCGTTGAATTTCCCATAACACGTCACTTAAAGTGGCGTCCTGCACATTTACAGTAACTGTTGTCTGGGCAAACGCCGTATTGGCAGCCTGCACAAAGCCAATCATAATAAAACTGAAAAACAGGAATGTAATCCACATACGTTTACTACCTTCCCAAAACCTGGTGTAGCTCTGTTCCTTAGTCATAATTAAATTATTAAATGGTTATTTATAGAATATAATAGTTTTACCGTTGATTTTGACATGTATGTTTTCCGTCGCTTCCAGTAGCTCAAGGAAAGGAGCTATTTCCTCATAACGGTTCACATAGCAACCGAAACGCAGGTTCTTTAACGCTTCGTCTGAATAGTCCACTTCAATATTATACCACCTTGAAAGGATTCTCATAATATCTTCCAGCCGTTGATCTTTAAAATTGATTTTTCCCTTCACCCATGATGTATAGAAGGCAGTATCTACTGTACGCACTTGTATATTCCCGCTCCCGGGAATTAATGATGCCTGCTGTGAAGGTTTTAAGACAAGACTCTGTCCCTCCCCGGTGTCCACCTTAACAGAACCACTGACAAGAGTCGCCTGATATTCTTCACCCGGATAGGCCGAAATATTGAAAGTTGTTCCCAACACCTCAATCTGCATACCTTGAGTCGATACAATGAAGGGATGACCGGTCTTATTTACTTCAAAATAAGCTTCTCCCGCCAATTCCACTTCCCGCTTCCCTGCTTCGAAAGCAAGCGGAAAACGTAGACTGCTCATTGAATTCAGATGTACTTTTGTACCATCATTCAGAACAAGTGTATACTCACCGCCTCGAGGCACTTCAACTTTATTATATGCCAAAGCTGACAGCACAACCTGCCCGTCTGCAGCGCTGTAGTTCAAGGTCGTCGAATCTATCTGTATTTGTTTACCAGCCAACTGCAACTGCCGCCCATCGGCATTCTCATCCAGATAAACCGTTTCCCCATTATCCAATGTAAGAATAGCTTTGGCTCCACCCGGCAGTATTTGCTGGGCAGCCAATAATTGATTGCCATCCATGACATGGGGTACAGAAATATCCTGAAATGCAAAAACCAATATCAGCACCGGTGCAATAAAAAGAGCAACGTACCGTAACAGTTTCAAATGTCTCCTTCTGAGCTCCATCCTCTTGATACGTGTTTCGACACCTTTCCATCCAGCCTGCGAATCAAACTCCATTTTACGAATTTCGTGCTGTGCATAATGTTCATCACTACAAATCTTTTGGAAAAGCTGCTCATGGCTTTTGCTCTCTTTGCGCCATTTATCCAAAAAACGGCTCTCTTCCGGTGTTACTTCACCGGATAGGTGCCTGGAAATAAGATGAGCTATATGAAAGTACTCTTTTATCATAATTTGGCATGTTTTAGTCTATCTTTAATGATAATACAAGCCAAAATGAAAACATGGTGAATCGATAAAGACTTTTTTTTGAAAAAATAGAAAAAAATGTGCTTTTAGATAAATAACAGAAGGCAATAATAATAATCGGTAAGGAATGCACGAAGCTTTTTATAAGCCACTTTTTTAAGAGTATGTACCGTTTCGGGAGAGACATTGAGACGCTCTGCTATTTCTGCATTCTTTTTGCCTTCCAAAGCCAACTGCATGATGGCTCTCATTTGGGTAGGAAGTTTCTCTATAGCTTCTGACAGAATCCGGAAAGTCTCTTCTTCCACAATCGCATCACGAAAAAAAGCATCTGCTTTTTTGGCTATAATCTTTTGCTCGTATTCATGAGCTACCTTCGAATGCTCAAGTTCGTTCAAGGCATGGTTACGTACGGCCGTATAAAGAAAAGCTTTCACCTGATGAAGATAAAAGAAATCGTCTCTTATCTGCCACAACTTGGCAAATACGTCTTGTACTATATCTGCTGACATATCCGCATCCTCCATGTATTGGAACGCGAAAGAACAAAGCGCCGCATAATATTCCTTAAAAATATTATGAAACTCTTGCTCATCCAGCTTAATGCTTACAACAGAGTGGGATTTATCCTTTTTTATCAGATTTAGCGCCATATTTATGCTTTTCTGGCGCTAATATAGTTAAATTTTCAGAATATAACCAATATAACTATCAATCCTCTAAATCTTTTCCCCATAAATCAATATCGGATGGAGCTTTCCATAAGCTCCATCCGACCAATAGTCCTATTGCCAATAAAAAAATCAAATATATCATTATAGTCCGGTTTGTTTCAATGTCTTATAATAACACAGTAAACTGGATTAAAGTTCACTCCACCCAAAATTGTTGTTTTTCCTATGTATACTTTTCAATGCAGAGAGTGTATTATTTGGTTTTCGTGTACGAAAACGAGCAATTTTGTGCACGATAACGACCAATTTCGTCCAAAATTGTCCCATTTACTAAATAATTATGCTTTTCGAGTTTGATTAATTGAGAAAAGGTCTTATTTTTGACCCGGTTTTTAATTCATACTATTGCAAAAACAAACTCAATTACCTAATTAAATCACAAGAGAATGGAACAAGTTTTCGGCTATATCATCGGCTTAGGAGCAGCAGTGATGATGCCTATAATCTTTACAATTTTGGGAGTATGCATCGGCATCAAATTCAGTAAGGCGCTAAAGAGTGGTCTGCTGGTAGGTGTCGGTTTCGTAGGTCTGTCAGTTGTCACTGCGCTGTTGACCAGCAGCCTCGGTCCTGCTCTGAGCCAAGTCGTTGAAATTTACGGTCTTCAGTTGAAAGTATTCGATATGGGATGGCCTGCAGCTGCGGCTGTAGCCTATAACACATCGGTGGGTGCATTCATCATTCCGGTATGTTTGGGAGTAAATCTTCTGATGTTATTAACGAAAACGACCCGTACGGTCAATATCGACCTTTGGAACTACTGGCATTTCGCATTTATCGGCGCAGTCGTTTATTTTGCCAGCGACAATATCTGGTGGGGTTTCTTCGCCGCTATTATCTGCTACATCATTACCCTGATTATGGCCGACTATACCGCCGACAAATTCCAGGGATTCTACGACAAGATGGAGGGTATCTCCATTCCCCAGCCTTTCTGCGCAGGTTTCGTTCCATTTGCCGTAGTCATCAATAAAGCATTGGACAAAATCCCCGGTTTTGACAAATTGAACATTGATGCGGAAGGCATGAAGAAGAAATTCGGTTTGCTGGGTGAGCCTCTGTTCCTGGGTATTCTGGTCGGTTGCGGTATCGGTGCTTTGTCTTGCAAGAACGGTCAGGAACTGGTAGACAAGATACCTTATATATTAGGTTTGGGTATCAAGATGGGCGCCGTAATGGAGCTGATTCCGCGTATCACCGCTTTGTTCATCGAAGGCTTGAAGCCTATTTCTGATGCTACCCGCGAGCTGATTGCCAAGAAGTTCAAAGGTGCTGTCGGCCTGAACATCGGTATGAGCCCCGCATTGGTTATCGGCCATCCTGCAACGCTGGTGGTTTCCCTGCTGCTGATTCCCGTAACCATACTGCTGGCTGTCATCCTGCCGGGTAACCAGTTCCTGCCTCTGGCATCGCTGGCCGGAATGTTCTACCTCTTCCCACTGGTACTGCCCATCACGAAAGGAAATGTAGTAAAGACGTTCATCATCGGACTCGTTGTACTGACCATCGGTCTTTATTTCGTAACAGACCTCGCCCCCTATTTCACACAAGCAGCCCACGATGTATACGAGAAGACACAAGATGCTGCCGTGAATATCCCCGCCGGCTTTGAAGGCGGCGCACTGGATTTTGCATCCAGCCCCTTTGCTTGGGTCATTTTCCACCTGACCTACTCGTTGAAATGGATAGGCTCCGGTATCCTTGTATTATGCACATTGTTCCTGATGATTATGAACCGTCGTGCTATCATCAAATACCAGAAATCAATCAAAAATTAAAAGTTAAAAATTAAATAGTAACGGATTATGAAAAAGTTAGTACTTGCATTTATGATGGGAGCAGCTGCCATGGCAGCCAATGCCCAAGTGAATTACAAAGTGCAGACCGCCTGCCATCCGCAGGACGTGAAGCATTATGACACGGAACTTCTGCGCAGCAGATTCATGATGGACAAAGTGATGGCTCCGGATGAAATCAACGTAACCTACACCCTCTACGACCGATTGATTTACGGTGGCGCCATGCCGGTGAACAAGACATTGAAGTTGGAAGTGTTCCGTGAACTGGGTCCGGAAATCACTTACTTCCTCGAACGCCGCGAACTGGGTGTCATCAATACCGGCGGTGACGGAGTGGTTACTGTAGACGGTAAGGAATACCCCATGAAGTATAAGGAAGCCCTTTACGTAGGCTGCGGAAATAAGGAAGTAACCTTCAAGAGCAACGACGCTACCAATCCCGCCAAGTTCTACATCAACTCGGCCCCGGCCTACAAATCCTATGTTACTCAGCTGATTACCACCGATGCCAAGCTTCAGAAAGCCAACCCCAAGAAATATGCACTGGGCATCTCCGACCATTATGGAAAAATGGAAGACAGCAACGACCGTATCGTAAACCAGCTGATTGTGAAAGATGTACTGGAAAGAGTGAAAGACGGCGGTACCAACCAGTTGCAGATGGGACTCACGGAACTGGCTCCCGGCTCTGTATGGAATACCATGCCTGCCCACACGCACACTCGCCGCATGGAAGCTTACTACTACTTCAACCTGAAACCCGGCAACGCTATCTGTCACCTGATGGGCGAACCGCAGGAAGAACGTTTGATATGGCTGCACAACGAACAAGCCATCACTTCTCCCGAATGGTCCATCCACGCTGCTGCCGGAACCAGCAACTATACTTTCATCTGGGGTATGGGCGGTGAAAACCTGAAATACAGCGACAAAGACGAAATCAAATACATCGATATGAAATAAAGTTGCCCTGCAACGTCCGATAGGCATGGACTTAAATAATCCATGCCTATTTTTGTCATTTTCTACATCCTTTTTACTCAATATTACACCTCGAACAACACACAAACCCCTACATTTGCATCAAAATATAAATCTATTATCATGAGTACATTTCAAAACACCGCAGGGCGGATGACCAATTACCGTTGGATTATCTGCGCCATGCTATTCTTCGCGACAACCGTCAATTACCTCGACCGCCAGGTTCTTTCATTGACCTGGAAAGATTTCATCTCCCCCGAATTCCACTGGACCGATACACACTACGGCTACATCACAGCTATCTTTTCCATCGTCTATGCCTTAGGCAATCTGTTTGCCGGACGTTTCATCGACTGGATGGGAACGAAAAAAGGGTATTTATGGGCCATTGCCGTATGGTCTATCGGTGCTTGTATGCACGCCCTCTGCGGACTTGCCACAGAAATGACCCTCGGCATTGAAAATGCCGCCAACATGATTAGCGCTACCGGTGCATTGGCCTCTACCATAGCCATCACCAGCGTTTACTACTTCATTGCCGCCCGTATCATACTGGGCATCGGTGAAGCAGGAAACTTTCCTGCCGCCATCAAGGTGACTGCCGAATATTTTCCAAAGAAAGACCGTGCCTTCTCCACTTCCATATTCAATGCCGGCTCTACCATCGGAGCACTGATAGCCCCATTGTGTATCCCTACCCTGGCCCGCTACTTCCAACGCATGGGCGTGGGCAACGGCTGGGAAATGGCTTTTATCGTTATCGGCGGATTGGGTTTCATCTGGATGGGACTGTGGATATTCATGTACAAGAAACCTGATGAAAATCCACACGTAAACGCAGCTGAGCTGGCATATATAGAACAAGACAAAGACAATGAGAAGGATAAAAAGGCGACTACTCCGACAACCAAGGATGAAAAGAGCATTTCTTTCCTGCAATGTTTCAAATATCCGCAAACCTGGGCTGTATTTTTCGGCAAATTCATGACTGACGGTGTATGGTGGTTCTTCCTCTTCTGGGCACCCGCATACATTTCGGACGTTTACGGATTCTCCTCAGATACTCCCACGGCACAGATGCTTATCTTTGTGCTCTATGCCATCACGATGTTGTCCGTCTATGGCGGGAAATTGCCCACCATCATTATCAACAAAACCGGTAAGAACCCCTACGCCGCACGCATGCAGGCCATGTTCATCTTTGCACTGTTCCCGCTATTGGCATTGTTTGCACAGCCATTGGGCAACAAGGAAGTATTTGGCGAACAAGCCTATTGGTTCCCGATTATCATCATAGGTATTGCAGGCGCTGCCCATCAGTCCTGGTCGGCCAACATCTATTCTGTGGTAGGTGATATGTTTCCCAAGAGCACCATTGCCACCATTGTGGGAATCGGAGGTATGGCGGGCGGTATCAGCTCATTCCTTATCAACATGAGTTCCGGTTTGCTGTTCGACTATGCCGACAAGACACAAATGGTATTTCTTGGATTCCAGGGCAAGCCTGCCGGATATTTCATCATCTTCTGTGTATGTGCAGTGTCCTACCTGATAGGCTGGTGCATCATGAAGGCACTGGTTCCGAAGTACAAACCGATTATAGTGGACTAATCAGAAGTCTCTATATAGATATTCAGAATCATGCGGAGTTTGCAAACTGCATTACATGCCTTGCAAACTCCGCACAAAAAAAGCCTTTTCTCACGAAATGGCTTTTCTTCGTTCAATTACAGTCAAAAACAAAAAACTGTAAATGGAACACAATTTAAGATGAAAAAAAGGGAAGTCTCACGACTTCCACAATTCTTCTAACCTTAAATCTAAATCTCTATGAAAAAAACGTGATGCAAAGATAATGGTTTATCTCACACAGCGTTATTAATAAACTCTATAAAGAAGCAGAAAATATTTAAGATTTACTAAATAAGACGGTTACGAATGGCAAACTACAGACAAGAGCTCGGCATAAATAGGATTAAGTTTCAATAGTTGCGGCACTCCTGTCATAAACATCTGCTTGCGGGCACGAGTAAGGGCTACATTCAATTTCCGGTCAATCCGAGTACCGTTTTCCTCCGTCATATTTGCCAGAAACTTCAACTGATAAGCCCGGTTCACACAGAAAGAGTAGATAATGACATCCCGTTCGCTACCTTGGAAGCGTTCCACGGTGTCTACCAATATATCCTCCAAAGGAGCAATACCCAAAGCGGCAATCTCTTTCTTAATCAAGGCTATCTGACTGCGATAAGGAGTGATGACACCTAAAGTGACAGCCGGGTTAAAACCGGAAACAGCTGCATACTGCCGATAGATAGCCGCTGCCAACCGTGCCACAATCCGCGCCTCCGAATGGTTCATCTTGGCCGACTGTGCCGGCGGTTCGACTGCGGCAGGCAGAAAAGCGACACGACGAGTCAGCAAGCCGGCAAACTCACAATCACACAGCTCAGGAGCAAGAGTCAGCTCTCCCTGCTGGTGCGGCAGACCAACCGGTTCCAACAGACCACCGTAAAAAGCCCGGTTAGGAAACAAAGCTACCTCGATATTCATACGACCCTGACGGCAGAGCATGTCGTAGGAGGGATGAGAGATAAAAGATGAAGAATGAGAGGTTGATGCCTGGCGATTGGCACTTTCCTTGGAGAGATTCCTATAAAGGCGTTCGAAAAGGGAATCTTTCAAATTATACAATCCGATGGCCTGCAAAGCTTCGTCACACACTTCCGACTGCTCGGACGACTGCAAGACCACTGCGGGTAGCTGCTTATGGTCACCTATCAAAATAAATTTGCCGATGGCATCCGCGCCTGCGGGATTGCGGGTACAGAGTAACCCCAGCAGTTGTGGTTCCAAAATTTGGGTAGCCTCATCCACAATCGCTACATCAAAAGTCTTCAACCGGAAAAGTTCGGTCTTGGATGAGAGCGTGGCAACCGTACCGACAAAAACACGGCAACGGGCAATGCGCTCCTGCACCTGCCGCCGAGTGGCACAAGGTTCCAACACATTCTCAATCAGATACGGGCGGAATGAGTCATCGCAAGACAACTCACTGCCTAAACGGATAAAGTCTATTTCAGGCTCAATGGAAGCCAGCGCCTTACTGATTTCATCTACAGCACGATTGGTATACGAAAGCAGTAGAATCTGTTTCCCCTCCCGGTAAAAGGCTTCTACCATGCCCCGCAGCGCGCGAGAGGTCTTGCCGGTACCCGGCGGACCGATTAAAAGGAAATAGTCGCGGGCAGCCTGCGCTTTTAGAATAATCCGCGAAAAATCATCCGGAGCGGTCGTAATAGCGGCATCCAAAGAAGTATCGAATTCGGGAGAGCGCTGCCCCAACAACAAGTCACGCCGTCTTTGGGTGGCAGAAAGGAAAGCGGAAAGTCCCAGATACATGCTACGAAAGGAGGTGTCCATATAGTCGTGCTCTATGGCATAGAGGCTAGCAACAGGCAATACACCCGCATTCTGCTGGGTGGCACGAAGACGGATACAAACCTCGTCATCGGATATGCACTCTATATTACCTTTAAACACCATCTTGTTGGTAACGTTGTCGGTATCCGTATTCCGTTCGTAAAGAACCACCGCATCACCCTGGCGGAAATTGGGCAGAACCCGCTCCTGCCGGGAAGCAACCATTTGCTTCGTTCTGAGGGACAAATACGGTTTATGCGCATCTGCCGCATGATTCTCGCAAATAGCCAAATCGTACAGAATTTCACCTGCCTCACATTTCTCAGCCAGTGTGGAAAGCCAGAGGGCGGCAGCGCCGGTACGTCCTTCATAATCCACATCTCCAGATTTGGAGGTATAGAGTTCCTTGGTTATAAAATTATAGAGCGTATAAAAATAGCTTTGTTCCAACGACGAAAGCGAACGGATGCGTTGCGCTACGGCATCGATGGAAGGGTAAAGGAAACGTTTCCACAAGGTATTGTCCAAACCGCGCTCGTTCAAGGTGTCCGGATGAATGTCTTTCAGGCGCTCTGCCGTATACTGCGGGCTGTTCCGTAACTGGATGCCATATTCATTGGCTACAATCCGGTTACGCACATCCATCACACGGCGCACCATTGCCCACGAAGGACGTGCCGGATAAAGCAACGGATAACGGGTATAGAGCAGGTAGGCCTTTACACGTCGATGGTCCATTCCCATAGAATACTCCAACACAGCCTGATAGAGCAACATCTGTACCTTATTGTTTTCTTTAGGCTCCACCTTACCACGGATGGAATACTCGTCCGCCTTACCGGACTTCATTTCAATGAACGAGGTCATATCCCGCTGCATGTAGTCCAGACGCCCTTGCAAACCCAATGCTTCACAGATGTAAGAGGGTTCCAGCACGGCATCAGTCCTATCGAGTTCATAGCCGGATGCACGGAATGTTTCTGTCACCGTCCGGCGGATATTGTCGAAATGGCGCTTGCAATCGGAAAAGAATTCGGCTTCCTTCTCCCGGTCGCGCAGGTCGGCACATGCTGCCAGCTCAATGGGATAAGAACGGAAGGCCTTCTTCATGCATGCCAAATAATCGGGTGCCTCCTTGGCATGAATCCACTCGTCCAGAAAGAGGTTGGCAATATTACCCAACAGTAACGGACGGGTATTGTCCGGCGACTGGAGCCGTGCCAGGATATAGTTGGCAGGATGATGTCCGTAATCCTTAAAGCATTCGGCAAGCGAACTGATGTCTATCAAGTAATCGGGCTCAAGTACAATAAAGGAAGGAGTAAGTATGCCGGCTTCGTCCACCGTAACATCCAGCAGATTGACCTGGGCATGCCGCCACAGAATCCGGCAGGTTTCTGCAAACTCTTCATTAATCTGAGGTACATTGTAACGGACACGTAACGGCTCATCGGCCACAGTGTCTACTGGCAGTACATATAAGTAAGTATCATCGGCATACTGAAAACAGACGCGCATGCGCTTTATCTGCTCTTTGGCGGGCGGCGCCACTATATAGGTGGCATCCGCACGGGGCAGCAGGCGATAAAGCCCGGCAGGTATCTCCTCCCCTGTCAAGCGCTTGACAAAGAATGCCAGTGTCTTGGCATCACGCAACAACTGTTCACGTTGCGGTTCCGTCTGGCGGTTCAGAATAGCATTGGAGGTCAGCCGGAAGGTATGCAGACGGTTCTGTTCCACGGTGGAAAGTCCGGCCTTCGAAGCCACGAAACTGATACGTGCAGAAAGGTCCGTCATCTGCAAGCTTCCGTCGGGCATCTGTGTACGGCACAAACGCTCCAGCAATTCGCGCAATTGCCGATAGGCCACATCCAGGGAGCTTTCCTCAACGTGGCAGGCTTCCTGCAATATACTAAAATATTCTTTTACTTCACAATCCGTCATTCCTCTGTCTCCACTTCTTCCGCTTCATCATCAGTTTTTTTATCCTTTATCATCAGGATACTCAACTCATAGAGCAGATAAAGCGGCACCGCCACTACTGTCAAGGTAAACGGGTCACCGGTCGGAGTAATGATGGCCGAGGCAATAACAATGATGACAACAGCATGACGGCGGTATTTCCGCAAAAAGGTCTTGTGCACCAGTCCCAGCAGGGAAAGCAGCCATGTCACCAGCGGCAGTTCGAATGCCAGCCCCATGCAAAGCACCAGCATCATGAAATTGTCAATGTACGAGTTCAGGGAAATTTGATTCTCGATGGCTGCACTCAATTGATAAGTAGAAAGGAAACGCAAAGTCAGTGGATAGACCATAAAATACCCCAGCGACACACCGATGAAAAACATCACCGTACCTATACCCAGCGCTTTCCTCACCCCTTTACGCTCGTTTGGATAAAGGGCAGGGCTTACAAAGCGCCAGATTTCATAGAATATATAAGGAGCAGCCGTAACCACCGACATCCAGAAAGCGGTAGACATGTGGACAAAGAACGGTGCGGCAAGATTGATATTGATGAGTTTCACATGAAACTCTTGAGTAAAGAATTCATCCTTCAAATCCAATTTCTGCCCTATCCAACGGAGCAGGTCATAGAAAACAAAGTCGTTATGGCAAGGAGCCAGTATCACGTTGTCAAACAGATAAGGCATGGCAATAAAATAACCGATAGCCAATACAAACCACACACCAAGCACACGAAACAGTACCCGGCGCAACTCGTCCAAGTGATCCCAAAAGGTTAGCTCTTTTTCTGCCATAAACACCAATGCATTTACTATTTTACGATTTACTATTTGGGCTACGCAGTGGAATGAAAGATAACAAGTCTACCCATACTTCTGCAATTTGCAGAGTATCAAATAGTAAATCGTAAATAGTCAAATAGTAAATCCTTTTATTTCTTTTCAGCTGGTTTATCCAAATCTTCCTGAGCCTTGTTTATCTCTTCTTTGGCTTCATTCACACCATCCTTGAAGCTCTTCACTCCTTTGCCCAAACCACGCATCAATTCGGGAATTTTCTTACCGCCAAACAATAGTAAGATGACCAATGCAATAATTATCCATTCGGAGCCGCTGGGCAGAAAGCCTAATAAAAGTAAGTTTGTCATAGTTATATCTGATTAATTATAATGCAAAGATAGAAAAATTAAGGATTAGGGATTAAGGATTAAGGATTAATTTTATTGTAATCTCCATCCCCTAATCCCTGCCCCCTATCTTCAGTCTTGATAATAAACACGTTTTACCCGCGTAGAAACGCTTGTCAACACCTCATAAGGAATAGTTGCAAGCGCATCGGAAAGAACGGTTATAGGCAGATGATTACCAAAAATTTCCACACTGTCACCCTCCTTGCAATCGATGTCCGTTACATCAATCATACAGACATCCATGCAGATATTCCCTACATAGACAGCCCGTTGGCCGTTTACAAGACAATAGGCATGTCCGTTTCCAAGATGGCGATTCAGACCGTCGGCATAACCAATGGGAAGAGCCGCTATACGTGACGGACGGGTGAGATGCCCTTTCCGGCTATACCCAACCGTATCCTCTTCAGGAACATCACGTATTTGGAGGATGGTAGTCTTTAACGTGCTCACATTATTCATAATGGAATTGTCTATGGGATTGACACCATAAAGACCGATACCCAGACGCACCATATCGAATTGCGCCCCCGGGAAACGCTCGATACCTGCAGAATTGCAGATATGGCGAAGTATCTTATGCGGAAAAGCTCCCTGCAATTCCATGGACGCTTTTTCGAACATTTCTATCTGCCGGCGTGTAAAACTGTCGAATTGCTGCGAATCGCTCCCTACCAAATGTGAGAAGACGGAACGGGCAATCACGGCATTCTGTCCCTTCAGCCGTTCTATCAGCCGGGGCATATCCTCCAGAGCAAACCCCAGGCGGTGCATACCGGTATCCAGCTTTATGTGGATGGGGAAGTTTGTGATACCTTCCTTTTCCGCTTCTTTAATCAAAGCGTCCAGCAGATGGAAGCTATATACTTCGGGCTCCAGCTTGTAATCGAACATGGTCTTGAAAGCAGTCATCTCAGGATTCATGATAATGATGTTCGCTGTGATACCCGCTTTGCGGAGTTCGGAGCCTTCGTCGGCAACTGCCACAGCAAGATAATCGACATGATGTTCCTGCAAAGTCTTGGCTATCTCATAAGAACCTGCACCGTAAGCGGAGGCTTTCACCATGCAGACCATCTTTGTTTCCGGCTTCAACTTGCCACGATAATAGTTCAGATTGGCAATCATCGCTCCAAGATTAACCTCCAGGATAGTTTCGTGCACCTTCTTCTCCAATACTTCCGTCAAGGAGTCAAAACCGAACTTACGTGCACCCTTAATCAGAATAATTTCGTTTTCAAGGCGCAGTTCCCCACGCTGGATAGTGCGTATCAAAGCTGCCGTATCCGGATAAAAGGTCTTCTCTATATTAAAGCGTGCAGCGCAGGAAGAGATTTCATTTCCTACACCTATGATGCGTTCAATGCCGCGGCTGTTTACCAGCTGTGCCACTTGTCGGTAAAGTGTCGGCGTATTCTGACCGGTCTCCAATATATCCGAAAGAATCAAGGTCCGCCTCAATCCCTTACTTTGCGAACGGCGGTAAAGAAAATCGAGTGCAATATCCAATGAGCCAAGGTCAGAATTATAACTGTCGTTAATCAACAGACAGTTGTTTTTTCCCTCCTTGACTTCCAAACGCATGGCGATGGGTTCCAGCTTTGCCATACGTTCCGTAATCCGTTCGGCAGGAAGCATCAGATAGAGGCATGCGGCCAGACAGTTCAGCGAGTTCTCGATGGAAGCATCATCTATGAACGGCAAGGTAAACGTATTGTCCATATCCAGATAACGATAGGAAATGACAGTACAGTCATCCTGTTTCTCCACTTTACTTATATATAAAGGACGTTCCATATCCTTCCGGCTCCACGCAATCTCACGTGCAGAAAGCATGGACTTCGCCACACAGTTGCTGACGAACTCATCGTCACCATTATAAATCACTACATCACAATTCTTGAAAAGCATCAACTTCTCCATACACTTCTCCTGTAACGAGAAGAAATTTTCCTGGTGAGCCCCTCCTATATTGGTCAGGATGCCTATGGTAGGCTTAATGATGTTCTGCAAAGCGCGCATTTCCCCCGGTTCGGAAATACCGGCTTCAAAAATAGCAAGTTCAGACTGTTCGTTCATCTGCCACACAGACAAAGGTACTCCAATCTGGGAGTTATAACTACGGGGAGAACGGATAATGGCACGTTCCGGACTGAGCAACTGGTGCAGCCATTCCTTCACAACTGTCTTTCCGTTGCTTCCCGTAATACCGATGACTGGTATCTGGAACCGGTTCCTATGCTGTTCTGCCAGTTTTTGCAGGGCTTTCAGCGGATTGGAAACAATAAGGTAGTTGACAGTGGAAGATTGAAAATGGATAGCGGGTTGCTGCGCATCATTATCAATTTTCAATTCTCCATGCTCAATTAATCTAAAGCTTTCTTCGCTAAGCACAAAATTACGTACTCCACGGGCATATAAATCTGCGATATAGCGCGCACCGTCATTCCTCTTGGTGGTCAAGGCAAAGAATAATGTTTCCTCAGGAAAATTCAGGGAACGGCTGTCTGTGAGCAGCCAGTCTATGGTAGCCGGCACGTTTCCCACACGCCGTGCGCCAATACTTTCGGTTATGCTTTCAATCGAATACGACATATTTCTCTCTCTTTTTGGAAATCTAAGTACGGGTATTTTCCGTTAAGTTGGTCTATTTTTAACACAATTTGTCCTAAAAAACGCTTATACTCTTCTGAAGCAGGATAAAATGGCTTATGCGACAACATCTTACGGATATTTTCACTTTCTTCCATAATCCGTAACGCATCGGCAGAGATGCACGACCGAATAAACCTTTCCCAGATATAGCGAATGGCTATTTCAGAAGGATGCACCATGTCTCCTGCATAGAAGCGATAGTCACGAAGCTCGTCGAGCAACAGCTCGTATGCCGGAAAATAGAAAACATGTTTTGGGAAAGTGGCTTGCAACTGATTCACGGCAAGCAGCAAGGTAGCTTTACTGAGCTGGTTGGCATGCATTCCGTCACGCACGTGGCGGATGGGGCTGACGGTAAACAATATTTTCAGCCGGGGAATCCGCGCCAGCAAACCGGAAAGCAAAGAGGTGTAGTCAGACACTATTTCACTGACGGAAAGCATGTGACGAGTAAAGCAAGACTCAGGTTGCTTATGGCAGTTGGCAACTATAGTTCCCGTCTTTTTATTTTCATATACCCAAGCAGAGCCGAAAGTCAGTAGCAGACAATCCAACCGATCCAATCTTTCATGGGCGCTTTTCAAACGTCCGTTAATACCTGCCAATGTTTCCTCTGCAGAGACTGAGGAGAAGCTACCATGATGCATGGCACTGTGCCAAAGTCCATGAAAGAGGAAAATGTCGTTTTCATTGTAGCATTTGCCCGCAATGATTTCACGCAATGCCACAGAAATGGAAAAAGGATTATAAAGCACACCATAAGGATTGACGTCACAACAGAACTTGGCATCCGCCAGCCTTTGTCCCATCTCGGATGCAAAACAAGAACCCATCAGCAACAGATTATTCTCTTGCGAAAGAAGGGGCATACCGGAAACTACTTCTACAGGCGTATAAAGATTCATAAGCTCGGAATAAAAAAACATTCACATTCGGGAAAAAGGATGTACCAACCTACTTGCTACGCCACAAAGATAGTAAATTTCAATATATAACGGTCGAAACATAAAAAAGGCAGGTAATATAACCTTCCATTATATCACCTACCTTAAATACTATATATTCCATTAATACCAATTAACCGTAGGATCAGCCACCCAATTTGCAAAATCTGGATATTTATTATTAATAGCCTGACGCTCAGAAGTCCAGTCATATCTTGTCTCTACACGTATCTTCTGCGGAGCTTTGCCTACCTCCGCTTTCAGTGTATATACTTCAGCATTTTGACCTTCCACTTTGATATTTACGGCACCAGTACCGTTAACTCTATACATCACCGGAGCCTTAGTTGCTCCAGCACCCGTATTTATCATTGTAGTACTAGAAACACTAAAGATCTCATGAACTTCACGACTATCACCGCCTACCTCAATATACAAAGGCAAAGTACCACCCGCAGCCTGCAGGGTAATGATAGTTGTTCCTCCATTGGTCGCTACATCAAACACGACATCGTTGAAATCAAAATCGTCACTGTCTCCAAGGTCTTCCGCTATGATTCTGTACGCATTTGTATATACGGCCGGAGAGATCTTTACAATCCAATCACTATAATACCCATCTGCAGCTACTTGTTGATTTGGGTTCTGGCCGGTAGCTTCAAAGTCAAATCCCACATAATAAGCACCCTCAATATATTGTATAGTATAATTATAGTGCATTTTACTATCCAGAGAAGCCCTATAGCCAAAAGAAGACGTCCCACTATTCTGCATTAGCATTATAGCTCCCTCAGCAGCATTAAAATTATTGATATGATCATCTGATGCCGCAACCAAAAAATCCATATCAGAGCGTGAGCCACTTACATGTTGAACAAAAAAGTCGGTCCAATCCACACCAATGGATTGTGGATTCTGATGTGTTTCAAACCATTTCGTAACCACTTCTTTTTCTATAGCCGTAACACTCCCCGGTACTTCCGCAAAATCTCTCCATTGATTGCTATTAGTGTTAGCAACACGCGTTGTCGGTGTTACCCCAAATCCCCAATCCTGATTAACTGCAATTTTTCCATACTTCCGCACGAAAGCCGATGCATACTGTGCCTCTTTCTTAGCCACCGCCTTTTCCGGGTCGAACAGATCGCTATCAGAACCGCAAGCGGAAAAAAACACTACGCTCACAATAGCCAAAATTCCAAAGTTAAACTTTTTCTTCATATCATTCATTGTTTATTCATTTAGCAATTCGTGGTTACGCCCCATTCCGGCACATATTACAACTAAGAATGCCATCATGTACAATTCATAATCGTATAACATATTGATAAATAGGACATATTCTACTTTGCAAATATAGATAATATTATATTAACAACAGTCCAAGCTCCTAAAAAAGTTGCAATAAATAGTTTGCAAAGTTGCATTTTTCAACAAGTGTTAAGTTTAAAGCATCTCTTATCATAGATGCACACATACGAGAGTACAAGTCAATCTTTGAAAGGATTAATATCTTTGCTTGCCAAAACTAAATCATTCCTATATGGAGAAAAAATCGTTCCACCATGGTGGAACGATTTTTCTACCAGTATGGAACAATATTTTCTCCATGGAGGAACGATTTACCATCAGGCATCTTTTTCCTTAATTATAGGCAGAACAAGAAATGCAATTTATACAGAGAAAGTAAAAACCGAAGTGAACAAAAGAGGCTTTTTTTCCTTCTAAAACTTCCCGTCATCCGTTTTCTTTTGCTATTTTTGCATTTTGTAATCTTCAGATTAGAAATGAGAACAGAACCAACAACATATAACTTGCTTAGCACCATTACATTTCCCGAGGATTTACGCCAACTCAGCGTAGAAGAGCTTCCTGAAGTCTGTAAAGAATTGAGGCAAGACATTATAAAGGAGGTTTCGTGTAACCCCGGACATTTCGCAGCCAGTCTGGGCACGGTAGAGCTGACCGTTGCCTTGCACTACGTATTCAATACTCCGTACGACCGCATAGTCTGGGATGTAGGCCATCAGGCATACGGGCACAAGATACTGACCGGACGCCGTGAAGCATTCTCCACCAACCGTAAATTCAAGGGAGTTCGTCCTTTTCCCTCACCAGAGGAAAGCGATTATGACACATTCACCTGCGGACATGCGTCAAATTCAATCTCCGCCGCCCTTGGCATGGCTGTTGCCGCTGCCGAAAAAGGCGAGAAGGACCGCCATGTAGTGGCCATCATCGGCGACGGAAGCATGAGCGGCGGCTTAGCTTTTGAAGGACTGAACAACGCTTCGTCCACCCCAAACAACCTTCTTATCATTCTCAACGACAATGATATGTCGATAGACAGAAGTGTAGGTGGCATGAAGCAGTATCTTTTCAACCTAACTACCAGCAACCGCTATAACCAGCTGCGCTTCAAAACTTCCAGACTGCTATTCAAAATGGGACTTTTGAACGAGGACCGCCGCAAAGCGCTGATTCGCTTTGCCAACAGTCTGAAATCAATGGCCGCCCAGCAGCAGAATATCTTTGAAGGGATGAACATCCGCTACTTCGGTCCTATCAATGGACACGATGTGAAAAACATAGCCCGTGTCCTGCGGGACATCAAAGATATGCAGGGACCGAAAATACTGCATCTGCACACTGTAAAAGGAAAAGGATTCGAACCTGCCGAGAAGAATCCCGATATCTGGCATGCACCGGGCAAGTTCGATCCGAAAACCGGAAAACGCCTCAAGGCAGATACCAGCAACCTGCCTCCGCTTTACCAGGACGTGTTTGGGGAAACACTGGTAGAACTGGCAAAGGAAAATCCGAGAATCGTCGGAGTAACCCCCGCCATGCCCACTGGCTGCTCTATGAACAAGCTGATGGACACCATGCCCGACCGTGCCTTCGATGTGGGTATTGCCGAAGGACATGCAGCCACTTTCTCGGGCGGTATGGCAAAAGAAGGAATGCAACCTTTCTGCAACATCTACTCCTCCTTCATGCAGCGGGCATACGATAATGTCATCCATGACATCGCCCTGCTCCGCCTCCCCGTCGTACTTTGTCTGGACCGCGCCGGACTGGTGGGAGAAGACGGACCGACCCACCACGGAGTTTTCGACCTGGCCTATTTCCGTCCGATTCCCAACCTGACCATATCTTCACCGATGGACGAACATGAATTGCGCCGCCTGATGTACACGGCACAATTGTCAGACAAAGGTCCGTTCGTCATCCGCTATCCCCGCGGACGCGGCGTATTACTGGACTGGAAATGTCCGCTGGAAGAAATCCCCGTAGGTAAAGGGCGTAAACTGAAGGAAGGTAAAGACCTGGCAGTCATCACCCTCGGTCCCATAGGCAACGTAGCCGCACGTGCCATAGAGCGCGCAGAGAAAGACAAAGGGATCTCCATAGCCCATTACGACCTGCGTTTTCTCAAACCGCTCGACGAAGCCTTGCTGCACGAGGTAGGACTCAACTTCCAGCATGTCGTCACCATAGAAGACGGTGTCAAAAAAGGAGGAATGGGCAGTGCCATACTGGAGTTCATGGCAGACAATGACTATATCCCCCATATCAGACGTATCGGTGTACCCGATGCCTTCATAGAGCACGGCACCATACAAGAGTTGCATCATCTTTGCGGAATGGACGAAGAAGGAATCTATAATCAATTGATAATTGATAGTTGAAAATTGACCGTTTAAGTATCTACCCCATATGTCAACTATTAATTATCAACTATCAACTAATTAAAAGTGAAAATAATTATTGCAGGTGCCGGCGCAGTAGGCACACACTTGGCTAAATTGCTGTCCCGCGAGAAGCAGGACATCATTCTGATGGACGACAACGAAGAAAAGTTGAGCACCCTAAACTCCAACTTTGACTTAATGACGGCTACGGCCTCCCCTACATCCATAAAAGGCTTGAAAGAAGTGGGAGTGAGAGAAGCCGACTTGTTCATAGCCGTCACCCCTGATGAAAGCCGGAACATGACCGCATGCATGCTGGCAAACAATCTGGGAGCACAGAAGACCGTAGCCCGCATTGACAACTACGAATACCTGCTGCCCAAAAACAAGGAATTTTTCCAGAAGCTGGGTGTCGATTCACTCATCTACCCGGAAATGCTTGCCGCCAAAGAGATCGTATCCTCCATCCGCATGAGCTGGGTACGCCAATGGTGGGAATTCTGCGGAGGCGCCTTGATACTGATAGGCACCAAAATACGCGAAAAAGCCGAGATACTGGACATCCCTCTCCACAAACTGGGCGGACCGGAGCTGCCCTATCACGTGGTAGCCATCAAACGGGGAAGCGAGACACTGATTCCCCGCGGTGACGATACCATCAAGCTACATGACATCGTATACTTTACCACCATCAGGAAATACGTCCCCTACATCCGCAAAATAGCTGGCAAGGAAGATTATGCTGATGTGCGCAACGTGATGATTATGGGTGGAAGCCGGATTGCCGTACGAACCGCCCAATATGTCCCGGACTACATGCAGGTGAAAATCGTGGACAACGACCTGAACCGCTGCAACCGCCTGACCGAGCTGCTTGACGACCGCACCATGATTATCAATGGCGACGGGCGGGATATGGACCTGCTTGTGGAAGAGGGACTGAAAAATACGGAAGCCTTCGTTGCCTTGACCGGCAACTCGGAGACTAATATCCTGGCCTGCCTTGCCGCCAAACGCATGGGAGTCAGCAAAACCGTAGCGGAAGTGGAGAACATCGACTACATAGGCATGGCCGAAAGCCTTGACATCGGCACCGTCATCAACAAAAAGATGATTGCTGCCAGCCACATCTACCAGATGATGCTGGATGCGGACGTCAGCAACGTGAAATGCCTGACCTTTGCCAATGCCGATGTAGCGGAATTTACCGTTAAGGCCGGCTCGAAGATTACCAAACATCCGGTAAAAGACCTCGGCCTCCCGAAAGGAGCCACCATCGGCGGACTTATCCGCCAGGGGGAAGGCGTTGTGGTTATGGGTAACACCCTGATACAGCCGGGTGACCATGTAGTGGTATTCTGCCTGAACATGATGATTAAGAAAATCGAAAAATACTTTAACTAATTGAGAATGAGTAGTTGGTAAATGATTAACTTCAAGACAATCATACGGATTATCGGTATTCTGCTATTGCTGGAAACAGTCATGTTTCTGGTCTGTTCGGGCGTGTCCTTCTACTACAGAGAAAGCGATATGCTCGATTTCTGGAAAGCAGGAGGCATCACAGCAGGGGTAGGCTTATTGCTGGCAGCTCTCGGCAAGGGAGGCGAACGGCAACTGACGCGCCGTGACGGATATGTACTGGTCAGCTTTGCCTGGGTGGCATTCTCTCTTTTCGGAATGCTGCCTTTCTATATAGGCGGATACATACCCGACATTGCCAATGCATTCTTCGAAACCATGTCCGGTTTCAGCAGTACGGGTGCCACCATCTTGGACGACATCGAGTCACTTCCTCATGGAATACTGTTCTGGCGCAGTATGACACAGTGGATTGGCGGCTTGGGAATCATCATGTTCACCATTGCAGTGCTTCCCATCTTCGGAGTCAGTGGCCTGCAGGTGTTCGCCGCCGAGGCAAGCGGCCCTACACATGACAAGGTTCATCCCCGTATCGGTATCACCGCCAAATGGATTTGGAGTATCTATGCCGGCATAACCGCTCTGCTTGTCGGTCTGCTGATGCTTGGAGGTATGGACTGGTTCGACAGTATCTGCCATGCATTTGCCACTACCGGTACCGGTGGCTTCTCCACCAAGCAGGCCAGCGTTGCCTACTACAATTCTCCTTATATAGAATATGTCATCTCCATTTTCATGTTTATCTCCGGCATCAACTTCACCTTGCTATTATTGTTCGTCAACCGGAAATTCAAGAAGTTCATCAGCAATGCCGAGCTGAAATTCTATTTCGGTTCAGTTGTGCTCTTCACTGCCGTCATAGCCATCGTACTTTACTATACCAGTCCCATGGGGATGGAAGAATCCTTCCGCAAATCCTTGTTCCAAGTAATTTCCCTCCATACATCCACCGGTTTTGCAACAGATGACTACATGCAATGGACACCCGTCCTGTGGGGGCTGCTTACCATCATCATGCTGATGGGGGCGTGTGCAGGCAGTACCACCGGAGGCTTGAAGTGTATACGTATGGTAATTCTTACCAAAGTCTCACGAAACGAGTTCAAACACATCCTACACCCCAATGCCATACTTCCGGTACGGATAAACAAGCAGGTAATCTCTCCCTCCATTGTCTCCACCGTACTGGCTTTTTGTTTTATTTATATCTCCATTATAGTCATCGGCACACTGCTCATGATGGCTATGGGTGTCGGGGCTGAAGAATCAATGGGCTGCGTCATTTCCAGTATCGGTAATATGGGACCCGGATTGGGTGAAACCGGACCTGCCTATTCGTGGAATGCCCTGCCCGATGCAGCTAAATGGCTGTTATCCTTTTTAATGCTTCTGGGTCGTCTTGAGTTATTTACCGTACTGCTGCTTTTCACACCGGATTTCTGGAAACGGAATTGATTTAGGATAAAAAGTGTAAAAATAATCATTTTTTGTTATGCGGGGATAGCAAATTGAACAATACTTATTATATCTTTGCGCCCTTGAAAGAGAGAATTGTGGTATGAAGCAATGCATTAAATACTGTTTAATCATAATCTTTGCAGCCCTATTGCACGACAGTGCAACCGGAGCTGCAGATATTTTGTGCGTTCCTGCCACCCGACAAGCAGAATGCTGTACGCTGTCACAAGCTCCTACCACCCAACAAGCAGTCCAGAAGTTCTACGACTTGTTTTCACCAAACTCCCTCTGCATAGAACATGTAGACCATACGCAAGTACCAACCAACAAAAACGTACTCCTGCGCATGTACATCTACAAGATGCAGCAGCATGCCTATGCACCGGAATGCGACCGTTTGTTGAATCTGTCTCCGCATCCCGTACCCGACGCGAACTATTACGTGTTCGGGCTAAGAAAGATTATCATTTAGAAGGCCTGCAAGCGCAGACGCTTGCCCCTGACTCGCCGGACAACAATTCAGAGGTTTTGTCCTCCGGTGCGATGTATCTATTATTATATATCTAAAATCTTATCAGGTTTATGAACTTTACTTTGTTAGTGGTCGTCTTATTGACGGCAATCGCTTTCGTGGGTATCGTCATCGCGCTCTCCAATGCGATAGCACCCCGTTCGTACAATGCACAGAAGATGGAGCCGTACGAGTGTGGTATCCCTACCCGCGGTAAATCGTGGATGCAATTCCGGGTAGGTTACTATCTGTTTGCCATCTTGTTCCTGATGTTCGAAGTGGAAACGGTATTTCTGTTTCCTTGGGCAGTCATCACCCGCGAACTTGGCGTGGCAGGACTTTTCAGTGTTTTATTTTTCCTGATTATATTGATTCTGGGCCTTGCTTATGCCTGGAGGAAAGGAGCTTTGGAATGGAAGTAACAAAGAAGCCGAAAATTAAATCTATCCCTTATGAGGAGTTTACAGACAACGAAACGTTGGAGAAACTGGTTCGGGAACTTAATGCCGGAGGCGCCAATGTCGCCCTTGGCGTACTGGACGACTTCGTCAACTGGGGACGCAGCAACTCACTGTGGCCTCTTACGTTTGCAACCAGCTGTTGCGGTATCGAATTCATGGCCCTCGGCGCAGCCCGCTACGATATGGCGCGCTTCGGGTTCGAGGTAGCCCGTGCCAGTCCGCGCCAGGCAGACATGATTATGGTTTGCGGAACAATAACCAACAAGATGGCTCCCGTTCTGAAACGTCTTTACGACCAGATGGCCGATCCGAAATATGTAGTAGCCGTAGGCGGCTGTGCCGTCAGCGGAGGCCCGTTCAAGAAATCCTATCACGTGGTGAACGGTGTGGACAAGATTCTGCCGGTGGATGTCTACATTCCCGGTTGTCCTCCGCGTCCGGAAGCATTCTACTACGGCATGATGCAATTGCAGCGTAAAGTGAAAATAGAGAAATACTTCGGTGGAGTAAACAGAAAAGAAGAGAACCACTAATCAGTACTTAAAAATATGGAAATAAAATACATAGAGCCCTCAGTCCTGCACGACGAAATGCTGCGTCTGCGGAAAGAGAAACAAATGGACTTCCTGGAATGCCTCAGCGGTATGGATTGGGGAATACCCGACGAGAAAGACGCACCGGACACCCCCCGCGGACTCGGCGTAGTCTATCTGTTGGAATCTACTGTTACCGGCGAACGGATAGCGGTACGCACCGCCACTCTAAACCGGGAACATCCCGAACTTCCTTCCGTCAGCGATATCTGGAAAGCTGCGGATTTCAACGAGCGCGAAGTCTACGACTTTTACGGCATCGTTTTCATCGGTCATCCGGATATGCGCCGACTCTATCTGCGCAATGACTGGGTAGGCTATCCCATGCGTAAAGACAATGAGCCGGAAAAAGATAATCCGTTGCGTATGGACAACGAAGAAACGGTGGACACTACCATGGAATTGGAGCTGAATCCCGACGGTAGCATCAAAAATAAGGAGATGCAACTTTTCGGTGATGAGGAATATGTGGTGAACATCGGTCCCCAACATCCGGCCACCCACGGCGTAATGCGCTTCCGTGTATCATTGGAGGGTGAAATCATCGACAAGATTGATGCCAACTGCGGCTACATCCACCGGGGTATCGAGAAGATGTGCGAAAGCCTGACCTATCCGCAGACCTTGGCTCTGACCGACCGTCTGGACTACCTGGGCGCACACCAGAACCGCCATGCCTTGTGCATGTGTATCGAAAAGGCAATGGGCGTGGAAGTAAGCGAACGCGTGCAGTACATACGTACCATCATGGACGAGTTGCAGCGAATAGACTCTCACCTGCTGTTCTATTCTTGTCTTGCTATGGACCTGGGTGCATTAACGGCCTTCTTCTACGGTTTCCGCGACCGCGAAAAGATACTCGACATCTTTGAGGAAACTTGCGGTGGACGCCTCATCATGAACTACAACACCATCGGTGGCGTGCAGGCAGACATTGCTCCCGGCTTCGTAAAGAAAGTGAAGGAGTTTATCCCCTACCTCCGCGGTATCCTACACGAATATCACGACGTATTCACCGGGAACATCATTGCCCAGCAACGTCTGAAAGGTGTGGGTATACTCTCACGGGAAGATGCCATCGCCTTTGGAGCTACCGGAGGCACCGGACGCGCCAGCGGATGGGCCTGCGACGTGCGTAAGCGTATGCCATATGCCGTATATGACAAGGTGGACTTTAAAGAAGTCATCCGCACCGAAGGCGATTCATGGGCACGCTACCTTATCCGTATGGATGAAATTCTGGAGAGCCTGAAGATTATCGAGCAACTGATAGACAACATCCCGGAAGGAGCCTACCAGGAAAAGATGAAACCTATTATCCGCGTACCGGAAGGCACTTATTATGCAGCCGTAGAAGGTAGCCGCGGTGAGTTCGGCGTCTTCCTCGAAAGCCATGGCGACAAGATGCCTTACCGCCTGCATTTCCGCAGTACGGGCTTGCCATTGGTATCGACCGTAAATACGATTTGCCGCGGAGCTAAAATCGCCGACCTTATTGCCATTGGCGGAACATTGGATTATGTAGTACCAGATATTGACAGATAAAAGGATTTACGATTTGACAATTTACAATTTACCATGCGGAATTACAGCGCAGCCAAATTGTAAATTGTACATTGTGAATTGTAAATCAAAAAGCGCCTCGTAAATTGTAAATAGTAAATTGTAAATAGTAAATGAACAACGTGTTTGACTTTAGTATAGTAACCAACTGGATACACCAGATGCTGACTTCCCTGATGCCGGAAGGTCTGGCAATATTCCTCGAATGCGTGGTGATTGGCGTATGCATCATCTTGATGTATGCCGTGCTTGCCATCATCCTGATTTACATGGAGCGTAAAATATGCGCCTTCTTCCAATGCCGCCTCGGTCCGATGCGCGTGGGGAAATGGGGATTGCTCCAAGTGCCCTGCGACGTCATCAAGATGTTGACAAAGGAAATCATTGATTTGAAATTCTCTGACCGGTTCCTCTACAATCTGGCACCGTTCATGGTAATCATCGCTTCTTTCCTGACATTTGCCTGCCTGCCCATCAACAAGGGATTGGAGGTATTGGACTTCAATGTAGGAGTGTTCTTCCTGCTGGCTGCATCGAGTATCGGCGTAGTGGGTATCCTGCTGGCAGGCTGGAGTTCCAACAATAAATTCTCGCTGATTGGAGCCATGCGAAGCGGTGCGCAGATTATCAGCTACGAGTTGTCCTGCGGATTGAGCATACTGACAATGGTAGTGTTGATGGGAACCATGCAGTTCTCCGAAATAGTAGAAGGACAAGCTGACGGCTGGTTCATCTTCAAGGGACATATCCCTGCATTGATAGCCTTCATCATCTACCTCATTGCCGGAAATGCGGAAACCAACCGCGGTCCCTTCGACTTGCCCGAAGCCGAAAGCGAGTTGACTGCCGGATACCATACGGAATACAGCGGTATGGGCTTCGGATTCTTCTATCTGGCAGAATATTTGAATCTGTTTATCGTAGCCTCCGTGGCAGCCACCATCTTCCTGGGAGGCTGGATGCCGCTACACATCGTAGGCCTGGACGGCTTCAACGCAGTGATGGATTACATTCCGGGATTTGTATGGTTCTTCGGAAAGGCCTTCTTCGTAGTCTTCCTGCTGATGTGGATAAAGTGGACCTTCCCCCGCCTGCGTATTGACCAGATTCTGAATCTGGAGTGGAAGTACCTGGTACCCATCTCTATGGTGAACTTGATTTTGATGGTATTAATTGTAGTATTTAAATTGCATTTCTAACCGGCGTAGCGCCGGAGCAAGATTTCCTTGCGGATAATTTTAATAAAGGCAAAAGTAATGAAAGAAAAGAACTCTTATATCGGCGGACTCATACACGGCGTCACTTCTCTGCTGACAGGTATGAAGACAACCATGACCGTATTCTGCCGACGAAAGACTACCGAACAATATCCGGAAAACCGCTCGACATTGAAACTCTCCGACCGTTTCCGTGGCACGCTGACCATGCCCCATAATGATAAAAATGAACATCGGTGTGTAGCTTGCGGTTTGTGCCAGATGGCTTGTCCCAACGACACTATCAAGGTGACCGGCGAGATGGTTGAAACGGAAGACGGCAAGAAAAAGAAGATATTGGTTAAGTACGAATACGACCTCGGTTCGTGCATGTTCTGCCAACTCTGTGTGAATGCCTGCCCTCACGATGCCATCACGTTCGACCAGGATTTTGAGCATGCAGTGTTCGACCGCACGAAACTGGTCATGACGCTGAACCGTCCGGGCAGCCATGTAGAAGAAAAAAAGAAACCCGCTGCTCCCAAAGAAGAGACAACAAAGTAATTCGTTAATAGTAACTTGTAATTAAACAACATGGAAATAACTCTTGAAACAGTAGTATTCTACTTCCTTGCGGCCTTTATCACCGTATTTTCCATCTTGACGGTAACGACCCACCGCATGGTGCGCTCGGCCACCTACCTGCTGTTCGTACTTTTCGGTACGGCAGGCATCTACTTTCTGCTGGGTTACACCTTCCTCGGTTCCGTGCAGATTATGGTCTATGCCGGCGGTATCGTAGTGCTCTACGTCTTCTCCATACTGCTTACCAGTGGCGAAGGCGATGTCATCGAGAAGTTAAAGCGTAGCAGGTTCCTTGCCGGACTGGGTGCCACCGTGGGCGGTGCCATCATCGTAGTATTCATCACTTTGAAGCATAAGTTCATTGCCACCACCGACGTGGAACCTTTGGAGGTCAACATCAAGACCATCGGTCACCACATGCTGAGCGGTGACAAGTATGGTTATCTGCTTCCCTTCGAAGCTGTCAGCATCTTGTTATTGGCATGTATCGTAGGTGGATTATTAATAGCACGTAAAAGATAAGAATTATGATACACATGGAATATTATCTGATAGTTTCGGCTATCATGTTTTTCGCAGGCATCTATGGGTTCTTTACCCGCCGCAACACGCTGGCGATACTTATCAGCATCGAGCTGATTCTGAATGCCACGGACATCAACTTTGCGGTGTTCAACCGTTTCCTATTCCCCGGAGGACTGGAAGGATATTTCTTCTCTTTATTCTCCATCGCCATCTCGGCGGCCGAAACGGCTGTAGCCATTGCCATCATGATTAACATCTACCGTAACATCCGCAGTATCCAGGTGAACAAACTGGATGAGATGAAGTGGTAAGAGCAAGAATCGCCAAGCGATGTTTCTTGAATAGTAATAATTGATAAACATAGTATATATGGAATATACAATATTAATCCTTCTACTCCCTTTCCTCTCTTTCCTCGCTCTGGGACTTGGAGGTAAATGGATGTCACACCGCACTGCCGGCCTTATCGGAACTGCGGCACTGGGTGTGGTCGCAGTGCTTTCCTATCTCACCGCAGGAATGTACTTCAGCGCTCCCCGCCTTGCCGATGGTACGTACGAGGCGCTGATGCCCTATAACTTCAAATGGCTGCCTTTCACAGAAAGCCTCAGTATCGACATGGGTATCCTACTCGACCCGATTTCGGTTATGATGCTCGTGGTCATCAGTACCGTTTCGCTGCTGGTACACATATACTCTTTCGGCTACATGAAGGGCGAACGCGGTTTCCAGCGTTACTACGCCTTCCTGTCGCTCTTCACCATGTCCATGCTCGGACTGGTAGTAGCAACGAATATCTTCCAGATGTATCTGTTCTGGGAGTTGGTGGGCGTGTCCTCCTATCTGCTGATTGGTTTCTATTATACGAAGCCGGCGGCTATTGCCGCTTCGAAGAAGGCTTTTATCGTGACCCGTTTTGCTGACCTGGGATTCCTTATAGGTATCCTCGTCTATGGGTATTATGCCGGTACATACACCTTCAGCCCTAATGAGATGGCGCTGGCAAAGGGCGGTGCGGCAATGATTCCGCTTGCCTTGGGACTGATGTTCATCGGTGGTGCCGGAAAGAGTGCCATGTTCCCGTTGCACATCTGGCTGCCCGATGCCATGGAAGGTCCTACGCCGGTCAGTGCACTGATTCATGCCGCCACGATGGTGGTTGCTGGTGTCTATCTGGTGGCACGCATGTTCCCGTTGTTCATAGAATATGCTCCCAGCGTGCTGCACATCGTGGCATACGTAGGAGCCTTCACGGCATTCTATGCCGCCAGTGTGGCATGTGTGCAGAGTGACATCAAGCGTGTACTGGCATTCTCCACCATCTCCCAAATCGGTTTCATGATGGTGGCGCTGGGTGTATGTACATCAGCCGACCCACACGAAGGGGGACTGGGCTACATGGCAGGCATGTTCCACTTGTTCACACACGCCATGTTCAAGGCATTGCTGTTCCTCGGAGCGGGTAGCATCATCCATGCCGTACACAGCAACGAGATGTCTGCCATGGGTGGACTGCGGAAGTATATGCCCATTACGCATATCACGTTCCTCATCGCTTGCCTTGCCATTGCAGGTATTCCTCCGTTCTCCGGATTCTTCTCCAAAGATGAAATCCTGACGGCATGCTTCCAGTTCAGCCCCATCATGGGATGGATTATGACAGTGATTGCAGGTATGACAGCATTCTATATGTTCCGTCTTTATTATGGTATCTTTTGGGCCGGCTCTGAGCCGGGACAAAAGTCGGCAAGCGATGGGGGCGACAGCCACATGCCTCACCCCCACGAGAGTCCTCTGGCGATGACCCTGCCCCTGATGCTCCTTGCTGTGGTTACGATAGTTGCCGGTTTCATTCCTTTCGGACACTTCATCAGTTCCAACGGTGAAGCATATAACATCCATCTGGATTGGAGTGTGGCAGGTACAAGTATCGCCGTAGCGGTGGTTTCCATAGCCATTGCCACCTACATCTATGCAGGTAGCCGACAGCCCGTTGCCGATACATTGGCACACCGTTTCAAAGGCTTGTGGACAGCAGCTTACCACCGCTTCTATCTGGACGAGGTCTACCAGTTCATCACCCACCGCATCATCTTCGGCTGCATCTGCCGCCCCATCGCCTGGTGGGACCGCCATGTAGTGGACGGCTTCTTCAACTTCCTTGCCTGGAGTGCCGAGGCTACCAGTGACGAGATACGCGGTCTGCAGAGCGGACGCATCCAGCAATATACATTTGTATTCCTGCTGGGCACGCTGGCACTGATACTGCTACTATTGCTATAACCCGAGATTTTTCAATCGTAAATCGTAAATCGTTAAATCGTAAATATAAAGATGAACTTTTTATCATTATTCGTACTCATCCCCTTGCTGATGTTGCTGGGTCTTTGGCTCAGCCGCAACATCGCACAAATACGCGCGGTGATGGTGACCGGTGCATCGGCTCTGCTGGTTCTTTCTGCGGCATTGACCGTGATGTACCTCAATGCACGCCACGCTGGTGCCACGGATGAAATGCTGTTCCGTGCCGACATGGTCTGGTATCCTGCACTCAACATCCACTATTCGGTAGGAGTAGACGGTATTTCGGTAGCCATGCTGCTGCTTTCGGCCATCATTGTCTTTACCGGAACATTCGCCTCCTGGAGGCTGCAACCGCTGACTAAAGAATATTTCCTTTGGTTCACCTTCCTTTCCATCGGTGTGTTCGGGTTCTTCATCTCGATAGACCTGTTCACCATGTTCATGTTCTACGAGGTTGCCCTTATTCCCATGTATCTGCTTATCGGTGTATGGGGGTCGGGACGCAAGGAGTACTCCGCCATGAAGCTGACACTGATGCTGATGGGCGGCTCCGCCTTCCTGCTTATCGGTATCCTGGGTATCTACTACGGTGCCGGAGCCACCTCTATGAATCTATTGGAAATAGCACAGATGCACAATATTCCCATCGAACAGCAACGTATCTGGTTCCCGCTCACCTTCCTCGGTTTCGGTGTGCTGGGCGCTCTGTTCCCGTTCCACACATGGAGCCCCGACGGTCACGCCTCCGCACCGACTGCCGTATCCATGCTCCATGCCGGTGTATTGATGAAACTGGGAGGTTACGGATGTTTCCGCATAGCCATGTACCTGATGCCCGAAGCTGCACAAGAACTGGGATGGATATTCCTGATTCTTACCGGAATCTCCGTGGTATACGGCGCATTCTCCGCTTGTGTACAAACCGACTTGAAGTATATCAACGCCTACTCTTCCGTCAGCCATTGCGGTCTGGTGTTGTTCGCCATTCTGATGATGAACCAGACAGCTTGCACGGGTGCTGTTCTGCAGATGCTCTCTCACGGACTGATGACAGCCTTGTTCTTCGCCCTTATCGGTATGATATACGGACGTACCCATACGCGTGACGTCCGCGAACTCTCCGGTCTGATGAAGATTATGCCTTTCCTGGCTGTCTGCTATGTAATCGCCGGTCTTGCCAATCTGGGATTACCCGGACTCAGCGGTTTCATTGCCGAAATGACCATCTTCACCGGTTCGTTCCAGCATCCCGATACGTTCCACCGCGTATGGACAGTCATTGCATGCAGTTCCATCGTGATTACAGCAGTCTATATCCTGCGACTGGTAGGAAAGATTCTCTATGGCACCTGCACTAACAAGCATCACCTCACCTTGAGCGATGCAACCTGGGACGAACGTACAGCGGTCATCATCCTCATCGCATGCGTTGCCGCCCTCGGTATGGCACCATGGTGGATTAGCGGCATGATTGGAGACAGCGTGCTGCCAATAACTGATTTATTTACGATTTGACGATTTACGATTGATAAATGACTTGTAAATCCCAAGAGTAACCTCAATCGTAAATCATAAAATCGTAAATCCCAAGAGTAATTTCAATCGTAAATCGTAAATCGTAAAATCGTAAATAGATATGGATTATTCCCAATTCCTCCTGCTCAAAGAAGAGCTTTCGCTGATATTGGTCATCGTCATCCTTTTTGTCGCCGACCTCTTCATGAGTCCGGATGCACACAAGAATGACGGCAAACCGGTGCTGAACACAATGCTGCCCGTTGCTCTGCTGACCATACACACACTTATCACCATCGTTCCCGGTCCTGTGGCAGATGCTTTCGGCGGCATGTATCACAATCAGCCGATACAGAGCATCGTGAAATCCATCCTCAGTATAGGTACACTGATTGTATTCCTGATGGCGCACGAATGGATGCGCCGTCCAGACACTGCCATCAAACAAGGTGAGTTCTACATTCTGACACTTTCCACCCTGCTGGGTATGTACTTCATGATTTCTGCCGGACACTTCCTGATGTTCTTCATCGGACTGGAGACGGCAAGCATCCCGATGGCAGCCCTGGTTGCCTTCGACAAATACCGCCACCACTCTGCCGAGGCAGGTGCCAAATATATTCTCACGGCATTGTTCTCCAGCGGATTGCTGCTATACGGATTATCTTTAATTTACGGTACGGTAGGCACTCTCTACTTTGCCGACATACCGGCACGCCTCACCGGCGACCCGTTGCAGATTATGGCATTCGTATTCTTCTTCTCCGGCATGGGATTCAAAATATCACTGGTGCCTTTCCATCTTTGGACAGCAGACGTTTACGAAGGCGCTCCAAGTACGGTAACCGCTTATTTAAGCGTTATCTCCAAAGGCTCTGCCGCTTTCGTGCTGATGACTATCCTCATCAAGGTATTCGCCCCGATGGTAGCTCAATGGCAAGAAGTGCTCTACTGGATCATCATCGCCTCTATCACGCTTGCCAATCTCTTCGCCTTGCGTCAGCAGAACTTGAAACGATTGATGGCTTTTTCCAGTATCTCGCAGGCAGGTTATATCATGCTGGGTATTATCAGCGGCACTTCACAAGGTATGACTTCATTGGTCTTTTATGTATTGATTTACATGTTTGCCAACCTCAGCGTATTTACAGTCATCACGATTGTAGCCCTGCGTGCCCATAAATTCACGCTCGACGACTACAACGGGCTGTACAATACCAATCCAAAGCTCGCTTTCCTGATGACCTTAGCCTTGTTCTCTCTGGCAGGCATCCCGCCGTTTGCGGGCTTCTTCTCGAAGTTCTTCATCTTTGCGGCAGCTTTCGAAGGCGGCTTCCATCTGCTGGTATTCATTGCCCTTATCAATACAATCATCTCGCTTTATTACTATCTGAAGATTGTAAAGGCAATGTACATCAACAAGAGCGACGAGCCGATTGCAGCATTCCGCAGTGACAACTATACACGTGCCAGCCTGGCCATTTGCACGCTGGGTATTGTGGTACTGAGTATTGCAAGTGTGGTATATCAATCCATCGATAAGTTCTCATTCGGATTATAACCGGAGGGTATCATCACTTACCACAAATTACACAGATTGGCACAAATTATCTTTAGAAGTTCTGATAATCAAGAGCTTTGACTTGTGTTAATCTGCATAATTTGTGGTGAGTGTGTATTTTAGCACATTTCCATACTATACAATCGGCAGCACAAACCAAAAGCATGAGCCTTTCCCCGGTTCACTGTCCACACCGATTGTGCCACCCAACTGCTCTATAATGCTCTTGCTGATAGAAAGCCCCAGGCCGGTGCCATGCACAAACGTATTCAGCTTTATAAAACGGTCGAATATCTGAGCCTGCATTTCCGGCTCAATGCCAAGGCCCGTATCGGCCACATAAAAACGCAAATGAGTTTCATCCACCTTATTATATCCTACACGTATACTTCCCGCAGTGGTGAACTTGATGGCATTGTTGACAAAGTTGGCTATGACCTGATTCAAACGGTTACGGTCACTGACAATCCGGCATTCCGGCAGATGACGGTCGAAGAGAACTTCCACACCCGGTTTAGCCTTCATCTTCATGAAGCGCACGATGTCCTCACACAGCATGTTCACGTCCAGCTCTTTTTCCACAAAGTCAAATGTCCCGGCCTCTATCTTGGACAAATCCAGTATGTCGGAAATCAGCTGCAACAGCAGGTCATTGTTTTCTTCGATAATCGCCATATACTGCCTTTTTTCCTCCATGTCCCCGGTCTCTCCCATCAGACTGGAGAAACCGACAATCGCATTCAGGGGCGTACGTATCTCATGGCTCATATTGGCAAGGAAGGCACTCTTCAGACGGTCGGCGGTTTCTGCCTTCTCCTTGGCTTCAATCAGCATAGCCTCCGTCTCCTTCAATTCCGTAATGTCATAGTTGACGCCTATCAGCTCTATTTGTCCGTTCTCCGGTTCAAACAGATTGACAACCACATTGGTACGTACCCAGTTCCATTTTCCCTTTTCGCCCGGACGCTCAATGCGCATCTCTCCCTGGAAATGTTTGGCTTCGCCCACACGGGCCTTACTGAAGAAATCAAGCATCCTCCTGCGGTCACTGGGGTACATCTTGCTGTATATTCCCACGACATCCGCCAATTGGGTATTCTCGTCCTCTCCCATATTCTTATACCATTGCTTGATGGCATAGCCTTTCCGGTCGAGCAGGTTCAGCTTGGCATAACCTACCTTCGCATAATCCGATATAAGCAGGAAGAAATTCTCGAAATCACAGATACGGCTCATGGCATCAATCCGTTCCGTATTGTCGATGTTAATCATGGCATAGCCGGTAAAGTTACCTTTACTGTCATACACCTTGCTCACTTTCGTATAAAGATGTATCACATCCTTCGGCTGTTTGGAAGTGGAGTAATACCCTTCAGTCCGGTCGAAAGCATAATTCAGGCGGAAGTCGACCATATCCTCGGTCTGTATACGTTCTGCCAATTGGGCGGACACATTCGGGTTCTCGAATAAGTTCACTCCAATGACATCCTGTTTGTCACGGACCCCGAATATCTCCATATCCTTATTGTTGATGTCTACCAGGAATCCGTCTTTGTCATAGATTTCCACTCCGGCCGGTATATTGGCAAAGATATTCTTGAACAGTTTTTCGCTATGGTCCAAAGCCAGATGAGTCTGTACCGAGTCTGTCGTATCGAGGAATAACGCCACCACTTCATTCTTTTCCGGAGAGTATATCACCACGTGGCAGTGCTTGTTGGTGAGCTCAAAACACATGTCCATTTCCTTATGTGTCCCGGTGTTCACTATATCAAGCAGATATTCCAGTCTGGGGGCCGCCTCCCTTGAAAAAGACGAGGCAGTCTTGCCGATAAACGTCGACGCGGGTTTTCCTAGAAAATCGGCAAAGATAGAATTCGCATCTGTCACATAATACCCGTAGGGATTGTCCTTTTCATCACAGACAATGGACATCCGCACATACCCCAAAGGCATATAGCGGAACAAGTTGCTGAGGAAAGTACGTTCGCGCACAGCCTCATCCTTCGTTTTGCGCAACTCTATGCAAATGCTGATGACATTTGCCAACGAACTAAACCATTGGTAATCCTCGTTGGTCCACATTCGGGTACGGTCCACCAAATCAATGCCCATATATCCCCACACCTGGTCATTGGCAACCAGCGGAGTTACCATCAAGGACTTTATATTCTGTCTCGCCAGAATTTCATATTCGGCGTAAGCGTGCTCCGGCAGTTGCCCCAGCGTTTCCAGCAGAACGGGCTTTTGTGCCATAATCTGTGACGTCCACCACGGCAGGCTGTCAGCCTGAACTCCTTGAAGCATTTCTTTCTCAGGAGCCACTCCCGGAGCCACCACCTCGTATGTGCAGCTCTGGTACCGGCACTTCTCATCATATTGGAATATATAGACACGTCCGCCGCGAAAGAAATCAAGAATATCTTTCAGTATGTCGTAAATGCCCGCACTTATATCCTCGTCTTTCAGGAAGCGGAATAGGGAATGGGATATTGAGGTCTGCCGATAAAGTAAATCGTTCACTCTTTGCAAAGCCTGCTTCGCAGCCTCCTCCTTCGGCATCTCTACGCGCTGCAACACTCCGAAAGCCTTCAATGTACCATCCGGCAAATGCTCCTTATACCCCACGCGCGAGTAGACCCAGACCACTCCTTCAGTAGAATAGATAGGAAACGTCTGTTCATAGACCTCCATATTCTGAATGGCAAGGAACTCCCGGCTGATACGCGTCCGATAGTCTTCGCGTATCATTTTACCGAAATCCTCAAAGCTCAGGTATTCCCCTTCCAAGCCTAACAACTTACAGACATATTCGGAGCAGAGATACTGCCTTGAAGAAAAATCAGCCTCCCACCAACCTATCCGGCCAAGAATGGAAAGGCGCCGGAAACGTTCACTATCGTCACGATGAACAGCCATATATTTATCAATATTGGTTTGAGATACAAAAATAGCCATAAAACTCTAATAAGCAACCATTAGAAACCTTTTTCGTCCCAAGCAGCCTATATATAAGGATAACAAACAATCCGGAAGAATGTGCGGTAACCAAATCGTAATAGATTTGAAAATGAAACGTATGCTCCATGTATCACCGGTGTAATGTCATTGCCTCATCTTTGCAGCGGATTAAAAAACGTACAAAGAAAAGAGATGAGCATGAAATTAGACTTGGGAAAGATTTTCTTCCTTATTTTATTCCTCACACTTTCCGTCATGGCTGCCACGGCGGGAACCGTCAAAGGGACAATCACCGACCGACAAACCAAAGAGCCGCTGACGGGAGCCACCGTGCAAGTAAGCGGAACAGCACAAGGCGCCGTCGCCGATTTGGATGGTAACTATACACTGGAGCTGAAAAACGGAACCTATACCCTCACCGTCCGTTACATCGGCTACAAAGACATGACGATAAATGCCGTAGAGATAAAGGGCGAAACCGTGCTGAACTTCGACATGGAGCCGGACACGCAAACCCTGGGCGAAGTGCAGGTCACCGCCAAGAAGAACCTTGAGGGCGAACGCGCCTTGCAGATGGAACGGCAAAAAGCGACCCTCGCCATCGAGAACCTCGGTTCCAAAGAGATGTCCCTCAAAGGCATCGGCAATGTGGAAGAAGGAGTAAAGAAAATAACGGGCATCTCCATCGCCAGCGCCGGACAACTTATCGTCCGCGGACTGGGCGACCGCTACAGCACCACCACGCTGAACGGACTGCCCATCGCCTCGCCCAACCCGGACAACAAGCTGGTGCCGCTCGACCTGTTCCCCTCGTCCACCGTACAGAACATCACCGTCAGCAAGGTGTATGACGCAGCCGCCTTTGCCGACTACAGCGGTGCGCACATCAACATCAGCACCAAAGAAAACATACCGCAAGATTTCTTCCAACTGAGCCTCAACACGGGCGGGAAGTTCAACACCTTAGGCAAAGACCGCTATCAGATGGACCGCAGCGGCTCGCTCCTGAAGACACCCGGCGTAGACGCGGCCGCCCTCGACATGCCCTTGATGGAGTTTGACAAATACGTGAAGACCCACAATATCTTCGATACCTCCTTTGCCGCCAGCAAGAAGAGTTCGTTGCCCGAACTGGGCGGAAACCTCGGTTTCGGCAAGAACTTCGGTATAGGCAACCAGACACTCAGCCTGCTTGCCTCCTTCAGCGCCAGCAACGGCTACCAGAACATGGAAGATGCCTTCTACAAGACACTCGAGGCCACCGGCACCGTGCAGGACGACTTCTCCTACGACAGCTTTGCGCAGGAACTGAAGCTCGCCGCCCTCGGCTACCTGGGCTACACCCTGCGCCGGAGCGACCGCATAGGCTACACTTTCTTCTACGCCCGCAATGCCATCGACACCTACCAACGCCGCGAAGGTACTGATGCCGAAGGACACGAGCTGACCGGCAGCAACAACATCATGCACATATACACCCTGCAAAACCATCAACTGAACGGAATCCATAACTTCGGCGAGGGCGACAGGTGGCAACTGACCTGGGGAGGCTCATACAGCAAGACCGGCAGCGAAGAGCCCGACCGACGGCAAGTGATGTACGTCAAAGACAACGACGGCAGCCTCAGGCTCTTCAAGCTGAACCGCCAAGAGACCATGCGCTACTTCGGCAGCCTGGACGAAGAAGAGTGGAACGCCAACCTCGCCATGCGCTGGAAGTGGAACGACACCAGCCACCTCAAGCTCGGCTTCAACTACAAGGACAAGAACCGCGACTACAGCGCTACCCGCTTCTACTACAACCTGAACAAACTGAACCCCGTCATCACCGACATCTACAACACCGACGGCTTCCTCAACCAGCAGAACATTGCCGACGGACAAATCGTGGTACAGCGTGTGATGCAGCCCAAAGACAGCTACCGCGCCGGAAACGAAATCTACTCCGCCTACCTGCTGACCGACTTCTATCCCACCGAAGCCCTCTTGGTGAACCTCGGCCTGCGCTACGAAATGAGCAAGCAATGGGTGCGCTACGCCAGCGACGGCGGCGACTGGTACTCCCGTCGGCGCAATTTAGACAAGAACGACCTCTTCCCCGCCCTGAACCTGAAATATGCGGTGAACCCCACCAACAGCATCCGCTTCTCTGCCTCGCGCACCGTCACCCGTCCCTCGTTCATCGAGATGGCACCCTTCCTCTATCAAGAGTCCTACGGTTCGGCACAAATCCGCGGTAACGAAGAGTTGCAGAACGGCTACAACTACAACTTCGACCTACGTTACGAACGCTTCGGCAAGGACGGCGACATGCTCTCCGTGACCGGCTACTTCAAATACCTAGACAGCCCTATCGAACGCATCCAAGACCTGCAGGGCGGCGCCACGCTGCACAGCTTCAAGAATGCCGACAACGGCATGGCTGCCGGCGTGGAGCTGGAGATGCGCAAACGGCTCGTCAAAGACCTGCGCCTGGGTACCAACATCAGCTACATGTACACCAACGTGAAGCTGCCCCAAAGCGGTGCCTACACCAACAAGGAACGTTCGCTGCAAGGCGCATCGCCCATACTTGCCAATGCCGACCTCACCTACTCGCCCCGCTTCGGCGAAGACAGGCAGCTCAACCTCGCCCTGCTCTACAACCTGCAAGGCAGCCGCATCCATGCGGTAGGCGTGTCGGGCCTGGGCGATGTCAGGCAACAGACGCTGCACACGTTGAACTTCAGCGCCGGATATAGCCTGAACAAGCACTTCAACCTGAAGCTGCAAGTGAACGACCTGCTGAACCGCGATGTCATCTTCAAGCAAGATGTGCCCACCACGGGGCAGGAAATGGAAGTGGAACGCTACCACAAGGGAACGAACTTTGAGGTGGGAATAAGCTACAACCTATAAAGCCCCCGCCCTCCCCCTGAAGGGAACGGAGAACACTCTTTGACAAACAAGCAGATTTAAGAGAATCAATCTGAATGACAGACAGATAAATTGGATATAACAACTAAAACAATTGAATTATGAAAACAATGAAATGGAAATTCTACTCTCTGGCCTTTGTAGCCGGAATGTCTATCCTCACCGCTTGCAGCAGCGACGACAACAACGACAATGACGGTAACGGCGGCAACGGAAACGGCAATGAAATCGAAAACGGTACGATATTGAAAGGTACCATCACCTCCGACGTGACCCTGGCTGCCGGAAACACCTACAAGCTGAGCGGCGAATACATCGTAGAAGAAGGTGCCACGCTCCACATAGAGGAAGGCGTGAAGATTATCGCCGTCTACGATGACATCGCAGACTACATCCTCGTGAAGCAGGGCGGTAAAATCAACGCCGTAGGCACGCCGGACAAACCCATCGTAATGACCAGCGAAAAAGAAGAGCCGGGCGCATGGGGAGGCATCCACATCTGCGGACGCGCCCACACCAATGCCGAAGGTGGCAAGGGAAGTTCTGAAATAGGCGGTGCCGTTTACGGCGGCAACGATGATGCCGACAACTCGGGCACGCTGCAATACATTCGTCTGGAATACACCGGCTTTGCCTTCGATGAAGAGCACGAAGCCAACGGTATCTCTTTCTACGGCGTAGGCAACGGTACCATCGTGGACCACTGCCAAGCCTACAAAGGTTCCGACGATGGCTTTGAGTTCTTCGGCGGCTCGGTAAACGTGAGCAACCTCGTAGCCGTAAGCTGTAGCGACGACTCCTTCGACTGGACCGAAGGCTGGAACGGCAAAGGCACCAACCTCGTGGCTTACCAAGAAGCCGAATCCACACTGGGCTACGACTGCGACTGCCTGATGGAGTGCGACAACAACGGCAGCAACAACGCCGCCACTCCCGTTGCCCACCCCGTATTGAAGAACCTCATCCTCGTCGGCAACGGCGGCAGCAAGCAAGGCATCCGTCTGCGTGCCGGCACGGAAGTGGAAATAGACAACGCCAAGGTCTGCGGCAAAGGCCAACCCCTGACCGTGGAAACCGCCCTTACCGAAAACGCCCTGAAGAACGGCACCTCCAAGCTGACCAACATCACCCTCACCTCCGAGCTGAGCAGCAAAGAAGGCATCTACACCCATGCCGACTTCATCGCCGTGACAAGCAACAAGGTGGACGCCAACCTGAGCTACAGCTCTTTCGAGGACATCAGGAAAGAATGCAGCTGGATGAACGGAAGCTGGGTGAAGTAAAAAAAAGAAGCACTCGCAAGGCTATAAAAAAACACACAACTTCTTCAACAGCGTGCCCCTCGAATGCCTTCCGGCTTCAAGGGGTACGCGCTGTTTCAAGAAAGAAACTAAAAGTACCGTTTACTTCTTCTTCAGCTCCTTCTTCAATTCCTGAACCTGAAAGCTGAACAAGTCCAGATGACGGCAAACGCGCTGCATGAAACTGCCTGCCGCCCTGAAGCAGATACGCGAAATGCGCACTTTATCTGCCGTACAGTCCTCTATCCGTTCCACCGGTTCGCTGGTGATGGAGGGAAAAAAGTTTCCAAGTCCCTTGATGTTCACCGTGCGTCCACTGGCCAGATAGTCCGCTATAATATCCGGCAGTTGCACCAGCACGGACTGGGCATCGCCCACCTGCAGGGAGCTGACAAAAGCCAGCCTCTTGGCCAGTTCGTCATTGCTCACCGGTTCCGGCTGAAGCACTTTTGACGCCGCGTAGTAGCGCACCACTTCCTTGTCTCCACTCTTGTCCACCTTCTTGCGGACCACATAATTCATTGACATACCAATCTTTCTTTATAATTAGGTTCGTAAAAAACGAAAGATATTCCCGCCCGACGCGAGGCACACCTACAACTTGCATACACAAAGCCTATACCTTACGGTAAAGACTCCGTGACCGAATACCTTTCACTATATGACTGAATACCTAAAACACCCGGATGTATTGCCCCAAAACATGGGGATGTTTTCACCCAAAACACCCGGATGTAATACCCCAAAACATGGGGATGTTTTGGGAGAAAAGATGGGGATGTTCTGACCTTTCAGTATAGGGTTCAAAGGTAATGACTCCCTATGAGAAATACAATAGATATAGGCCTTTTTGATGGTCGGAATCAAGCTCCTTTTTCTTCGGAAGCAGCAGGCAGTACCCGCTGGAAATCTCTGCCGGACGGAGACTGGAATACCTGCAAATCGAATTCGGGGATGATTGCCAGCACATGGTCGAATACATCCGCCTGCACCCCTTCATAGGGCACCCAATCCTTCAGCGCACAGAAGAAATAAAGTTCTATCGGGATACCGCGGTCGGTAGGCTGGAGTTGGCGCACCATGCAGGTCAGTTCCTGATTTACGTCGGGAAGACTTTTCAAATAAGCCGTCAGATACGCCCGGAACACACCCAGATTGGTCTGGCGGCGTCCGTTGACGAGGATGGAGTTATCGATGCCGTTTTCCACATTGTACTTTTCAATCACTTCCTCCGTTTGCTCCACATAATCTTTCAGTAGCTGTATCTTGCGATATTTTGCCAGCATCTCCGGGGTGCAGAAACGGACGCTGGTCATGTCGATATTGATACTGCGCTTCACTCGCCGCCCACCGCTCTCGCGCATGCCGCGCCAGTTCTGGAAGGAGTCGCTGACAAGCAGGTAAGGAGGGATGGTGGTAATGGTATTGTCCCAGTTGCGCACTTTTACGGTGTTCAACGTTACCTCTATCACCGTACCGTTGGCACCGTACTTGGGCATCTCAATCCAGTCGCCCACCTTCAGCATGTCGTTGGCCGAAAGCTGCACACCGGAGACAAAGCCCATAATGGAATCCTTGAATACCAGCATCAGGATGGCTGCCGAGGCACCCAATCCGGCAAGCAGCGAAAGCGGGTCGCGGCCTATCAGTTCGCCCACGACCACAATGCCACCCACCAGCCACAGAATGACCTGCATGGTCTGCAACATCCCCTTCAAAGGGCGGTCGCGGAACTGCTCCCTCTCGCTGTATACGCTATAAACAGCCTTCAGGAACGAGTTAACGAAACTCAGGAAAGTAATGATGATGTAAATAAGGCAGATACGCCGGATGAAATCCATTGCCGATGAACCGACTTCGACAAATGCCAATGGAACAAACAGATAGATGATAACGGGAGCCACCATGCGGCTGAGGTGCACCATCACTTTACGGTCGAATACGATGTCGTCCCACGTAGCCTTGGTCTTCTTCACCAGTTGTGCCACTACCTTCAGCAGGATTTTCCGGCATAGGGCATCCGCCAGGAAAGCAACGGCAAGTATCAGTGCAAAGGCAATGAATTGGTCGAGCATATCAGCCCGGGAAGGGGATATGCCCCACCCGATTAAAAGGTCGTCTATCTTCTTCAATATCTCCATAATCGTATGTTTATCATAACGGCAATCTTATCTACGCGACTGTTCCTCCCGCTCGAGGAACTCCATAATGTCTTCTTTCAACCACTGATAAAGATAAAGGTTCTTGTAGCCGCTGTTTTTTTTCAGCATCACGGATACATTGACCTGACTGTTCTCATACCCCGTCAGTTCGTTGCGGAACTGTTCGTTATGCTCTGCCAGGCGCTTTATCTCCTGCTCGCGTTCACGACGCAGCACCGTACATACCGGGATAAGGATTTTCAGCACTACACAATCCATGATATGGTGTCCTTGGATATAAAGATAGGTATTGTCCGGAGTCAGTCCCAAACGTTCCAACTCCGTGCCCAGCTGCTCCACCCGGTCGATGTAGCGGGGGAAACGGGCTTGCAGTTCGGACAGCTTGGCCGACACCGTCTTTTGCATCTCGTCCAGACTACGGTAAGGATGACGCAGGTTTATCTCTTGCAAACGCACGCAGGCGTTGAAGTCGTACATCGGGAAAGTGTGTGTGTCGTGCTGGCGGTAGAACCAGACATTCCACAGAAACAGCGGATAGGCAATCTGCGAATAACGCTTCAGGAAAGCGGGGAAGTCCAGGATATGCCGGTCGTTCAGCGTCGCCTGCACACAGACTTCATGCAGACTGTCGGCAAAGCAGTGGAAGTTCTCGATGGCATAGCCATAAGTCTGGAAGATATAGGGATTCTTGTTTATCTTATGCGACACCTTGGTGGCACCTTGCAGCAGGAAGTCGTAGTCGCTGTCTACACAAGCTATCAGGCTGCGGCCCAGCTCCGATGTGTTCAACGTATTCATCAGCACCATCTTCTTGCCCTTTGCCAGGGAGGTGGCAGACGGAAGCATCACCTGGAAATAACGCTCCTCATTCTCGAACTCGGACAGCAGCGTCCGCCAGAAAGCGATGTCGTCATAGCTCTCCACATACGCCACTATGCGCCTGCGTGCTCTCTTGGGAGACAACTTGCGGGCGGCATCCAGATAGGCGGAAGTAAGGTTATGTTTTAAAGAAGTGGACACTTGGGTAGGGATTAAGGATTAGGGATTAGGGAGGAGATTTCGCTGACTTCGGTGACGGCATCCAGCCAGCCTTCCATGATGACGGCGGGCGAATGGGTGGTGAGGATAAGCTGCACATTGGGATTCAGGCTGCGTATCATGCCGATGAGCTTCTGCTGCCATTCGATGTGCAGGGAGGCTTCCGGCTCGTCCATGAAGAGTACGCAGTGGTCATCGTCACGCACCAGCACGGTCAGCAGGATGACCAGCATCTGCTTCTCGCCCGAAGACAGTTTGTAGGGCAGCAGGCGCTCGCCGTTCTGATAGAAAACGATGTCGTTGCTTTTGCGGTCTATCGTCTTATGGGTATAGCTGAAAAGCTCGTCAATCATATCCTGGAACTTCCGCTTGGGGAGGGAAAGGGAGGGAGCCAGGCTGCGCTGCTCTTCGTCACCGCTGAGCAGTTCTATCATCTTGTTGCCGATGTTCACCTGATAGTCCAGATAACGGCGCTGGAGCAGATAGAGCTGCCAGTCCAGTTCCGACTTCACGTTGGCATCGGCCATGCGTGCCGTAAAGTCGCCCATGATAAGGGGACGGTCGTAGCTGCGGATTACATCATAGGGGATAAAGGTGGCTGCGGGGTTGTCGAAGTAGACGTGTACGCCGTTCTTCTCGTCACTCTTCACTTCACCCGATGTCTGTTCCAGATAGTTGACCGAACGGTTCAGGATAGTGGTCTTCCCCACTCCGTTGATGCCGGAAAGTATATTGACGTCAGGACGCAGGTCCCAGGCAATATCGTACCGATGCCACAATCCGTGTATTTCGATACGCTTGATGTAATTGGCTTGTACTTCCATGGTTTCTTGCTTTAATTAGAAGCAAATATACACGATAATCTCTTATTTCTACGCCCATGAACCAGAAAAATCATATAATGAAAGATTTTCTCTTTTCAGAAAATAGTTGTTCTTTTGCACCCGCAAAGAACAAAAGAGTATGAACAAGAACATTCAAGGGCATCTGTTCGCCCTTACCGCAAATATCTTATGGGGCCTGATGGCACCTATAGGCAAGTCGGCTCTGGTGGAGTTTTCCGCGTTGTCAGTAACCACATTCCGCATGGTAGGCGCAGCTGCCTGCTTCTGGCTCCTCTCCTTGTTCTGCAAGCGCGAGCAGGTGGACCACCGGGACATGCTGAAGATATTCTTCGCCGCACTCTTCGCACTGGTATTCAATCAGGGTGTCTATATCTTCGGACTCTCCATGACTTCGCCCATAGACGCCTCCATCGTTACAACCACGCTGCCCATCGTCACCATGATAGTGGCTGCAATCTATCTGAAAGAACCGGTCACCAACAAGAAAGTGCTGGGCATCTTTGTAGGGGCTATGGGAGCATTCATACTCATCATGAGCAGCCAGACCACCGGTGCCGGCAATGGCAGCCTCATCGGAGACCTTCTCTGCCTGCTCGCCCAAATCAGCTTCTCCATTTATCTGACCGTATTCAAGGGGTTGTCGCAGAAATACTCTCCCATCACCCTGAACAAATGGATGTTTGTCTATGCCTCCATGTGCTACATCCCGTTCTCTTACCACGACGTGGCTGCCATACAGTGGAGCGAAATATCTACAGCCGCCCTGCTGCAAGTGGGATATGTGGTTGTGGGAGGAAGCTTCCTTGCCTATATCTTCATAATGAGTGCGCAGAGGCTGTTGCGCCCCACTGTGGTGAGCATGTACAACTACATGCAGCCCATCGTGGCCTCAACCGTTGCCATCATCTTAGGATTGGGAGTGTTCAATTTGGAAAAGGGAATAGCCATAGCCTTGGTATTCCTGGGAGTGTACATCGTGACACAAAGCAAGTCACGCAAGGATTTCGAGAAAGAAGGGAAAGCCGTATAAAACAGCCGTTCCACCGTCACAGTACTCCGGCACGTACCCGGCTCAGAGACTCGGGAGTCATTAACAGATAAGATGCTATGTGGTTGACTGAGGCACGCCGGGCTATCTCCGGATAATCCCTGACGAAGCGCGCATACCGCTCGCGTGAGGTTTCGAAACGCCAAGAGTCTGCTTTATATTGGGAAAGCATTAAAGACCCCTCCAATAAATGGCGAAGCAGACGGGCTATATGCAGATAACGCTCAGAGAGTTCGACCAGTCCTGCATACGAAATGCTCCAGATGACGCCTTCCTCCAGGGATTCCAGCTGAAGGCAATTACGGCGTCCGGTGAAAAGGCTGACGATACACATAGCGCCGTCACCGTCGCAGGCAAAGTTCTCTGTAATGTCCCGGCCTTCTTTGAAATAGAACTGGCGAAGCAGTCCTTTCTCTACGAAAACAATATCCCTGGCTATATCTTTCTCACTAATCAACAGTTCTCCTTTGTGCACCTCACGGCGTACAAACAAACCGGCAATGAGCTCCAGCTCCTCAGAAGGGAGTTCATGAAGGCGGCGGGTAAACCGCCGCGCCACTTCCATGTTGTTTTCCTTAGTCATCGATATAGGGAAAGGGATATGCCCCTATTTCTTCAGTTCTGCAAAATAGGTGTCCAGCAAGTTCTTGGCAGCCACAAAAGAAGTCAAGTTGCCCTGTAGCACTTGTTTTTCCTTGCCAGTCAGCATCGCTTCAATCTGCGGATTGTGGTAGAAGCTGTCGCGCAGCTGTTCGTTAATGGTCTCGTACATCCAGTATTTGCTTTGCTCATTGCGGCGGTATTCAAAATAGCCGTTATCTTTCACAAAGTCAATGTATTTGTAGACCATATCCCACACTTCTTTTACACCAAGATTATAGAAACCGGAATAAGTCAGCACTTGGGGTGTCCAACCGCTCTCCGGAGCCGGGAAGAGGTGCAGCGCATTACGGAACTGCGTTGCTGCCAGTCTGGCCCGCTCCAGGTTGTCGCCATCAGCCTTATTAATAACAATGCCATCGGCCATTTCCATGATGCCGCGTTTGATGCCTTGCAACTCATCGCCCGTACCCGCCAGCTGTATCAGCAGGAAGAAGTCTACCATAGAATGTACGGCAGTCTCACTCTGCCCCACCCCTACCGTCTCTACAAATATCTTGTCGAAACCGGCAGCCTCACAAAGCACAATCGTTTCACGCGTCTTGCGTGCCACGCCACCCAGCGAACCGGCAGAGGGACTGGGACGTATAAAGGACTTGGGATGAACGGAGAGTTTCTCCATACGCGTCTTGTCACCGAGAATACTGCCTTTGCTGCGTTCGCTGCTCGGATCAATGGCAAGGACAGCCAACTTGCCACCGTGTTCCTCCAGTACATGCAAGCCAAATACATCAATAGAGGTACTTTTACCGGCACCGGGCACACCACTGATACCCACACGGACGGAGTTGCCCGAATAGGGCAAACACTTCTCTATCACCTCCTGCGCCACAGCCTGGTGCTCCGGTTTCACACTTTCCACCAGTGTTACAGCCTGGCTGAGTACCGTAACATCACCTTTCACTATACCCTCCACATAGTCTGATACGGAAAGCTCGCGTTTCTTCCGCCTGGGACGGTTCTTCAAGTAAGGATTGACCGATGAAGGTTGCTCAATGCCTGCATTGACAACCAAGCCTTTATATGCTTCATTATTTTCGGGATGTTCCATGGCTATTTGTGAGTTATAAGTTATGAGTTATGAAGGACTTTACGACTTCTTATTGTTTTGCTTTAATGTTGATTTCAACTTTCGGCTGCATCGGGTCATTGGTAATCATCAGCAGACGCAGATGACGGCGCTTCTTGCCTATATTCTTCTTCACTACCGTTACCCGCAGGCGAGTGCTTTCACCGGGTTGCAATACACTCTTCTTGAGGTTAACTCCCACTGCCGGGTGGAATACCTGGAGCTTGTTTATCTGTAAAGGAGAACGCCCGGTATTGGTAATGGTAATATCCTGACGTGCTTTTGACTTCTTTGCCAATATCGCACTCATATCAACTTCTTTGGTAGAAAGGCTGATGGCAGGAGCATTTGCCTTCTCCACTTCCGTCATTCCGGAGAAATCCGGTAAAAGAATGGCAGAAACGGGAATCTCGTTTTCATCGCCCACCTTGTCACCGGAGAAGCGAGAAAGATAGACCGACGTTTGAGTCAGTCCGAGGCCAGTCAGTCTTTCCGAATTCAATGTAAGTGTAATCACTCCTTTTTCTCCCTTTTGCAAGACATTGGGCTCTACTTTTGTCTGCAAATAAGGAGGCAGATGCATCAGTACCGGTTCATAAGGACGGTCGGAAAGATTGACCACGCCGATATGAATCACCGGCTGCTCACCATGCTGAATATCGGGAAAGTCGAGGCTGTTCTTGTCAATACGTATCTGACCGATAAGATAGGGATGCGTCTTGGTAAAGTCCTTGATTTCCTGTACTACTTCACCATTGAACTTCAAATAGACCAGATTGGGTTGCGCATTGCTGTAAATAGCCACGGATTTCTGGAAATGTCCCAATGCCTTGGCGTCAAAAGTCACATTTACTGTTCCTTTTGCCCCCGGAGCAATAGGCGTTTTTGTCCACTGGGCCACAGAGCAGGCGCAATCCGGCTCTACTTCTGTAAGCACTAAAGGCTGGTCACCCGTATTGGTGATGGTATATTGCACAGTCACGGGATGCTTCCATTCTATCTGGCCGAAACTGTACATCTCTGTATTCGAGGTAAAACGAGCTTGCGCTACAGCAGTCAATACCACACTTGCAAGCACATATAAAGTTATCAATATCCGCTTCATCTATTTTTCTTAATATCAAGATTTCCTAATTCTGCCACTCTCATTCAATATTAGTCGGACAAAAATAGGTGTTTTTAGCGAGAGTACCTAAAATAGCGGAGCGCAATTTGTACAAATTGCGCTCCGCTCCATACTCTATTGTTACTTTATTACAATTATCCCTCCCGCCGAATGCGAAGCATACTCCGGAGCATACGCACACTGTATCGTGGCCAGCCCCGTTTCGTATGTTCCGCCACGGGCTATGCGATAACTGTGCTCTAAGACATAAACGCCTTTGCCCAAATGGTCGAAGAAGAAATTGGTTGCGGCATCTTCCACTTCTGCATAATAACCGAGGCCATTACTCCAACGATAACCGGAAAGCGAGCCTATAGGTTCAAAGCAGGCACCCCGCTGGTCTTTCAACTGAACAAAATCCATAGTACGGTCCAAGCGGATAGTCAAACGGGCCACTATTTTATCACCGACGGATAATACGGTCCCTTCCGTAACCGGTTGCAAGGACTTGCTACCACCGGCCGATATACGCTCTACATAAAGTTTCTTCTCTACATTCAATTCACCCCCCTGCTGCTTTACATCAGATATGGGTGACAGATACTGGGCATAAACAGCTCCCCAGGCAATGCCTGCATCCCGTTTCTCTACGGTGACGGTTTTAGCTTTCAGCTCCGGACTTCCTTGAGCGAAGGTTTCCTTGACATAACCCAAACCCGGGATTATGGTCTTTGTAGGCGACAATGTTTCCAAAACTTTGTTACCTAACGTGATACGTACGTCTCCCCGACTTTCCAGCAGATTAGTACCTTGACAAAGCAATGCATAAACAGCATCAGCCGTTGCAACCGGAGAATTCCAACTGGTAGTCTGCTTCTGTTTCAGCAGCCAGAGTTTCATTTCCTCCACCAAAGCATCGTTGCCACCTGCCATACGCAGGGCTTCCATTACTTCCACATGGGCAGGGATGGGCAGCATACCCCAGTTATACGGATTTGCTTGGAAAGCAAAGTATGCACCCAGTTCATCCGTCTGTACCAGATGTTCCTTGAGGGAAGCGATGAATTCATTCGCCTCGGCTGTACGCCCTACTGCTTTCAGGATGATGGCAGACTGCGCCTTGCTGCTCATGGTTCCATCTTTAAGATTGGCACCTACTTTTGATAGGAAATAGCGGTAAGCCGCTTGATTGTCTGCCGGCACTTGTTCGCCGCTAAGGGCTATCAGATACAGATATGTCATTGCCGATTCGGAGTTGACAGTAATTCTAGCGCCATTTTTCTCAGCTTTACGGATATTGCGATATTCTTCCAAAGCCTGCAGATTCAAATAGCCGAAAGCTTTCTGCCGCATGGCGGCAACTTCTTCAGGCAGTTCATTTTTCGTCAGCAGAGGAAGACGAACAAGTAATTCTGTAATATAGCCAGTTATATAGCGGCTACCGGACATTCCCTTATACCAGCTCCATCCACCGTCTTCACCCTGCAATTCTTTCAATTTGGTAAAAGCGGAAAGATTGCGGTTATTCAGTTGGTTGATATCAAACAGCGTGGCAATACGTGCCTGCTGTTCGGCTTCAGTAGTAGCTTCCAGTACCCACGGAGACTCGCTGAGCAGGATATTCTTCACATCCTGATTCTTCTCCAACTGGCTGAGGAAGGTTTCTTTCGTGCCACCGGCAGCCTTCCAACTGTCAAATACAGTCTTAATGCGGGGCTGGCTGTTGGCAATGAAGCCTGCCAGACTATTGGCATACCAAGCTGTAGCCCAAGAAATGGCATTATCATTGGCAGGCAGGCTCAATGCCGGCAACGCTTGTACAGCATACCAAGCCGGATTCCCGGTAAATTCTACAGTCAGACGACGGTCTGTCGCTGTACGGCTATTACGGTTGAAAAGGCTGTCTAATGAGAACGTACGGGTCTCCTCGCCACGGATAGGCATAGCAAGCGTTTCCGTAATATACTCCTTATTACTTAATACGGGCAACAGATGCTGCTCGCCATCGCTAAACGTACCTCCATCGGCAACCATACGAATACCAAGCAAATCATAGCGGTCGGACACTTCGAAATGGAAGTTGACAGCAGTATTTCTTCCTGCTTCTACCAAGAATTTCTGACGTTGAGTAGCAATAACTTTCTCCGTCATAGGGTCGAACAGTGTGAATACTGCTGTTCCTTTCACCGCTTTACCCGTCAGATTGGCTATTGTTCCGGCTATCTGTGTTTTATCTCCAACGCGGACAAACCGAGGCATATTCGGAGTCAGCATAAACTCCTTGGCAGTTACAACGGAAGCATCCAATATCCCAGTCAGCATATCCTTAGTATGTGAGTAACCACGGAAATTCCAACGAGTCAAGCTCTGCGGCATCGTAAAAGAAAACGCAAGCTCCCCTTGTTCGTTTGTACGAAGTTGAGGATAAAAAAAGGCTGTTTCGGCAAAGTTGGTGCGAAGCCCCTCAATAGGTTGCAAGGCCTCGCCAACCGGTATCGTTTCCGATTCAAAAACAACATCTTCCACCGCGTCTTCCGCTACTTGTGCAGGAACATATTTCACTTCAACGGCATTCCCGGATTCTGCTTTGGAAGCAAGCATCGGCTGGTTGGCACCACGTATTCTAAGATTACCGGTCAAAGAGCTATTCCGGGTAGTCCCATACCCCACAACACTTACTTCTTCCAAAAGCGCATTGTCTTCTACCATCACTATCCGCATCCTTCCATCCATATAAGGAGAACAGAAGTAGTCAAACGACCACACCGGAACCCTCCAAGCCTTCAACGGGAAATAAACGGAGAAGTAATTGCTATTATAACGGCTCGCACCACGGAATGCCCCATACAGATTATCCGGATAGAAAACCCGTAGTATCTGGTTACTCTTATAAATCTTATCCAGTGAAGCGTCGTACATCGTAGCCAACATCTCAGCCGCAGCAGGCATACCTTGAGGCGTCTTTATGACGAGCTTCCACTCTTCTTCCTGTCCGGGACGCAAACGGTCACGGAACACTTCCCATTTCATGTCGAGAGCACGTTCCGGCTCCCGCTTCTTCAGTTCAACCTGATGACTGTACATCTCGCCAGCTTTCACAAAACTGAAAAGAATGGTGATTCCCTTGCCATATGCTTCCTTATAAGGGAATTCCATACGAATAATAGTATCATTCAACTGCAACACACGGCTTTCAATGCGTTTTCTGTCACAAAAGACATCCATCAGCACATATGCATCCCGATAAGAAGTCCCCAAAAGAAAAGCGGCAGGGTACTGTACATCAAATTCCTCATTTTCTTTATAATAAAAGAAATCTGTAAACGCAGCCGGACGCTTGTCACTCTTTGAAAAGAGCATGAAACTGTCACTGCCATATGCCCCGTTATTCTCTTCACGTCCCAAACTATCACGTACAGAAAGTTTCAAGCGATAGTTACCTGAAGGAAGCTTGTTCCAAGCCGAAAAATCCTGGAGCCGATTGGCTGTGAAGGTACCCTCCAATACAACATCATCCAAGGGTTCAGAACCTGCAATATTCCTTGCCCCATTTTGTTCTGCAAATGGATAAAGGCAATAGGAACCTTCAATGTGCTGAGGAATATTCATTACATTATTCACTCCAAAAGTGAAAAGCATACTATCTTCCTTACAAACATATTGAGGCAAGCGAATATCAAAGGAATAAGCCTTAGGACCTGCCAACAAGTTATACGAAGCGGATTGCGTTTCACCGGCCTCATCCGTCACCACCGCCTCCACATGATAAGTATACACACTCCCATACCCGTCTGTATCTACAGCCGGAGCTTCCAAAGTCAAGGGTATGGAAAAATCCCCGTTGGTATCCAATTGTATGGTGTCAGACAATAATGGTTTATCAGCATTGCTCCAATAACCAGGTCTCGGATTCCGGCGAGTCACCGTATATGCCAATGGCACATCCTGCACCATCATGCCATTGAAGGCCTTGACATTTCCTTTCAACACAACCTTGTCACCCAGCCGATAAGCTTCCGAAACCGGAGTGAAGGCAATCTCGAACGTAGGTCGCTTGTACTCCTCTACCCTAAAAGTGACGGTAGATTGAGTCTCTTTGGTTCGTATGCTGAACATGCCATTCAGGCAAGCTGCCGGAAGTACAAACTCCGTAGCAAAAGAGCCGAAATCATTGGTCCGCCCCTTCCTGGTGGCAAGTTCCTTGCGGTTGGCATCCAACAAGACAAGCTCATAATCAACTCCTTGTAGTACCTGGGCGCTATCACTATTCTGCTTGTAAGCTATCCCTTTTACATGAACGGTCTGCCCGGGACGATAAAGCGAACGGTCTGTCAGCAATGCCATCTGCCTCCAATCTGTATCCTTAATACCGTAATAAGGATGATTCATATAAACGTTCTGCGGCATCATGGCTGTGTCTCTGCCTTTACGCGCCACATAACTTCGGATTTCACTCTGCCAGGGTAATACAGCTTTCCCCCCGGCATCAGTCAGTACCTCTGCCATCGCTTTTCTATTCTTCTCATCATAAGAAGAGTAGAAACTCACCTTGGCACCAGCAATCGGCTGTCCACTACGGGCATCCAATGTAGCCACTTCCATACGGTTGTCACCCAAATCCAATGTCAGCACCTTGAAGCGGGTAGATACCAGAAATTTATCATCTGTACGGGCCGTTTCAGTATCAGGTACTATTTGAAGAATATAGACTCCCGTTTCCCGAGGAATCATGAACTTAAATACAGTGTCCGAGGCAAGATAAGGGACATCTTCAGGCAATTTATCCTTGCCTGGCAACGGCTTTAAGCCAAAATGCGTGGAAGAAAACTTCCGGGCATACTTTCTATAAGTATCTTTATTTATACCATGGTCCATCCAAGGTACTTCACTTAAAGTAGTGGTATATAAGTTGAGAGTGAAGCCCTCGACATTACGATAATGCAGCCTCATATTCACCGAATCGCCGGGATAACCGCTTTCATTCATAGTCAGAATGAGTTCAGGCTGTAAAATCTGTTCACGGATATTTTTCAACTCATTGATACGCTTATACGCAGGATAGCGCTTCAAGCCTTCTTCACAGACTTTTAGAGCCTCATCAGCGCGTTTCGGTTCCAAACGGCGCAGGTGGTTGGCTTTATGAATGTAAACCTCGGCACAAACCTCTCGTGAACCGTATTCCTTTATCAATTTATTCAAAACCTCAAGATATTCCCGATTAGCCTTTTCCTGACGCATTCGGAAAGTAGGATAAGGCTGCTGGCTGATACCACCGGTCAACTTCCAGTTCCAATAATCAAGAGAACAGAGCAACATAGCATCTTCCGAACCGGCACGATGGCGATAAGCATTCATCATATCCAGATAAATCCTTTCGATACGGGTCTGTACCAAAGAATCCACGCTGAAACCATCCAGCTGCCGATAAGCATCAACAGCACGGCTCACCAATAGATGGTACATATCGTGCCCATAGAACCGGCTACCGTCTTCCAACACCACAAAAGGCACATATTGTTCTGCAGATGTATTGAGCAAGCGGATGGAATCCTGCAAGGATGCACGGTTACACCTATCTATTTTATCCACAAACTGGCTGATACTCCACTCACGGATATCTGCTGGAACCTCGTCAACAGTCAGTAAAGTACGTGACAGCAAGACACGGCGATTCTTCCGCATCAAGTCAGCATATTCATATGCCAACAAAGAGTGTAGAATAGCCTTGTTCACCGGATTCCTCTCCGATTGTGCCCAAGATTCCATATATTTCAGACTGGAGTAAAGGCTGTCCGGAGTCAGCCCCTCTTGATAAGTCTCCCTACAAATGTAGGCTTTCAACATTTGCGGAGCATTCTGCTCTTGCCGACCTTTCCGATAGATTTCATCAGCCAGTTTTATCACTGTTTGAGGCAGGCTTTTCTTTTGAGCCTGCTCCACCTGCTTCCACAACTTATCGTACGTCTGCGCATACAATGCCGAAGCCCCAAATGTAACCAGCAGCAACAATATGCTACAAATTCTTTGAATTACTCTCATAATTATTCGTTTGTTAGTCTTTGTATTAATAACAAAGGAAGTGAATAAAGTTCAAACAAATGTACTTTTGGACATAAAAAATCTTATTCTACTCCTACAAAAAAACAAGGGATATGTTTGCAAACATATCCCTTGTGCTATACTTAAATGTTAGTGTACTCACATTTGGAGGCTATAATATCTCATTGCCTCCATCCAATTCTTACCAGCTGCGGTAAAAATGTGCTTAAATGAATTTGCAATCTTCTTTTTCATAATCTTAAAAAATTAAACTAATACCTGAAAACTAAAATTCAATACTTCACGAAAGGGGGGGGGGAATGCTTAAAGCATTACGTAACCCCAAATGTTCTTATCGGCTTCGCCGACATGCTTAAAAAAACTCTTTAACATTTTCATTTTGTTATCCTCCTAAAATCAATCTTGTTATCCTTAAAAAATCTACTAGTTTTCTATTGTTTTCATGTTTTACAACACAAAAATAGAGCCTTTGTTCAAGATAACAAGCAAAAAACGGATAGAAAACATGTTTTATAACACATTTCTTGACTTAGGTCAATTTTTAGGGAGAAAGTGCAAGGATATTGACATACCATTGTAATAAGTCTGGGACATTCTGGCAGAAAGAGGACAAACTGTCACAGACAAAAAAGGCAGGATACTTAATAAAGCACCCTGCCCCTATTCATAACATAAAGTATTCTCTACTTTTCAGGAGTCTGCTCCAATGTAGCCACCAAGAAATCATAGAACTTGGAAACAGTAGGAATTAACGCACGCTCGTCCGGTGAATGCGGAGAACGCAAAGTGGGACCGAAAGAAATCATATCGAGTCCTGGACAATTGGCACCAATAATACCGCATTCCAGACCTGCGTGAATAACCTTCACGGCAGGTTCCACACCAAACTGCTGCTTATAGGACAGCTTCATGGCATGCAGTATAGGAGAATCCACATTAGGCTGCCATCCAGAATAGCCACCACTCAATTCCACCTTCATACCTGCCATAGCGAAACAAGCTGTCAGGCTGTCTGCCAGGAAATCCTTCATCGTATCGCAAGAACTACGCGCCAAAATACGAACTTCGGCCTTACCGTCTGCAATGATTACGATAGCCAAATTGGAGGAAGTTTCTACAGTATCGGGAACAGTAGGAATCATACGCATCACACCATTCTGGCAAGCCATCAACACGTTAATCATATTATCCTGGATTTCTGAAGGAACAACGGCAGTGGGTAGAGTTACCTCTTCTATACTCAGGGTAATACCACTTTCAATCGGAGCATATTCGTCATTCAGTTGTGCCTCGTATTCCTTCATATAATCTTCCAAACCGTCCATATCCTCAAGATTGAACACCAATACTGCATGTGCTTCGCGAGGGATAGCATTACGCATATTACCACCTTCAAAACTTGCCAGCTGGGAGTCAAACTCAATCAGCAAATCATGTACGATGCGTGCCAGCAATTTATTGGCATTACCGCGCCCTTCACTGATTTCCAAACCGGAGTGACCGCCACGCAAACCTTTCAGCGTAATCTTACGAGCAACGAAATCGGCCATAGGCGTCTCCTCCTTATATTCCAAAGTAGCAGTAATATCAAGACCACCGGCACAGCCGATATAGAGTTCGCCTTCGTCCTCAGAATCAAGGTTCAGCAGAATTTCCCCTTGCATAGTTCCGGGTTTCAAACCGAATGCACCATACATTCCCGTTTCTTCATCCTTGGTTATCAGAGCTTCCAATGGGCCATGCTTCAAGTTATTATCTTCGAGCACCGCCATAATGGCAGCTACTCCCAAACCATTATCTGCTCCCAGCGTGGTTCCTTTGGCTTTCACCCAATCACCCTCAACATAGGTTTCAATGGGATCTGTTGTAAAATCGTGAATAGTATCGTTGTTCTTCTGAGGCACCATGTCCATATGCGCCTGAAGGATGATGCCTTTGCGATTTTCCATACCCGGAGTGGCAGGCTTACGAATAATAACATTGCCGACCTCGTCGACAAATGATTCCAACCCCAAGCCTTTTCCAAAATCAATAAGGAATTTGGTAATCTTCTCCATATGTCCTGACGGACGGGGAATCTGGGTCAGTGAATAAAAGTGCTTCCATACATTCTGTGGAGCTAACTGTAAGATTGTACTCATAATTCTAAAAAGTTAGTTTTCGCAAATATAACGGTTTATTCCCGGAAAGTACAATAAACCGGGATTTTTCTAAAGTACTAAATCATCAGCTATCTTAAACATGGCTTTTACATCTTCACATATTGCGATAGAACATCTGCACCTAATATAGCTACCATATTTAGGAATTTCTCCCACTTCTATATCCAAGCAACAATATCGTTTAAAGAAACCAATCTTCCAACAACCTTTAGGCTTCAGTACTTATAAGGAAGTACTGAAGTACTTGCAAAGAAGTATTACAGTACTTTTAAAGGAGTACTCTCTATAAGTACTGTCTCTGTCCTCTAACACAAGAAGTGACAATATAGGAACCCACCACAAGAAACGTCTATTTCTTTGCCCTATTCGCCAATGCCAGGTGCAACGACCCGTAGATGCCTAACACTATCACCAGCAACGTCTGTATGCCATGCACTATCAGAGCAAATATACCCGCATCCGTAGCATTTACCCCATAAAGCATCATCATAGTGATGACAGCAAAGTGCCAGGGTCCTGCCCCGTTGGGCGTGGGAACAATGACTGCAAACGTTCCGCCGACAAACATCACCAGCCCGGCAAGGAAACTAAGGTGCTCCGTAAACTGGAAGCAATAGAAAGTTATATAGAAATGATAGAAATAGCATAGCCAAATAAGTAAAGTGTAAAGAACAAACAAAGGCACATTCTTCACATTCTTAAGCGACATCACACCTTCCCATATATTCAAGACTACTCCCTTTACCTTTTCAAAAAAAGAAAGCATACGCAACAGAAAATAGAGAAGTACCAAAACACCAATAATAGAAAAAAGAGCCACATAAAACCAAGGGGAAGTCACAAGATGCACCAGCGAAGGAATCTTGGTGCCCGTCTCCTCGAAAAAACGGAAAAAGACAGGCATCTGCGCCAAAAAAGTAATCCCCGTAATCAGCAGAATGCAAAGCGTATCTACCAACCGCTCCGTCACCACCGTCCCCAGGGACTTTGCAAAGGAAACATTATCATATTTGGCAAGTACTCCACAACGCGAAACCTCTCCCACACGGGGCAGTACCAGATTGGTGGCATAAGATACAAAAATGGCATCAACGCAATCGCTTGTTTTGGGATGAGCATCCAGCGGCTCCAAAGTCTGCTTCCAACGCCAGCCTCGTAACACATGGCTCATCACACCGAAGAACAAGGACAACAACATCCACCACCAGTTCGTCTGATGAAGGAGAACTTCTTCTGCCTTTGAAAAGTCAAAATCACGATATACCCAATAGAGGATAAAACCACCCAATAAAATGGGTAAGATGATTTTCAACGTCTTTTTTAGCAGCTTATTCATACGATATTCCCAAATTCTTCATTCTTCATTCTTCATTCTTCATTGAAAAGAACTACCTTTGCTCCGTGTAAAGATAGGTTGTTGTTCACACTACAGCCTACGTTTACGGAGCAAAAGTAATGATTTAGTTGATACATGAGAGTAGTTAAACCTAAAAAGTTTCTCGGGCAACACTTCCTGAAAGACCTGAAAGTGGCACAAGACATTGCCGACACGGTAGATGTCTGTCCCGAAATTCCCATCCTCGAAGTTGGTCCGGGAATGGGAGTACTGACCCAGTTTCTTCTGCCCAAAGAACGCAACGTCAAAGTAGTAGAACTGGACTACGAGTCAGTGGCCTACCTACGGGAAGCCTATCCGCAACTGGAAGACAACATTATTGAGGACGACTTCCTCAAAATGAACCTGCAACGGTTGTTTGGCGGGCAACCTTTTGTGCTGACGGGAAACTATCCTTATAATATCTCCAGCCAGATATTCTTCAAAATGCTGGAATATAAGGATCTGATTCCCTGCTGTACGGGTATGATACAAAAGGAAGTAGCCGAGCGCATAGCCGCCGGGCCGGGCAGCAAGACATACGGAATCCTAAGTGTACTGATACAAGCATGGTACAAAGTGGAGTACTTGTTTACGGTACACGAACATGTCTTCAACCCGCCCCCAAAAGTTAAAAGTGCCGTCATCTGCATGATGCGCAATGAAACGCACGATTTAGGCTGCGACGAGAAATTGTTCAAGCAAGTAGTGAAAACCACGTTCAACCAACGACGCAAGACTCTGCGGAACTCCATAAAACCGATACTCGGCAAAGACTGTCCACTGACGGAGGACGTATTATTTAATAAACGCCCGGAACAACTGTCCGTACAGGAATTTATTCAGCTGACCAACCAAGTGGAACAGGCATTGAGAACGATTAATGATTAATGGCTAGTGATTAAACACGAACAATCATGGAAATAGACGAAGAATACATAGACAAAGTCAAAAGCCTGATAGAACAGAAAGACGCGGAAAACGTCAAAACACTTTTGACCGATCTTCACCCGGCGGATATTGCAGAACTGTGCAATGACCTCGGCTTGGAGGAAGCCCGCTTCGTTTACCGCCTCCTTGACAACGAAACGGCAGCGGACGTACTGGTTGAAATGGACGAAGACATCCGGAAAGAATTCCTGGAACTTCTTCCTTCGGAGACCATTGCCAAGCGTTTCGTGGATTATATGGACACGGACGATGCCGTAGACCTGATGCGCGAACTTGATGAAGACAAGCAGGAGGAAGTACTTTCGCACATCGAAGATATAGAACAAGCCGGTGACATCGTTGACCTGCTGAAATATGATGAAGACACTGCCGGTGGTTTGATGGGTACGGAAATGGTGACTGTCAATGAAAACTGGAGTATGCCGGAGTGCCTGAAGGAAATGCGCCTGCAAGCTGAAAAGCTGGATGAAATTTACTACGTATACGTCATCGACGACGAAGACCGTCTGCAAGGGGTATTCCCATTGAAGAAAATGATAACTTCCCCTTCTGTCTCCAAGGTAAAGCATGTGATGCGGAAAGATCCTATCTCCGTCCATGTAGATACCCCCATTGACGAAGTGGTACAAATCATCGAAAAGTATGACTTGGTGGCAGCTCCTGTTGTAGACAGTATCGGGCGTCTGGTAGGCCAGATTACCGTAGACGACGTCATGGACGAAGTCCGCGAACAGTCGGAACGTGATTACCAGTTGGCATCCGGTTTGTCCCAAGATGTAGAAACGGACGATAATGTCATGCGCCAGACTTCTGCCCGCCTTCCATGGTTACTTATCGGTATGTTAGGTGGTATAGGCAACTCCATGATATTGGGTAACTTCGACACGACTTTCGCCGCCCATCCGGAAATGGCCCTTTATATTCCGTTGATTGGTGGTACGGGGGGAAACGTGGGAACCCAGTCGTCTGCCATCATCGTGCAAGGCCTTGCCAACAGCTCACTGGATGCCAAAGACACCTTCAAGCAGGTAGCCAAGGAAGCAGTAGTGGCGGTCATCAATGCCACCATCATCTCCCTGCTGGTATACATCTATAATTTTATCCGGTTCGGAGCTACGGCTACGGTCACTTATTCCGTCTCCATCAGCCTCTTTGCAGTCGTCATGTTCGCCTCCATCTTCGGAACGCTGGTCCCCATGACTTTAGAGAAACTGAAGGTTGACCCGGCCATTGCCACCGGCCCGTTTATCTCCATTACCAATGACATTATAGGCATGATGCTGTACATGGGTATCACTGTCTTACTGTCATAAAAACAAGAAAATAGAAAAAAATCAAGGCAAATTGTATGAAGTAATCATTTTATTTCATTAATTTGTAGCCTAATGTAACCCGAACGGGAGGAACCCGTTTCTAAAAAAGTAAATACAATGACGGACACTCATGACACTAATCTCCCCGAAAAGCCGGTGGAATTAGAAGAAGAAAAGAAGACAGCAGAGGTTTCTGAACCGGCAACAACAGAAACTCCCGCTGAAGAAATCGTTTCGGAAAAGCCGGTAGAGCCAGTTCAGAAGCTCACGAAAGAGGAAATACTTGCCAAACTCAAAGAGGTGGTTGCAGACGTGGAGAACGTGGCAAAACCTGAAATAGACGGTTTGAAGCAATCTTTCTACAAGCTGCACAATGCTGAGCAGGAAGCGGCCAGAAAACTGTTCATTGAAAACGGAGGCGCCGCGGAGAACTTTGTTCCACAAACAGACAGTGTGGAAGAAGAGTTCAAGAATATCATGTCCGTCATCAAAGAAAAAAGAAGCGCACTCACAGCCGAACTGGAGAAGCAGAAGGAAATGAACCTGCAGGTAAAGCTTTCCATCATCGAAGAGCTGAAGGAGCTGGTTGAATCTCCAGATGACGCCAACAAGAGCTATACGGAGTTCAAGAAACTACAGCAGCAATGGAACGAAGTTAAACTCGTTCCGCAAGCTAAGGTCAACGAGCTTTGGAAAAACTACCAATTGTATGTTGAGAAATTCTATGACCTTCTGAAACTGAACAATGAATTCCGCGAATACGATTTCAAGAAGAATTTGGAAATCAAGACACATCTCTGTGAAGCTGCCGAAAAGCTGGCGGATGAAGCGGATGTAGTTTCAGCTTTCCATCAGTTACAGAAGCTACATCAAGAATTTCGTGATACAGGGCCGGTAGCCAAGGAACTACGCGACGAAATCTGGGCACGTTTCAAAGCTGCCTCTACAACCGTAAATCGACGTCACCAGCAACATTTCGAAGCATTGAAGGAAGTGGAACAACACAATCTTGACCAAAAGACTGTAATTTGCGAAATCATAGAAGCCATTGACTACAAAGAACTGACAAACTTTGCTTCTTGGGAGAGCAAGACGCAAGAAGTCATCGCACTTCAAAACAAATGGAAAACCATCGGTTTCGCTCCGCAAAAAATGAACGTGAAGATTTTCGAACGTTTCCGCAAAGCGTGCGACGAGTTCTTCCGTAAAAAGGGAGAGTTCTTCAAGACCCTGAAGGAAGGTATGAACGAAAACCTGGAAAAGAAGCGTGCCTTGTGCGAAAAAGCAGAAGCTCTTAAGGACAGTACCGACTGGAAAGTAACTGCCGATGAACTGACCAAACTTCAGAAAGAATGGAAAACCATCGGTCCGGTAGCAAAGAAATATTCGGATGCCGTATGGAAACGTTTCATCTCCGCTTGTGACTACTTCTTCGAACAAAAGAACAAAGCCACTTCTTCACAGCGCAGCGTAGAGCAGGAAAATCTGGAAAAGAAAAAAAACATCATCGAGAAACTGAATGCTATTGATGACCAAATGGATACGGAGGGAGCTACCCAATTGGTACGCGACCTCATGAAAGAGTGGAACGGCGTAGGACATGTACCTTTCAAAGAGAAAGACCGAATCTATAAGCAATACCATAGTCAGATAGACAAATTGTTTGAACGCTTCAACATCAGTGCCTCCAACAAGAAGCTAAGCAATTTCAAGTCGACTATCAGCTCCATTCAGGAAGGTAGTCCACAAGCCCTTTACCGGGAACGTGAGAAGCTGGTACGTGCCTTCGACAATATGAAGAACGAGCTCCAGACATATGAAAACAATCTCGGCTTCCTGACCACTTCTTCCAAGAAGGGAAATAGTCTGCTGACAGAAATCAACCGCAAGGTGGAAAAGCTGAAAGCAGACATCGAGCTTGTGAAAGAAAAGATAAAAGTGGTGGACGAGAACATCAAAAACCAAGGATAACGTAACAAGATAAGACTTAATAAAAAAGGAACCCGCCCCTACAGCTATGCAGCCGTGGGGGCGGGCCTACTTTTATACCCCTTATCAATGATGGAACAGACGGATACCCGTGAACGACATGGCAATGCCATATTTATCGCAAGTTTCAATCACATGGTCATCGCGTACAGAACCACCCGCTTGGGCAATGTAATCTACTCCACTCTTATGGGCACGCTCAATATTGTCTCCAAAAGGGAAGAATGCATCCGAACCCAAAGAAACACCTTTCAATGTATCCAACCAAGCCCGTTTTTCTTCACGGGTCAGCACTTCAGGTTTCTCCGTAAAGAACTGCTGCCAAACACCGTTAGCCAGCACATCGTCATGGTCTTCACTGATATAGACATCAATCGTATTATCACGGTCGGCACGGCGGATTTTCTCTACCCATGGCAAATTCAACACCTTCGGATGCTGGCGTAAATACCAAATGTCGGCCTTGTTGCCCGCCAAGCGAGTACAGTGGATACGGCTCTGCTGGCCGGCACCAATACCGATAGCCTGACCGTCCTTCACATAGCATACAGAATTCGACTGCGTATATTTCAAAGTGATAAGGGCTATCATCAAATCACGTTTCGCTGCTTCCGGGAAATTCTTATTCCGAGTAGGAATATTCGCAAAGAGTTCATCTCCATTCAGCTTTATCTCATTACGTCCCTGCTCAAACGTGATACCAAAGACATCCTTATGTTCAATCGGGGCAGGCTTATAGCCGGGACTTATCTGAATCACATTGTAAGTTCCTTTACGCTTTTCCCTCAAGATAGCCAGTGCTTCGTCCGTATACCCCGGAGCAATAACGCCATCCGAGACCTCGCGGTTAATAAAACGTGCAGTAGCCTCGTCGCACACATCACTCAAAGCGATAAAGTCACCATAGGAAGACATACGGTCGGCACCGCGGGCACGCACATATGCGCAAGCAAGCGGAGAGAGCGGAAGATTATCCACAAAATAAATCTTCTTCATTGTCTCGTTGAGTTCCAAGCCGATGGCGGCACCCGCCGGACTGACGTGCTTGAATGAAGTTGCAGCAGGCATACCGGTCGCCTCTTTCAGTTCCTTTACCAACTGCCATCCATTCAAGGCATCCATAAAATTAATATACCCCGGACGTCCATTCAAAACCTCAATAGGTAACTCCCCCTCCTGCATGAAAATGCGAGCCGGCTTCTGGTTAGGGTTACAGCCGTACTTCAGTGCTAATTCTTTTGCCATAAAATTCTGCTTTAATGTTGAAATGCTACAAATTTACAGAATATTTCCGGCTTACAGAAGCCTTGTCACTGAATTTGCCACCGAATACCTACACTGAAATTTTCGTACATGGTCGAAAAGCAACAAAAAACCACTAAAACTTGCGATTTTAGTGGTTTTTTGACTTAAATAAGGTAAGTTCGTTGGGCTACCTGGATTCGAACCAGGAATGACAGGACCAGAATCTGTAGTGTTACCATTACACCATAGCCCAAT